>Ga0160428_1001943_pt1 | contig 13798 bp, 5 predicted proteins | sample SolpanmetagenomM_FD_108198 | JGI IMG/M metagenome (GOLD analysis project Ga0160428, IMG submission 108198) | Solar panel surface microbial communities from Lawrence Berkeley National Laboratory, California, USA - M | ecosystem: Engineered > Built environment > Solar panel > Unclassified ... | reverse complement strand
GCTAACCAAGAGATGAACCAATCTATGCCACCAATGATGCAACAAATGCCGAACCCAATGCCGCAGATGCGAGGCAATGTCAATCCCAGTAACATTGATTATGCACAGTTGCAAGCAGCTGCCCAGCAAGCACAAGAGGGCGGAGATTTAGTGGTACCCGCATCCAACAATCGGGTATTGAATGGCCAAGTTGGACCACTCGGGCGTGGCTTAAACACAATGGTAGCGCCTCAGCAGCAGGCGACTGGACAGACGAAGAAGACTAAAACTAGCCAGACGCCTATGCAGCAGAATGCTCAGCCTCAACCACAAAACCAAGCCAAGTCCGTACCAAATATGGCTCAGGCTGAGGCACAGGCAAGGGCTCGACAGAACCAGTCCAATCCTCCAAAGTCAATGCAGCAACAGTTCCAAGGTCAAGTGGGTGGTCTCCAATCATCGCCACAGATCCAGCAGCAGAGTCCTGCATTACACATGCAGCAGCCTGTTGTGCAGTCCATAGAGCAGACACCACAGCAAATCGTGCAACAGACTCCAGGTTTAAGCAGTCGCAATCCTACCCCTGCTTCGCAAAGACAACCTTCGCAGCAGCAACAAGTTCAACCGCCAAACTTTGCCATGCAAGGAGGTCTACCACCGCAGGCACAAGCACAGTTTTCTCGTTTGCCAATACATCAACAACAACAGAATCTGGCTATATGGGGTCAACAGCAGCAGGCTTCGGCTATGCAAGCATTCAACGCTCAGCAGGGCAATATGCAGGCGATGAGACAACAACAAGGTCTTTCACGCCCTCAACCGCAACAAGCAGGAATGCCCGACCAGCGTCAAGCTCCACCACCGCAGAATAAGCTTCCGTTCACCATGGACGATATGCTCATACCAAAGCCAGTCTTGCAGAAAAACTTTGGGCTGACATTGCCCGATCAGCTTCGAACATGGCGTCAGTTCAAGGAGGCGCTGCGAGGGAATCCTGGTCTGGCTCCTCAACCTTTGCAACAGCCGATTCTGGAGGTGCAACGACAGCAAGCTACACACGAGGCGCAACGGCACCAACGGGAGCAACAACAGGCTCGTATCAATGCTGCACAACCGCAGATGGGACCTACTTCACAGAATCAGCCGCCACAACAGCAAGCAAAATCTTCTAACGACAGCTTGCAGAACCTGATTCGCGCAAATGCGGTAGAGATAGTCGATGGCATTGCTCGTATTAAGGAGCCTACGCTGGACGAGATTCAAGCATACCGAGCAAAGACACCAAAGGCGGCTGGTATGGCCGAGGATCGACTGATGCACTTCATTCTCGGTCATAGAAGGAAAGCCGTGGAGACTCAGAATCCTGCACTTTTCAAGCAAATCCTTGGCATGGAAGCGGCGAATCGTAACGTGATGGAGAAGAGCAACATGCAGCCACCACAACAGCAAGGTCCAAGCACTGTTGCGACGCATTTGCAAGTACCGGGTCTTAGTATGCCAGCATTGTTGACACCTGGAATACCTGGCGCGTTGGGTAGTCATCTGAAGCATCCTTCATCTAGTCCGGCATTGAATGTTATCCAACCAAGCAATTTTGATCTCAAGCTTCCAAACGAGAGACAGCAAGCCCAGGCTATGATGGCTAGCCAGGCTAATGTCAATGCACAGCTTCAAAAGTTCAAAGCGCAAGAGCAATGGCAGAAGATGACTCCAGAACAACAGGTCAAAATGGAGGCACAGATAAGGGCGAGACAAAACATGCAGGCCTATGCTGGTGTAACGAATCCGAGCGGACCTAACTTTCCAATGCCACAAGCGCTGGCTGTGGCAGAACATTCGCACCAACCACAGATGACGGATCAACAGAAGGCGCAACGTTTCGAGCAGTTGAGGAAGGAAGCAATGGCGAGCACTCATCTTGGACTACCCATTACTATGGGCGATGAGCAAAAGCAGAAAATGTCAAATGCATGCTCGCAGATTTCGCACTTTTTGACAATACTTGAGCAGGTCATGAGGGTCTGGTATTTTAGCCAGCCTGGCGAGGAAAATACGGTCAGGGAATTGATGAGAATGGCCAACATGATACGAAAGCAGAAGCCTCAACAGGGCGAGTTTTTTCTTTCACAGGATGAACTGTTTAGTATGGTCCAGAAAATCAAGACTTTCCTCGCCAGGAACAAAGACTTGGTTGAAAAGATCCGTCGTATGAGACCTGATGCAGCTCAAAATGCTAAGTCCAACGCACCTGCCGGAGCTGGACAGGGATCAACTCAGGAAGTCGCCAAAGCTCAAGGACAAGCAGGAGCGAGCTCGAAGAAACCTGCCGAAATCAAGGGTCACGGTGCACCAGTCTATGCTGCTCCGACACAATCTTCCATCAACCTCAAACTTCCCGAAAAGAAGCGCAGACCTGGTCAAGCTGCAAGTCCGAGTCCTGGTCCAGAAGTTGTCATCACTTCCGTTGAGAAGCCTATGAATAAGCCTGCTGCCAATGCAAGGCTGAACCCAGCGGCGATCAACAACCTTCCTCCTGCTCCTCCCAACCTGCCATCGAAATGTCCTATACCGACTTGTTCTCATCATGTTAGTGGTTTCGCAACGGATATAGAAGCCGAAAGACATGCTATTCAGGAACATAAGTACACTGGTAACCCTTTGAAGTGGATGTTGGAAACCGTCAAGTCTGCTTTGGGTGTCGCGGGCGATACTCCAAAGTTGGAAGATCTGAACAAGACTGGCACACTTGGTAGTGTGAAACTCTTTGCCACAACGGCGATTGTCGCACATTCTGCGAATTCGAAGATCAACTTGTCCGCGCCCATACCTGTTCCAAGCAAGCCGGTAGCAACTACGACCTTGAAAGCTCCGATGACAACTCAGTCCTCCAAATTGCAGCAAGGCAATACAAAACCAGGATCACCCAGTGGCGCCAACACTTCTGTCAAGCGTACAGCTGGCGCGCTTGGTGACGGTACTGTTGAAGGCTCACCTGCGAAGAAACCTGCTGTCACTTATCAAGATTCTTGGACTGCTTCACTCGTCACTCGCGAAGCTGTACATGATACTTTCAGTGGCCTTCCGGACTTGATGCTTGGAGCTAGAATGGACACACCTGAGATGCCTCTGCCGGTTTTTGCATCACAAACTCCTGTCAATGCATCTGAGCTAACCCCACTTGAAAAGCAACCACTCAATGTCGAGCCTGCTTCATTCATCCAGCCCTTGTTATCAGAATTGCCTTCGCCTCCCCCTGTTACCTGGGATGATACACCGGAATCTGTGGATGCAAATGCCTCGCCAAAGGAGACTGCTAGTGAGTCGAAGGCTACCAACGACCTCCCCAAAGGCAGTCCCTTTGGCATGCATGCTGTTGAAGCCGATTTCAACTACAATTTCGACTTTGGACCCGACCATGGAATGATGAACTTTCAAGACTCTGGAGTTGGACTGGACTCGTACGAGTTTAGCTCGCAAGATCTGTATCAGCAAGTGTACATGCAGTCTATGCCACAAGAACTCGACCTGGACGCTCTCATTGCTCAGCAGCATTTCACACCGTCATAGAGTTTCGCCCACAATCACCACCTGCATATCAACAAGACGACGTTCGATCAACGACTACGGTGCATCTGTTCACTCGTGCTCTCTTCTCTTTCATTTTCTACATTCACGATACCCTTTTTTATCATCTCTTCTTCTTCGTTCTCGCACAAAACAATGCCCGATCAGACCTTGGTGGACTGCATTGAGCATTTTGATGATCAAGTTATTTTTTTATGTTTTTCTTTTTTCGATTCTTGTCACGCTGTTACGACACTTGATGCCACATGGAAGGAAGGAAAGGTCGGACGGAAGTTATTCTTCTAGAATAGAGGACTTGGCGCTGTAGATACATATTCACAGAATTGATGATCAAACCTACATGTCTACATTGTCTATATCTTTAATCTATATGCATACGGGAACTGTGAGCCACCCAGCGACTTCCCCAAGTCCTCCGTAAGGCCTCCTCAAATACACCTCGTCAACTCTTCTATCCCCTTAAACGGATTCTCCCACGGTCTCTCACCGACAGTGCCAATAAACGAGACACAGTAATTGGCCTGATTATGTCGAAACGTCAATCTATGCTTTCCACTCTGCCCCTCCCACGGCCGACTCAAACTACCTCGATCAGGCTTCGTCGCATCAAATGAAGCCAACACATAATCTCCTGGTGTCATCGTGTCGTATAAAGCTAACATCTCGTCCCCACCTGTAAATTCACACCCGCCTTGCGCAAGCGAGAGTTCGAGATCAAGCGGACTAGCACTGAGGAATGGATCTGAGTCGCATAGATGTCCGATTCGTCCTGTTCCCAGACCGCCGCTGAAGCCATCAGAGTCGGCTGTCATTGCGTAGGCTACGGTTAGTTTTGCGTCTGGGGCTGGTGCTGGAGAGGAGAGGTGGATGAGTACACTGCTGTCTTCGATGTCGACTTTCTTAATGCCGACGACGCTGCCGGCTGGGTCGCGCACTTCGAACCCTCTTCCATTTTTCCATGCCGCGAATTCCCCGGATTGATGTGGTACAGGGAGGTGCTCGTCGAATCGTAGTGGTGGGAAGGCTACACCCATGTCTACACGGATTACGTTGTCGTTCTCTCGAGTCAAGCATCGTGGTCGTAATGGAGTCCAGCTCTTTCTCTGTTGCATGACATGGTGCCATACCTCGGCGTACTTCTCCCCTAATCGTCGATACCCTCCTGCGGGCATGTGTAGCAAGTCCGACGAGTACCCATATTGGTATTTCGGCCCTACGCAGACCACTTTGTCGTGGCTTTCGTCTTGCACACGCCATTGTGTTTGCATACCCGGGATCAGTTTGCCGCCTACTGGTGGACATGTTTGTTGCTGTGTCAGTAATAGGATCGGTTCGTGGCTTTGTTTGGTGATTTGCATGAGGTCGCCGGAATAGTCTTGTTGCATCCGGATTAGCTCGGATTTGTATTGCTGCGCTGAACTGTGATCGCTTTTCCAGGAATCAGTCTCCCCGTGCGTCAGCAGCACGACGTCGTATGCGAATTGTGAATCCTGTCCGAGTAACCGCTTGATTGCGCGCGCTTCGTATAATGATGCGGAGTAAGAGTTGATACTACCACACTTCTTGATCCCAGCCATGCCCTCGCCTGCCCGTCCTACAACGGAGTGTATTGTTACAATCTTCTTGTTCGTTTCGTCTCCATGCCGCGAAGTCAACGCCTCCACTTGTCGCGCAAACCCCTCGGCAGGTGTGACGCCCTCGATGTTCTCGGGCCATTCCAGTGCGCCGGTTATAATTGGCCGTATTGGCTCGCTGAGCTGCACCAGTGCTAGTGTCTTGCTATCGGACGACAGGTCGTAGCTGTCTGTCGAATCGTGTAGCTTTAGTGCAAAGGGAAGGGCAGGTAGTGGCTTGGTGATGTCGCCTCGAACCCCGTCGGAGAGTGATTGGCCGGTGTGGAGGATGCCTATGTATTGGGTGTTGGGTTGGGGAAGAGGTGATGGTGGTGGGATGGCGGGAGAGTTGCGGAGGTAGGCTGGGGAGGGTGTTGGTGGTGGTGGTGTAGATGGAGATGGTAGGGGTAGTTCGGCGGACATTTTTGTGTGATATATGCACGAGTGTCATGAGGATGAGTTGGAACAGATGAAGTATGGGAGAGGCATGTTGATCAATGCCATTGGACTCGGCGGATCTGGCTCCGCTTATCAGCTTGTAGGAATCTACACAATTTAACGCCAAGCCACTCCCCCGCTACCAGCAACGTGCCTGTCTCGCCGCAGGGCTTCCAACCGTTGCAACCCCAACGTGTGGTCAAAGGAGTTTAGAGGTCAGTTTATACAGGTCGGGGCGCTATTGGAGCGCATGCCACTCCGGAGAAGAGGGTAAGGCTCGGCCAGAACAGAAAAGCAAAGCAAGCCTCCCAAACCCAATCTCAGCTTGAATCCAGGCCAACCCAGCCACGCGCGTCTAAGGCTAGACAAGCGGCATGTATGAACATTCAAGCGCACCTTATGTGAAATGAAAGGTAAAATAAAGTGTGAAATGGACTGTGAGATGCAGTATGAAATGCCTCATGGTGCGTATAACGAAGTGCGTAATGGAGTGTAAGACAAGATGTGGAATACCAGCTTCTCCCTTCTGGTTGTGGCAATATTCAATACCGCCATGAGACATTATCGCCAGTCGAACAATTAGATCTGTAAGGTTCTAGACTTTCACTATGTTAGCTGTGCCGGTTTGCTCATGGAGAAGTTGTTGAACCAATAGTATCATCACCATTACGACTTTGTCACCCACATGACGGTTCGATACAACCCTCGCTATCCTACCTGGTACTCGCCGATCAAATACATGACTCCATGTCTGACTATAAGAACTGCTACGAGAGGGCGCGCTCAACGACGTTTCTGCTCCACGACTTTTGTGCTTTTTCTGCTCTGTGGAAATGGTAGCCTCGTCTCAGATGGTATGGCAACGTCGATGTGTCGCGTCTATCAAGCATTGTCTCTCTTGGTGTACGAAACGAATTGTTATTTTGAGCCCTGCTGGCCCTCATCATCACCATTTATCTCGCCTTCTGGCAGGACCCGCTCACCTCTGCTAAACGCAGACACTCGATGGAGACGACGGAAAGTCTTCCACCGCGTTCCCAAGCGGTAGGCACTTTCCGGGCTCAGTGCACGATCACGGCTCGAATAAAAGCGCTTTCGGACTTGCCCGCTTCGCTATTCTAATATATTCAATCTTTGTTCACATCTTGGCTGCATTATATCCAGTCCGAGGCTTGTTTCGCCCTCAAAGGAGTTACTGAACAACTGAAAAAGCGCGAAGATACACAGGGCGATGAATGCGAGGCTGCCTTGGTTCCAGTAGAGAACATCAACTCAAGCCAGTGAAATCCAGTACTCCTGCACCGACCGAAGTTGATCGAATGCTTCAACCCAACTATCGTAACCACTGCCTGCTCTTTCTTCGCTTGTTCGAAGCTCACATGCTCCTCGCCCACCTCGTTATCCTTGGCCTCAATTCAACCATAAATCCACCACTAGTGTAGAAGACCTGACCCTGGAACTTGATTGGGAATTTCGCGTCTGTGATTATCTTCGCGCTGTGGGTCTCATAGGTATGTTTTGTGTGCTCTTACTATACAAACAATATCGTGAAGTGAGTACGCGATTGAGGGAAAGAGACGCAACGCGATCTGGCATGAAGATAGATGTCCAATTGCCGAGCTTGTCGCAGCATTTCCTTGATGCGATCGTTTTTCCGGTTGCAGGGACGCTTTTTGAGAGTATACCGGCGATACACGCCCAGATCAGGCAACTTTGGTCTGTGACCTGGCCTACACTGTGAGCTTCAAACCGGACTTCCAGGCAAACTTACTGAAAGAGCGAAAAGAGTCTGTAAAGGGGGAGGAAAAAGAGGTTGTAAAGGGAGCTTAGATTATGTTCTTTACCTCCATGTAGGTGCAAAGCCACGTTTCTTGCCCTCCTGCACCTTAGACACCAGATGCATGGCCTCACGATCGTTAGAGCCCTTCAGGCGTGTCCGCAGACCACAGAATAGCAATAGTCTGAGATGAGACGTTTCTCAAGCTCCGAGTGTTGCATGCGGATGCAATTCGGTCACCTATGCTTTACAAACTCTGACCAAGATTGCATCACCATCATTGTTACTATTTACCGAAGTCGAAGAGAATAGCTGGTTGAGATACATACTGCTCGTTGCTATAAGTACCTGCATTATAGTAAGCTTGTTCTTTTCGAAAGTTACTAGTCCACCGGCGAAGATGGATAAATATCCAACTGCGCTCGAGATACAGTCATATGTTCTTGGATCCGACGACCGTAATACATCACTTTCGCAGCGTGAGCCTGAGGAAGCGAATCTTGCTCCGTTGTTCGAACTTCCGCTCTCTACTTGCGGCAGTTCAATTATCGATGCGACGAATTCCCGCTTCAAGCTCGTCTCCGTAAACTGGTACGGCGCCTCCAATGAGCTTTTCATTCCCTCCGGCCTCGATGTGCGGCAACGTACCCTAATTTCCCGCAATATTCGCAACATGGGCTTCAATTCCGTCCGCCTTCCTTACGCCGACGAGCTTTTTGTCCGCAATCCTCTGGTGCCCACTCATCTCCTCAAGGCGAATGCGGACCTTGTCTCAGCAGATGGCACTGTGCATGCCCTCGACGTGTTCGCTGCTGTCGTTCGAGCCTGTACAGATGTTGGTTAAGCCGTCATAATATACAACCATATCACCACCGCTAGGTGGTGCTGCGACGCCTCTCTGTGCGATGCTAAGTGGTTCAACAGCTACCTCCCTGCCTTCTTATGCCCACTGCGGCAAAGCGAAGATGACTGGATTGCGAACCTCATTACGATTATGAGGCCCCATATTTCCAATCCTCTTGTTGTAGGCGTTGATCTCCGCAACGAGGTTCGTGGACCAAGTAACGGAATGCTGTGGAACTCGTGGGCCGCAGCTGCAGAGCGTGCTGCTGCGAAACTGCATGAAATGAACGCGGCATGGCTTATGATTGTAGAGGCAATGTGCAGCGCAAATGATCTATCTGGTGCGCGCCTCAGACCAGTGAAGTTAAGCGTACAGAATAAGCTTGTGTATTCTGCACATGTATATGGATGGTCAGGTTGGGGCAGTCTCAAGCCGTATTGGTACACGAAGTATGCGGCTTTTGCAAGAGCGATGGACAAGAACTGGGGATTCCTAGTCACTGAGAACATTGCTCCCGTATGGGTGGGTGAGTTTGGAAATCCTGGCATTGGTCAAGTTACCTACGATCGTACCACGGATGGGCCGAGTGTGCGCGACATGAATTACTGGGATAATTTGATCCGCTATCTAGATGAATGCGACGCTGATTTCGGTTATTGGGCTCTCAATCCACGAAAGCCTCACGAGAATGAGATGGAAACATATGGCCTATTTGACGACGATTGGGAGACGGTTCGATGGGATTATAGGTTATGGGATATGGCGCGGCTGGCGAGAAAGGCCGAACAGCGGTAATGCTAAGTTTGTACCTTAAGATGAAACATATGGTATATGAAGCTGCCACCGTAAGTGCATGCGACAAAGTCGGGCGAATAGGTTCCACTCTCTAGGAGTATCTTCTCGCTTCGTAATACTTCTCTTGTTCTTGCTTACGCTGGGCTCGCGCACGAGCTGGACGACGAGATAACAAAAAGCTCAAGGACGACCGCCCATGTGGATACTGAAACCGACACGAGGCCATCCCTATGCACCGCATGGTCCTTGCAGCAGGAGTACGAGATCAAGAGCCGCAATGATCACGACAGAAAGGGGAAGAATGGAGGCGCTCATTATAAGGAGTATGCTTGCGCGATTGACGCAGCAGATTCGAGCTAGACGAGCTGGAGGCTAGGCAGCGGGGGAAGATGTCTGGATTATGGTAAATTGTGGGCAGGTCATGGTCAATACTGGCGATTATGAGATAATGTAAGAGGAAGTCAGCATCTTTTCTGAAGGTATTTGGCGTCACGTACCACATAGTCGTTGCATCTAGTGCTGAAGAAAGCAAGAGCTCAGTAGTAGTGCAGATGAGTGATGGGTAGTTGCCTCAGTGTTGGACGGCTTCCACATTTGCCCTTTTTGGGCCGGAGGGTCGCCTAGCCCTCGACTGCGCAACTTTTCCCTTGAGGGAAGATACAATAAGAACACAACACATCAAAGCGTCGTCACTTGAAGTTGCTCAATCTCAATACTGATGGGCTGAAAGCTTCGCTCATCGCAAACATCTCGGATCATTCAAGAGTCACTTGAAAACGTGGTAGGCATAGTTTCAGTGCTGGAAACAGCCAGTGGACTCATTCCAGAGATGACGACCATGACTTACTAAGCTTTCCAGCATGTTCTGTGACGTCGTTTGAGATGGTTGGTGTGCCAACAAGCCATACCTGCGGCGGCTGCCTTCCTGCTGAATAGACTTATCAACTTGTCCGAGCTCACAATGAATGGAATGATCCTTCGAGTCTCAAGCCCAGCCACAACAATGAGAAACATTTTGGAGAACTATCTCTTAATATCTGATAAAGATGGCAGTGTTGTCGACCCTGCGAACGAGGGAGCGGGATATCAGCACAAGAGCTCAGGGTTATGCTACTTTCATGGTATACTAGAGGGAGAGTTGCTTGAAGGGAGCGAGAAGAATGAAATTCAAGAGAGGTAGCGAAGTTCTCTGAACTGGTAGGTGTCTCAATGCCTCAGACATTCGACGGGAAATCGACACCATGCAAGGTCTAATGCCACAATCCTCAATACACTCATCAATTATCGTTATCTCGTGTTATTCCAAGTTTTTAGTAATATCGAATGGAGTCTGCAGCCATCCCTTCTGAGATGAGGTATCCGCATCATTGGGATGGGATGTCGCTGGTGCCGATCTCTGTACTGCTCTCAAGCAGCCGATCTGACTGAGCCGAGAAATCGGTTCGGCAGTTACTAAGCTTGCTGTGAGTTGAACTGATGGAATGAGAACAATCTTTCATAGCAGTACTCTACAGCATGAGCAGAACATCAATCAATCATGGCCTGCCTCTACAACTCCTTTCACCGACCCCTGTGATCTCATGATCGTCTACTGCCGCATATGGACGAGCGAGCTTGAGGCACGTACCTCCACGCCGCTTTATACTACCTCGGGCCATATATAAATGCTTCTGCTTGTGGCACTGACCTGTCACAATACCTCCAACTTGCAAAGCCTTAGGATATCATGTCGACAGGCTTTCTGAAACACCCAGAAGCTCAACGCCTTCGAGGCAAGGTTGCTATTGTGACAGGCGGAAGCTCGGGTAAGTAATACGCTTGCATGTCTACTATCATTTTGTATTTACATAGCTGCGCATAGGCATTGGACGAGCAATCTGCTTAGCGTATGCTCGTGAGGGTTGCAAAGCAGTGATCAACGCCGACCTCTCACCAGATTCAAATGCCCCTGCTGAAGCCGAGGAAGGTTCGACAGTATCGTTCATCACTAAGGAGACCTCTGGCCAATGTGACGCAAAATTCTACACTATCGATGTTCGGGAGTCCGCGGCCATTGATTCTCTAGTCTCCGAGGTTGTGAAGCAACATGGTCGTCTAGATATCATGGTCGCCAATGCCGGTATTGCTGTTGAGGTCGGAGGAAATGAAAAGCCGATCTGGGAGACGACTAACGAGACGTGGGAGAAAACGCTCTCGGTCAACGTATCTGGCGTTTTCAACTGCGTCCGAGCAGCCGCTAAGCAGATGATCACGCAGACACCGTTCGGCTTCGATACTCATGATGTACATCCACACGATGCAGACAGAGGCTGGATCGTGACAGCTTGCTCAGTCGCATCGCATATTGCTTTCCCGCATGCGGCTTCCTATGTCACATCCAAACATGCTGTCCTAGGCATCACGAAGACTGCCGCGCTTGATTTGGCACCATATGGTGTGCACGTTAACGCGTATGCACCAGGATTTGTGATGAGTTCCATGACTGCCAGTACCGTTACAGGGCAAGAAGAGTACTTCAACAAATTGCAGCCGCTTAAAGGTCTTGGGGAGCCTCGAGGTGTTGCAAGTGTGGCGGTCATGCTAGCTAGTGATGATGCAAAGTTCATCACAGGGTCAAGTTATATGGTTGACGGCGGATATGTTGCGCAGTGAAGAATCAAGACGGAGAGAGAATGCGACTCGTTGCGGCTGTGGAGGTGATCAATCTGACGGACATTGGAGTAGCCTACTGGCTTGACGCAGATTTTCCTGCACAACACTGTGTCATATAATCTGAAGACGTAACTGCACACATATACGTGAGTGTCGTGCATGTCCCTGTCGTCTTCTTTGTGCGCAAATTCACACCTGTTCCTGCAGCAGCTTACCTTCCGGCCGTTACACAAGTGTAGCACGGCATCGAGCACTGTGTACAGCCAACATGCTATTGTTGCACACAGCGCAAGAGCCTCACCCCATGTGTCACCTATCAGTTTCGCCAGTGTCTTCCAAGCGCGTTGTACGTCCAGAAGCATGACTGATCTGTGAAGCAGTCGTACCGAGAGCGTTGGCAAGCAAGTTGCTCGGTTGGTGACCACTTGCAGGGCCAAGCGATGGTTTGACGGCAAGTACGCTTATGCCGTTCAAGAGATGATGAAGTACTTCCTCGCCAAGCAACATATGTGGTATGCGGAGTTGACAAGTGCTGTTTAATGTTCAAAGTGGAGCCGCACGACATGGCAACAGTCACAATAGGAAGGCCACTAGTTATGCAGAGCTTTACAGCTGAATGATTAGTCGTCACTCTAGATATGGCCGTGATGTGTGTCGGCTCTCTGCCTCGACATCACTTGAAGTTTGCGAAGAGGAAATTGAGCTATAGCAAGGCTGCTTAAGAATATCTGTACTAACCTCGAACGCGACGTAGTATGAGCTTAAAGTGTTTGTACTGAAGGCAACACTACTCAAACGCCCTTCTTCATGATGAAATCTAAATACTCCCTCTACTTAATCGCTTCGCATCTCTAGCGAAATTCTAGTACTAGTTCGTTATTCTCGTTATAGAACGTTTTTACTTATACGCTAAATTCTTATTTACGCCTATTATCTATAAGTCGACCTTGTTAGCTAATATGCCCCTACTATATTTATGAATATACTTAGTCTATTACTCTATTCTTTCTTTAGTTAACTCTATATATATAACGTTATTATCTCGAGTATACTTAATAAATTTAGATATCTATTATACGGTATATTCTATACTCTAAGAAATGTTGCCAAACATCTATAATATTAATTAGTAAATAGTACGTGTTAAAGTAGGCTCTAAATATAATATACCTAATGCGGTCCTATATATATTACTATATTAGAAAAGTTCTTAACGGTTATGCTAAGAAATATACGAATACCTTTACTCTATATATTAGCTAAGCTTTTGTCTCTACGCCCGCGGAAGTCTATAGTGTTAAACGATCCGGTAATAGCGTTAAAGCTAGTAGCGTAGATAAGGATATTAAAGTTGTAATTTATATTCTTAGTCTTTATACTAGTCTTAGTGATGCATTTAATTAGATCCTTATAAGCATTAACAAGCGTAATGTTTAGCTATTTAAAGACCTTAAAATATCTACTGCTACCTATAACAATGGTACCCATCAAGGGTACCATCACTTTTTAGTAGATAGGTACCAAGGAAAAGTTTTCTCTATGGTACCTATGATTTTTAGTAGAGAAAGTAAAAATCGTAAGAGACAGTCTTATATAGCGTATCTTATTGCATGTTTTTCACTATATAATTACCCGATTAGGACTAGCCCTTAAGAAGTTATACTTTAGGTACCAACGAAAATGCCTTCTCTTAGTACCATTGACTTTTAGTAGGGAAATGCAAAATCCTAAGAGATAGTTTTGTAGAGCATCTTCTAATGTATATTTTTTACTATATACTTACCCATTTAGGACTAGTCTATAAGAAGTTACACTAATTATACTCTTACAAGTGTAAATCTTCTAGGAGTAGATAGGTATACTAAGCTAACGTTGTAAAATACTTTACGTAGTATACACTCACCACCTTTTAGGTTAAGGTTAGATACCAAACTCTATCTCTTAAAGCTGCTTGAAGCTATTTTATTCTATATTCTATTAGCTTAGACCTTCGGAGTTTAGGCCTTAGTGTTGAAGCCATTTTATTCTTCATTCTATTGGCTGAAAATTAACGTTAAAGAACTTTAAACTTCACCTCTAAGAACTTTAGATCAGCTGTTCAACTCGCAACATTAT
>Ga0160428_1001942_pt1 | contig 13805 bp, 12 predicted proteins | sample SolpanmetagenomM_FD_108198 | JGI IMG/M metagenome (GOLD analysis project Ga0160428, IMG submission 108198) | Solar panel surface microbial communities from Lawrence Berkeley National Laboratory, California, USA - M | ecosystem: Engineered > Built environment > Solar panel > Unclassified ... | reverse complement strand
CTTGGGGTCGGCGAAGCGGGCGAAACGGTAGAGCGCGGCGACGTGGATCATGGGGCGGGCTTTAGGGGGTTTCGGAGGGGTTTGGAATGCGGTTGGAGTGGTTTGGGTCGCGCTCACATTCCATCCGTTCGTTTCGAGCGAAGTCGAGAAACCAGCGCTGTGCCCGGTTTCTCGACTTCGCTCGAAAACGAACGGGTGGGAAGGCGGACCAAAAAGGGCGCCCGGATCGCTCCGGACGCCCTTTTCAAAAGTCCCGTCGTGGCAAAGCCACGCCGTCGGTCCTCGCGGTGGCGAGGCCGGCCGACAGCTCCTGAGGCGACTTGGCTTCGCCTCGTCGCCACAGGAGCTGTCGTGGCCGCGCCTCAGTAGCTGTAGTACATATCGAACTCGACCGGGCTCGGCGTCATCTCCCAGCGCAGCACGTCGTGCATCTTCAGCTCGATGTACGATTCGATCTGGTCCTTCGAGAACACGTCGCCCTTGAGCAGGAAGTCGTGATCCGCCGCCAGCGCATCGAGCGCCTCGCGGAGCGAACCGCAGACCGTCGGCACCTGGGCGAGCTCTGCCGGGGGCAGGTCGTACAGGTTCTTGTCCATCGCCTCGCCCGGGTGGATGCGGTTCTGGATCCCGTCCATGCCCGCCATGAACAAAGCGGCATAGCAGAGATACGGGTTCGCCATCGCATCGGGGAAGCGCACTTCGACACGCTTCGCCTTGGGGCCGGTGCCATAGGGAATACGGCACGATGCGGAGCGATTGCGCGCCGAGTAGGCGAGCAGCACCGGGGCTTCATAGCCCGGGACCAGCCGCTTGTAGCTGTTGGTCGTCGGGTTGGTGAAGGCGTTGACCGCCTTGGCGTGCTTGATGATCCCGCCGATGAAGAACAGGCACGTCTCGGAAAGGCCAGCATAGCCGTTGCCCGCGAACAGCGGGTTGCCCTTGTCCCAGATCGACAGATGCGTGTGCATCCCCGAGCCGTTGTCTTCCTTGATCGGCTTGGGCATGAACGTGACCGTCTTGCCGTACGCCTGCGCGACGTTGTGGCAGACGTATTTGTAGATCTGCATACGGTCTGCGGTGAGGGTCATCGTCCCGAAGGTCAGGCCGAGCTCGTGCTGGCCGGCGGCGACCTCGTGGTGATGCTTGTCGCACGGCAGGCCCATTTCGAGCATCGTCGAGACCATCTCGCCACGGATGTCGACGGCGCTGTCGACCGGCGCGACCGGGAAATAGCCGCCCTTGGCGCGCGGACGGTGGCCAAGGTTGCCGCCCTCATAGCTGGTGCCAGTGTTGGTCGGCAGCTCGATGTCGTCGATCTTGTAATAGCTGGTTGCGTAGCTGTTCTCGAACTGAACGTTGTCGAACATGAAGAACTCGGCTTCCGGCCCGATGAAGATCGTGTCGCCGATGCCGGTGGTCTTGAGATACGCTTCGGCGCGCTTCGCGGTCGAACGCGGATCGCGCGCGTAGAGCTCGCCGGTCGACGGCTCGACGATGTCGCACACCAGAATCAACATCGGGGTTGCCGAGAACGGATCGGTCCACACCGCGTCGAGATCCGGCATGAGGATCATGTCGGACTCGTTGATCGCCTTCCAGCCCTCGATCGAGGAACCGTCGAACATGAAGCCGTCGGTCAGCTCGTCCTCGCCGACGACGCCCGCGACCATCGTCAGATGCTGCCACTTGCCCTTGGGATCGGTGAACCGCAGGTCGACCCACTCGATCTCCTGGTCCTTGATCATCTGCAGCACGTCGTTTGCGCTGTTGCCCGTCTTCGCCATGTCCCCACGCCCTTTCTGGATACTGAAAATATGCCCGTACCGGTCAACCGGGTGCGGGACTCGTGTTAAGCCCGGATGCTCACGCTGTCACAGGATGTTGCGCTGCGTCAAACCCGCATTCCGATCGTTGTGTTCAGATCGCATCTTCGTCGCGCTCGCCGGTGCGGATCCGCAGCACGGTCTCCACCGGGATCACAAAGATCTTGCCGTCGCCGATCCGTCCGGTCTGCGCGGCCGCCGCGATCGCCTCGACGACGCGGTCGGCGAGGCCGTCCTCGACGACGACCTCGAGCTTCACCTTGGGGAGGAAATCGACAACATATTCGGCACCGCGATACAGTTCGGTATGGCCCTTCTGGCGGCCGAACCCCTTGGCCTCGGTCACGGTGATCCCGCTGACCCCGACCTCGTGCAGCGCTTCCTTAACCTCATCGAGCTTGAACGGCTTGATGATCGCCTCGATCTTTTTCACGCTGGTACGCCTCCCGGAATGTCCGTTTACCTTACAACAACCATGCCAGCTGCGCGAGGGGCGGAAATGCGTCGGTTTTGCGTGGGCGCTCAGGGGGTGCGGTGCTTAACTGGCGCGCAGGTGGCAAGGGTGTGCCCGATTTTTCGGCAGTGCGCTCGCGTTAAAGAAGTTCACCCTAAGGAACGCACCATCCCGGCGGAGGCCGGGGCGCAATAGCGCAGCAGGCGTTTGCATCGCTGCGCTACATTTCCTCCACCGTCGCTATTGGGCCCCGGCCTTCGCCGGGGTGGTGGTGCGTGGTGTGGCGGAGTGCGCGCAACCCAACCCCTCAATAGGGCGGCTTGTCCAACCCGCCCGGGCTGAGCGTGAAGATCTCGCAGCCGTCCTCGGTGATCCCGATCGAATGCTCGAACTGCGCCGACAGCGAGCGGTCGCGCGTCACCGCGGTCCAGCCGTCGTCGAGCAGCTTCACGTCGGCGCGCCCGGTGTTGATCATCGGTTCGATCGTGAAGATCATCCCCGGCTTCAACTCCGGCCCGGTCCCCGGACGCCCGGCATGGACGACTTCCGGCGCATCGTGGAACAGCCGCCCGAGTCCATGCCCGCAGAAATCGCGCACCACGCCGTAGCGATGCTTCTCGGCATGCCGCTGGATCGCATGGCCGATGTCGCCGAGGTGGTTGCCCGGCTTGGCCTGCTCGATCCCGATCATCAGGCATTCGTAGGTCACGTCGACCAGCCGCTTCGCCTTGATCGGCACGTCGCCGACCAGATACATGCGGCTGCTGTCGCCGTGCCAGCCGTCAAGGATTGGCGTCACGTCGACATTGACGATGTCGCCGTTCTTGAGCGTCTTCTCGCTCGGGATCCCGTGGCACACGACATGGTTGGTCGAGATGCAGCTCGAATGCGTATAGCCGCGATAGCCGAGCGTCGCGGGGATGCCACCGCGCTCCGCGATGAAGCGGCGGATCATGTCGTCGAGCTCGGCGGTGGCCATGCCCGGCACCATGTGCGGCACGATCATGTCGAGCGTTTCGGCGGCGAGTTTGCCTGCGGCGTGCATCCCGTCGAACGCATCGCGCCCGTGGAGCTTGATCGCGCCGGTCCGGCCCATCGGCGCGTCGGCGGTTACGGTTACATAATCGGTCATGACAATCGATATAGCGGCACCATGCGGGCTTTGCGAGAGGGCGGCGCGGGGCTATGCGGAAGCCATGACGCAACGCATCTGGACGGCCGCGCTCGCGGTGATCGGCGACGAGATCCTGTCGGGTCGCACACAGGACAAGAATGTCGCGCAAATCGCGGCGTGGCTCAACGTGCAGGGGATCCGACTCGCCGAGGTGCGGATCGTCGCGGACAAGACCGACGCGATCGTCGAGGCGGTCAACATCCTGCGATCGCGGAACGATTATTTGTTCACCACCGGCGGGATCGGCCCGACGCATGACGACATCACGGTCGATGCGATCGCCGCGGCGCTGGGCGTTCCGGTCGATTTCCATCCGCAGGCAGTCGCGGCGCTCGACGCTTATTATGCGAGCCGCGGCGGGCTGACCGAGGCGCGCAAGCGGATGGCGCGGGTGCCGCAGGGGGCTGACCTGATCGAGAACCGCATGTCGGGCGCGCCGGGGATCAAGGTCGGTAACATCTACATCATGGCGGGCGTGCCGCACATCACCGCCGGGATGCTCGACGCGCTGACCGGGACGCTCGAGGGCGGTCTGCCGGTGCTGTCGCGGACGATCGGCTGCTGGGTCGCGGAGAGCGAAGTCGCTGACCTGCTGCAAAACGCCGAAAAGATGCATGAAGGCGTCGCGATCGGGAGCTATCCGTTCTTCCGCGATGGCCGGGTCGGCGCCAATTTCGTCGTCCGCGCGACCGACGCGGCGCTCGCCGATCGGTGCGTCGCCGACCTCACCGCCGCGCTGGAGCAATCCGGGCGGACCGTCGTTGGCGACGGAATCTGACCGGAGGATTGTCATGAAGCGCGTATCACCCCTGTTCGCCGTACCGATGCTTGCCGGTCTCGCCATGCTGTCGGCGTGCGACCCCGGCGCGAGTGGGGGCAACACCGCCGCGACCGCGACCAGGCCCGATCCGATGGAAGCCAAGATCGACGCGCTTCCGAAGGGCTTGCAGGAAACCACCTTCTTCCGCGCGATCCGCGACGGCGGCTATACGTGCCAGAAGATCGTCCGGTTCGAGAAGCACGCGCCGATCAGCGGCGAGGCTGTGTGGATCGCGGAATGCGACGATCGCGGGCAGTATGTCATTACGCTGAAGCCCGAAGGGGTGTTCTGGGTCAGCGGCGTTCCTCAAACGAAGAAGCTTTAATCTCCTTGAAAATCTGGAAACTGGCGCTCGCCGGCGGCTGCGTGCCGGCAGTGCTGTCTGCGCAAACCGCGCCGACCCCGCTGCCCGCTGACACCACCGGGCCGGACATCGTCGTGCTCGGGTCGCCGTTGCCGTTGCCGCCGGGAGTCCCCGCTTATGGTTCGGTGACGATCGACCGCACGCGGCTGACCGGCGATGCCTCGGGCCGGGTCGAGAACGTGCTGTCCGACGTCGCGGGGTTCCAGCAGTTCCGCCGGAGCGACAGCCGTTCGGCCAATCCGTCCGCGCAGGGCGTCACGTTGCGCGCGCTTGGCGGCAATGCGTCGTCGCGCGCGCTGGTGTTGCTCGACGGGGTGCCGCTGGCGGACCCGTTCTTCGGGTATATCCCGTTCAACGCCTTGTCGGCGGACCGCCTGTCGAGCGTGCGGATCACGCGCGGGGGCGGGGCGGGGGCGTTCGGCGCTGGCGCGGTTGCGGGCACGGTAGAGCTCGCGAGTGCGACGCGCGCCGATCTGCCGCGTGTGGCGGGGAGTGCGTTCTACGGCAGCGACGATGCGGTCGAGACCAGCGCGAGCGTCTCGCCCGATGTCGGGGCAGGCTACCTGACGGTTTCGGGCCGGTTCGAGCGGGGCGACGGCTTCTATACGACCCCGGTCGACCAGCGTACCGCGGCGACGGTCCGCGCGCGCTATCGCGACTGGTCGGGGCAGATTCGCGGCGTGGTGCCGATCGACGCGCAGACCGAGCTGCAGGCGCGGATGGTCGTGTTCCGCGACAATCGCACGCTGCGCTTCGCAGGCGCTGACAGCAGTTCGTCGGGCGAGGATGCGAGCGTCCGGCTGATCCACCGCGGGCCGTGGGCGCTCGACGTGCTGGCCTATGTCCAGGCGCGCAACTTCTCCAACCGCGTGATCAGCGCGACCACCGCCAGATTGACGCTCGACCAGCGCAATACGCCTGCGACCGGAATCGGCGGCAAGATCGAGCTGCGCCCGCCGGTCGGGCCGGATCATTTGCTGCGGGTCGGGGCGGACGTCCGGTTGGGCGACGGGACGTTGTACGAGGACGCCTATGCCGCGAGCGGCGCGGTGACGACGCGGCGCACCGCAGGCGGCAACACCAGCACCGCCGGGCTGTTCGCCGAGGATGACTGGACGCTCGGGCGGCTGGTGCTGACCGCGGGCGTGCGTGGTGATCGCTGGACGATTACCGATGGCTTTTTCCGCGAGCGGACGGCAGCGGGAGCGATCACGACCAACCAACGGTTTGCGGACCGCGATGGGGTTGAGGCGACGGGCCGGGCGGGGGCGCTGTTCCACGCGAGCGATGCGGTTGCGTTGCGCGCGGCGGGGTATACCGGGTTCCGCCTGCCGACGCTCAACGAACTGTACCGCCCCTTTGTCGTCTTCCCGATCACGACGCAGGCGAATGCCGCATTGGGGCTCGAGCGGTTGCGGGGAGTCGAGAGCGGAATCGACGTGACGCCGGTGGCGGGGGTGCGGCTTGGCGTCACCGCTTTCTACAACCGGCTGGAGAATGCGATCGCCAATGTCACGATCGCGCGCAATGTGCGTCAGCGGCAGAATGTCGATGCGATCGTCGCGCGCGGTGTCGAAGTCACCGCGCATGCGGCGCGCGGCGCGGTGTGGCTCGACGGCTCCTATGCGTTCAGTGACAGCAAGGTCCATGCCTCCGGCGTTTCGGCGCAGCTCGACGGGTTCATTCCGGCGCAAAGCCCGCGACATACCGCAAGTGCTACGCTGGGCTGGCAGGACCGGCGCGGGTTCGGGCTGTCGCTGACCGGGCGCTATGTCGGGCGGCAGTATGAGGACGATCTGCAAACCGACGTACTGCCGGCCGCGACCACGCTCGACGGGGTGGTGACGGTGCCGGTCGCGCGGCGCTGGTCGGTGATCGCGCGCGGGGAGAATCTGACCGACACGACCGTCATCACGCGCAACGCTGGCGGGTCGATCGATATCGGGACGCCGCGGCGATTGTGGATCGGGGTACGGCTCGGTGAGAACGGCGCGCGCGGGTGACGGGGTGCCGGAACAGGCGGCGGCGTGGGGCTGGATTGATGGACGGACGGAGGCCTGAATGAAGATCGCCATAGTCGGTGCGGGCATCGCGGGGGCGTCGTGCGCGCAATCCCTGCAGGATCGTGGCCATGTCGTGACGCTGTTCGACAAGGGCCGCGGCGCGGGCGGGCGGATGGCGACGCGTCGCGTCGAAGGTCCGGACGGCGACATTTCGTTCGATCACGGCGCACAATATTTCACTGCGCGGGACCCGGCGTTCGTGGCGCAGGTCGAACATTGGGCCGGGGCGGGTGTGGCGGCGGCATGGCCCGCAGCGGGAGCGGATGCATGGGTCGGAACCCCCGGGATGAACGCACTGGTCAAGACGCTGACCGAAGGGCTGGAGGTCGAATGGTCCGCGCGCGTCGATGCGATCCGTCGCGTTGACGGCGGATGGATACTCGAGCCGGTTTCGGTCTCAACTTTCGACTCGGTGATCGTCGCGACACCGGCGGAGCAGGCGGCGCCGCTGCTGGACGCGCACGATCCGGCAATGGCGGAGGCGGCGCGCGCCTGTCGCTCAGCACCGTGCTGGACCGCGATGGTCGCGTTCGACGACCGGGTCGCCATCGCCGGGGACATCGTCCGAGACCGTGACATCCTCGGCTGGGCGGCACGCAACAGCGCCAAGCCGGGGCGCGACCAGTGCGAGGCGTGGGTCTTGCAGGCAACCGCCGACTGGTCGCGCGCCCATCTCGAGGACGCGGCGGACGGCGTCGTCGATGCGTTGCTGTCTGCACTCGAGGCGGAAGCGACGCGACCCTTGCCTGCAACCGTCGTCCGGATCGGCCATCGCTGGCGCTACGCCAAGGTTGCAGCGGCGCGGGACGGAGCCTTGTGGGACTCCGGCCAGCGGATCGGCGCGGTCGGTGACTGGCTGCTCGCGCCCCGGGTCGAAAGCGCGTGGCTGTCCGGCCGGATGCTCGCCGACCGGATCGGCCCCGACTAGGCGTCGACTCGCGCGCGCGGCATCCCGTCCACGATCGCGCGATCGACCGCATAGTCGCGCGCGATCTCGCGCGCGGTCATCTTGGCGGACATCATCACCGAGGGCGTTCCGCCGCCCGGCTGCGTCCCTTGTCCCACGAGATAAAGGTTGGCGATATCCTCGCTGCGATTGTGCGGGCGGAAGAACGCGGTCTGCGTAAGACGCGGTTCGACGCCGAAGCCGTTGCCGGCATAGGCCCCCAGCGTCTGCTCGAAATAATCGGGCGTGACGAAGCTGCGATAGACCAGCCGCTCGCGCAGGCCGGGGATGTAGCCGCGGTCATCGAGGAAATTGAGCACCTTCTCGGCAAATCCGTCGCCGACCGCATCCCAGTCGATGTCGCCCAGCGTATTGGGGACGGGGATCAACGTATAAGCGGCATGATGGCCCGGGGGCGCGAGACTCGGGTCGGTCAATGTCGGTACGTGGAGATATTGCGAGAAGTCCTCGGCGAGGATCTTGCGCTCGAAGATGTCGGTCAGCAGTTCCTCGTAGCGTGGCCCGAGGATGATGTTGTGGTGGCGGACATCGGGGTCGCCCTCGCGCTTCTCATAGCCGAAGTAGATCACCATCAGAGACATGCTCTGCTTGCGGAACTTGACCACCGCGTCGCGATTGATCCGCCGGTGCGCCTTGTCGATCAGCTTGAGATAGGTGGTGGCATAGTCGCCGTTGGAGACGACCAGATCCGCCGCCAGCATTTCGCCCGAGGCAAGCGTCACGCCGGTCGCGACTCGCTTGCCGCCGCGCTTCTCGACCTCGATCCGCTCGACCCTGGCGTTGAGCTGGACCGTCCCGCCGAGCTCCTCGAGCTTGACGACGAGCGCCTTCACGAGCGCGCCCGTGCCGCCCATCGCGTAATGGATGCCCCAGGTCTTCTCGACGAAATGGATCATCGCATAGATCGCGGGGACCTTGAGCGGATTGCCCCCGATCAGCAGCGGCTCGAAGCTGAACACCTGCCGCATCTTGTCGCTGTTGAAATATTTGCTGATGAGCGAGAACAGCGGCTGGATCGCGCCCAGCTTTAGCAGATCGGGGACGACACCGACCATCGAGCCGAGGCTGCCGAAATAGGTGTAGCCAAGTTCGAGGAACCCGCGCTGGAAGATCGCGCGGGCGGCCTCGTGGAAGCGTTCGTACCCCTCGAGATCTTCGGGCGCGAGCCGCGCGATCTGCGCGCGCACGTTTTCCGGATCGGCGTCGTAATCGAAGAAGGTGTCGTCGTCGAAATAGATACGGTAGAAGGGGAGGACGGGGACGATCTCTAGATAGCGGCTGGTGTTGGGCCCGCCGCTGGTGCCCGTCAGGATCCGCTGGTTATCGTCCAGGATGTGGTCGGGGAAATCGGGCTCCGCCAGCATCGCGACGTCGCGTTCGAGCGAGAACAGCTCCTCGATGAAATGCGGCACGGTCAGCACGGTCGGGCCCATGTCGAAGGTGAACCCCTCCGCACGGCGGACATAGGCGCGGCCGCCGACGTCATCGAGCTGTTCGACGATCCGGGTGTCGAAGCCCAGGCTCTGCAGGCGGATCGCACAGGCGATGCCGCCAATGCCCGAGCCGATAACGATCGCAGTACGACGGGTCATGGTATCCATGTCTTTTCTTGAGCGAGGGAAGCGGTGGTCATTCAGCGTTCGGCCAGCGCGACAGGTATAGATGTGGCACCGCGATCAACGCCGTCAATGGGAAACCCTGCGGATTGATCGGGGGCAGGGTACGTCGGTGATGACAGTCTAACGCACTGGTCCACGCCAAGTGCCATCGGCATTGCGGGAAGAGCGGAAACACCGCAGGTTACCCTGGGATCGCACTTCCTTCCCCCCTCACAGAAAGATCGGCGCATGACCCGGCCCCCGTTCCCGCCCTTCACGGACGAAACCGCAGCACAGAAGGCGCGGCTCGCGGAGGACGCCTGGAACAGCCGTGATCCGGCCCGCGTCGCGCTCGCCTACACGCCCGACAGCCAGTGGCGGAACCGCGCCGAGTTCATCACGGGCCGGGACCAGATCGCGGCGTTCCTCACGCGGAAATGGGCGCGTGAGCTCGATTATCGGTTGATCAAGGAGGTCTGGGCGCATGCCGGGGACCGGATCGCGGTGCGGTTCGCCTATGAATATCGCGACGACAGCGGGCAGTGGTTCCGCGCGTATGGCAATGAGAACTGGCAGTTCGACGGCGACGGCCTCATGATGATCCGGATTGCCAGCATCAACGAACATCCCATCGCCGCCGATGCGCGGGCCTTCTTCTGGCCACTCGGCCGACGGCCGGACGAGCATCCCGGGCTTACGGCGATGGGATTCTAGGGGATGGTGCACGGTGCGCCGTCGGCTTGATCACGACGTGGGCGGGGGCTGCGATCCGATCGACCGCCGATACCAGGGTGCCGCCGTGCGCGCCCGCTGCGCCGCGCAAACGCGGCGTTTGTGCGCGGCTTCGTCTTCCCACGCCTTGGGTACTGGCACCAGTTCCTGCCTGCAGGGAGCCGGATGATCGAACCGCCACCGCGCACCGCGTGATCCATAGTCGAGCCGCACGTAGCGAGGATGGGCATACGTGGAGATAAATGTCGGTCCGATCCCCGTCGCACGGTCGATCAGCGCGATCTCCTGAAACTCTACAATATCCGGCTTGTCGCTCCCTTGAACCTTGATCGTCATCGTTGATCGATCGAAACGCCGTTCGAGGATCTGTGTCTCGGGGCGGGTGCCCTCCGGATAATCAAACACTACCCAGATGCTGCCGGTCGTCGCGCTGGCGGATTTCGCCGCGGAGAACAGCCGGCGCGGGGCATGCCTGTCGCCCAGCCGGTCCGTCCATCCCGCCGGGTTCTGTGGGCCAATCTCGAACACGACGCGATCGTCGAGGTCGCGCCGGACAGACGGGATCACCGTATCGTCCTGCCGCAGCGGCGCAGGCATCACGGTCAACGTCCGCGGCGACGGCAGCGCGAGATCCGCCGAACATTTCCGGATGGTCGGACACTCCGGCGCGGTTACGGCGCGATCCCGCACGGTGCAGCCAACCAGCAGCAGCGCCACGAACAGCGCGACCAGAGACGGTGCCATTCGTCCGTGCGACGACATAATCGACTATATCATGGTGGAGGGAGATAATGGAGCGGGTGAAGGGAATCGAACCCTCGTCACTTGCTTGGGAAGCAAAAGCTCTACCATTGAGCTACACCCGCATATCAGCCGAAACACGCTGATCCCGTCCGCGTCGGGGGCCGGATATCAAGTCCGGTGGGCACCCCGTGCACGACGTGGCGGGCCAATGCCACGTTTCCAGCGGGGTCGTCAACGGGGATAAGTCGATCTGCGCAATCTCCCGAGCCGGGGGATTGCCCGACCCATGGCCGGCCGCCGCGGTACCAAGGGCACCGCGGCGATCTCGTCCTTATCCGGCGATGGTCGCGACCGAACCGGAGTCGACGCGAATCCCGGCACCGTTGATGAAGCTCGCCCGTTCCGAACACAGGAAGACGACCGCTGAGGCCACTTCCTCCGCCCGACCGCGGCGCTTCAGGACCATTCCCGGCCGTTCCTCGTCAAGGAAACTCGCGATTGCATCGTCGAAGCTCTCACCGCGCTCGTCCGCGCGCTTGCGCATCATCGTGTCGGTCATCGGGGTCGCGATGAACGCCGGGGAGACGGTGTTGACCAGGACATTGTCCCCCCCATACGCCTTGGAGAGCCCCTTCGCGAGGCTGAGGATACCGGCCTTGGACGCACAATAGGCGAGTTCGTCGATATAAGGCTGGACCCCGTCTTCGGAGGCGAACAGCACGATCCGGCCCCAGCCGCTCACGCGCATCGCCGGGATCGCTTCCCGACACATGCGCACTGCGCCCATCAAATTGATGTCGAGCGTCTTCTGCCAGCCGGCATCGTCGACCTCGAGGAAATCCCCGGTCGCACCAGTGACCCCGGCGGCGTTGACGTAGATGTCGGGATTGCCGAGCTTCTCGCGAACCTGTGTCCAGATCGCGCTGACATCGCCCGGATTGGTCACGTCGCCCGTAACCGCGACGACCTCGCCGAGCGGCGACAGTTCGGCAACCGCCGCGTCGAGGGTTCCGCCCGCCTGGTCGGTAATCGCGACGCGGACGCCAGCCTCCAGCAGCAGTCGCGCCGTCTCCTTGCCCATGCCCGAATCCGCGCCGCTGATCAGCGCGATACGGTCCTTGATGCCGAGATCCATGATGAATTCCTTACTGTTTGGATGCCAGAAAACGGTCGGCAGTGCGCAGCGACAGCGCCATGATCGTGAGCGCCGGGTTGGCGGCGAGCGCGCTCGGGAAGATCGAATTGTCGCAGATCAGCAGATTGGGGATGTCAAAGCTGCGACCGTCCGGGTCGACCACCGCTGCGGCACCGTCCGCTCCCATCCGGCACGTCCCGATGGTATGCGCCGATCGACTGACGGCGAAGATGTCCTTCGCGCCCGCCGCCGTCCAGATGTCGGTCAGCGTACGGCGCGCATGCCGGTCGATCGCCTGTTCGTTGTCGTGATAGCTGTAATCGATCCGTGCCTTGCGATGCCCGAAGGCGTCGGTCTCGTCGGCGAGGGTTAATCTGTTGTTCTCGTGCGGCAGGCATTCCCCGTTTATCCCGATCCCCGCCATGTTGTTGTAGCCGCGCAGCAGCGTCTGGAGGCGCTCGCCCCACATGCCCGCGCCGCGCGCGAGCCCGGTGGCAAGGTTGACGGGAAGCACGCCGAGGCTCTGGATCAGATAGCCGCCCGCGCAGCCGATGTCGCCGGGACGCATCATGTCCTCGCTGATCAGCGAGGAGGGGTAGCCGCGGTTCATCCGCATGTCGGCGTCGAATTGGCCCCAGACCTGTGTCGCGACATGCGCCATGAAATTGCGCCCGACCTGACCGCTCGAATTGGCGATCCCGAGGTTGAGCAGCAGGCGCGGCGTCTCGACCCCGCCCGCGCAGAGAAAGACCGCGGAACAGCGCTGCCGATGTTCGCGGTCGTCCTGCGAGTAGACGACTGCGCTGATCCTGCCGCCCTGGTCGAATTCAAACGACAACACGCGGGCCTCCGCGCGAATCTCGGCACCGTGCGCGACGGCGGCGGGCAGGTAGGTCGTGTCCATGCTGGTCTTGGCGGCGTTGCGGCAACCCTGGTGGCAGGCACCGCAATTGACGCAGGCTTGCCGCTGCCCCCAATGCGGCTGGTCGCGATCGCGCGACACCAGTGCCGCCGGCGCATCGGTGGCGCGAATGCCGACAGCGGCACAGCCCCGCGCCATCGCATCGGCGGAAGCGTTGCGCGCAACCGGAGGGTAAGCATAGCGGCGCGTCGTATCCCACGGATACGTCGCCGGACCCGAAACGCCGGTGAACTGCTCGACCTCCGCGAGATAGCGCGTGAGCTCGGCATGATCGATCGGCCAGTCGGTGCCTTGGCCGGCCAAAGTCTGTAATTGCAGGTCGCGTGGATCGGGGCGCGGGCAGAATGCCCCCCAGTGAAGCGTCGACCCGCCGACGCCCATGCCCGAATTGTTCGACCCGAACGCGGTTGGGGTCGATCCGCCGCTGAGGCGTTCCTCCATCCAGTAGATGTCGGCGGCGACCTCGTCCGCAACATGATCGTCCGGGCGGAAGGCACGACCCGCCTCGAGCGCGACGACCGACAGACCCGCCTGCGCGAGCCGGGCCGCAAGCGGCGCGCCGCCTGCACCGGTGCCGATCACGACCGCATCGACGACATCGTTCGCGGCATGGCGCGGCGCGTTCACGACCTCGGCGCCACGGGATCCTGCCACGTTTCGAGGTCGTCCGCCGCGGTGCGGGTGTACCCATGTTTGCGCGGGCCATCGCCGCCGTTCGCGAAGCCGTCATAGCCGACCGCCGCCATCGTCGCGGGGAGCGACATCCACACCCGCGCGGTTTCCGCACGCACATCCTCGAACCACAACCGCATCTGTTCGGCGGTGAGGGTCACGTCGTCCTCCGCGATGTCGAGGTCGCCGGCGTCGATTCGCTTCAGCCACGCCGTCTGCGCCGCACCCGGTTCCGCCGAGAAACCATCGCCGAGTGTGCAGAGCGTCGCCAGTCCGCGCTGCCATGCCTCGAGATCGGTCGGCAGCGCTGCGAAGCGCCAGCCATCGCCCGGCCCGT
>Ga0160428_1001940_pt1 | contig 13820 bp, 12 predicted proteins | sample SolpanmetagenomM_FD_108198 | JGI IMG/M metagenome (GOLD analysis project Ga0160428, IMG submission 108198) | Solar panel surface microbial communities from Lawrence Berkeley National Laboratory, California, USA - M | ecosystem: Engineered > Built environment > Solar panel > Unclassified ... | reverse complement strand
GGTGTCGGGCTGCATCAGCCGGGGGGTCTGCATTTCTGCTTCTCGGACGACGAGATGGCCCAGCGCGACGCGCTGATGGGCCAGCTGCGCCGGGAGGCAGGCAACGCCGGATACGAATACCGCATGATCCCGGCCGCGGAACTGCGCGACATGGTTCCGGGCCTCGGCCCCCAGGTCGTGGGCGCCTCGTGGACACCCTATGACGGCCATGCGAGCCCGCTGCACCTCCTGCGCGCGCTCCACGCGGCGTTCCAGGATCTCGGCGGCCTTTACCGGCCGAACGCCAAGGTCACGGCCATCCAGGCAGCCCCGCGCGACTTCACCGTCGCGATCGGGTCCGAGACCGTCCGGGCGCCGCGGCTCGTCCTGGCCTCCGGCCTCGGCAACGCCGACCTCGCCCCCTTGGTCGGTCTGTCGGCGCCCCTGCGGCCCGAGCGCGGCCAGATCCTCGTCACGGAGCGTACCCGGCAGGTGCTCGGTCTGCCGACCCATGTCGTCCGCCAGACCGAGGAGGGCTCGCTGCTGCTGGGCGACAGCAAGGAGGATATGGGCTTCGACACCCTGACCCAGACGCCTGCCATCATGCGGGCCATCGCCCACAAGGCGGTCCGGACCTTCCCGTGGATCGCCGAGCTCAACATCGTCCGGGCCTGGGCGGCGCTCCGCGTCATGTCGCCGGACGGCAAGCCGATCTACGACGAGTCCGAGCGTTATCCGGGCGCCACCATCGCCAATTGCCATTCGGGGGTGACGCTCGCCGGCGCCCATGCTGGCCTGCTCGCTCCGATGATCGCGGCCGGCGCGCTGGCGCCGGAGATGTCCCCCTTCAGCGCGAGACGGTTCGATGTTCAGAAGGCGGCCTGAGGCCCGGCCGGCCCCCCGGGACCGGCTGGTGGAGGTCTTCGTCGCTGGTCGATCCGTCCGCGTGCCGGACGGCGCCTCGGCGGCGGCGGCCGTCCTGCTGTCGGGCGCGCCCGCGATCCGCACGACGCCGGTCAACGGTGCGCCGCGCCTGCCCTACTGCATGATCGGGATCTGCTTCGACTGCCTCGCCGAGATCGACGGCGTGGCCAACCGCCAGGCCTGCCTCGTGCCGGTCGCGCCCGGCATGCGGATCGAGCCGCAGGCCGGCGCCCGCGCGGCGCGGATCGAGGACGCCGCATGAGCTGCGATCTCGCCATCGTCGGCGCCGGCCCGGCCGGCATGGCCGCCGCCATCGAGGCCGCTGCCCTCGGGCTCTCGGTCGCCGTGCTGGACGAGCAGCCTGCCCCCGGCGGACAGGTTTTTCGCGCGGTGGAAGCCGCCGCTGGCGACCCGGCGCTCGCGGGCGAGTTCCTCGATGCCGGGGGCGCCCTGGCGGACGCGTTCCGCGCCACGAAGGGGATCGCCTACCGGCCGCGGACCACGCTCTGGCACCTCGACCCCGATGCGGGTGTGCTGTCCGTGGCGTCGGACGGCGCCACCGCGGAGATCGAGGCGAGGCGCGTCCTGCTCGCCACAGGCGCCCAGGAGCGGCCCGTGCCGATCCCAGGCTGGACGCTGCCGGGGGTGATGAGCGCAGGTGCCGCCCAGATCCTGCTCAAGACGGCCGGCGCCGTGCCGGAAGGATCCGTGGTGATCGCCGGCCAGGGGCCGCTCTGCTGGCTGCTCGCCGTGCAGCTCCTGCGGGCCGGCGTGGAGCGGCTGACGCTGCTGGAGACCGGCGCCGGCGGCGCGTTGCGGGACGCCTTGCGGGCGGGTGGCCTCTGGACCGGGCGCAGGCTCCTGGCAAAGGGTGTCGCCCTGATGCGCGAGACCCGGGCCCGGGGCCTCACCGTCGTGCGCAACGTCCGCGACCTGCGGGCGGAGGGGGACGGCCGGATCTCGACCATGCGCTGGCGCCAGGGGGAGCGCGAGCACGCGATCGCCTGCGACACGCTCCTCCTGCACGAGGGGGTGATCCCCTCGACCCACATCACCCGGGCGCTGGGGCTCGATCACGACTGGGACGAAACGCAGCTCTGCTGGCGGCCTCGCCTCGATGCCTGGGGCGCCACCAGCCACCCGGCTGTCGCGGTGGCGGGCGATGGCGGCGGCATCGGCGGCTGGGAGGCCGCCGCCGCGGGCGGGCGGCTCGCCGCGATCGAAGCGGCCCACCGTCTCGGCCGGCTCGATGCCGCTGCCCGCGACGCCCGCGCCGCGGATCACCGCAAGACGCAGCGCGCGGCCCTGGCGCTCAGGCCCTTCCTCGATCGGCTCTACCGCCCCGGCCCGGGCATCCTCGCGCCGGCCGACGACACGATCGTCTGCCGCTGCGAGGAGATCACCGCCGGGCAGATCCGCGGGGCCGCCCGCCTCGGCGCCGCCGGCCCGAACCAGGTCAAGGCCTTCCTGCGGGCCGGCATGGGGCCCTGCCAAGGGCGCATGTGCGGCACCGTCGTCGCCGGGCTGATCGCCGAAACCCGCGGGGTCTCCATGGAAACGGTCGGAGCCCTGCGGCCGCGGGCTCCGTTCAAGCCGATGACGGTCGGCGAACTCGCGAACGCGCGGCCCGAGGCGATGCCGGAGCTGACCGCGTGACGGCGACACCCCGCATCGTGATCGTCGGCGGCGGTCCGGCCGGCCGCGCCGCGCTCGCGGCGCTGCCCGGCGCCGTTCGGATCGCCCGGCCCGAGGCCACGGCGTGGCACGCGGAGCCCGGCCGCCTCTGGGTCGAGGGCGACGGGCGGGTCTGGGCGGAGCCGTTCGACGCGCTGCTGGTCTGCGCCGACGAGCCGCTGCTGCTGGCCGCCCTCGGCTGCACCGTCCGGGATGGGCGGGTCGTGGCCGATCCCGCGGGCCGGACCGATGTGCCAGGCGTTTCGGTAGCCGGCCGCGTCGCGGGGGCGGCGGACCCGCAGGACGCGGAGCGTCAGGCGATCGTCGCCGCGCGCGCCCTGGCCGCCGGGCCGGCGGACACGGACGCGCCGATGATCCAGCCCGCCGGGCCCCCGTCTGCCGAGACCTCGGCCGGCGAGACCTGGGCCGCCGAGACCTGGGCCGCGCTGCGGCTCGATCCGGTGGCCCTCGCGGCTTTGCTGGAGCAGCCCGCCGGCCCCGAGCGCGACCGGTCCGCGCTCGCGCAGCGCGCGATCCTGGGCGCGGTGGTGCCGGCGCGTCCCGTCAGCCTCGCGGCGCTGGCCGGCCTCGTGGCCGCGATGCCGGAGGCGGTTCCCCCGCAGGCGGATACGGGCGCGCTCGCATGACGGATCCCGACATCCTGATCGTCGGCGGGGGCCTGCACGGGCTGTCGGCCGCCCTGCATCTGGCCCGGGCCGGCCGACGCGTGCGCGTGCTGGAGGCCCGGGCGGTCGGCGCGCAGGCGTCGGGCTATTCCGCAGGCGGCGTGCGGACGCTGGGTCGCCACCCCGCCGAGGTGCCGCTCGCCCTGGAGGCGATCGAGCGCTGGCACGACATCGCGGATCTCGTCGGCGACGAGTGCGGCTTCCGCCCCGTCGGGCAGGTCCGGGTCGCCGAGACCGAGGCCGAACTCGCGCAGCTGGCCGAGCGCGTCGAACGCCTGCGCGCTGCCGGCTGGACGCACGAGGCGCTGGCGGATGCCGAAACGGTGCGCCGGCTGCTCCCGGCGGTCGCCCCGCATGTGGTCGGCGGCATCGTCGCCCGCCGCGACGGCTTCGCGTCCCCCTTGCGCACGACGCGCGCCTTCGGTCGTGCCGCCATGGCCGCCGGTGCCACGGTGATCGAGGGTGCGCGCGTCGCCGCGGTGGACCGCCGGCCCGGCCTCTGGCGCCTCCGGACCCACGACGGCGAGACCCATGCCGCGCCGCTCCTGCTCAACGCCGCGGGGGCCTGGGGCGGTCGCATCGCCCGCGCCGCCGGAGAGCCGATCCCGCTCGGTTTCAACGCCTTCCAGATGCTGCTCACCGATGCCCTGCCGCCGCTCCTGACACCGGTGGTCGGGGCGGCCGGGCGCCCCCTCTCGTTCAAGCAGTCCGACAGCGGCCACGTGATGATCGGCGGCGGCCACAAGGGACAGGCCGACCTCGACACCGGGGCGATCCGTCTCGACGTCCCGCGCCTCGCCTATTCGGCCCGCACGGCGCTCGACCTGTTCCCGGCCCTGCGCGGGGCGCGGATCGTCCACGCCTGGGCCGGCATCGAGGCTGTCACGCCGGACGAGTTGCCGGTGATCGGCCGGTCCGCCGTGGCGGACGGGCTGGTCCATGCCTTCGGGTTCTCCGGGCACGGCTTCGCGCTCGCGCCCATCGTCGGTGCGGTCGTCGCCAGCCTGCTGCTCGACGGACCGGAGGCGCACGCCCTCGCGGCGTTCGCACCGGACCGCTTCACCCTCGGCGGCCCCGCCCCCGAGACCCGCTCGGCCCTGCTTCAGCCGGCCGGTTGATGCACCCCTGACAAGGATTTGTTGCGATGATCGAACGCCATATCCGCACGCCCATCATGCACCGCGTGGTGGAGCATGGCGGCGTCCTCTACTTCGGCGGCATCGTGGCGGAGGATCGCTCCGCGCCGATGCGGGGCCAGACCGAGCAGATCCTGGCGCGGATCGACGCGCTGCTCGCCGAAGTGGGCAGCGACCGGAGCAAGATCCTGACGGCGACGCTCTACATCACCGACATGGCGCTGAAGGACGAGATGAACGCCGCCTGGACGGCCTGGTTCAGCCCCGAGATCCTGCCGAGCCGCTCCACCATCGGCGTCGCCGAACTGGGACCCGACGTCCTGATCGAGGCCGTGATCACCGCGGCGAAATGAGCGTCGGTTGAGCGGCAGGGCTCGGCTGCGGCGCCACCGATCGCCTGATGAGAGCGGCCGGTGTCGCCGGGGCGCGGACCGGCCGGACGTATCACTTTCTGTTCTTGATCAGGCTGTCGACGTTCTTGTCGGCCTCCTTGTTCTCTTTCCGCTGTGCGGCGATGGCGTGCCTCGTGTCCTTCATCGACATCGCGTCCTGCTTGCCCTGCGGCATCGCGCTCGGTGCCGCCATGGCGGGGACGGTGGCCAGAAGTAAGGCCGTGCACAAGGCGGCGCTCACCGTTGTCCTGATCATGATCAGCCTCCACTGATCTGGCTTCGGCGAAGTCTTGACGATATCGTCCGTTCGATCGGCATGGGCGGCCGGGATTGCTCCCGGCCGGCCGCCGGTTACTTGCCGGCCGTGGCGCCGGCGGCCGTGCCGGTCGCCATCGGAGACGCGGTGTTCGACGCCGCGGCCTTGCCCGACTGCGGGAGGGCGACCGCGTCGATCATGTCGAAGCGCATCCCGTCCTGCGCCGTCTTCAGGACCGCGTTGGCCTCGTAATACTTGCCCTGTCCGATCAGCGTCGCCGCCTGATCGACGTCGGCGATGGTCTTGTCGAGCGGCAGCACCGCCATCGTGAAGTTCACGTCGACATGGGCGAGCTTGAGCTTCTCGATCGCGCCTTTCTGGTCGCCGTGGGCGAGGTTCTTGTTCGCCTCGGTCACGGCCGAGGCCTTGTCGGGGGTGGCCACGAAGTCGTCGCCGAGCGTCAGCTGCGCATCCACCGGAACCCAGGCGACCTGCTCCTTGGAGGGCTTCGCGTCGGTCGTCGCGGGCTGAGCGGTCGCGGACTGGGCCGTCGCCTTGTGACCGGCCATGTCGGCGGGTGTCTTGAGCTCGGCCTCGGCCTTGGTGAACACGGCGTCGTCGGTCTTGGCCTTCGTGAAGGCCGCCTGCGTCTTGCCGATCAGGGCCTTGGCCTGAGCGGGATCCGCCTCGAAGATGGCCAGACGCGTGAGCTGAAGATCGCGGAACGCCTGCGCGCCATCCTTCGACAGCTTGCCCACATCCTTGTCGATCGCCGTCTGCTGTGCGGCGGGCTGCTGCGCCGCCTGTTGCGCGGCGAAAGCGGTCCCGCCGAGGATGGTGGTCAGCACGAGCGCCGCAGCCATGGATTTGCGATAAGCCATCTTGATAACTCCATCTGAGCGCCTGAACGAAGACATTCGACTGTATCGGCCTCGTTCTTCGCGTGTTCAGATAATATTCATCCGCCGTGTTGGTCGCATGTCCACTGGATTAAAATTCGGCCATGTCGGTGGTGGCGCCCCGTTAGGACTGTGACCGGCGATGTCACGGTCCCGCGATCGGCGCCGGATGTCCGCAGGCCGTCGATCGGATCCCTCCGACCGGGGCCAGTCTCAGGTGGCCGTCGCGGCGGGAAACATCAGGTCGAAGCGGCAACCGCCCGTCGCGGCGGGGTGGACGCTCACGGTCGCGGCGTGGAGCTTGGCGATCGCGGCCACCAAGCTCAGTCCGAGGCCGTTGCCCTGGGTCTGGCGGGCCACCTCCGAGCGGTAGAAGCGCTGGAAGATCTTGTCGCGCTCCGTCGCGGGCAGGCCCGGTCCCGTATCCTCGACGGCGAGGCTGACCGCGCCGCCCAGGTGGGTCAGGTTCACGGACACGGCCCCGCCCTGCGGCGTGAATTTCAGGGCGTTGTCGAGGAGGTTCGACAGGGCCTCGAAGCACAGGTCGCGGTCGCCCCGGATGGCGGGAAGCCCGGCCGTGATCGCGAGGGTGAGGCGCACACCCTTCTCCTCGGCCGCCGGCTCGAAGAGGTCTACGGCCGCCGCAGCCAATTCGCCGAGATCGACCGGCGCGAAGGCGGTCCGTCGCCCCTCTTCCATCGCGCCGATGCGCAGAACCGCCGTGACCATGGCGAGGGTCTGGTCGATCCAGGCGAGGCCCTGGTCGATGGTCTCGTGGAACTCCGCCACCGTCCGGGCTTGGGTCCGGCTGCGTTCCAGCCGGGCCCGCAGCCGGGTCAACGGCGTGCGCAAATCGTGGGCGACCGCGTCGCCGACGCTGCGGACTTCGCCCATCAGGTGCTCGATCTCGTCGAGCATCCGGTTCACGTTCGCGGCCAGCCGGTCGAACTCGTCGCCCCGGGTGCCGACCGGCAGGCGCCGGCGCAGGTCGCCGCGCATCACCTCGGCCAAAGCCGCCTCGGTGGCGGCGAGCCGCCGGCGGCCCCTCCGCGCCAGTAGGAGGCCGCCGAGCCCGGACAGGGCCAGCGTCGGCACCAGTCCGAGGCCGAGCGCCCGCAAGGTCGTCACCCGCACGCGGTCGATCTCGTCGGAATCGTGGGCGATCACCACCGTGCTGCCATCGGGCAGCGGCAGGGCGACCGCCCAGATCTCGTCGTCGATCCTGCGCCCCGCGACCTGCACGACGGCGCTCACGCGATCGGCGTCCCCGTCGCGGGCGAGATGATCGGGGATCGCGTCGAGGTTGCCGGCCCGGCGCGCGCCATCGGGACCGAACAGGCCGCCGTAGTGATTGGCGTGCAGGTCCATGGCGGTCCAGGTGTCGACCCGCAAAGCCGCGGAGGCGGGATCGGCGGCGACGGCGCGGACTTCGAGCTGCAGCGTCTCGGCCAGTTCCTCGCGCAGGTAGGCGGCCGTCTGCCAGTAGATGAAGGCGAACATCGTCAGCGCGAGCAGCACCGACCAGAGGGCGATCCCGAGGGCCCAGCGCAGGGTGGTGGAACGCAGGAACTCAGTCATCGGGCGTGAAGGTGAAGCCGAGGCCGCGCACGTTCTGGATCAGGGGTGGTCCGCCGCAGGCCTCGAGCTTCCGGCGCAGGCGCCCGAGATGGACGTCGATCAGGTTCGACTTGGGCGTGAACCGGTAGTTCCAGACCTCCTCGAACAGCATCGCCCGGGTGATGATCTGGCCGGGCGCGCGCATCAGATAGGCGAGGAGCTTGAGTTCACGCGGCAGCAATTCGAGATCGCGCGGCCCGCGCCGGCCGGTCCCGGCGATCAGGTCGATCTCGAGGCTGCCGACCCGAAGCAGGGTCTCGCGGCTGTCCACCGGGCGCCGGAGCAGGGCCTCGATCCGGGCAGCGAGTTCCTCCAGGGCGAAGGGCTTGGCGAGATAGTCGTCCCCGCCCGCCCGCAGGCCGCGGATCCGCTCGTCCACGTCGCCGAGCGCGCTCAGCACCAGCGCGGGGGTCCGGTCTCCGTCCCGGCGGAGGTCCTGCAGGACGCCGAGCCCGTCCTGGCCGGGCAGCATCCGGTCGAGGATGATCGCGCCCCAGGCGCCGTCCCGGGCCGCCCGGGCGCCCTCGGGGCCGGTCGCCGCCCAGGTGACCGCGTGACCGCGCCCGCGCAGGTCGTCGAGCACGATGCCGGCCGTCTCCGCGTCATCCTCGATCAGCAGCACCCTTGCCACGCCCATGCCTCCGGCCGGTTTCCTGTGTGCCGCATTTCGGTCCCCCGGTCTCGGCGAGGCCCGAGTGTGAACCCGAATTTAGTGGCGCCGCATCGGCTTCGCCCGACTTATTAGAATGACTCTAGCGCGTACCGTCGCCTGTTTCACGGCCCGGCTTGTCTCCACGGATTGCCTCGATGCAGACCCCGCCCCGCGGAATGCGTGCGCCCCGATGGGCTCGCTGTGCGGTTCCAGGCATCGCCGTTCGCGGGAACGGGCTGAGGACTCTGCAACCCTCTCTCGCATCCTCGCAGGACCGAGACGTCGTGGCCGGCACCGCGGCGGCGGGATGGCGCGCGAGTGTCCCCTCTCCCGCACGGGAGAGGAGGCGGGTGGCACCCTGCCGCCAGCCCCAGCGGCCGATCCCGAAACGGGACCGTCATAGCCCGGCCCGGCGCCATCCCACGGGCACCCCGCATGCCTAGGAAGAAGCGTCCCCGGCGCCTGATCAACCGATACGCCCAGTCCCGTCTCTACGACGTGGAGACGCGGAGCTACGTCACCATGGACCGGCTGAAGGAGCTGCGCAGCGAGGGCTACGAGGTGGTGGTCCGCGAGGTCGAGACCGGGCGCTTCGTGAGCGACGAGGTGCTCCGCCCCGGTTTCGACGCATGAGGCGGCCCATCCCCAACGACCGGGCAGCCGGAGACGGGCTGCCCGGCGAGCGGCGCGTGCGCCCATGACGCTGAGCGTGGAGGCGCATGTCCGCACGGCCGAGGCGGAATCGGTCGAGCCGGAGGGCCCGGATGACGCGGTGATCGCGTCGCCCGCCTCCGCCGCGCCGCGCCGCCGCGGCGGCGTCCGCGTGCTCCTCGTGCTGGCTGTGGCCGGCCTCGCCGCCGCGGGCTGGATCGAACGCGCGCCCAACCTGTCGGCGCTCGGCCTCGCGCCGGCCCCGTCGGCGGCCGAGACGGACAAGGCCGACGCGGCGCCGGCGAACCCCGATCGTGTCACCCTCGACGCGGCTGGCCAGAAGCGCATCGATCTCGCCTTCGGGACGGCCGAGACCCGCCGGATCGTGCTGCCGGTGCGCGTGCCCGGCACGGTCGCCTTCGATGAGCGGCGCTTGACGCATCTCAAGCCGCGCACGCAAGGACGGGTGCTGAGCCTCTCGGTCCAGCCCGGCGACCGGGTCGAGGCCGGCCAGACCCTCGCGACCCTCGACGCCGCCGGCCTGCTCGATGCGCGCAACGGCTACCTCGCCGCGCAGGCCTCCCTCGGCGAGGCGCAGGCCTCCGAGGCGGTGGCCGCGCTGCAGCTCAAGCGCGGCCAGGAACAGCTCAAGTTCGGCGGCGTCGCCCAGGCCGAAGTGGAACGGCGGCAGGTCGATCTCGCCAAGGCGCAGGCGGCGGTGAAATCGGCCCAGGCCAACGCCGAGATGTACCGGGCGCAGTACCAGCGCCTCGCCCCCGCGGAGGGAGCGGCCCCCGGCACGAGCGCCGTCGTGACCCCGATCGCGGGGGTCGTGACCAGCGTCGGCGTGACCTTGGGCGAGGTCGTCGACACCACCCGCGACGCCTTCACGGTCGCCGATCCGACCCGCATCCTCGTGCTCGCCAACCTCTACGGACCGGATACCGCCCGGGTGAAGGCCGGCGACAGTGCCTCCGTGGAGAGCCCGATTCCGGGTCACGATCCCTTCGAGGGCCGCCTCCGTTCGGTGAACGCCGCCCTGGATCCGGCTACCAACACGGCGCCCGCGCGCATCGAGCTCGACAACCCGGGCGACCTGCTGCGCGCCAACATGTTCGTCTCCGTGACGATCGCGGCGGATCTCGGCCGAGACGGCGTCACCCTGCCGGCGGCCTCGGTGCAGCAGACCGAGCAGGGGCCGATCGCCTTCGTGCGCGTGGCCGATGACCAATTCGAGCGGCGCGCCCTGACGCTCGGGATCCAGCGCTCCGACTGGGTCGAGGTGCGCAGCGGCGTCGCGGGCGGCGACATCGTGGCGACGCAAGGCAGCTTCGGGCTCAAGGCGATCCTGCTGCGCAGCCTGCTCGGCTCGACGGATTGAGGCCCCCGATGCGGTCGTGGTTCGCCCTCCTGATCCGCCGCCGGTTCCTGGTCCTGATGATCGCGCTCGCCGCGGCGGCGGGCGGGATCGCCAACCTCGACGGCCTGTCGATCGACGCGGTGCCCGACATCTCGCCCAAGCAGGTGATGATCCTGACTCTGTCGCCGGGCCTCGGGCCGCTGGAGGTCGAGCGGCTCGTCACCTTCCCGGTTGAGAACGCCATGGCGGGGGCTCCGGGCCTCACCGGCATCCGCTCGACGTCGCGGGCCGGGGTCTCGGCGGTCTACGTCACCTTCGCGGACGGCGTGCCGATCATGGAGGCGCGCAGTCAGGTCTTCCAGCGCCTGCCGGCGGCCAAGGGCATGATGCCGGCGGGCGTCGGCGACCCGCAGATGGGCCCGATGGCGACGGGGCTCGGTGAGATCTACCAGTTCGAGCTGCGCGGGCCGGCCTACACGCCGATGCAGCTCCGCCGCACCCTGCAATGGACGATCGCGCCGAGGCTGAAGCTGACGCCCGGCATCGTCGATGTGAACATTTACGGCGGCCAGATGCCCACCTACGAGGTCCGGGTCTCGGCCGACGCTCTGCGCCGCTACGGCGTCGGCCTCGCCCAGGTCTTCACGGCGCTGGCCGACAACAACGCCGCCCGCGGGGGCGCCTATATCGAGCACAACGACCAGCAGGAGACGATCCGCGGCCTCGGCCTCGCCAAAAGCCCGGAGGACATCGCCAGCATCGTCGTCGCCACCGGGCCGGGCGGCGTGCCGGTGACGCTCGCGACGCTGGGCCAGGTGGTCGAGGCGCCGAAGGTGCGGCTCGGGGCCGTGACCCACGACGCGCAGGGTGAGACGGTCGTCGGCATCGCGCTGATGCAGCTCGGCGAGAATGCCAGCGCGGTGGTCGGGCAGGTGAAGAAGACGATCGATGACCTGCGCCCGCAACTGCCGCCGGGCATGGAGATCGTCCCCTATTACGACCGCAGCGCGCTCGTGGACCGCACGATCCACACCGTGGCGCACAACCTCCTCGAAGGCGCGGTCCTCGTCATCGTCGTCCTGCTGCTGCTGCTGGGCAACCTCCGCGCCGGGTTGATCGTGGCGGCCGCGATCCCGCTCGCGATGCTGATGGCCTTCGCCGGCATGCGGCTGCTCGGCCTGTCGGGCAACCTGATGAGCCTGGGCGCGATCGATTTCGGCCTGATCGTCGACGGCGCCGTGGTGATGGTCGAGAACGTGCTGCGCGCCCGCGGCGAGCACCCGGGCCGGCCGCCCGAGGATCTGATCCGGGACGCCGCCGCCGAGGTGGCCAAGCCCGTGATGTGCGCGGTGGCGATCATCATCCTGGTCTACGTGCCGATCCTCGCGCTGGAGGGCGTGGCCGGCAAGATGTTCGTGCCGATGGCGCTGACCGTCATCCTGGCCCTGTCGGGCTCCCTCGTCGTCACCATGACGCTGATGCCGGCGCTCGCCGCGATCTTCCTCGCCGGCCGCGGCGTCGGCGAGCGCGAGACGCGCCTCGTCCACGCGATGCGGGCCGTCTACACGCCGCTGCTGAAGGCGGCCGAGCGGCACACCGGGCTCACCGTGCTGGCGACCCTCGCCCTGTTCGCCGGCTCCTGCGTGCTGGCGACACGGCTCGGCGGCGAGTTCCTGCCGAAGCTGTCGGAAGGCTCGATCGTGATCACCTCCGAGAAGCTGCCGGGCATCGATCTCTCCGCCTCGCTCGCCACGGTGACGCGCATCGAGCGGGTGTTGAAGTCCTTCCCGGAGGTGAAGCGCGTCGTCTCGCTCACCGGCAGCGCCGAGATCCCCACCGATCCGATGGGCGTCGAATCGACCGACAGCTTCATCACCCTCACCGATCCCGCCACGTGGAAGACCGCCGACACGCAGGAGGGCCTCGTGGCGGCCTTCGACAGGCGTCTGAAGGAGGAGGTGCCGGGCGTGGCCTACAGCTTCTCCCAGCCGATCCAGATGCGCATGGACGACCTGCTGGAGGGCGTGCGCGGCGACGTGGCGATCAGCCTCTACGGCGACGACCTGAAGGTTCTGAAGGACAAAGCCGACGCCATCGTGCGCACCGTCTCCGGGATCGACGGGGCGGCGGACGTGAAGGCCGAGGCGCAGGCCGGCATGCCGGCGCTCTCGATCCAGGTCGATCGCGCCAGGGCGGCCCGCTACGGCATCAACGTGTCGGACGTGCTCGACATGGTGGAGAGCATCGGTGGCCGGACCAGCGGCGTCGTCTACGGCGACGACAATTCGATCACCGAGATCGTGGTCCGGCTCGATCCGGCCGACCGCAGCGACATCGAGCGGATCCGTGCCCTGCCGGTCGGCCGCTCCGGCGGGGATCCCGGCCGGGAGGCGGGCAGCCGGATGATGGTGCCGCTGTCGATGGTCGCCAGCGTCGACGTGGCCTCCGGCCCGGCGCAGATCAGCCGGGAGCGCCTGCAGCGGCGGATTTCCGTGCAGGCGAATGTCCGCGGCCGCGACGTCCAGAGCTTCGTGGATGCCGCCAAGGTCGCCGTCGACCGGCAGGTGACGCTGCCGCCGCGCTACGCGCTGGTCTGGAGCGGGCAGTTCCAGAACCTGCAGGAGGCGACCGCCCGGCTCACGGTGGTGGTGCCCGCGGCGCTTGCGGCGATCCTGCTCCTGCTGGTGGTGATGTTCGGCGACATCCGTCTTGCCGGGCTGATCTTCCTCAACGTGCCGGTGGCCGCGACCGGCGGCATCCTGGCGCTGACCCTCCGCGACATGCCGTTCTCGATCTCGGCGGCGATCGGCTTCATCGCCACCTTCGGCATCGCGATCCTGAACGGCGTGGTGCTGACGAGCTACATCCGCGACCTGGAAGCGTCCGGCCTGAATCCGCGGGCGGCGGCCACGCGGGCGGCCGAGATGCGGCTGCGCCCGGTGATGATGACCGCCCTGGTGGCAGCTTTGGGCTTCCTGCCGATGGCGCTGTCCACCAGCGCGGGCGCCGAGGTGCAGCGCCCGCTTGCCACCGTGGTGATCGGCGGGCTGATCTCGGCGACCCTGCTCACCCTCGTGGTCCTGCCGGCCGTCTATCCGTGGGTGGCGGGCTTGCGCCTGCGGCCGGCAAGGGCGGACCGCAGGGTGGAAGCGGGCCGGTCTCGCCCGGGCGTGGCGGCGTCGGCGCCGCCGCCCGCGGGGCGCCGAACAGCCCGCTGAGATATCCGTCATAGACCGGCTGCTTCCGGCGCAGCTCCTCGCGGGTGAAAGGCGCGCGCGCCAGCCGGCCGTGCAGGAAGGTGCTCGCGGTCATCGCGAAGAACTCACCCGGGTTGCTCAGCAGGTAGGCGTCGGCCGGATAGAGGGATCCCCGCTTCGCCCGCCGGTAGAAGGTCAGGACGTCCGGGTTGTCCAGGCCGCCGGGCAGCCTCCGGACGTGAAAGACGTGCATGTATTCGTGCAGCAGGATCGGGCGGTCGTCCTTCGGGTCATCGACCGCGATGGTCACGCTGTCGCCGCCGCCGTAATGGCTGCCCGCGTCGGTCCCCGACTGTACCACCACCGGGAAGCCGCGCAGGAAGGCTTTGATGCCCGC
>Ga0160428_1001939_pt1 | contig 13821 bp, 21 predicted proteins | sample SolpanmetagenomM_FD_108198 | JGI IMG/M metagenome (GOLD analysis project Ga0160428, IMG submission 108198) | Solar panel surface microbial communities from Lawrence Berkeley National Laboratory, California, USA - M | ecosystem: Engineered > Built environment > Solar panel > Unclassified ... | reverse complement strand
GTCGATGATCCTGCTGATCTTCCTCGGCATTTCGCTGCTGGCCGGCTGGGCGGTGCAGAAGTTCGTCGAGGGCCCTGCCAACGATTGGGCGCGCGCGTTCACCCAGACATGGCGCCACAAGACCGTCGCACTCGCCGCGGGCTGATCCGGCCTGCCCGGAACGGTTGAACGGCCGCAATGCGAGGGGGTTTCCGAAAGCGCGTGTAAGGCGCTCTTTCGAAGCGTTCCGGAACGCTATGGTGGACAGGGCTTCCGACGCACCATTTACGATAAATGGCGGATTTGCGTAGTTCCTGACCACCCGCTTTACGCCGCTACCCCCAACGATACCCCCTTTTTATTTTCCGGGCATGATTCGAGCCACGCGATGATGTCGCGTTCATACCACGCCGACACCCCGCCCCCCAGACTGAACGACGCTGGGAACGTGCCTTCGGCCATTCGCTCGTAGATTGTCGACCGGCTGAGAGGCACCACCTCCATTACCTGCTTGAGCCGGATCATCCGGCGGCTGCTGAGCGGCAGGTCCTGCCGACGGTCCGTTGCGATTGCTGCGGTGGTCATGATGCTTTCCAAGGTTGAGGAATGATGTCGTGCCCGACGTAGAGCGGGTGCTTCGGCGTTCCGTCCGCGTTGATCTGGAAGGCATTGACCCGGGCGCCGGCGGCGGCGAGCAGCCCCAGCACGGCGCGCTCGCGGTCGAGGTGCCGCCCATGCGCGCCCCAAGCTGCGACCAGCGACACCTTGCGTTCGATCGAGGTCAGCGCCGCGAGACGGATCGCTTCATCGTTCTCCGGTCCGATCGGCTCGGGATGCAGCTTCATCACCCGCGGGTCGGTGGCGCGGAGGGCGAAGAGGTTCACGACCACGACGCCGCCATACGCCCAGGCACGCGCGCGCTTGGCGAGTCCGGCGATCGTCGGATCGAGCTTCTCGTGCGTCGCGGTCGACGGGTTCAGCATGCAGACGACCAGCGGCGGCAGCGCCCGGTCCCAGATCCACGACAGGCTGTACCGGTGAGCCTCGTCGTCGGAGAAGGTCGCGGTGCATTCCATGCCGGAGAGATCGCTGCGGGACAGCGTCTTCATGATCCGGTTTCCTCCGTTGGGGATGGGAGGGGCGCGAGGGCGGCGGTCCGAACAGCGAGGCCAAGCTCGGTGAGTCGGTATTCGTAGCCCTCGCCTCGCGTCAGACCTTGCCCGCGATCGGTGCCCCACGATGTCCAACGACGTTCAGCCAGTGGCGGCGTTCGGGTGCAGAGCAGCGTCATGCCCATCCCGGTTGCATTTGGCTGCATCTCGCAGACCATTGCCCAGTGGCGGTGCCGTGGCAGGCCTGACAGGTTGAGCTTTGCAGCCGGTGTCAGTTTGCTCGCGATCCGCTCCACCAGCCCGCTCGTGCTCTCGCTCATCGGGGCCGGTCCTTGTCAAAGACGGCGGCGATCATGGCGTTCCAGATGCCGAGAACGTCACGCTCGCAGTCGTCGTGCTGGCTCCACTCCTCAATACCAGCCGCCAGCATGTGGATGGTCGGCTCGCGCGGAACCTCCACCATCCCCCGGTCCACCCCCTTGGGCATGGCGGCGATGGCGGCGCGGTAAACGGCTGCGGCTTCCAGTGTGGCGATATTGCGGATCCGTGCCGCACCCCCGGCCCGAGCGATAGGCGCAATGCCGCCTTCCCGGCGGTAGGCCGTCACCAGCGCAGTCGACAACTGGCTGCCGAACTCTTGCTCCGTCATTGGCCGCTCAACATCCTCATCCCCGACGTCGGGGCGGGCAATCGGAGCAAAGCACGTAGCCAGAAGCGCGGCGCGAACTGTGCGACGAAGACCCGATGCATCCATGCCGAGCCTGACCGACGTGTCGTAATCGATCGTCGCGCCGTGCGGCAGACCCGTTGCTGCAGCAAGTGCATCGCTGATCACCGTGTGAGGCCAATCGTCGTAGGCCGCGCGCACGCCGCGTTCGATCAATGCTTCCTCATCCCCGGCGTCGGGGCGGGCAGTGTGCGCGAGGCGGTGGCGGGCGAAGGCTTGAACCAAGGGATTATCCGCCCCCGTTGGCATCTGGGACGGCTCGCATTCGGTCAGCAACCACTCCATAATTGCAGCAGCAGCCTTTACGTCAGCCTGCGTAACATCCTCACGCATCGGCGCGGCGGTCGGGGTGTTCATGCTGCATATCCTCGGGATTGACGCGGGGCGCGGGGCGCGCGGGCGTGCAAGATCGGCGGCGAACACCGGCACGAGACCGGGCTTGGCAAAGACCCGGGTTGGAATTGTCCGAGGGGGATTAGGGCGGTTTCAGCCATCCGCTGTGCTCCCGCACCGCCCCGGCCCCACTCGCGCCGGTGTTCAACCGCCCCCGCGGCGGCGAAGGCCATCGTCGACAAGTCGATCATGAGATCGTCCTCGCGGCGATCGCAGCATCTCGCGCCAGGTTGAGCGCGAGCAGTTTGGTATCGTCACCGCCCGACGCCTTGGCGAGATCCCGGTACGCAGCCCGGATCTGTTCGATGGAAGCATCGGAGGGCAGAGATAGGACGGTCGTCCAATGCCGCGCCGTCGCCGGTGCCGGCAGCGCCGTGAACCCCTTGAAGGTCTGGCGCACGATGTGCAGTCCTCCATGGCGCATCTCAGTTCGGCGAGCTTCGATGATGTGGTGGATGGCCTGAAGGTTGTCCTCGATCTTCGGGTATCGATCGACGGCGATGCACCGCTGCTCACCGTCCCATGTGAACCAAGCCGCTACACCCGTGTCGGTGGGCTTCCCTTCCAGCCCGCCCGCGTTCGACGACAAAACGATGCCAGTGACCGCTTTCCCACTGTCTCGCGCAAATAGCTCGAGCGAGCCGCGCACGTTCTTCAACGCCGCTGACAGCCCGGTCTTGAACTGGGATTGGGCTTTGCCGTTCTGGCGCGGCAACCCCGTCGGCCAATGTAGGGGAAATGCCTGCGTCATGCTGCAATCCTCATCGCTTCGATTCCGGGTTGGTTTGCTGCAACCAGCGCGCGCGCCATGGGCGGGCAAACGCTGTTGCCGATCGCGCTGATCTGCTCTGCAATGGTGAGGCGCTGCTCGACCCATTTGCCGCGGATGAACTTCCGCACGATCGGGTCGAGGACGTATCCCTCGGGGAAGCCCTGCGCGCGGGCGAGCTCGCGCGGCTTGAGCATGCGCAGGCCGATATCGACGAGGACATACGTCACGGCGTCGATCGTCACGGTGACGATGGCGTAGCGCGCCTTGGTGGTCACGACGTCGAGCGGCCGGTCGACCGCCTGGTGCTGGCCACCCTCCCCGTAATATTTGACGAGGAACGCGGCGGTCGTCACCGCCCGCTCAAGCAATTCGGGTGGGAGCGCGCCTTCCTCGATCAGCGTGGTCTCGATCAGCGTGGTCTCGATCACGCCTTGATGCGGTCCCCGCGTTGAAACGGTGCTGACCAGATCCCGCATGTCGTGACCGGCGTTGACCGTGCCGTCGGGGTTGTTGTTGAACTGCGCCATATGCGCTGCGACGACCGAATGGTGCTGTCCACCCGCGCGCGCAGTCCTGAGCGGGTCCTCAGCGTTCCCGCCCCCGCCGGTGGTGTTGCTGCCGTTGAAGGTCGAAAGGAAGGCGCCGACCGCGGCGTGCTTGTTGCCGTCCGCGACGACGGTACCGAGCGGCTTCTCGATGTCGAGCGCGCGCGGCGCCTGACCTTCCCGTTCGCCGTACCCGGTCTGCACCATCGTGCAGGCGATGACGCCGTTCGTGTCCTTCTTCGACGCCGCGATCGTGTGATGCGGATCCTCGGCGGAGCGATTGAGGCCACCATGCTGGCCGTAGGTGATGAAGGGGGCGAGCGTGGCCGCTGTCAGCGCAAGCTCGCCGCGATGCGCGCCGGTCACCGTCCGGAGCGGATCCTCGATATCATGGACGCGGACCGCACCTTGGTGCGTGACCGGCGTTACGAAAGGCGCGAGCACCGTCTCGACCACGCCATGCCGCGTCGCGCCCGCCATTACGGTGTCGAGCGGGTCGGCGGGCGACTTGCCGCGGCTGTTCTCGCTGAATTTCTCGAGGTGCGCGCCAACCAGACCGAGCGGCATTGCGCCCGCGGGCCGCGCCGGATTGCCGTTGCTGGTGACGGTGGGCATCTCCTTGTCGATCGCCGACCCGACGCTCCCACTGTGGAACTTGGTGACATGCGGCGCGAGCTTGCCGTCGACGATGAACGGGCGGCGCTGTAGGACATAGCGGACCACGCCGGCGGCGATGCGGCGCTTGGTCGCCTCGGCAAGCTCGCGCGACCGGCCGAAGATCGACGGGCACGGGATCAACCAGTCGATGCAGCTGGCGGCGGTCAGGTACGGCAGCAGCTTCCCGCTGCGCACGCCTGGCGAGCCGGGCGCGCCGTGCGTCGGCTTCGGCCACACGATCGGCAGCCCATCGCAGCGCATGACGATGTAGAGGCGCTTGCGGCTGGTCGGCGTACCATAATCGCAGGCGCGCAGGACCTTCCACTCGACCTTGTAGCCCTCAGCCCGCCAGCTGCGGACGAGCTTCTTGAATTCCTTGCCCTTGGCATCCGGCAGCGGAACGCCGTGAGCGTCGAGCGGCGCGGCATATTCGAACTCCTCGACGTTCTCGACATAGGCAACGGTCGGCCGCACGTCCTTAAGCCAGCCGACGATCTCGCCAGCAAGCGCGCGGATATGCCGATCCTTGACCGGGGCGCCCTTGGCCTTCGAATATTCCTTGCAGTCCGGCGAGAACCACGCCCCTGCGACCGGACGCAACCGCGTGGCCTGCCGCGGCCAGACGGCTCGAATATCCTGGCAGTGGTGTTCGGTGGTCGGATGGTTCGCCTTGTGGATCGCGATCGCGCTGGGGCTGTGGTTAATGGCGATGTCGACGTCGCGACCGATCGCCTGCGCGATCCCGGTGCTTGCGCCGCCACCTCCGGCGAACCCGTCAATAAAAAGGCCGGCCGAAATGCTGTCGCACGTCCGTGCGGAGAGGTTCTGGATCATATGGTTATGCTCCCACAAGGTCGCGAAAGAGAATCGGCTGTTCGCTGCCGTCGGCGTAAACGCTGTCGAGCCAGGCGGCGGCACTTGGTTCGTCGCCGTCCCATTTGTCGGGATACGTGCGCTCGGCGATAAGACGGAGAATAAGCGCCTGCTCTTCGGCGTTGATCAGATCGATGCCGCGCTCTGGCGTGCCGGCCGCGACCGCCCCGGCGCAGACCCGGCGCTGAATGTCGAGGATCTGCTCCAGAGCAGCGCTGCGCGCCTCCAGCGTTAACGGTCCCATGCGTTGCGGGTTCTTCGCAATCGATCCGTCTTTCAGCCGTTCCACACCGGACTTGCGGTGGCGCTGCGCGGGCAGCCGCATCCAACGATAGATCGGCCGCAACTCCAACAACGGCGTCAGATGCGTCCACCCCGGCGTAGCGACGATGACTGCAAGCGCCGTGTCTTCAGCGGCCAGTGGGCAACCGGTGCAGCCCGTACGAGCGTTGACCTCGACGGCATCGTCGCCGCCATATGCATCCGCCAAGATCGCGGTGGGCCAGCCCCCGAATTCCTCACGCGGGGCATAGACCTTCAGCCAATCCCAGACGATGCAGACGCCCCAATGAAGGATCGGCGCGAGTGTCGCGATCCGGCCACGAATGCCCGGTGAATTGGGCAGAACCTGTTGATACCAGCCCTGCCCGCACTCGGCACCGTCCTTCGAGCACGACATGCGGATGCGGCCATCGCGAACGGCGCTTTCACCTTCCCGAACACCCGTGATCGTCAGCAGTGTCCCCGGCAGCGACTCCAACACTTCCGCCATGGCTGCGGCCATTGGATCGACCTTGATCTGTCGGGTGCACCAGCGCAGCGTGTTGTTGTTCGGCGGCGGGACGCCGCGCCCCAAGATGTACGGCATGAAGCGCTTCTCGATCGGTGCGCGGACAACGATCACCTTGATCCAGTTGCGCTCGCGCAGCTTGGCCATGATCATCTCCGCGGCGGCCTGGATCGGCGGGAGTTCCTGCCGCGTGTCGGCGTACAGCACGTAGAGGCATTCCGGCTGCGGCAACTCGCCAGCGTCAATAAGGTGGACGATCAGCGAAAGAGTCGCGGTGCTATCCTTGCCCCCCGACCACGCGACCGCGACGTGCTCGTGCTGGTCCCAATAGGCGCGTAGCGACGCGAGCGTCATCTCAACCGCTTCCTCGTGTAACATGCGGGCCCCCCGCGCGAACAGGTTGTCTAATGCCATCAGATCGACTCCCGCCCTTGGCGTGCGACCTGCGCAGCGTGCTTCAATTTCGCGATCACCATGACGGTCGGCTTCAGTTCCGCCGTGGTGGCGTCGTATGCGATCTGCTTGCGGTGCCGCCCCTCGTTAAGACGAGCCAGGACTCCACGCGGGACGGCTTCCCAATTCGACGCGCGACAGTCCAAGCGGTCGCCGTTCAAACACTTCAGCGCATGGCCGGCGGGGATCGGGCCGTTGACAGCTTCCCACTCGACGCGCTGCACCAGCTGCCAACGCGTGTGCATCGGCATATCGTCGTGCATCTTGCGCTGCCGATAGCCGTCCTTGGTCAACCTTTCGGTCCCGATCGGCTTGTACAGCGCCTCAGCGCGCCCGGAGCGCGATCCGGGCTGGAACCGGGTCGCTGCGCTATTCGCGTTGAACGGCATCTTCTTGCCCTTGTTCGGCGGCGCTACCCCCGGCGCGAAGCAACCGGTCCGGCCGGTCATCCAACCGTTGCGCTTGCACAGCGCGTTGAGGTTCTGCAGCGATACGTCGAGGCGATCGAAGCGCGTCTGGAACGCTGCATGCGTCGCCGCACGCTGATCGGTCGCTCGCTCGCGGATCCACGCCAATTCCTCGGCGCTGTAAGGGATCTGCGCGCCCTTCATTCCGACTTCCCCAGCGCCGGCAGCATCGGGATGAAACGGTCGCCGTGGTTTGCGATGACGAGCGCAGCCTTGAGCTGGAGGTCGGCATTGCGGACGATCTGCTCGGCGATCGCCACGATCGAGTCGGTGCGCTTGCCCTCCTGCTCAATCTTCTCGGGCGTGAGCTCCTCGTCGGAAAGCCGCTCGAGTTGAGCGAACAGGTGGTTGTTCAGATCGGCGAGCTTGTTCTTCATTCTGCGAATCCTGCCTGAGATTGCCAGCAAGCGCACGGACGGCCGATCCGATTTCCCGTTGGTCGGAGGCGTCGAGCTTGTCGGCGTGGTTTTCGAGATAGCTCGCGAGGGAGACGTGCTCCTCGCAACGAACCTGCGCGAAGGTGCGGCGGCGGCAGGTGCGCTTCATGCTCGTTCCCCCGCGCCGGCACGCCGGCAGTAATCGATGAAAGAGAGGCTGCAGTCCGCGTCAAGCCAAGCTTGATAGCGGCGCTGGCTTCGCGTCAGCTTAGGCGGCGGCGGGCTGTTGGCGGCGACGAACGCGCGGCCCTCGTCGGTGAAGAAGAACGCATCCATGCCGCCATACATCTCGACGTTCGCCCGGCGCCTCATCAGCTCAGCTTCGAACAGGGCCATGCAATCGGGGTGATCATCGCTGTCGGCACCGGTGACGAAGTGCGAACGGTATTGTTTGCCCTGCCCGTGCTGGTCGACCCCGAGGGAGTGCTGCAGGATGTGCAACTGGCGTGAGGCTGCATCCGTCATGCTGCCCCCTTCGGCAACAGCCGTCCCGTCTGAGCGCAACGGCGGTTCTCTTCGGCAAGATGCTCCGCGTTGTGAATGCCGCGGGGCTTTGCTTCGAGATTGTCCAGCCGGTTGTCCGTCTTGTCGTGATTGCGGTGGTGAATGACCCACCCCTTCGGCGGACGCGGACGACCAGCGGCGCACCACACAACAAGGTGCTCGTATGCGTAGCCATTCGGATCGCCGAGCGGGTGTCCCTTGCCGACGCGGATCTTCACGTATCCGTTCGATGCAAGGCTGCCGCCAACTTTCCAGCGATGTTGCCGAGATGCCCTTGGGCTATTCACGTGCGACGCTGGGTTGCTGCCCCGGCCCACTTTCACAGCAGCATCAGCCATGCCGCACCGCCTCGCGCGCCGCGCGCAGCTGGTTGAGCCGGTCGAAATGCCAGTCTGGGTAGATCCGGTCCCATGCGTCGCGGGTCGCGAGAACGCGAGCGGTGTGCTCGCGGTCGTTGCGGATGAAGCGCTCGCCTGCGGGCGGCATATACCGGGTCTTCACAGCGCACCCCGCATGCGAACCGGGCCGGTGTCCGGCGTATGCGGCATGGCAGCGTCCCAGCGCGCCTGGTCGACCTCGAACGGCGGACGCTCTCTGTTCCGGTGGCGGCAAAGCACCTTCCCGTTGCGCGCCGGCACGGTCGACACGCGACGAAGCGGGAGGAAGTGACCGGTGGTCACCTCGACGTTGCGATACTGGGCCATCAGCGCACCGCCTGCGCGGCGGGTGCCTGCTGTGCCTGGTGGACGAAGACCGGGATGGCGCTGAACAGCATGCGCGCCTACCTCGGGCAGCCGGTCAGCCGTACCTATGCGAACGGTCCGACGCCGCGGGCAGCCGCGGTCCTCCTCGGCGATCCTGCCGGCGTCGACTTCGCCGTCACCCCGGCGGTGTGGCCTGCCGGTACCGAGGTCATGTACCGCGTCGTGACCACCAATGGGGACAAGGGCTTCAGGCTGAGTGGCAACACGTTCCAACGCGGCGGACGCAAGGCGGGTGACGTGATTGCATTCTACGAACTTGCGCGGCTCGACGGCGGATGGACGTACGGTCACTCGAACAGGATGGTCTTGGCCTGACTGCAGCTCTCGACAGGCGCAAATAAGGCAGGCCACGGCGTGAAAAGTGGTGACTGAGTCACATTCCGTTTGACAGGAAGTGACTCAGTCACTATTCAAGTTCTTGTCAGACGGCGACGGTATCCCACCCAAGCCCGCTAACAACCCGAAAGGAAAGTGAGAATGAAGCTCACAATCCGGCTTCGGATTTGGAAAGTGACTATGGAATTCACGATCCAAGCCTAGAAGCCCCCGCCCCCCGGTCTGATCACTGGGGGGCGGGATAGGGTTGAAGATACGGACACTGAAATGACTATGCAACCCGAAGAACTGAAGGCCATCCGTACCACGCTGGGTCTGACCCAAGCGCAACTCGGAGCCGCTCTTGGACTGACCGGCCAATTTGTCGGGTTCATGGAGCGGGGTGGAGCGCCGATCGAGCCGCGCACGACATTTTCCATGCTTTACATCGCAGAGCATCCGGATGCCGTCGGTGAACTGATCAGTGATGTCGATACATATGACGGGACGGCTATTGCTCAAGTCCGAAGCCTTCTTGAGCAACTGCCGCGCTCCGGACCCGGCAGTTACGAGACGTCGACGCTCAGCACTAGCGGGGCCGGTCCTATCATTCTGACAATCCGCTTTAGACGCTAGCGGGCGCTCACCGCTACCGATCCTCCCGTTCCCCAAACAAGCGTCAGTCGCCTCTGAAATACTGTGCTAGCAGCCGCTGGAGCCCCGCGCCTCGCGCAATCCTCGACAGATTGTCTGACGCCAGCTCAACGGTCACCGCAGTCGCGCATCAACCTCAAACCCCAGAGCCACCAGCCGCGTCGCGATCGCCGCATGGTGCCCGCGCCGACTGCTGAGCGATATCGGATCAGTCCGGCCAGCATCTTGCCAGAACCGGGTGAGGTCCTTCGGGTCGCGCAAGTACGGGTACAGCGTGCGCAGCGCGAGGCGCACGCCCGGCGTTGTGATCGGGTCGGCCGGGTGGCGCGCGACCGCTTCGGCGAGGACCTGAAGGGCTGCATTGATCAGGGCAGTGTCGCGATTCGCCATGCCCGCGGTGAAGCACAGGCGACGGCAATTTGGCCAGAACATAAGTGGAACAAAGGAGTCAGGCTGCGACAGGGTGGGTTTGTGTCGCAGCCCTGGCCGCGCCCTCTTTGGGGAATAGCGCGGTTGAGGCCATGCGTACGCTGTAGCCAGTGTATCACAACAACAAAGCGCAAACCGCGCCGACTAAAACGGCACCGCAGCAAAGGATGATCGCTGCGACAATCAAGAAGGCGATGCCCAGCGCTAACCCTCGGGTTCCCAGTCCTCGCGTTCGCCAAACAGGCGCGAATCGAACTGGAAGTATTGCGTGAGAAGCTGCTGCTCTCCGACCGGCAGCCGCATCGGCCCTGCGCCGCGCGTGAACCGCGACAGATAGGCTGGCGGGCGGCGCAGCATGCGCGACAGCGCGGCGAGTGTCACGCGGTGCTCGACGGCGAGAGATCGCAGCGTTTCGCGCACCTGGTCGGGCGTGGCGGCGAAGATAGGCCTCAAAGACCAACGGCTTTGCGCACCGCCTCGTTGATTCGGGTCTGCCAGCCAGGACCGTCCGCGCGAAACAGATCGAGCGCTTCCTTGTCGAGGCGAAGCGTGACGCTTTCTTTGTCCGACCCGGCAGGCCGTCCGCGGCCGCGCTTGACCAGTGCGGAGACAACGTGAGGTGGGTGCATCTCAGAAGCTGGACGAGACCGGGCGGTGGTCTCCTCCGTCCATTCGGGGTTCTCATTGAAGCCATCAGGCGGCGGCACTTTACTCATAACGACGCATCTCCTTTTCCCGTGCGCGGCGAAGGCTGATCAACCGGATACCGTTTTCGGTCTGCGTGTAGACGAGGCAAAAGCCTTTGCCTCCGATCCGGCCTCGCGCCTGAAACCTGGTTTCACCGTAGGCGTAGCGATCTTCGATCGCCACGGTCGGCTCGTCATCGAACCCGGCGAATGCTGCGAGCGACACGCCATGCTTGGCAATGTTAGCAGCGTCTTTCGCGGGGTCGAACTCGGTTTCCAAGCATTATTTGTAGGGGCGTTTATTTGCCCGGTCAATGATTATTTGCGGTTACGCAAAACAGAAAACGTCCGCTACCGCGACGGCACTGCCATAGGTGACAAGCGGGGGTGCCGTGCTGGACTCACGGCCACCAACGCCGAGAAGCTATGCATTAATGAATGCTTGAGCGGACGGAAGCGGCCATGGGTTACCAAACGTAGGGCTATGCCCTTGCGTGAATTTTCCTAGCGTGCTTCGCAACCCTTGAGCAACAGGGCGAATATGGCGGTGTTGAGGAACTACCGGAGTGGTTCCCTTGTTAACCAGAACCGGACCGAAGTCTCGGCGCGCCCGGGCAACATCCTGGCGTGTAACCCTGGGAGTTGACCCATGAAGGCTTTAGTTACCGTCTCGATCCTTGCCGCGATGCTGCCGCTCGCGGCGTGCAACAAGAGCCCGTCTGACAAGCTCGCCGGCCGCGTCGAGAACGCCGCCGACAATCGAGCCGACGCGATGGAAGCGAACGCAGATGCGCTACGCAACCAGGCTGCGATGCTCGACAATCGTGCTGACAAGGCGCGCGATACGGGTGAGTCTCGTGCCGACGCGATCAAGGCAGCTGACATGAACGTGTCGGGGATGAGCCAAGAGCGTCGCGACGCGATCGTCGCCAATCAGGCCGCAGCGGTCCGCTAATCCCTAGCGCCCGGCCGACACGATTGGCCAAGCTATTTATAAGGTATTTGCCGATGAAAGCCGGCCTGTTTCGTCTCGCCGACTATCTCGGCTCAAGCTACTGGTTCGTGCCGACGATCATGGCGATCGGCGCGGTGCTGCTCGCGATCGGCATGGTAACGCTCGACGCCGCGGTCGGTTCGTCTTGGATGGGCGGATACGCCTGGGTGTACGCCTCACACCCCGATGGTGCGCGACAGGTGCTGTCGTCGGTCGGGGGATCGATGATCACTGTCGCGGGCACCGTCTTCTCGGTTACGATCGCGGCGGTGGTGTACGCATCGGGGCAGTACGGTCCACGGCTGCTCACCAACTTCATGCGCGACCGCGGCAATCAGGTGACGCTTGGCACCTTCATCGCGACGTTTCTTTACTGCCTCCTGGTGCTACGCACGATCCGCTCGGCGGAGGAGTCGGGCGGCTATGGCTTCGTGCCCAATCTGGCGTTGCTGGTCGGGGTCCTGCTGGCGCTCTGCTCGATCGCGGTGCTGATCTACTTCATCCACCACGTTCCTTCGAAGATCCACATCAACAGCGTCATCGAGGATGTCGGCGATCGGCTGCTGCGCGGGATCGACGATCGCTTCCCCCGCTTCATCGGCACCGCGCCTGAGGACGATGCGGCGGTCGCCGCCAATATGCCCGCCACTTTTCGCGACCATGCCTCTGCCGCAGTCGGAGCGGACCGCTTCGTCGTGAAGGCAGAAGACACCGGCTACATCCAGTTCCTCGACGACGCGACGGTGATGCGCATCGCTCATGAGAACGAGTTGGTATTGCGCCTCCAGTACCAGCCCGGCGACTTCGTCCACGTCGGTCGGGCGCTCGTAGAAGCGTGGCCACCGGGGCAATGCGATGAAAAATGCGCCGACGCGCTTCGGGATGCCGTCGCGATCGGCTCGCGCCGCTCCGCGTTGCAGGATTTGCGCTTTCTGGTCGACGAGCTGGTCGAGATCGCGGCGCGGGCGCTTTCGCCGGGCGTCAATGATCCTTTCACTGCGGTCACCTGTCTTGATTGGCTGAGCGCGGCGCTCTCCGATCTCGCCGGCCGGTCGCTGCCGTCACACCTGCGGGTCGACGACGACGGTGCGCTCAGGGTCATCACACACCCTGTCACCTTCGCGTCGCTAATGGACCGCTCGTTCGGCGCACTCGCGCAATATTGCGCGCCCGACATGGTGGCAGCGCTGCGCTACCTCAACGCGCTCGGCGAGGTGTCGCTGGACTGCGACGAGCCCGATCGTCTAGCAACGATCCGCTCGTACGCCGACAAGCTCGAAGAGCTGGCGAACGAGGGACTGAGAGGCTTCAACCTGCGCCGCGTTCGGGATCGAGCCGACGAGCTGCGCGCAGCGCTGGCCGAGCCCGACTACAAGCGACGCCTGCGCGACGGCACCGCCTGGCTCGCCGGCACGGCCTGAGGAAACATCATGGACACACCATCGGCTAAGGCCATCCACCCGTCCGAAATCTGGGCGACCGTCAACGGCATGGTGAACGGCTTCCTCGCCATGCTGCCGCTGCTGATCGCCGGCGTCGTCGTCTTCCTTTTCTTCTGGGGCATCGCCTCGGGCGTGCGGCGCGGCGTCGAGGCGTTCGCCGCCAAGCGATCGGAATTCCCCAGCGCCGGGATGGCGTTCGGACGCCTCGCCTATATCGGGCTGATGCTGCTCGGTGCGCTGATCGCGGCGACCGTCGCGTTTCCGTCCGTCACGCCCGCCAAGCTTTTCTCTGCGCTCGGCATCGGCGGTGTCGCGATCGGCTTCGCGTTCAAGGACATCTTCCAGAACCTGCTAGCGGGCATCCTGCTTCTGATCCGCCATCCGTTCCGGGCCGGCGACGAGATCACCACCGGGGGCGGTTTCACCGGCACGGTGGAATCGATCGAGACGCGCGCGACCTACATCCGCACCTATGACGGCCAGCGCGTGATCGTCCCTAACAGCGTCATCTACACCGAGACGGTCACCGTCATCACCGCCTACGATCTGCTCCGCTCCGAATATGATGTCGGCATCGGCTACGGCGACGACGTGTCGAAGGCACGCGACATCGCCCTGGAGGCGGTGAAAGGCGTCGAGGGCGTGCTGGCCGATCCCGCGCCCGACGTGCTGCTGTGGGACCTTGCCGGATCGTCCAAGAACCTGCGCGTGCGGTGGTGGACCAAGCCCAAGCGGTCAGGCGTCTTGCAGGTGCGCGACCGCGTGCTCCAGGCGGTTGCCGAGGCGCTGGCGGGCGCCGGCATCGATCTGCCCTTCCCGACGACGCAG
>Ga0160428_1001938_pt1 | contig 13821 bp, 11 predicted proteins | sample SolpanmetagenomM_FD_108198 | JGI IMG/M metagenome (GOLD analysis project Ga0160428, IMG submission 108198) | Solar panel surface microbial communities from Lawrence Berkeley National Laboratory, California, USA - M | ecosystem: Engineered > Built environment > Solar panel > Unclassified ... | reverse complement strand
GACAAGATGGTCGCCATCGGCATCGTCGATGCGTCGCTCGACTACCGAAACGCCTACACGACGCAATTCGTCTGCAAGGGCGTCGGTATGGGATCGAAGGGCTGACGGAAACCGCTGCGCGGCCGCTCGTCTCGGCCCGGAACGTCACCAAGCGGTTCTCCAACGGAACGCTTGCACTGTCGGACATGACGCTGGACATCTTCCCGGGCGAGTTCGTCAGCCTGCTCGGTCCGTCCGGCTGCGGCAAATCCACGGCCCTGCGTATCATCGCCGGTCTTGGGGGAGCGACCACGGGGACCGTCGAGGGCCCCGGTGCGGGCGCCGACATCGGCTTCGTCTTCCAGGAGCCGACGCTGATGCCCTGGCGCACCGTGTTCGGCAACGTGCACCTGCCGCTCCGCCTGAAAGGCATTGGCAAAGTGGCTGCGCGGGACCGGGTCATGGCCGCGCTGGAGACCGTCGGGCTCGCCGACTTCAGCGCCGCTTACCCCCGCCAGCTATCCGGCGGTATGAAGATGCGAGCCTCGATCGCACGCGCCCTGGTCACCAACCCGGCCATCTTGCTGATGGACGAACCGTTCGGAGCGCTCGACGAGATTACCCGGCAGAAGCTCAACGATGACGTCCTGCGCCTTTGGCACGCAGCCGCGCTGACCGTCGTGTTCGTCACCCATTCCGTCTACGAGGCCGCTTATCTCTCCAGCCGTATCGTCGTCATGGGCGCGCGACCCGGCCGGATCGTCACCGACCTGGCTCTCCCCGACCCCTGGCCCCGCGCGGCGGATTTCCGCACAACGGCGCGGTATGCCGAGCTGACACGCACCGTCTCCGAAACGCTCGAAGCCGCGATCCGGCCCAGGGTCGCGGCTTGAACGACCTGCCTGTCATCGGCGTCACGCCCGCCGCGCCGGGCCGCGCCGCCGAGCGGGCACTCAGGATCGCAGTGCCCGTCATCGTGCTCCTGCTGACCGTCCTTGCGTGGCAGCTCTACGTCACGCTCGAGGCGGTGCCGACCTACATCCTACCCAGCCCGGTGCGTGTCGCCACCGCGCTGTGGACCGATTGGAACACGCTCTACCCGGCCCTGTTGGTCACCTTGCGCATCACCATCACCGCCTTGGTGCTGGCGCTGATCGGTGGTGTGGCGCTGGCCGTGTTGCTGATCCAATCGCGCTGGATCGAACTCGCGCTTTACCCATACGCGGTCATCCTCCAGGTGACGCCGATCGTGGCGATCGCGCCGCTGCTGCTGGTCTATTTGTCCTCGACTCAGACGGTGCTGCTGATCTGCGCCTTCCTGGTCGCGTTCTTTCCGATCCTGTCGAACATGGTCCAGGGATTGAAGAGCATCGACCATAACCTGCTTAACCTGTTCGAATTATATCGCGCCTCCCGGCTGCAGACGCTGCTGCTGCTGAAGCTGCCGGCCGCCCTGCCCTATTTCATGGCCGGGTTGAGGATCGGTGGTGGTTTGGCGCTGATCGCCGCCGTGGTCGCGGAGTTCGCCGCGGGGTCCGCAGGCGCCGGGTCGGGCCTGGCGTTCCGTCTGTTGGAGGCGCAGTACCGGCTCAACATCCCCCGCCTGTTCGCGGCCCTGCTGCTGCTCTCGGTGACGGGGGTCGCGATCTTCGGACTGACGTCGCTCATCTCCTGGCTCTGCCTTCGCCGCTGGCATGAAAGCGCGCTCCGGCGCGAGAACTGACCCGATGTCCAATCCTACCTTTCTCCGCAACGCGACCCTGCCAACGGCGTTCACGCCCGGTTCGGGTGATGGCCTCGACCGCGTCGACATCGCGCTCGAAGACGGCGTCATCACCGCCATCACGCCAAGCGGCAGCCCGGTGCCCGACGCCGCGACCGTCCATGATTGCGACGGCGGCCTGATCTTCCCAGCCTTCGTCGACTTGCACACCCATCTCGACAAGGGACAGATCTGGCCGCGGCGATCCAACCCCGACGGTAGCTTCATGGGCGCCCTCAACGCCGTCATGGCCGACCGCGAGGCCAACTGGAGCGCCGACGACGTGGAGCGACGTATGGAGTTCGCCATACGCTGCGCCTACGCCCACGGCACCGCCGCGATCCGCACCCACCTGGATTCCGCACCGCCGCAGGGCGCCATCACCTGGCCGGTGTTCGACCGCCTGCGCAGCCGGTGGGCAGGGCGCATAGAGCTGCAAGCCGTGGCCCTGCTCGGGCCGGACCCGTTGCTCGATCGCGGGTTGGTCGACGAGGTCGCGGCAACGGTCAAGACCTATGGTGGCAGGCTCGGTGGCGCGATCTCGGTGCATGAGCGGGCTGCCGACGCCATCGCCGCGGTCGTCGATGCCGCCGGCCGGCATGGGCTCGACCTCGACCTGCACATCGACGAGAGCGAGGACCCGGCGTCCCGTTCCCTGCGCAGCCTGGCCGACACGGTCGTCGCCACCGGGTTCACCGGCAGCGTCGTCGCCGGCCATTGCTGCTCGCTGGCCATCCATGACGAAGCGTTCGCGGCAGCAACGATCGCGCGCGTCGCCGAAGCCGGGATCGCCGTCGTCTCGCTGCCGATGTGCAACCTGTATCTGCAGGACCGTCATGCCGGCCGCACCCCACGCTGGCGCGGCGTTACCCCTGTTCAGGAACTGCGCCAGGCGGGGGTTTCCGTCTGCCTTGCCTCGGATAACACGCGCGACCCGTTCTACGCCTATGGCGACCTCGACGGGCTCGAGGTGCTGCGCGAAGCCGCCCGTATCGCCCATCTCGATCATCCCATGGAGGAGGCGTTCGGCTGGGCCCGGGCCGTCTCGGCCACCCCCGCCCGCATCGGCGGCTTTGCCTATCGCGGCGAGATCGCGCCCGGCGCTTCGGCCGACCTGGTCCTGTTCCGCGCCCGCAGCTGGACCGAGCTGATGGCCCGGCCGCAATCCGACCGCATCGTGCTCCGCTCCGGCCGTGTCATCGATCGCACATTGCCGGACCACCGCGAGCTCGACGACCTCATGCACAGGTGAACCGCATGGACCTCCAAGCTCTGCAAGCGTTCCGGGCCGACCTCGGCGACATTCCCGTCGAGGACAATCCGAAACTCGTCCAACTCAAGAGCCGCGACTTCTACTGGTATTCGCCGGTGCTGAAGCGAAAGCTCGGCCAGGTCACCGGCGATCTCGTGGTCGCGCCGCGCTCGACGCAGGACGTGGTCACGGTCCTGGCTAGCGCGCACCGCCATGGTGTGCCGGTGACGCCGCGCGGGGCCGGCACGGGCAATTACGGCCAGGCGATGCCGCTCTCGGGCGGGGTCATCCTCGATCTCGCCGGCATGAACAAGGTGCTGGGCTCCAGCGCCATGACGGTGCGTGCCGAAGCCGGGGCGATCCTGGCCAAGGTGGATGCGGCAACGCAGGCTGCCCACGGCGCAGAGATGCGCTTTCATCCCTCCACCTATCGCACGGCGACGCTGGGCGGCTTCATCGCCGGCGGCTCCGGCGGGGTCGGGTCGATCCGCTGGGGCGGCTTGCGCAATTTCGGCAACATCATTGGCCTCAAGGTCGTCACCTGCGAGCCGGCCCCGCGCATCCTCGACCTCGTCGGCACCGACATCCTCAAGGTGGCGCACGCCTACGGCACCAACGGCATCATCGTCGAAGCGGAGATCCCGTTGACTGCCGCCTATCCGTGGATCGACGTGATCGCCGGGTTCTCCAGCATCCAGGATGCGTGCCGGTTCGCGCGCAACGTCGCGCTGCAGGACGGCGTGCTGCTCAAGGAGGTCGCCCCGATCGCCGCTCCTGTTCCCCACGACTACTTCGTTCGGCACCAGAAGTTCATCCGCCGGGAGCAGTCGGTCGTGGTCATGATGGCGGCCCCACAAGCCATGTACGCGCTGAGCGTGTTCCTCGCCCACGAGAAGGGCGAGATGCTCTACCGTTCCGACCAGGCCGACGCCGGCGACCTCGATCTGCTTCCACCGGCCTACGAGCTGACGTGGAACCACACAACGCTGCGCGCCCTCAAGGTGGACCCGTCGGTGACATACCTGCAGACGCAATATCCCGATCTCGAAACGCTCTGCAAAATCATCGACATCTTCGGCGACGAGATGCCGATGCATAACGAGATGATCCGCTTCGACGGCCGCATCGTGTTCTCCGGCCTGCCGATCGTCCGCTTCAAGAGCGAGGAGCGCCTCGAAGAGATCATCCGCATCCACGAGGATCTCGGCGCCCGCGTGTTCAACCCGCATCGCTACACGCTCGAGGAAGGCGGCATGAAGCGCAGCGACCCCGGGCAACTCGCCTTCAAGCGCGAGGCCGACCCGGCGGGTATCCTCAACCCGGGCAAGATGATCGCCTGGGAGAACCCGGATTTCGATTTCTCCGCCGGATCGGCCTTCAGGTTCTCGAGTCTGGCGCCTTAGGGCGTCAGCTCTGCCGCGGCGAACACCCCCGCTGTCCAGTCCACGAATACCCGCAGCCGGGTGCTCAGGTGCCGGTTGGGTGGATAAACGACGTGCAAGGGTAGCGGCGGCACGCTCCATTCCTCCAGGACCGGACGCAATGCCCCGCTCTTCAGGTGACGATGCACCATGAAATAGGGGATCTGGAGGATGCCGTGGCCGGCCAGCCCAGCCGCGAGATAGGTCTGTGATTCGTTCGCCGCCACCCGGTAATCGGCGATCACCTCGAGCGTTTCCCCGCTCCGGCTGAACCGCAGCGGATGCGGTTGGCCGAGCCGCTGTTTCAGGTAGGCGACAACCCGGTGATCGCGCTCGAGGGTCGTCGGATGGTCCGGCATGCCGTGCCTGTCCAGATAAGCCGGCGCGGCACAGGTCGTCATGTGCATCTCCGCGATGCGACGCGCGATCAGCGATAAGTCGCCAATGACGCCGGCGCGGATCACGCAGTCCACGTTCTCCGTCACCAGATCGGCCGGGCGGTCCGAGACGCCGATCTCAAGCTGGATGTCAGGATACTTTGCGTAAAAGCCGTCCAAGGCCGGCACGATGATGTCCTGCGCAATGGAGGACGACACGTCGATCCTCAACCGACCGCGGGGTCGGGCTTGGGACGCGGTCACGCTCGCATCAAGCTCCTGCAGATCCGATAGCACCTGCACCGCGCGTTCGTAGTAGGCGGCGCCATCGGACGTGACGGCCAGCCGGCGGGTGGTGCGGCTGAGCAGCCTGGTGTGCAGGTGGGCTTCCAGTTGCTGCACCAGCTTGCTCACCGTCGGTTTGGGCACGCCCAGCGTAGCGGCAGCCTGCGTGAAGCTGCCGGTTTCCACGATGCGGGTGAAGGCGCGAAGCGCGGCTAGCTGGTCCATGATCTGCGTCGATTGTCTCTGTGCGGAGACAATCTTATCGCGAAAAACGGTATTATATCCATCCTGAGCCAGCCCTATTCTCAGTCCGTTACGCATGAGTAGCGGTATGACGGTTCAAACGACTTTCGAGCAGGTCAGGCTCCCCGGCTTCCCAGCCACCATCGGCATCCGCGTGGTGCAGGGCGTCGTTGCACGTCCGGCGCCACTGGTGCTGCACATGCCGGGCGGGACCTTCATGGGTGTGCCGGGTCCGCGACCGGTCGTGGAGCTGCTGGCCCAGGCGGGAGCCGTGGTGGTTTCTGCAGATTATCCGGCAGGGCCCGAGCATCCGTTTCCGCAGGCAGTAGAAATCTTGTACGCGCTATTGTGCCACCTGCACCAGAACCGCACCCAGTGGGTGGCCCGGCGCTCGCCGCTGATGGTCGCCGGCGAGGAGGCGGGCGGCAACCTGGCCGCCGCCCTAACGCTGATGGCGCGCGACCGGCTAGGGCCGCCCATCGCCGGGCAGATCCTGCTCTCGCCGATGCTCGACGCCGGCATGGCCACGTGTTCGTTCCGGGATGCGGAGGCCGGGCCGGTGGGGTGCAAATGGGCCGATGGCTGGACGCTGTATCTCGGTCGCGCCGACAACGCAGCTCATCCCTACGCCGTTCCGGCCCGCAGCACGCGGCTGCACCGCCTGCCGCCGGCGCTGCTCGTCACGACGCCGGACGACCCGATGCGCGACGAATGCCTGGCCTATGCCGCCTGCCTGAAACAGGCCGGTATCGTCATCCACGCCCGGGCGCTGGCGGCGCCTGACTGGCCCGACGCGCTGCAGCGGGCCCTCGGTCCCAAGGCCCCGCCGGATTGGGTGGGTGCCGTTCGTTCCAACATCGCCGATTTCTTCGCAGCGGTGACGCCGGGCCTGATCCCGGCTCCCGTCCATATCGAGGCTTGACCATGATTGACTACGACCCCGCCAAGACCACCGTGCCCGCCCCGCAGCAGACGACCCGGCCCGGCTCCCGCCGCGGCAGGAAGCTGGCGGGCACCGTTGCGCTCGCCGCCGCCCTGGCAGGCAGCGCCTATCTGCTGGCGCCGCGGTTCATGCCGTTGCTGAACGGCAATAGCCAGGTGGCTGCCGCCCCGGCGGCTCCGGCCGCCATTCCCGTCTCGGTGGCCACCGTCGAGCAGAAGGACACGGCGATCTGGGCCGACTTCTCTGGCCGCCTCGAAGCGGTGGGCCGGGTGGAGATCCGGCCCCGGGCTGCGGGTGCCATCATCCAGGCGCACTTCCGCGAAGGTGCGATGGTGAAACGCAACGACCTGTTATTCACCATCGACCCGGCGCCGTACACGGCCCTGGTGCAGGGTGCCGAGGCCCAGCTTGCCTCGGCCCAGGCGCGATTTGCCCTGGCGGCCAAGGAGCAGCAGCGCGCCCAGCAACTGGTCGGCAGCGGCTTCACCCCGCAGCGCGACGTGGACCAGCGGGTCAACGAGTTGCGCGCGGCGGAAGCGAACCTGCGCGGGATGCAGGCGGCACTCGACACGGCGCGCTTGAACCTGAGCTTTACCGAGGTGCGCGCGCCCATCGCCGGCCGCGTGGGGCGGATCGAGGTCACGGCGGGGAACCTGGTTCCCGAGGGGCCCACCGCGCCGGTGCTCACCACGCTGGTATCAGTCAATCCGATCTACGCCAGCTTCGAGGCGGATGAGCAGTCTCTGGCGCGCGCGCTGGCTAGCCTGGGAAGCACCCCGGAAGCGGCGGGCGACCTGGTCGGGCAGATCGAGCGTATCCCCGTGCAGATGGGTACGCTGGCAGCGCCGGGAACGCCGTTCCAGGGACGGCTGCAACTGGTCGACAACGTGGTGGACGGGCGCAGCGGCACCGTTCGCGTGCGGGCGGTGTTCGACAACCCCGACGGCCGGCTGATGCCGGGGCAGTTCGCACGGCTGCGTTTGGGGCTGGCGCATACGGAGCCGGCGCTGGCCATCAGCGAGGGCGCTATCGGCACCGACCAGGATCGCCGCTTCGTCATGGTCGTGGGCGCGGACGATAAGGTCGCCTACCGCCAGGTGTCGTTGGGCGGCACCGTGGACGGCATGCGCCTGGTGACGTCCGGCCTGAAGCCCGGCGAGCGCATTGTGGTCAACGGCCTGCAACGCATCCGGCCCGGTGCCCTGGTGGCGCCACAGCCCGTGCCGATGAACGCGCCCGCCACCCTCGCGACTCGCTGAACCCGACCGGACCACATTCCATGAACATCTCCAGGTTCTTCATCGACCGCCCGGTCTTCGCCGGCGTGCTCTCGGTGATCATCTTCGTCTCCGGCCTGCTCGCCCTGCGCGCGCTGCCGATCTCGGAATATCCCGAGGTGGTGCCGCCGCAGATCGTGGTGCGCGCCAACTATCCCGGTGCCAGCCCGAAGGTGATCGCGGAAACGGTGGCGACGCCGATCGAGGAGCAGATCAACGGCGTGGAAGGCATGCTCTACATGGGCAGCCAGGCCACCACGGATGGGCTGATGACGCTGACCGTCACTTTCCGCCTGGGCACCGACCCGGACAAGGCACAGCAACTGGTGCAGAACCGCGTTAGCCAGGCGGAGCCGCGGCTGCCCGAAGTGGTGCGAACGCTGGGGATCACCACCATCAAGTCCTCGCCGGACCTGATGATGGTGGTGCACATCCTGTCGCCGAACGACAAGTATGACATCACCTATCTTCGCAACTATGCCGTGCTGAACGTGAAGGATCGGTTGGCCCGCATCACGGGGGTAGGCGACGTGCAGCTGTTCGGGTCCGGCGACTACGCCATGCGCGTGTGGCTCGATCCGCAGAAGATGGCCGAGCACGGGCTTTCCGCCGGCGACGTGGTGGCCGAGATTCGGGCGCAGAACGTGCAGGCCGCCGCGGGCGTGGTCGGCGCCTCGCCCAACATCCCAGGCTTGAGCCTGCAGCTCTCGGTCAACGCGCAGGGTCGGCTGCAATCGCCGGAAGAGTTTGGCGACATCGTGGTGAAGACCGCGGCAGGCGGTGCGGTGACCCGGTTGCGCGACGTGGCGCGGATCGAAATGGGCGCGGCCGATTATTCGCTGCGCTCGCTGCTGAACAACAAATCTGCCGTGGCGGTGCCGGTGTTCCAGGCGCCGGGCTCCAACGCCATCCAGATCGCCGACGCGGTGCGCGCGACGATGGAGGAGATCAAGCAGAACATGCCGGACGGCGTGGACTACGCCGTGGTGTACGACACCACGCAGTTCGTCCGCGCCTCCATCGAGGCGGTGATCCACACGCTGCTGGAGGCGGTGGTGCTAGTGGTGATCGTCGTGGTGCTGTTCCTGCAGACCTGGCGGGCCTCGATCATCCCGCTGATCGCCGTGCCGGTGTCGGTGATCGGCACTTTTGGCGTGATGCACCTGTTCGGCTTCTCCATCAACGCGCTGAGCCTGTTCGGCCTGGTACTGGCGATCGGCATCGTGGTGGACGACGCGATCGTCGTGGTGGAGAACGTGGAGCGTAACATCGAGGCCGGGCTGTCGCCCAAGGCGGCAACCTACCAGGCGATGACCGAGGTCTCCGGCCCCATCGTCGCCATCGCGCTGGTGCTGGTGGCGGTATTCGTGCCACTGGCCTTCATCAGCGGGCTCACGGGTCAGTTTTACCGGCAGTTCGCGTTGACCATCGCGATCTCCACCGTGATCTCCGCGGTCAACTCGCTGACGCTGTCGCCGGCGCTGGCGGCGCTGCTGCTGCGCGGGCACGACGCACCGAAGGATCGGCTGACCCGGGTGCTGGACGGGCTGCTGGGTTGGTTCTTCCGCGGGTTCAACCGCTTCTTCACCAGCGGCTCGGCCGCGTACGGCGGCGGGGTAACGCGGGTGATCGGGCGCAAGTCGTTGATGATGGGTGTCTACCTGGCACTGGTCGGCGTCGCTTATCTGCTATTCCAGGCGGTGCCGGGCGGCTTCGTGCCGGCGCAGGACAAGCAGTATCTGGTCGGCTTCGCGCAACTGCCGGACGGCGCCAGCCTGGACCGCAGCGAGAGCGTAATCAAGCGCATGGGCGACATCGCCGAGAAGCAGCCCGGCGCCGTCAACAACATCGCCTTCCCGGGCCTGTCGATCAGCGGCTTCACCAATAGCTCCAACGCTGGGATCGTGTTCGTGTCCCTGGACGAATTCGAGCGGCGGACGGAACCGGGCTTGTCCGCCGGTGCCATCGCGGGCGCCCTCAATGGCAAGTTCGGTTCCATCCAGGATGCGTTCATCGCCGTGTTCCCGCCGCCGCCGGTACAGGGGCTGGGCACGATCGGCGGCTTTAAGCTGCAGATCGAGGATCGGGCCGGGCTGGGCTACGAGGCGTTGAACGAGGCGACCAACGCCTTCCTCGCCGCCGCGCGTAAGGCGCCGGAGCTGGCCGGGATGTTCACCGGGCTGCGGATCGACGTGCCGCAGCTTTATGCCGACATCGACCGGGTACGGGCGCGGCAGCTGGGCGTCTCGGTGACGGACGTGTTTGACACGCTACAGATCTACCTGGGCTCGCTCTACGTGAACGACTTCAACGCCTTTGGCCGCACTTACTCCGTGCGGGTGCAGGCCGATGCGCCGTTCCGCGCCCGGGCGGAGGATATCGGGCAGCTGAAGGTGCGTGCCGCCTCCGGTGAGATGGTGCCGCTGGCGGCAGTGCTGCACATTCAGAACAGTTCGGGGCCGGAGCGGGCGATGCGCTACAACGGTTTCCTCAGCGCCGATGTGAACGGCGGTGCGGCGCCGGGCTACTCGACGGGGCAGGCGCAGGATGCGGTGGCGCGGATCGCGAAGGAAACGCTGCCGAAGGGGTTTGCCTTTGAATGGACGGAGCTGACCTACCAGCAGATCATCGCCGGCAACTCCGGTGTGCTGATCTTCCCGCTGGCTCTGCTGCTGGTATTCCTGGTGTTGGCGGCACAGTACGAGAGCCTGACGCTGCCGCTGGCCATCATCATGATCGTGCCGATGGGGCTGCTGGCTGCCATGGCTGGGGTTTGGCTGACGCACGGGGACAACAACGTCTTCACTCAGATCGGCCTGATCGTGCTGGTGGGCCTATCGGCAAAGAATGCCATCCTGATCGTGGAGTTCGCGCGGGAGCTTGAGTTCGCCGGGCGCACCCCGGTGGCTGCGGCGATCGAGGCGAGCCGGCTGCGGCTGCGGCCGATCCTGATGACGTCGATGGCCTTTATTCTCGGCGTGCTGCCGCTGGTGCTGTCCACGGGTGCGGGCGCCGAGATGCGGCATGCCATGGGTGTGGCGGTCTTCGCCGGCATGATCGGGGTGACGGCGTTCGGTCTGTTCCTCACCCCCGTGTTCTACGTCGTGCTGCGGAAGCTGGCGGGCAACCGCCCGTTGCCGCAGCACGGGAACGTGGCCGAGCATATGGAAGCTCGGGCCGAAGAACGGGTGTCAGTCACGTAACGGCGCGTGTTTGTTTATCTCCCCGGCGTCATCGCCGGGGGGCTCGTTACAGGTCAAATGCTTCGATCACCTTCGCCGTGAAAGCACGGGTGCCGAGGTCACCGCCCAGATCGCGCGTGCGTTGCTCGGGAACGGCAAGCACGCGGTCGAGCGCCGCATCGATCGAGGCGGCAGCTTGCAGCAGTGGCGGCTCGTTTCGGCGTTCACCAAGCCAGGCCAGCAGCATGGCGGCCGATCCGATTAGCGAGGCCGGGTTGGCCAGATCCTTGCCGGCGATGTCCGGTGCCGAGCCGTGCTGGGCCTGCGCCACCCCGTGCTCGGCCCCGGCGTTCAGAGAGGCAGCCAGGCCGAGGCTGCCGGACAGTTCGGACGCTTCGTCCGACAGGATGTCGCCGAACATGTTGGTGGTGACGATCACGTCGAACACGCTTGCATCGCGGATCAGCAGCGCCGCCATGGCGTCGATCAGCTTCTCCTCGTAGGCGACATCCGGGTATCGTGCCGCGACCTGGCGCACGCATTCCAGGAATAGCCCGTCCGACACCCGCAACACGTTGGCCTTGTGCACCGCCGTCACCTTGCGGCGACGCTGCATCGCCAGCTTGAACGCGCTTTCGGCAATGCGCAGCGACCCGGCGCGCGTCACCTTGCGGAACGCCATCGCCAGATCCGGGGTCGGCATCACTTCGCCGGTGCCGACATGCATGGTGCGGTCGGCGTAGAAGCCTTCGGTGTTCTCGCGCACCACGACGAGATCGAATGGAACTCCGCAACGTGGCACGAAGCCTGGGCGGATGCGCGCCGGGCGGATGTTGGCATACAGATCCAGCCGACGACGCAGTTGGCCGGAGGGATTGAGGCCGCCCTGGTCCGAAGGCGGATACTCGTTATGAGAGACTGGGCCGAGGATCACGCCATCCGCGTCGCGTGCGGCCTCGAATACCGCGTCGGTGAACGTGGTGCCGTGCGCCTTAAGCGACGTGAAGCCGATATCGGCCTGGCTGAAGCTGATGGATATACCGGCGCGGGCTGCGGCGGCGGTCACCACCTCGACGGTGGCGGCGCTGATATCGGGGCCGATGCCGTCGCCGGGTAATACGAGCAGGTTCATGGAAACGGTCCTCGTCAGCTGAAGCGGTAAAGCGCGTGCGGGGTCGTGGCCAGGATGGCGCGCCGACCTGCCGGGTCCGGGCACCAGTCGGCAAGCAGGCCCAGGACCGCCGGGTCATCGACGACGCGGAAAGGCGAGATCTCGGTCGGGCCGGCGCCGGGAGCGCGATCGGTGTGCGGCCAGTCGCTGGCCCAGACCATCCGCTCCGGCCCGGCTGCGATCAGCGCGCGGGCGATCGGCGCCACATCAGCAAATCCCGGTGCTTTCGAGATGCGATACGGTGCCGACAGTTTTACAAAGGTTCGGCCTGCCCGCACCAGCTCCAGCAGCACGGGAAAGCCCGGTTGCTGCGGTCCCAGAGCCGCGTCCGGCATGCCGAAATGATCGAATACGACCGGCACCGGCAAATCGGCCAGATCAGGCGCGATCCGGGCGATGACGGGCAGCGCCGCGTAGATCTGGATGTGCCAGCCCAGCGGTGCGAGCCGCATGGCAAAACGGCCAAGGGCGCCGGTTACCTCGCGCGGGTCGCGTCCGCCGCTGCTTTCAATGTTCAGTCGCACGCCGCGTATGCCGGCCTGGTCCAGGGCAACCAGATCGGCATCGGAGATCGCCGGGTCGAGCACGGCGATGCCGCGGGCGGTGCCGTTCAGTTGGCTCAGTGCTGCCAGCAGGGCGCGGTTGTCGGTGCCGTAGAAGCTGGGCTGGATCAGCACGGTGCGGGACAGGCCCAAGGCCTGCCGCAACGCCAGCAACTGCGGCACGGTGCTCTGTGGCGGCGTGTAAGCGCGACCCCGCACCATTGGATACTGGTCCGGTGGACCGATGATATGGACGTGGCAATCACAGCTGCCCTCGGGCATGTCTGGCAACGGGGCTGCGCGCAGGCGAGTGGGCGATAGCGGCGACAGGGCTAGCGCCAGTCCGGCGGCGATCGTGCGGCGGGTCGGCATCGTGGTCTACTCCCGGGTGACGATGAGCTTGAGGGACGCCGCCAGCAGCGTGGCCACCACCAGGACCGCCGACATGGCGAGTAGCCCGCTCTCGAACGAGCCGGTGAGCTGTCGCAACTCGCCCATCATGTAAGGACCGGCAAAGCCGCCCAGCGTGCCGATGGTGTTGATGAAGGCGAGGCCGCCGGCGGCGGCGACGCCGGTGAGGAACCGGGTGGGAATGGTCCAGAACACGGCCCGCGCCGCCGTGACGCCGACCAGCGCCACCGTCAGCCCGATCAGGGCGGGCAGCAGGGCGCCGGAAATCACCGATGCAGCCAAGCCGACCGCGCCCAGCAGGCAGGTGATGGCGAGGTGGAAGATCTTCTTGCCGGTGCGGTCGACGTGCCAGGCCCAGGCCATCATGCCGAGCGACGCGAATAGATACGGCACGGCGGTGACGAAGCCGATCGCCAGGTTGGACAGGTGATACTCCTTGACGATCAACGGCAGCCAGATGCCGATGCCGTAGGAGCCCAGGGTGAAGCCGAACTGCACCAGCGCCAGGATCAGCACCCGCCGATCGGTGATGGCGGCCAGCACCGAGGATTTCGGCCGCTCGCGCACCTCGTCGCGCAGCATGGCGTCCATGGCGTCACGCTCCGGCTGCGTCAGCCACGACGCCTCCTGCGGCCGGTCGGCCAAGGTGGTCAGGATTAACCCTCCCAGGACCACACAGGGAAGGCTCACCACCAGGAACAGCCACTTCCAGCCCTGCAGCCCCCAGACCCCGTCGAGCTCCAGCAACAGGCCGCAGATCGGGCCGCCGATCAGCGAGGATACCGGGATGCCGAGCAGGAACCAGGCCAGCATGCGGGTGCGGTATTGCGCCGGGAACCAGGCGGCCAAGAAGAAGGTCACGCCGGGGAAGAACCCGGCCTCCGCCACGCCCAGCAGCAATCGTACTAAGAAGAAGCTGTTCGGCCCCACCACGAAGGCGGTGAGTGCCGACATGATGCCCCAGCTGATCATGATG
>Ga0160428_1001937_pt1 | contig 13822 bp, 16 predicted proteins | sample SolpanmetagenomM_FD_108198 | JGI IMG/M metagenome (GOLD analysis project Ga0160428, IMG submission 108198) | Solar panel surface microbial communities from Lawrence Berkeley National Laboratory, California, USA - M | ecosystem: Engineered > Built environment > Solar panel > Unclassified ... | reverse complement strand
GCTTGAAGCGACTGACCCGCCGAACCATTTGTTTCTCCAAATCAGTAGCGGTCCACGATACCACAATCGGCTTGTTTATTAATCAGTTTTTCTTTGCCGATCAACGCAATTAAGCCACTACCGCCTTTTTGATCAGCTTCTTGATGTCGGCCTGACCGTCGAGCAACGAGTACTGAGTATGCGTGTGGAGGTGAGAAAACTGCATAGTTCTGAACCGGGATTCGTCTGATTTTCCGATTGCTCAGATTGTCGACTTACCCAATAATTGATTGGATTCGCGTCCTTAAAAATAAGCGAATCCGGCGGGGCGATGACTACTCCGGGATGAGAAAATTTGCGGCTACTTCGCAACCGGCTGATTCTATACGAGTTGCCGGACGGTATTGATAAACGTCGGTTCGACTAAAGAATAGACATGCCACGTACGATAACGACGAGGCTACTTTTTGACTGGTCAGCCTCGCCGTTACGCCTGATCAGGATCTATAAATTGTTACTCAAACTTCTTCGGGTCGAGCCGGAAAAAGCGGACGGCGTTGTTGAACATGATATCGCGCTTCTGATCGTGGGAAAGGTAATCGGCGTTTTCGATGACGCTGATCGACGTTTCGAACAGCCGGGGCCAGACCAGAAAATCGGTGCCGTAGAGGATTCGTTTGCCGAAACCGGCCTGCACCAGCCGCTTCAGGTACATATGGATTTCGGCCTGCGGATAGCTCCAGATAAACCCGGCCAAATCGACATACACATAGGCATTAGCTCCCATCAGGGCAATCATTTCGTCGACCATTGGGTAGCCTGCGTGCATAACCCATATTTTCAACTTCGGGTGTTTAGCCAGCAGATCTTCCAGCAGAAATGGCCGCCCAAGCGATGCGCGATATTTGGCCTGCGTCAGGTTGGCCATGCCATTGCCGCCAGTGCCCATGTGAATACCGACGGGAATATTCAGTTTTTCGGCAGCGGCAAAATAACCGTCGAGGGCGGGGTCACTCGGGGAAAGTCCCTGATACTGCGGAGCCACTTCGCCCATCACCTTATAAAAACCCGACGACAGCGAATCGGTGAAAGCTTTTACGCTCATCTCGCTGGGCGAACTGACACCGATACCCGGAATAACCCGGCCGGGTGCGGCTTTCTGCCAGTTCCGCAGGATGGTCGGGTCGCCGTAGGCGATGACGGTCATGTTCAGCCGCTCCATCGTTGCCACAACGGCGTCCTGCATCTCTTTGTCGGACTTTGCCGGTTGCAGCGGGTCAACACACTCGGTATTCAGAAACGCCCGCATCTGCTGATTAGGGTCGCCACCGGGCATATCACGCAGAAACCACGGGCACATCTCCAGCATAAAACTGGGATTTACCTTCATGGCGTGGACATGCACGTCGATAATCGGCAACGGCCGGCGGGGTGGCACAGTCTGGGCGGAAGTCAGACCCGAAATCAGCAGACCGACGAGGAACAGGAAACAGTTTTTCATTGACAGATAAGGGTTGCGCTTCTGGATGAGTACACCTATAAACGGGCCGGGCCGCAGCCTTATACTCATCCAACTAACCCGGCCCGCCACACGGTACAGCGAAGCCCTGTCTGTCTTTTCTGCCAAACCAACGCTTCGACTTACATTTTCTGCTGCGCCCACACGTAGCAGCCTGAATTGCTGGTGGCGCGCTTGACGAAAGCGAAATAATCCGAATTGCGCTCTTTACCCTGGCAGTTGAGACTCACCCGCGCGATAAATTTAGGCGCATCCTGTAGTACAGTGGCACTGACCAGAAATCGCTCGCGGGTGCTAGCACCGTTTTTATACGCCTTGACCGACAGATCTCTCGACAGCGTGTCTTTCTGGGGGAAAATTTCAAATAAAAACGGACTCGATTCTGACTCAAAATCAGATGCGATCAGCAGAACGCCGGGGTAACCGCTTTCGCAGGGTGCCTGCGCAGCCATCGACCGGGGCGGCTGACAGGCGTCGGCTACCGGTTCGGTCGTGGCATCAGGACGGCAAGTCAGGGCTAACCCCGACAGAGTCAGGGTATACAGTCCCTGAAGAAGTAGTGCTTTCATGGTTTGTTGAGTAGATAGTCGGTTGCTGACGGTCTAGGCTGTAACGCATATCCGTATAAGACCAAAATTTACTATTTATACGTCAACAAAAACCATTTATTATCCTACTATTTTCAGAATTGTGTATTATCTGGCGAATGTTAGCCAGCTACTTTTAACTTTTCAACTGCCCCGCCATCACGGTTTCCATGTGGCGAATCTTGGGCATCGATACGGTCTGAATGTACAGTTGCCACGGGTGCACCTTGCAGTAATTCTGGTGATACCCCTCGGCCGGATAGAACGTTTTAAACGGTACGATCTCCGTTACAACCGGATTTTTGAATTGCCCGGATACGTTCAGTTTTCGGATAAACGTTTCCAGTTGTTGATGCTCGGTTTCGTTTCGGTAAAACGCCATCGACCGGTAATGTTTACCCACGTCCGGTCCCTGTTTGTTGAGCGTGGTCGGGTCGTGGGCGGCAAAGAACGCGGTGAGTAATTGCCCGTAGCTGATCTGTTTGGGGTCATAGTACACCTGCACCGATTCGGCCTGGTCGGTCTGGTCGGTGCTGACATCGGCATACGTGGGATTCGGGTAGTCGCTGCCCGCATAGCCCGACACAACTTCACGTACGCCTTTCAATCGATCAAATGCTTCTTCGGTGGCCCAGAAGCAGCCACCGGCAAACGTGGCTACCATTTCCCCCGGTTTCAATACCGGTAGTTTAGCCGGTTTGGTATCGGGTGCCTGCCCTATCGAACAACCGAGCAGCAAGCCGGTGAGTAGAGCAAAAAGCCCAATTGTTGCGTGTCGTTTCATTACCAACAAAACACAAAACGGAGCGGCTAAATTCAGCGAAACGACCCGGCCGAAAACATCCGCCGGGTTTCGCTGGTATGTAGTGAATCCGTCGCCGGGCCATCCGGCGACTACCGTAACCTCATTCCGTGCTCACCATGCGCTACGTCTACCGACTGCTGTTCGCGGCTGTCAGCTGTACCCCTGCCCTCGCGCAGGACACCATTCAGGTCATAACACCCCACCGCGATTCCATCAACGTCGTCGTTCCACAGAGCGATTCCGTGCAAGTCAACACCAACTTCAAAACCAGAGTCGTCAAGAAGCCCGACACAACGTACTGGCAACGGTCGTTCGTGGGCAACCTGAACTTCAATCAGGCCAGCTTCAGCAACTGGTCGGGGGGCGGCACCAACTCCATCGCGCTGGGGGGCGTCATTACGGCCCGTGCCCTTTACCAGCGCCGGGCCATTTCGTGGGACAACACCGCCGACCTGCAACTAGGCTACAGCCGACAGGCCGGATCGACACTGAAAACGGGCGATCAGATCGTACTGATTTCCGTGGTTGGCGTGAAGGTGGCTCCGAAGTGGGACATCATTGGCTGGGGGTATTTCAACACGTTTTTCGCGCCTGGCTTCCGCTACGATATGCTTCCCGCCGACCAGCCCCGTCTGCAGATTTCCAACTTTCTGACCCCGGCCCAACTAACACTTGCCCTCGGCGTTTCTTACAAACCAACCACCTGGTTTGCCATCCGGATGAGTCCGTTTGCGCCCCGCCTGACCTACGTTGCCGATCAGACTGTGCGCGTCCGGCAGGATGCAGCGGGCCTGTACCGACCCGACCCCACGGCCACTGTCTACGGCGTGCCGCCCGGCCAGAATCTGCGGGGGCAGGTGGCGGCATTCCAGCTTCAGGCGGTACTGAACCGTGACCTGACGGAGAACATTTCGCTGAACGCCCGCTATCAGTTTTTCTCCGAATATGCCCGGCTGAATTACGCCGTTCACCGGCTCGACCTGACGTTTACCGCCAAAGTCAACCGCTACCTCAGCACGACCTTCAACCTGATCGGCCTGTACGACCGCGACTTCAGCGACAAGCTGCAACTCCAGCAGACACTGGCGCTGGGTCTGGTTTATAACGCCAGCACGTTCCGCCCGGCGAAAAAGAAAAACACCGATTCCAAAACGATTTACACCATCCAGCCGGGCCGTTTCTGATTACGGAGGATCGGCAGTGTTGCACACGAATTTCAGACCTGCATATGCTCGGCAATCCAGACAATCAGCTGCGCGGCCGGTACCAGCAGCAGCTGCGCCAGCAACGTACCGACTAGCCGGGCCGCCAGGATCAGCACGATATACCGGCGGAAGTAGCCCTCGCTGAACCGGCCCGCAACGACTTCGTCACAGAGCAGGGCAATGTCGGGATCGACGAAAATAACCAGTATGATGGTCGACAGACCATTGATGACGCCCGCCAGGGAAGCCGCCGTCAGCCGCAGATCGGCGTTGAGGTAGCCCGCGTAGAGCGTTGCCAGCACCCCCACCGTGATGATGGCGTTGGCCAGTACGTTCAGCCCCAGCATCGACACCGACACGTTGGGCGAACCCCGAAAGTGCTGCCAGTTGGCGCGGTCAGGCCATTTCAGGTGCGCGGGAATCTGCCGGGCCGTGCTGATGGTCAGGCTGTGCCAAAGCAGCCGGGGCAGCGACCGATGCTGGTAGTATCGCTCAACGGCCCGCGCCATCAGCCGCTGAAACGACGGGAACAGCCCCGTGCCGACAACCGTTGCCAGCGATGCAAACGCGATGATCCAGCGGAAATCGGCCGTGTCGGGCGGCAGACCATCTTTGATGTGCGTTTCGACGGTTTTTGCCAGTAGCGGGGCCTGCAACGTATTGGCCAGCCGCGACCCCAGCACCATCACGTTGAACAGGGCAAACGACACGGCCCAGCGCGTTGTCCGCAGCCCCACAATCCGGACGCCCAGCGACAGCGTCGCAGTCAGGTGGATGACAAACGTCATCAGGGCGACGATGGCGACCTGCATGCTCATGCGTCAGAACGGCAGGTCGCGCTTATCCCAGTCGAGCCGGAACCGCAGCTGCCCGTAGAGCCAGGGGAGCAGCGTGGGGCCGGGTTTGTCGGTGCGGAACAGCCGGTGCGCCAGCCGGTGTTTTTCCAGATACCGAACCGTTTTTACGAGCGGATTACCCGTTTTGCGGGGCAACAGGTCGAAGTACGTTTGCTCCTGCGCACTGATTGCCAGCCGGTCCAGCCGGTCGACGACATCGGGCGGCAGCACCAGCCGGAAATCGGTTTGCAGCAGACGCAACGACTGCCGGACGGGAAAGCTGAGCCGGAAAGCTTCGGTCAGGTCAAGCAGTTCGTGCCAGTCGATCAGAACGCCGGGCTGCTGGTAGATCACGTAACTATCGGCCACCCAGCGAATAGCGGGTGTCATGCCCCAGCCGAAGCCGTGAATCAGGTTATGAAATAGCTGATGCGTCGGCGACAGCGTGTGTGTCGTCAGGGCGGGGGTCAGCGTAAGCGGGTCGCGGGACGCCCAGAACGGCGCGTCGGCTCCCGCGTACGCGTGCTGACTCATCAGATTCCAGTGCAGATCGACGTCGACGCTGTTGGTATCGAACAGGTGCATGGCGTGGAGCAGGTGCCGGTATTTGTATTCGTACTCGCTCCATTTCAGGGCCAGCGGTTCTTGCGAAAGCACCCGGATCGCGTCGGCAGCCCGGTCGGTCGGCACCAGCACGTCGAGGTCCGACATCAGCCGGACGCCCATATCGCCATAGTAGCGCAGCGACAGCGGAATGCCTTTCAGCACCATCGTGTCGATTCCCGCTGCCTGCAACGTCCCGACCACCTGCTGCATCTTCAGCATAAACCGCTGATTGCTCATCCAGGTGTAGCGATAGATGCCCCGCAGGTGCGGAATCAGCGGATCGCCCGACTTTTCCAGATGGCGGTATACCAGCGGCATCAGTCGCTGCGAGTCATAGTCGAGCGGGTCGAAGACAGCGGGCAGCAGGTCGGGGCCGGCCGTGTCGAGCTGATCGAGCGATTGACCTTTTTTCCAGTGCTGCCAGCAGGTCAGCGCGTCGTCGGGCGGCAGCAGAGCCGCCTTCAGCAGCAGCGTCTGATCGGGCTTGAGAATAGCGGGCGAAACGCGAAAAGCCATGCAGGTCAGTGAGTTACGCGCCGGTCGAGGGCGGCTTTCAGGATATGGGCAAATTCATGATGGTACTGCGTCTGCGATACCAGGCCACTGCGGTGCAGCCGCCGGTAGGTGGCCAGCCTGTCTACCATCGTATAGCGCAGGCCCGCTTCTTTGGCCCGGATAAACCAGTCGATGAAGTCGCCAACGTGGTAGGCTGGATTGAAGAGCCCCGTTTTGGCGAAAGCCGTCCGGCGAATCAGCATCGTCTGTTTCAGCCAGCCGGGTTGCGGGTGGTCGGGACAGGCAATACCCGCCTGCACCTCGGCGGGCAGGTCAGGACTGATAAACTGCTGCACAAGGCCAAAACAGGCATCCAGACTGGGGTTGTCCAGCAGACAGGCTACCTGATCAGCCAGTTTCTCGGGTGTCCACAGGTCATCGGCATCCTGAAAGGCCACGAGATCACCGGTCGCCAGACTGATTCCTTCGTTCAGGGTCCGGGCGAGGCCCTGATTCGCGTGGCTGCGCAGTTGAATGGCTGGTGTTACCGATTGCTTCAGAAACGTCACCAGCTGACCGACCGACCGATCCGTCGACCCGTCGTTGATCAGAATCAGTTCAGTTGCCGGGTAGTGTTGCGCCAGCACCGATTCCAGACAGGCGACGACGTATTTTTCGGCGTTGTAAATCGGGATAATAACGCTGATTGTAGGGGTACTCATACCGGATTTTGTGGGGTGGGCGTGGGTTGACTCAGTTGAACAAACGTCGGCAGTTGCCGTACTTCCTCCGACTGCGCGCGTCGGCGGTCGAGCGACTGCTTGAGGGTTTTAAACATGGTGTGTTTCACCGTATCCAGGTCGCGGGTCATGTTGGTTTTGTGCTGTCGGTAGTACAGCAGCCTTTCATCGACGGTACGAATCCGTAGCCCCTGTTCTTTAGCGCGGTTGTACCAGTCGAGGTCTTCGCCCATCCACAGCGTTTCATCGAACAGCCCGATCCGCCCGAAAACGGCGCTGCGAATCAGGCCCGCCCCCAGCAGAATATTCCACACGGTCTGGTTTCCGTCGGGGAAATGATACCGCTCCGGCTGCGAACCATCCATGAATACATATTCGGCCTTCCCAAACACAATGTCGAGCGTCGGGTCGGCGTCAAAATACGCCAGCTGCCGGGCAAACTTTTCCGGCGGATATACGTCATCCGCGTCGAGGAAAGCGACAAAATCGCCCGTCACGTACGGGAAAGCCGCATTACGGGCCGCAGCCGGACCCCGATTTTCCTGCCGGACGTACCGGACTGCCGCCCCAAACGACTGCACAACGGCCGCCGACCCGTCGGTCGATCCATCGTCAACGCAGATAATATCAACCGGCGCGGGCTGCTGCACCAGTACACTCTCAATGGCCTCGGCAATGAACCGGTCGGCATTGTACACGGGGATGATGACGCTGATGCGGGGTGTTGTCATGGGCATGGGGTTGCTACCGGGCAGGCCGACAGCAGGGCAAGAATCGTGGCCGGAATTTGCGGCAGGTCAGTACCGGTGTCGAGCCAGAATGCGGGCAGCTGCCGGACCAGCCGGGTCATTTTCTGAAACGTTCGTCCGTCGGCTTTCAGCAGTGCCAACGTCGACGGGGCCAGTGCCCGCAGCGCATCAGCCGCCGTGGCCGACTGGTAGGTGGTATCCGTTCCGCCCGTAAACCGGGGCAGCAGAATGGCCCGCAACGGAAACCCGGCCGTGACGACGTCGGGGTAATGCTGGTGCAGAAACACCTGTGCTTTCTGGTCAGGGTCGGCACCGGGGTTGGCAACCAGCGGTTCGAGCTGTGGAAAGCGACCAATCGTATCGGGGGTCAGCTTGGCGACATTGTACAGGCTATGCACTACCAGTTGCTCCGTGTCGATCAGCACAAAATCGTCGCCCGCGTAGTGCAGGCTGGAGTGCAGGCAGGCCAGCGTACTCGTTGATTTCCCCGACCCACCCCGTCCCGTCAGCAGCACCCCACCCACCGGCGTACCCACCGCCCCGGCATGCACCAGTACGTAGCGGTCGTTGTCTTCCAGCCATTTGTGCAGGATGTAGCGCAACGGAAAACTCCGCTCCCAGTCCGGCAGCTGCGTCCGGTCGGCCAGCCAGAGAAAGGCCGTCCGTTCGGGTCGCGCCACCCAGGTGAACACGTCTGTGTCCTGCTGAAAATGGCCGCTGTACCCAGTAGCATGCGTATCGATCATGCCGTGCCCGTCGGCCTGCTGCCAGGTCCAGTACGGCACCGGGGGCCGGATTCCCGACGTTTGCGCATCGACTACGTACACGGTCAGCTCCGCCGGTCCCGGCCCGACAAAGCGGTGCGCGATGGCGTCGGTCAGAAAACCGGTGTTGCCCCGCCCGATAAATACAACGGACAGGCAGGTATCGCCGAACTGAACCCGCTGCGCCGGTTGCCGGCAGTCGGCCACCTGACAACGGCGGCTAAATTCCTGGGTAAACGCGGGGGCATCGACGGGGACGGTTACAGTATCCGTCATGCTTATTTTTTGGTAGGCCAGCCGTCGACCGAGCTGACGTCGTGAATGGGGTCGAGGGCCAGCAGATCGGCCATATCGGTGTACACTTCCAGCACGGGCGCAACAAACGGCAACCGACCAGCCACCGGTTCGCCGACGTTTGGCAGGGTCGCCGGGGCTGTTTCCGACGAGATGATGAGCTGCTCACCGGACAGCTGGGTCAGAAACGTCATCAGCGCCGACAGCGCATCGGCTGCCTCAACGGTGTATCGGGTGGCCAGGTACTGACTCAGCGTATCGGCCGTAGCCCCCTGTTCGAGGGGTTGCCAGAGTACAGCCGCTGACCCACGCAGGCTGTAATAATGGCCCCGCGCCATATTGACGATAATCACTTCATCATCAAACCGTTCGCTGACAACCGACGGGGCCACCAGATAGTATGGAATAGTAGTCATAAAGAGAGCTGTTTCAGGTATGTCGTAGCGAAACTCGTGCCTGAAGTTAGGTTACCCTGCCGCTTGTAAACGTGTAGTTACAACCGGCTATCTGTTAACATCTGCGACACAGAACGCCGAAAATTAGCATAGTCTTACGGCTCTTCCAACATAATTACCGAGTAAACGGTACTAATCAGGTAATAATACCATAACACGCGTAGTCAGCCAGCCCATAACCGGTCAACCAAGCCCTTTAGGGTGCCCGCTTCTCCATGTCGGTCAGGGTCACGTCGATAAGGCGTCCAACGGGTTTACCATTCCGATAGGCCATGACCTTTAACCGGTCGGCCCCTTTCGGCATTATGAACGGCTACGTGTACAGCGGAAAATGGTCGTCGGGTACGGTATTGTCGGTGGAATAATACAGGTAGGCGTCGGGCAGTTCGTGGCTCAGGATCACTTCCATCACGTTCATCGGGTGCCGCTTCAGCGCGACGATAGGGTTATACACCGACCGGGCGTAGTTGATACCCTGCGTGTCGAAACGCCGGAAATGCCCTTCCACCCGCCCCATAAACTCCGGCCAGTTCCGGCGGCTTTTCGGCGACCATAGCACCTCGGCGATGGCAAACGCACGGGGCCAGGTCATGTAGTTCGCGTGCCGGGTGTTGGGGACGTTTTCGGGCTAGAAGTCGCCCTGCCAGCCCAGAATCAGCCCAGCGTTTGCAGGCCGTAGAACAGCCCGGCAGCTTCGGGAGCCGTCAGGGCGATGTTACGGAGCGTCGGTACAGGTAGCCGTCGGGTCGTATTTTTAGCCTGAAAGTCCAGGCTACGCTACTTCGCAAATTTCACCTCTATGCCCTTTACGTCGCGAATCCAGCGGGCGGGTTTCTTCTCACCGGGCACCACAACGCGGTACGGACCGGTTCCCGCAGCCAGCGGGGTACCATCGACGCTATCGGCCAGTAAAATGGTGCGTGTCGAAAAATCCGGGTCGAGTTCGGCAATCGCGAAAACGACCTCGTAACCGTCGGTGGCTTTTACGACAATGTATTTGGTCAGGTTCTTCCCCTTCAGTTCCGCCCCCGTACTGGCCCCCGCCTGCCGCAGCAGTTCGATCAGCGGAATGCCCGAATAGGTATGTTCTTTCCCATCGCGGTCGGCAGCCGTGATCTCCGTGTGAGGCAACCCTTTAACGTCCGCTGCTTGCAGGGTCAGCGGCCTGGTTACTTCGCCAGTAACCGTCAGGGTCTGGGCAATGATAGCATTGGTTGTCAACAGGATCGTACAGAGAATCAGCAGGTGGCGCATAGTAGTTCACAAGTCTGGCAAATCGTTATAGTCTGGCAAATATAGCGACCTATCCTGTAGCGACTGCACCGGCAGACCGGCAATATCCTGCGTTTCACCGCCGGATGGCAATACCGCCGGATGATACGTCCATGAAACGGTCATCCGTTGGCTTATGGCTTAGTGCCACCGGCTGGGGCTGACCAAAAAAAAGAGACGCAATATCTTGCGTCTCTACAGAGCGGGGTGTTGCCCGTTCTATTTCATTGTCCACTGAAATCCGTCGTCCTCGATCAGTTTCATAGCGGCCTCCGGGCCCCAGGTACCGGGTTCGTAATTCGGAAAATCAGTTGGTTTCGTGTTGTCCCAGGCCTCGATGATGGGCGTCACCACTTTCCAGGCGGCTTCAACCTGATCGGCCCGCATGAACAGCGTCGCGTCGCCGGTCATGGCGTCGAGGAGCAGCGTTTCGTAGGCTTCCGGCTCCTGCCCTTCGTAAGCCGTTTTGTAGCTGAACACCATCTCGACAGGATCGATCGCCAGGGTCTGACCGGGGCGCTTGGCCTGAAACTGCAGCCGGATGTCCATGTTCGGCTGGATACCGATAATCAGCCGGTTGGCCCGCCACTCTTTCGATGCTTCTTCCGGAAACGCATAGTGGGGGGCGGGTTTAAACTGAATCGTAATAACCGTCGCTTTCTCGGGCAGCACCTTACCCGTCCGCAGGTAGAACGGTACATTTTCCCAGCGCCAGTTGTTGACGTGCAGTTTTACGGCCGCAAACGTCTCCGTCGCCGATTCGGGATCAACCCCTTTCTCTTCGCGGTAGCCCGGAATGTCCTTGCCGTCGACTTTGCCGGGACCATACTGACCGCGCACGGCGTCGGCCGGGTCGATCGGGCGGATGGCGTTGAGTACTTCGACGGTTTTGTTGCGCACCTCGTTGGCATCGAACGAAATAGGGGCTTCCGTCGCGACCATGCACATCACCTGCAGGAGGTGGTTCTGAATCATGTCGCGCAACGCACCCGATTCTTCGTAGTAGCCGCCCCGCCCTTCCAGCCCGACTGTTTCGGCCGCCGTAATCTGCACGGACTCTACGTACTGCCGGTTCCAGATGGGCTCAAACAGGGAGTTGGCAAAGCGAAGCGCCAGAATATTCTGCACGGTTTCTTTACCGAGATAGTGATCGATGCGGTAAATCTGTTCTTCGGCAAACAGGCCACCGAGCAGGGCGTTCAGCTCCTGCGCCGTTTTGAGATCGTGGCCAAACGGTTTTTCTACCACGATTCGCACCCGCGCCTTATCGCCACAGAGTTGCAGCTTACCCAGATTCTGCGCAATGCCAGGCACCAGCTGGGGCGCAACGGCCAGGTAAAACAGTACGGTAGCCGGGCTTCCCCACGTGTCTTCCTTTTGCTTCACATAATCGGATAGCTTGCTATAGGCATTCTCGTCGGCCGCGTCCATTTGCAGGTACGACAGGCAGGGCGCAAACTCATTCCACGGGCCGTCTTTGCGCCGGGAGAATTTTTTCACCCCGTCGAGCAGCCGTTCGTGAAAGCTTTCATCGGTATACTCGCTGCGGCCCAGTCCTACCACCGCGAACTGCTCAGGCAGGTATTTCTCGATGAACAGATTATAGAGAGCAGGCGTCAGTTTACGAAGATTGAGGTCTCCGCTACCACCAAAAATAAACAGGACGGTAGGTCCTGGCCGCTGGTTCGTTGCTGGAATCATAGATTAGCAGGTTGTCTGTCTGACCAAAGGTCGGCGCAAGTTACCGACCTTTCCGACAAACACTCCTACCCGGCCCGGTGTTTGTTTCTCAGTCACTACCAACTCCGCAACACCCTATGACTATCGCTATCGGCTCCGACCACGCGGGTTTCCACTACAAAGAAGCCATCAAAACCCTGCTTACTGACCTCGGCCACACGGTTGTCGACAAAGGCACCTACGCCGAAACCCCGTCCGTCGATTATCCGCTGTTTATCCGCCCCGTCGCCGAAGCGGTGGCTGCCGGCGAAGTTGACCGGGGGGTGGTGCTGGGCGGATCGGGCAACGGCGAAGCGATGACCGCTAACCGCGTGAAAGGCGTTCGGGCGGCTCTGTGCTGGAATGAGGAATCGGCCCGGCTGGGGCGGCAGCACAACGACGCTAACGTTATTTCGCTGGGCGAACGGATGATGGATCAGGAGACGGCGCTCAACTTGGTACGAATCTGGCTCGACACGCCGTTTGAAGGGGGTCGCCACCTCGCCCGGATTCAGGAACTGGATCAGTAGGCGCATGGTTCAGCAAGCCCCGATGAACCCCGCCCCCCTACTCCCGCCATGAACAGACCCACCCGTCAGGTCGGTTATTTTTTATCCAGCCAGTACTTTTCCGACGGGCTGCGCACCACGCTGGCTATCCTGCTGCCATCGCTGGTGCTGGCGCAGTTCGATCAGCTGACGACCGGTATGGCCATGTCGCTGGGCGCGTTGAGCGTTAGTCTGAGCGACGCACCGGGGCCGGTCATGCACCGACGCAATGGCATGCTGGCTACGGTTTTATCGGCGGTGTTTGTTACGCTGCTTACCGGCTTCGCCCGGATGAACGATTACACGCTGGCGCTGGAAATCCTGATTGTCAGCTTTATCTTCTCGATGCTGGCCGTCTACGGCACCCGCGCCACCTCGGTCGGGACGGCGGCTATTCTGATTATGATTCTGATGATGGAACGTCCGCTCGATGCAGCGGGCGTCATCAAAGAAAGCGGCCTGATTCTGGCGGGGGGCGTCTGGTATACCGGTATCAGCCTGCTGGCATCGCGCCTGCAACCCTACCGGCTGGCGCAGCAGACGCTGGGGCAGTGCATCCACGAAGTCGCCAAATTCTTACAGGTAAAGGCCGAATTTTATACGCCGGGTACACAACTCGACACCGACTACCGGCACCTGGTGAGTCAGCAGGTAGCGGTGAGCGAAAAGCAGGATGCGGTTCGTGAAGTGCTGTTCAAAAGCCGCCGATTCGTGGCCGAAACCACCCGGATGGGTCGCCTGCTGGTACTGACGTTCGTTGACATTGTCGATCTGTACGAACAGATGGTGGCGATGTATTACGACTACGAAGCCCTGCGCAAACGCTCCGGCCACACAGCCATACTGCCGATGATCGCCAGCCTGATTCGGCAACTGGCCAACGAACTCGACCACATTGGCCTGGCCGTACAGTCGCCGGTAGCCGTACCTGACCGCCCGGCGTTCGACCTGACGCCCCAACTCGAAACGCTGAAACAGGCCATCGACGAGTTGGGCGACCGGGAGGGCAGTACGATTGTGCTGAAGAAAATTCTGGTCAATCTGCGGAATCTGGGGCAGCGCATCAGCACCATTCGCAGCAATATGAAAGCGCCCGCTTCGGCGCTATCGAAGAACAACGACGACCTGGAGTTTGGCCGATTCGTATCGCACCAGGAGATCGATTTCAAGTCGATCCGCAACAACCTGAGCTTCGATTCGTCGGTATTTCGTCATTCGCTGCGACTGGCGCTGACGATGCTGGCGGGCT
>Ga0160428_1001936_pt1 | contig 13831 bp, 11 predicted proteins | sample SolpanmetagenomM_FD_108198 | JGI IMG/M metagenome (GOLD analysis project Ga0160428, IMG submission 108198) | Solar panel surface microbial communities from Lawrence Berkeley National Laboratory, California, USA - M | ecosystem: Engineered > Built environment > Solar panel > Unclassified ... | reverse complement strand
CTCAACTGCTCCAGCGATCTCCCTTCTCGATAATATACTGTCTCAACGTCAACGGTACTGTCCGCTGGTCTCGGTGCATGTGTGTCCCGCCCTGGTCGTGACGTATATGAAGCGCCTACTTGATTATTCTGTGCTCGTGCTAAATCAACACCCAAATCCGATGTCTGTGCTGCAACCGATGTGACTGGCCCAGATGAGATTGTGCTACGCAGGCCAGCCTGTTGCGGTGCAGGGTTGGGGCGTAGGTAGAGGTCCTGTAATTCACGCAGCAAAGCTCTCTACTCTTATGTAATTGCACCACCAAGGACTGGGCTGCCAAGTATCAAAAACGTCCGCATTAGCGAAGCCATTGGTGATCCATGCCATGATCTAGGCTGCAGTGCACCAATGACATCTAAGGCTTCGTTACCCAGCCGTGGGAAATAATTGTGCAAGACAATACGCTCATAGAGGTCTAATGCTCCAGTATGATATTGCTCGGTAGAAGGGCATACACGGGCTGGACTCTCGTGTCCATCTGTAGCCCACCTAGACCGTCTTTCGAAATCTTGCCGTTCAAAGTCTATGAAAAACTGAATGTTCGAGGGGAAGAAGATGAAACCAGGACACTGCGCATCATCGAATTCACGATGGCAGGTAGGGCAGAGAGGCACAGCGTTGTCGATATCGGCGAGAGAATCGAACGGAAGGAGACCAGCTTGTCGGTATAGGAAGAACTAGACACTAGACATCAGCTTGCGGCTTTGTACCATATCTCGCTCATGGACTGGTCTCACACCCCACGGTCTTTCTGTCCAATAACATGGCAACTGTCCAGTCGAGTATTTGCGCTACAGAGCCATCATTCACTGCCATACAACGACAAAAGATGGGATCGCGTTGATTTCGTGAAGCGAGTGGAAGCAGTAACTTAACACTTGCATCTCGCTTCCGTTTCCGATCTGATGATTATGATGACGGGCTTTGAGAGGACGGCGGGGCCGGAGGATCAAACGACTCAGGTGGGTGAAGTTGACGTGCAAGCGACGGCATCGACATTCTTTCTCATTATGGATTGATGATGTCGGCTCCGCTTCATGTTTGTTTATACACAGCGATGCAACTTCACCCCTCGCCTTGGCGCCTGTCAGCCTTAGTGCCTGCGGGATCAATTGCGATCTTGTGACCCCGCTTCAGCCACAGCTCTTCCGGCGTCGCAGCTTGGCAGACGGTTATCTAATCAGATTTCATCTGCAGCAGTACCTCGGTCCTTCACGGACGGTGCTGGCTTCGCCAGTGTGAACCATATAATCGCCATGCAATAACGCGATCACTGTTGATTGCTTGTCGCAAAGCTTGGCGGCCACGTCGTAGACGTGCTCTGCAGGGTCTGAATGGGAGAACTCAATTCCAGCACTCATAACCACAGTAGCATGACTACTTATACAACTCCGCAATCAAGGCTGCTCGTCCTACCAAAGTACTTCTATTCTTAGATGACCTCACGACCAAAACAAGCACAACTTCATGTGAGTTCCTGTGGCGTAACGGAGACTTAAGGACGGTTATGTCGTTGTTGAAGAAGGCAACATAGTGGTTCTACAGGAGTCGTAGACTGGTGTCGGATGGATCCTAAGATGCTCTGCGGCGGTGGGAACGGTGGCGGTCGTCGCTGTGCTAGAATGTCAGTCATCATCGCATTGCTGAGACAAGGCTGAAATGGAGACGCGAGCGTTCTCTCGAACTGATTCAGCTCGCCAGGAGAGCCGATGCGTAGCTATAAGCTTCTAGCTGTGCAAAGCTTACTGCCTACGTTCTCGCACGGCTACAGCAAAGACAGATGGCAAAGTTTTGATGTCCTGTACCACTGTCATTAACTATAGATCACAACGCTTGAGGCCCCGTGCTGCTGCCAACGGAATGGGGATAAGCTCTTAAGCTCGACAAACACGGATAGGGGAAGTTGCGAGGCATATGCCAACGAGTCCGTATCGCAACGCCTACAAACTCGGTGCGTCAATCAGTAGAATTGGTTTGATGCTGTCCTGACATGGCCTGAAACGGTGGCGCGTGTAGTTGGATTGTTTTTTCGCTTGGTGCAGAAGCGGCAGGCTTGCGGGTCAGCGGTTACCAATCGTTCGTGCTAACTCTTATCATGTGGCTGCGGCGCGGTCGTTCGTTCGCCTAAGAATCCGAAACATTGCTGTCGCTGATTGGGATTCCAGATATCGCATGGCGTGCTGGTTAGAGTATATATATTGAGCCCGAAGTACGGGAGCGGCAGGTTCCCACCATCAACTATCCCGTCCCAAACTCCTATGTTACTGTGTTCAGAGAGCGGACAGTAAGTCAACATTACCCTTGAGCGGATTGAGATTGTCCAACCTGATTAGATAGTTGAGAGCTTTACTACAGGAACGTCAAGACCATGACGCCGACACATATCTACGTTAGTATTGCCGTGTTCAAAGGAGACCCCGTGGACTACCAAAAGTACCGTCACACCGCCCTTCTGTTTCGATTCAACGATGACTCGCCACCGCTGGTCATTCACGTTGTTGGACCACCTATGGGCTACCAGCTGCAGGTCAGAGACAACTATGACCCCACGCGGAGTAGGACATTTGCGAAAGAAGTCCAGGCCGGGTGGCTTACGGTCCCCATGACAAAAGCTCAGCTTGTCTCCCTCATATCACAGAACTCTCCTGACAATTCTAACCAAGAGTTCAACTGCCAGACATGGGTCGGAGCCGTTCTACAAAGGCTGTGCGATATGCGCTACATGTCGCAAGAAGATGGCACGAAAGGTGTCAACGGTATGGTTGATGCGACGATGGAGGCAGAAGATGAGCCTGGGACTTGATTATCTACATTACTGTTCGCCGGTGTACGTTCTGGATTGAGAGACAGTCATAAGCCAAAATAGCAGTGAGATCGGGGCGTGCTCTAAGGAAGCTGCCACCGTGCAATCGCTTGAAAGTCCACCAGCTCATCATCGTACGATTGAGGGAAAATGTATTTCGCGTAGTCCTTCCAATCCTTGTTCTTGGAATGACGTTCAAAGAATTTGACATATTCCCAGTACTCGGGATACCAGCCAGCGTACTCCCAGTCTATTAACCCTACAATCTTGTTATTTCTGATGATGATGTTGTGCTGAGTCAAATCGCCATGCGTGAACACCACACGATGGTCTGTACGCAGCCGCCGGGCTAGCGCGGTACGTATTGTCGTTGGGGTGGTGGTGACGAGGTCAAAAAAGGCGTTGTTAAAGGCCTCCTCATCTGGAAAGGGTCCACTTATATATTCAGAGATCCGACGGCAGTCTCGAACTTTGCCGCCGCTGCAAGAGCCAATGGTACCAGTCTCAGGTTGGAAAGAGCGCATCGCCTTCAGTATTCCCTGGAGCTGTTGACAGATATCTTGCTTTTCCTCCACCGAGATGTCTGGCCAAACCTCCTCGAGCGTCCGCCCTTCGATGAAATCCATGCAGATGCTGACTTCACCGTCTGATGTATGCTGAACTTCGTGGATCCGCGGAACCGGTAAGTGTAGGTGTCTTGCCAGGTCAAGCGCATCACGTTCGTCAAGGTGAACTCGGCGGCCCGACTTCACAACCATATCCCCAGAGAACCTCTTTACACTGCATCCAGGCATCTCATGGAGGACAGTAATTTCTGACTACTTCAGCCACACCAACTGCGCAGAAGATCGACGTGTTGATACCTTGCAAAGCTGCTAGAGCTGACTGGGTTGCCATGACCCCAGCACCTTACACGCAGCTTGTACTACTAAGGAGAGTAGGCATACGGCGTAGTTTAATGAAAGGGGTCCGGAAGGCAGAGGAAACAATCAACCTCAGGAATAAGGAAGGTGGCACGAAGAAATGAGCTTACGTTTCTATGACAAGATAGCCTTACCTCAGCATGCTCAGACCCTCTGGCGCCTCCGGAAGAACCTACGACCCGAGGCTAAACCATAAACGGTTGCCTCTGCCAGAGGGCCTGAGGCAAGCTTCGCAACTGTTCTGCGTACGTAGCATAAGCTGGATATAGAGATTTTCGAGGCTGATCGCACCGGATCAAAGATGTTGACCTCGCAAAGTCTATCACGGTGGGAAATAGGTAGAAGCCATGAGCATAATACTGATGTGGTAGCCCTGACGCATTCTACGATGAAGGCACTAGTCGTTCGAGAGCATGAGTCGCCCCGTACAATCGAATAGACTTTGAGAAGATTAACAGGGCGAATCCTAAAGTATTGAGACCATATTGGGCGAAAGGTATTAAGCCACGTATGCGTAGGTTGCTTCCTACTTCAAAATTCCGTCCCTCACCATCGCTTGGATCATTGACTTCCATCCGGCTTTTCCGTTGGTCCATTTGGGATGATCGCCGTCTTCATTGACGACACAATGGACTTCGCCCTTGCAGTCCACTAGCCCATCTTTGCCCAATGCCCAGCTCCAGTCCGTAGCTTGGAGGCTGGCCTCGTTTTTGAAGGCTTCACCCACTGCGCCCACGGGCACAATTATGCATCCGTCATTGAGCAAGAACTCTATCATCTCTCCTTCGCCTTGTATAGCTTCGAATCCCAAAATGTGCTGTAGTCCTCTTTGCTCGATAGTATCTGCCAATTCATCTAGGAGCTTCAGGTCGATCGCAGCGCTGAAAGGAGGGTGACTTCCGAATTCGTAAGGAACTACGCGTCCGGACGCAACGGTGAATGCGAGAGGGTACAACGGTTGCCTATCAATGCTATCCACTTGTACCGACTGAGTTCGATACCAGCCTGGACGATCTGTAATCGTGAAGCGTTGTAGTACATGCTTATGTTCCAACGTGAAGTGTCGATGGAGACGTTTCACCTTGATGCTTTTCTCGGCGCCGTGACGTCGAATAACCTCCAAGAGCACTTTGATGCTCTCTGGTGACGGGAGGGTTTGGCTGGTTACACCATGGACGAACTGGTTGTGTCTGCGCCGGTCAGCCCCAAGTTGAAACGGGCAACAGAGTCGCATACTGTATTCTTGACTCTCCCAGAGCGTTGTTGAACGCACCGGTCCTTGTAAGCTCAAGAATGTGCGCCATCTGATATTGTTTCCGTCATTGCATCGAGGAGTGGAAGACGGAACGATGCCTGTGACAGTCCATCAGAGATTCCTCCCCAGCAGCCGATCATGGGAGTTTTGGAGCCAAGCGCTCGGCAAATCATCAGCTGACCACTACGTAATGCAATTACGCCTGACTCTAACTAGCGAGCAAACCGACCTTCTTATATTCGTCCAACAAATCAGGATCACGAACACTCATCGTTACCCATAATCGAGACCTCTTTCCATTCAGGAGGATTGTCCCATATCCCGGCCTCTGAACAAGTTGTTTAAAGTCTTCAGCTCTAACATTCCATATACTTGTCGTTGTCAGGTCTCTCTGCGCCCTTGAAAATATCTCTGTCTCTTCGCATAGCGGAATAATGGCGTCGCATAGCAAGTTGGGTAGTTCGAATGACACCACAGGCGGCCAATTTGAGAACGGACTTCCGAACCAGATTGAACCGAAGTGGTCGTCCAGATGAGCTAGAACATGTTGTACGAGAATAGTCTGAGGAAGCCTGTGCAGCTTCAAGGGCTCTGTGACAACAGTTTCAATGGCCGCAGAAGTCCTGGGGAGGGGATTGCTGTCCGGTGGGTACTCGAGACCATCTTCGTTTACTGCGATTCCGGGCACGTTGATCGTTGCCGTCGGGTCAGAATCCCCATCAAGGTTCGCCCGCCGTCGTCTCACTGGCGTGGCGTCTGGTGTGATATACGCTTCCCTTGTCTTGTTTGGATCTTCGCCACTTCGAAGCCGGGGATTCTCGGTGGAATGTTGCGCTCGGACCTGCTTGCCTACAAGGCCGAGATACGTTTCTCTTACGACTTTGTCGATCGGAACGTGGTCGTCCAAGTGCTCGCTGGGACTCTGCGCTGCAGATGCTGAATTTGTGGAGGCGCACGTGTTGGCGACGGACGTGTTCTCTGATGCCGTACACTCAGTAGACTGAGACCTGATTCTGCGGTATGTGGGTGCCCAATTGTCTGTCTTCTCCATCAGTACTCGACTTTGTCTTCATCAAGGAACTGTGCGACGTACCAGATGGTGGTAGAATCGTTGGCTCAACAACATGACCGTTTTCAGATACTCTTTCCTCATCGTTACCTATGCTGATCAGTCTTCACAGTGCGCTTTCATGCCAACGCAAAGACGAACCGTGATACTCAGTGTCTGCATCCGTGGAATCCCATGTCTGATCACGTCGTCCATCTACAGGTTGACAAGAGCGCCGTATGGGCGACCCACAGCAAGGCTCCGAGCTCGACTGAGGTACGACGCTCCTGTGTGTATTGTGGATCGGTGCTTCGGGACAAACCCGGCGTGATGCCGTAGGCGCTTCAACGAGGGTATTCTTTCGGTACTTTCCGACGAAGTGCTTGTCCCAAATATCGGAAAGCACCTTGGTCGACTCTGTGCTGTATTTAAGATTCTTACAAATCAAATCCAAACTACAACCGTTAACCCAGATCCTGTGTCGCGGTCTTCACCATGCTTACGGGTCGTCTGTCAATGTCCCAAGAATACAAGGAATCGCAAATGGAATGTCTCCATCGCTTTCATCCAGTCCCAAGTATCTTGCTTGTAAGAGACACGTCGTCGCATACGGTGTGGCTTTCGCCCGACTGTCTCCGAATGACTTGTACGATCGCATGGAGTAGCCACCTGGTAGTCTTAGCAACGTTGTACTGGCATGTTGGAGATTCCTGGCCCGAACTTACTTCTCAAGAAAGCTTCGTAGCACCTTCCCCCCCAGCTCACTAGGAGGGACGAAGCAACCTCGTGCAGCCATGCGCCAGCATACCGAAACTTTCTTGCTGTCTCCGAGGCTGTTACACCAAAGTACTCCATCAAGACCTTGTCAACATCGAGTGCGGTGTAGTGACCAGACTCGCGGATGTGCATAACCCATGAGACAAACACAGCTTCTTGAAACCTATGCACTTTCTTCGCAAATTCCGCGTCAACTTTGAAGGCTTTAGTTTGAGCAGCATATTCTCGTAATCGTTGTAGCTGGTCTTTCGGCTCGATGATGTGCCTCTCCAAGCCTGATCCTAATGGAAACAGCGACGATGATCTCCCACTATCGTAAATGAGGACTTCGAGAGCCCATCTCCTGTTTTCCGTAGCGATAGTCTTCTTCTGCCACTCTTTCGCCACCGGGACCGTTCCAAGAAAGGACTTCAATGCGCTCTGCCACGTATCAACGTGGTCGTGATCGTTCCCAAAGCTCTCATCAGCACTTGCGTCAAGCGCTGACGATCCATGTTCTCGAGTCTGACGTCGCTTGCGTTTGGTGCCACGACGAGGCTGAGGTATTAAGGCTGCCGCACCTGTCGCTGGAATGTTATTCTGACGATGGTGGCTTTGACAATGAAGAATGCATTGCTCGAGCGCAGCAATATACGCTCGATCACTTCCCTTGAAAGCGAATTTGCGTGCCTGGAGTTTCGAGCCCATTGTCCATTGAAGTCACTCGCGCATCGAAGGGAGGCCCATGAGGAGGTGGTCCTCCCCAGGACTATGCGGCGCGTACCCGTGCGCAATAATTGGCAACTCATGTTGATCAGGCTGTCTTCCCGTACTGCCTTGACCGCATTACGCTTCTTATCCGCGATATCGGTTTCATGCCACCGTACGCGATTCATTCGGATTATATCCTGCGGAAGCAAAGCCGTTAGAAGCGTGGGATGGGCTGGGACTCAGATGAGGACAGATCCATAGCAACCAGGTCTTTGCCATTGTCATGGATCAGGTCGAGCTGGTAGGTGTGGTATCAGGATACATATAAGCACAGCAAGTTGCGCCTTGCTCTGCTACGGCCTTCTGCATATATCCGCTTAAGTCATCTACATGTTTCGTTACCTTCGTTGTCTGACCGCTGCTTCCGCGTCTCCAGCATGCCAGCACGGCTTTCAAAGGTCTGGCGTCGCCTGCGCATGGCCGTAACGAGCTGCCTACGCCCGTCGCATGCTGTCGAGGAGATATGTCCCAAAAACCACCCTACTTCGCCCCCTCGATCGTCAAAACATAAGGTGCACACAGAGGGTGAGGACGGCTCCCATACTCTTGTGGCTTCGTCGCCCAGGGATAGCGCGGTCCCCCCCAAAGACCTCCTCTTGCCGGACACGCCACACGTTGACTTGCTCAATCCTGCTAGACAGCCGCGTCTCCTAACGCCTCCTCTGCCGTCACGCTCAGAGCGAGCATATGTCAACGTTCACTCCCTTCACCTAGGAGACATCAGACCGTACGGATCAACGGGTGAACTGTGGGAACCGCACGAGTCAGTCCTAGCCAACCCTACGAGCATGATTACCAACCTCGAATGCGCTAGCTTTGCTGGATCTTCACGTAACTGCGAGTTGCACGTTGGTGGAATACGAACGACTCGTGCACCCGTCACCATGCAAAGTTCGAACGACACACCACGCGCTGCAAAATCCGTCAGATTCGATTGCCTTGCCGAGCCATCCGTACCGTCAGCCAGACCGTATCATACCCTAACAAGTCACCAATCTTCTCTAAGGCTCAGATGTCATGCCGACCTCAACAATGAGATTTCTCATTCTCCGTATGACACTCCAATCGAAAGTCAATTCTTTCAACAATTAGCCTCAACCGATTTGCCCTCCATGAAGTATGATACGGGACTACCCAACCGGTTCAAAGTACCTACAAAAAGAAGAGATCTCTGCAACGGAGATGTGACACTGCATCCTACTGTAGGAATTCAATCACAGACAGAGTCTAGAAGAGCAAAGCTGGCGGCGTGAAATGCCTGTGATTGCATTTGACAGTTTGCCTCGCTCAGAACTGTACTCGCTGAAGCAGCGCTGCCAGAAAGGTCCAGCTTTACTGTAAACAACTGTTTCCCAATAGGTGTTCTACTTCTGGTCTCAACTAGTATCGCCTCCAGATACCGCCTCGTTAGCTGTTGCTCTCCTCCAAGTCGACTGCTTTTTCATGCAAAAGAGACAGCGGTCATGGTCGCATGATTGACAAGTCGGAACCTGACCCTTCTGGAACTTGGTGTCGCGTTCACAGGAACAGCAGTATTCCCTCCTCCTCATCGTGATTTCCTTGGGGACGCGCCCTTCCTTTTTCTGTCTGTCCCTCTTCTTCGACTCCGCTCGTTCTTCGTGTTGGTCCGCCATGTTATCGTCGCTCTTGCGTTTGATCGGTGGTAGCCCCGGGGACAGTAGTTCAGATGCGGACGCAGAATGGGCTATGTAGAATAAGCTTCTTGATTAAAGAGATGTCAGAGGGATTCTACCTGGCTCTTTATGCTCTGTCCTTGTGCTCATGCCTTTATCAACGTCTCGTTCGCATCCTGTAACACTCATATCCACCACTTCTTCCAACCGGGATATGGTAGTAACCATCGTGGAGGAGGTGTCCCTAAAACTCGGAGTGAACTGGAGACAGATATAAGGCATTTCCGACGTGCAGGAGAGCATGGAATGTACGAGAGTAAGCTATATTTACAACGAACTTCAAGCAAATAGCAGTCATCCGTGCTCAGATGGGTCAGATGCATGTTTCAATCTTTGGAATTGCGGGTGCTTCCTGAATGTCTTTGCATGACCGAGTTATATCTGATACCGAAGATTCCATGGTATGCTCCGATACTAAGCAAGAAAATTGCTCTGCTATCAGGCGCTACGCCAGATGGATACGGTGTCGCTCCCGCTGTGGGGATCTAGAAGTTCTGCATTCCGTGCACTACCCACGGAGTCGACCCTATTCCACGGAAGATGAAACATCCCTATGCCTTGCTGCAGTGGACATGTTGGTACAGGTACGGTGGCTCACCCCGGGTACAGACTCATTTCAGGCCCGGTATAATTGGTGGCATGACCTGGTTGCGGTCACGGTAAGTGGAACCGGAAGGGTTTTACCTCCGATTGAGTTTGAAGCTCGCAGGCTCTCAGAGGCATCTTGCGGTACTTCTGGCTTTGTGACGCTAAGGGAGGCTGGCATACGGAGAGTGGTTGACTAGGAGCCCGGATCGTAAGGCAAATGATTGGAACGAGTAACGTCAACCCGTTCAAGGCAGAAGATAGTTGCTAGTGAAGCGAGACCTTATAGGATAAACATGAGAGGTGGCGATATTCAGACGAAGAGGAGCAGAGAGTGTTGTTGACATGGTTGGCCTCGCAAGGAAGGCGCCCGCGCCGTTGGTGCAAAAGCTGGAACATTGATCTAATCTTATCTTCTCCGATCCCATCTCCTGTTACGGCGCCAAGTTTGTCAACATCGATGACTGATGGACCATGGAAGACTTCGGGCTGAGGTACGTAATCATGATCTCTGCTGTAGTGCGTCGAACCCATATATACACTACAGCCGGGGTCTACTCGATTTCTGATTGAGCAACAAACTCGGGATACGTGCGGCGCCAAAGTGGTGGAGGACAGGTGTACCTATCGAAAATATAAGATGAGAGCTTGGTGTACTACATATCGAGATACTCACAAGCGCTGCCCATCAAGTGTCTTTGAGATGTGCGTATCTATCAGTACTGATCCTACAGGGGTCCAAAAGTAAGTGAACGAGGTTCGCGAGGAGTATTCACTTCTCTCATTGTTATATACTGTCAGCGAATGAGAGTATACGCTATCGATCCTCTAATTCGCAAAATCTGATGAGGCCAGGCGAGTCGAGCTGCTCCTTTTTCAGAGTCTCTCCGTCCATCCTCTCAAAGATGTATCTTTGTGCAACGTCTGGTCTCCAAAGAATGTCGTGTATGTGCGAAGAGACCAAGCGACTAACTTGGCGTAGGAAGCCTCCTCGCAAGTTCTCAAGGACATCCAAGAACGCCAGAAATGTATCCACCGGAATCCTTTCTACTCTAGGTAGTGTTAGCTGGGAGACGTAACCGGCAAGAGAAGAACATACTCGTAATTCTGAATCCCGTACTCATCGCCGACTGGGACTAGAGGGAGGATGCCAGATGAAAACCGCTCTTCCATCAAATGCCAGTTGCGTCCGGCGCCAAGCCTACTTTTTAAGGATTTGTATCGCCTCTCGTATTGATTACCTGTTGCTGCACGATGCCTTCGAGGTGGTGTGAGTTCAGGATAGGCTTCTGCCATCAGGTCAGCTAGTGCCAACGAAGAAGCCCGTCCAAACCCCTCGTGTGGCTTTGCCACGCCTTCAGTTGTTGCAGTACTGTCTTGTAACTTTAGACTGCGCCTTGTTTTGTGTCTGGGCTCCTGGTTCTTGTAGTACTCTTCGAGCTCGTTACGCTTTGTTACAAGCTGCACACAGTGGTACCTTCGTGCGATCGTGTCCGCGAACGACGCGGAATCTAACTTGTCCAAGGCTTGAATGGTCTGGGACACAGTGTTTGTGCTCTGAGGACGGCGAGTTTCACCCTTGTTTCGGGCGACGAAACAAGCACCCCGCAGGTCAGCGAAGGCAGCGGGACTTGCGATAGAGAAGAAGAGGCGGGTCAGGAGTGGTGAATGCTTCACATCTAAACTCCTGTCTTCCGTCCATGATGTATACAACACCTTCGGTTGGATCATGTGCTGCGGAATTTTTCCCAACTGTGCGACCGAGGCCGACACAGTCGCCAGCATTGGGCGATGCGATACGGTTTTCTTGCTGCTTTCGGCTCGATCATGACTTCTGGACTTCCTCTTCCTCTTCACGCCCGATGCAGACACAGACGCCTCTTTACGTGATTTGACCTTGCTGGGACCCTGATCTCTACCATTCAGACTCCGCACCGTAGTGCTGTCACTGATTCCCACGCTGCTACCGGCTTCGTCGTCGCGGCGTTCAGGATCAAACTCCTCGATTTCGAGTTGTCGCTCGTTTGCTTCCCTCGAACACATCATCTGTCTTGTCACGAAACCGGCTGGACAAGTGTCCTGCTGGCAGTCCCGATAGCTCTCGAAATCCCAATCATCATCTGCATAATTTGCGGCTTCTGCGACCGTGAACCCCACGCTGAACCCTTGATGGTAGACTCGAGGAAGTGTAACAACAACTTCGTACTGACGCTGACAGACAATCTTGTAGTTAATTTTCCAGCTTTCAAGAACAGCTCGTGGCGTGATGGTCGCTGCATGGCGCAAGAACTGCGAGCAGCTGGATTTGTAATCGGATGGATTGGTTGCTCTCAGCATCGTCTCCAGACGAGAAGTATCGTTTGGCGCGATTGCACACCATATCTTCTCCCCTACATACAAGTAGCTTACGGAGATCGCAAAGTAATCTTCCATGTGCTTGGCAAATCCAGCACCGAAGCTTTTGCTTGACTGGTAGGCGTACGGAGAATTTATTCCTGGAACGTGTGCTTTCGTGTCGCGGAGGCGATCACCCTTCAGGGGCCATATTGGAGACTCCCTCGGAAGGCCCAGTCTCGTTCGGGACGTGGGATTCCGGGCATCAACATCAACATAGTAGTAGACATTCTTCAATGCTCCTTTGTCTTGAAGAAGCCTCTCGTACCGATTCACATGCTCATCTGTAGATGGAGCTGCCGTATATGGTTCAGACGGTTCCACATCCTCTGCGGGAACAACATCGATTCCTTGGGCTTCTATCAGGAAAGTACCATTGACTTGCGATTGTGATGAAAAGCGGATCGCTTGGTGTTCCTCCATATTGAGAGGGACCGACGATAGTGAGGGGCGTACTTCTTCGGGCAGTCGTACTTTCAGTATTCCAGATGCGTCTGCTCCAAGACTCCTGGCGTACTGAAGCAGACTGGGAAAGTCATGCCACTGGTCGATGGTAGGGATTAGGAGGACGACTCCATCCTGTACTTCATGTTCAATACGACTGATACCCCGATACTCGGACAAGGGCGCTGCATCGTTCTTGGAGCTATCCGGAAAAAGCTCTGTACCATCACTACATGGTCGCTCGGTAAGATTTATGTGATCGTGGTGGTTCGTGGGATCGCTCAAGCCTCCTGGACATGAATCGTTCGAAGCAATTGCTTGTACACTGATCAACACTCCCTCCGTGGCGGATGACACTTCATGGCCAGCCAGATCTTCGCAAGTAATGGCGGGTTCGTTCCGTGAAAGACTTCCGTTGCTCGGTATCTCCGCTGGTCCTTGAACCTCAGAAGTCTCCTGAATCATGGAAGGTCGCTTCTCGCCCTCAGATGATTCTAGACCAGGTAAGGTGGCATAGTGGCCCTCCCAGGTATTCGCTCGGCCAGATGGGGATGATGTACTAACCCCAGTCTTAGTATCGAACGTCTAGATCTCATGAAAGGCATGTACCCGTCTGGAGACTTACGGAGCATCTTGAAGAGTATCCACCTGCGCCGCATCGCTTGCAGGACGCTTGTGGCCAGGGCTGTGGAGTTCTTCGATTACTCTATCCCGAGTGGGGGTTCGTACAGAGCTGTCTATGAACTGGTTAACCTGCAGCGCAGTGGCATACTCGGAGAGTCGTTGTAGCTCGTCATAGACCGCTTCGGAACTCTCGGGGAAGTCTTCAAGCAGACGCGAGACTTTCGACTTGAGTTCTGCGCGGAGCTCTTCGAACACCTGTGAGGTATGAGAGCCTGGTATATGGGAAGAAACGCAGGAGAACTCGCCGCCTGAACTGGACAGGTTATAGTGCTGTGGTTGATGAACATGAGTGGTTTTGTTTGTGTGGGGTAAAGACTCGGTCGTAGGTTTTCCGCTGACGGCGTTGGTCGCAAAAGACAGCCGAACTTTAGCCGGCGCAGCGTCTCCTCGATCACTCGAACGTTTCTACTGGATCTTTCTCCCGAGAAAGAACTT
>Ga0160428_1001934_pt1 | contig 13843 bp, 11 predicted proteins | sample SolpanmetagenomM_FD_108198 | JGI IMG/M metagenome (GOLD analysis project Ga0160428, IMG submission 108198) | Solar panel surface microbial communities from Lawrence Berkeley National Laboratory, California, USA - M | ecosystem: Engineered > Built environment > Solar panel > Unclassified ... | reverse complement strand
GATCGGGCCGCCCAGGAACGCTTCGATCCGCGCCAGGAAATCGGCGCCCGAATAGCCCATGAACCGCGCCATCGCCGCGGGCGGGTCGATCGGATGCCCCGCCGCGGTCAGCCATTCGGCGAGCTGGCGGTTGCCGGCATATTCGCTTTCGATCAGCACGCCGTCGAAGTCGAACAGGATCGCCGCGAATCTCATGCGCGCGCGCCGAACAGCGCGCTCCCGACGCGGACATGGGTCGCGCCGAGCGTCACCGCGGTGTCGAGATCGGCCGACATCCCCATGCTCAGCCCCGCCAGCCCGTTGTCGCGCGCCAGCTTGGCGGCGAGCGCCAGATACGGTGCGGGTTCGACCTCGGCCGGCGGGATCGCCATCAACCCCGCGACCGGCAGGTCGGCGGCGCGCGCCTGGGCGATCAGCGCGGGCAGGTCGGCGATCGCGCACCCGCCCTTCTGTGGCTCGTCGCCGATATTGACCTGGAGGAAGCAGGCGGGGCGCCGGCCCTGCGCCGCCATCGCCTTCGCCAGCGCCTCGACCAGCGACGCGCGATCGACCGAATGGATCGCGTCGAACAGCGCGACCGCCTCGGCCGCCTTGTTCGACTGGAGCTGGCCGACCAGGTGGAGTTCGACCCCCGGATAGCGCGCGGTCAGCGCCGGCCATTTCGCCGCCGCCTCGGCAACGCGATTCTCGCCGAACACCCGTTGGCCGGCATCGAGCAGCGGCACGATCGCCTCGGCGGGGTGGGTCTTGGAGATCGCGATCAGCGTCACGTCGGCGGGCTTGCGCCCGGCGAGCGCGGCGGCGCGGTCGATGCGGGCCCGAATGGCGGCGAGCGGGTCGTCGGCGGTCATGCGCGCCGCTATAGCGACGCGGTGCGCGTGCGGAACCCTTGGCTGATGACCGACGAGCGGATCGGCGATGCGCTGTGGCCGGCGCTGCGCCGCCTGCCGCCGGGCAGCGGGGTGGTGTTCCGCCACCACGCGACCCCGCCCCGCGAACGCCGCGCGCTGTTCCTGCGGGTGCGGCGGATCGCGACCGCGCGGCGGCTGCTGATCGTCGGCGTCGGCGCGATGCCCGGCGCCGCCGGTCGCCATGGCGGCCGCGGTGCGACGACCGCGCCGGCGCACGACCGGCGCGAGGCGATCCGCCACCGCGACGCCCGCTATCTGTTCGTTTCGCCGGTGTTCGCGACCCGGTCGCATCCCGGCGCGCCCGCGCTGGGGCCGATGAAGGCGGCGCGCATCGCGTGCGGGCTGGGGCCGGCGGTGATCGCGCTGGGCGGGATGGACGAACGGCGCTGGCGGCGGATCCGGCGGCTGGGCTTCGACGGCTGGGCCGCGATCGACGCGCTGACGCCGTCCTGATTCCCGGCGGGGTCCATCGTCCTTGCGGCCGGCAAAGGCTTAGAAGCGGAACGCGGTCCCGACATAGACCGCCTGGCTGTCGCGGCGATCGTCGTTCAGCTGCGCCAACCGTTCGCGATCCGACCGGTAGCGGACCCCGGCGGTGACATCCAGATTGCGGGTGAGCGCGTAGGAGCTGCTGACGTCGACCGAATAGCTCGGCATGTCCTCGACCAGCTTGGGCGAACCCGGCAGCGGCCGGTCGGTCGCGGCCTGGACGCGGCTGCTGAGGCGGCCGGCATCGTAGCTGACCGCGACATCGGCGGCCTCGCGGCTGCCCGGCTGGCTGGCGAGATCGACGCGGGCGAGGTTGCCCGACAGCGCGAACCGCTTCCAGCCGACCGCGACGCCCAGGTTGTACGCGATCGGCGCGATCCCGACGGTGGGCGCGGTCAGCCCGGCGCGGGTGGCGTCGAGCGCGGCGAAGGCGGTGCGGTTCGACCGCGCGCGCACCGCGACCGTCACCGACCGCTTGTCGCGGCGCGATTCGGCGGGGGTGAAGCGGAAGCCGTCATTGTCGAGCCCGCCGCGCGCGAACACCGCGGCCAGGCGGGGATCGGCGGCGGCCGGGGTGAAGGCGCCCGACACCCGCGGCGACGGCGCGACCCCGGCGGTGAGATGACGGGCGGCGCGGGCGACCTCGGTCGCGCCGAAGGCGGGCGCCACGAGCGCACCGGCGGCAACCAGCACCCCCGCTACGATCCCGGCAATGGCGCGCCTGTTGCTCACGTCAGTCCTCTCGACTCTCGCCTAACGCTGCTATCATGATTCCGCACCCCGCAATCTTACGAGGTCCGAAGCAGGCACCGGAATCTGCGCAGGTGTTGCAAACCGCACACAGATTTGCCCGACGCCGCCCCCGCAACCACGCCTTGCCCGGGGTGCGGCGCCCCTGTAGAGGCCGGATTGCCCTATTCCTGCAGGACTGAACCGCCCATGACCCGCCCGTTGCGCACCGCCCTCATGGTAGCCGCCATCGCCCTGCCGCTTGCCGCCTGCGGCGGTCGCGACGGCACCGCCAAGGCGGATCTCGCCGCGTCCAAGGTGACGACGATCGGCGTCAATTCCTATCTGTGGCGCGCCAGCCTGGACACGCTGTCGTTCATGCCGCTGGTGCAGACCGATTCCAACGGCGGCGTCATCGTCACCGACTGGTACGTCAACCCGCAGGTGCCGACCGAGCGGATGAAGGTCACGGTATCGATCCTGGACCAGGACCTGCGCGCCGACGCGGTCCGCGTCGCGGCGCTGCGCGAGGTCAATCGCGGTGGCCAGTGGGTCGCCGCGCCGGTCCAGGCCGCGACCACCCAGAAGCTGGAGGACATCATCCTCACCCGCGCCCGCGACCTGCGCCGTGCCTCTATCGCGGGCTGACGCCCCGACCATCGTGAACGGAGTTCACGTCGAATGACTCGCTTCAACGCGCTGAAGGCGGACGCAGCGTGGCAGAAGGTCTGGGACGACCGCCAGACCTTCGCCGCCAAGGACCATAGCGGCAAGCCGCAAAGCTATGTGCTCGAGATGTTCCCCTATCCCTCGGGGCGCATCCATATGGGGCATGTCCGCAATTACACGATGGGCGACGTGCTGGCGCGGTTCCGCCGGATGCGCGGATATGAAGTGCTCCACCCGATGGGCTGGGACGCGTTCGGCATGCCCGCCGAGAATGCGGCGATGGAAAAGCAGGTCCATCCCGGCACCTGGACCCGCGCCAACATCGCGACGATGAAGGCGCAGCTGAAGCGGCTGGGCTTCGCGCTCGACTGGAGCCGCGAGCTGGCGACGTGCGAGCCCGATTATTATGGCCACGAACAGGCGCTGTTCCTGGACATGCTGGCGGCCGGGCTGGTCTATCGCAAGGAATCGGCGGTCAACTGGGACCCGGTCGACATGACCGTGCTGGCCAACGAACAGGTGATCGACGGCCGCGGCTGGCGATCGGGCGCGCTGGTCGAGAAGCGCAAGCTGAACCAGTGGTTCCTGAAGATCACCGATTTCGCCGACGAGCTGATCGAAGGGCTGGGCGCGCTGGAGCACTGGCCCGACAAGGTCAAGCTGATGCAGGCCAACTGGATCGGCAAGAGCCAGGGGCTGACCTTCTCCTTCGCGCTCGACGCCGACGATCGCGCGATCGGCATCGACACGATCGACGTCTTCTCGACCCGGCCCGACACCATCTTCGGCGCCAGCTTCGTCGCGGTGGCGGCCGACCATCCGGTCGCGCAGGCGCTGGCCGGCGATCCCGAAGTGGCGGCGTTCGTCGCGCGCTGCAAGCAGGGCGGCACCACCGCCGCCGAGCTGGAGACCCAGGAGAAGCTGGGTTTCGACACCGGGCTGACCGCGGCGCACCCGTTCGACGCGGCACGGCGGCTGCCGGTCTACATCGCCAATTTCGTGCTGATGGACTATGGCACCGGCGCGGTCATGGGCGTGCCTGCGCACGACCAGCGCGACCTGGACTTCGCGCGAAAATACGCGCTGGCGGTGCGCCGCGTGGTGTCCGACGGCGACGAGGCGGACGCGACCTTCCGCGGCGACGAGGCCTATACCGGCCCCGGCACGATCGTGAATTCGCACTTCCTGGACGGGATGGACGTCGAGGACGCCAAGCGCGCGGTGATCCGCCGCGCCGAGGATGGCGGCTGGGGCAAGGGATCGACCGTGTTCCGGCTGCGCGACTGGGGGGTTTCGCGCCAGCGTTATTGGGGCACCCCGATCCCGGTGATCCATTGCGACGCGTGCGGCGCGGTGCCGGTGCCCAAGGACCAGCTGCCGGTGGTGCTGCCCGAGGACGTATCGTTCGCGATCCCCGGCAACCCGCTGGACCGCCACCCGACCTGGAAGCACGTCGCCTGCCCGTCCTGCGGTGGCGCGGCGGTGCGGGAAACCGACACGCTCGACACCTTCGCCGATTCGTCCTGGTACTTCATCCGCTTCGCCAGCCAGCCCGAGGATCGTCCGTTCGATCGCGCGGTGGCGGAGAGCTGGCTGCCGGTCGGCCAGTATATCGGCGGGGTGGAGCATGCGATCCTGCACCTGCTCTATGCGCGGTTCTGGACCCGCGCGCTGAAGCATCTGGGCCTGATCGACATCGCCGAACCGTTCACCGGGCTGTTCACCCAGGGGATGGTGACGCACGAGACCTATACCGCCGCGGACGGCCGCTGGCTGCCGCCGGAAGAGGTCGCCGACGGCATCGAGATCGCGACCGGGGCGGCGGTGACCGTCGGCCGGGTCGAGAAGATGTCGAAGTCCAAGAAGAACACGGTCGATCCCGAACCGATCGTCGACCAATATGGCGCCGACGCGACGCGCTGGTTCATGCTGTCGGATTCGCCGCCGGAGCGCGACCTGCCGTGGAGCGAGGCCGGGATCGAGGGATCGTGGCGCTTCGTCCAGCGGCTGTGGCGGTTGTTCGACGGGGAAGACATCGCCCCCGACGATGGCGGCGACATCGCGCTCGACCGCAAGCTGCACCAGACCATCCACGGCGTCGCACTGGATATCGAGGCGCTGGCGTTCAACAAGGCGGTCGCCAAGATCTACGAATTGTGCACCGCGATCGAGCGCGCCGCGCCGTCGCCCGCGCGCAACAACGCGATCCGCGACCTGATGCTGCTGGTGGCGCCGATGGTGCCGCACCTGGCCGAGGAGGCCTGGGCGGCGGCGGGGCAGGACGGGCTGATCGCCGATGCGCCCTGGCCCGCGGTCGACCCGGCGCTGCTGGTGTCCGACGAGGTGACGATCGCGGTCCAGGTCAACGGCAAGCTGCGCGACACGCTGGTGCTGGCCAAGGGGCTGGCGCGCGACGAGATCGAGGCGGCGGCGCTGGCCAGCGACAAGATCGTCCGCATCCTGGACGGGAAGCCGCCGCGCAAGGTGATCGTGGTGCCCGACCGGCTCGTGAACCTGGTCGCATGAGGCGCGTCGCCTTGCTCGCCGCGCTGGCGCTGGCGCTGCCCGGATGCGGGCTGAAGCCGCTCTATGCCGGGGGCGGCGCGGGGCCGGTCGCATCGACGCTGGGCGAGGTCGAGGTCGCGCCGATCCAGGGCAAGTCGGGCTGGCTGGTCGCCAACGCGCTGCGCGACCGGCTGGCCAAGGGCGACGCGGCGGCGCGCTATCGACTCGACGTACGGCTGGACGACGAGATCATCGGGCTAGGCGTGCGCGCCGACGACAGCATCTCGCGCGAACGCCGGACGCTGCGCGCGCGCTACCAGCTGGTCGAGCTGGCGACCGGCACCGTGCTGCTGGATGCGACCGCGGGGTCCGATGCCGGGATCGACGCGGTGAATTCGGAATATGCGACGATCGCGGCCGAGAATACCGCGCTGGAACGCCTGTCCGACATCGTCGCCGACAAGATCGTCGCGCGGGTCGCGCTCTACGCCCGGCGGCGCCCGACCGCGACGCCGTGAAGGCGTCGCTGCGCGAAGTCACCGCCGCGCTCGACCGCCCGGGCGGCGACATCCGGCTGATCCTGCTCCACGGCCCCGACCAGGCCGCCGCCGCCGACCTGGCGCAGCGGATCGGCGTGGCGATGGGGCGCGATGCCGAACGCGTCGACCTGGACGGCGCGACGCTGAAGGGCGACCCCGCGCGGCTGGCCGACGAGGCGGCGTCGCTGTCGCTGTTCGGCGGCGCGCGCCACATCCGCGTCACCGGGATGGGCGAGGAGAGCGTCGAGGCGGTGACGACGCTGCTGGCGGCGGAGCGCGCGGGCAACCCGGTGGTGGCGCTGGCGCCGACGGTCCGGTCGACCGCGAAGATCGTCAAGCTGGCGCTCGATTCGCGGCATGCGCTCAGCTTCGCCTGCTACGAACCGTCCGCCGCCGATGCCGAGAAGATCGCGACCCAGATCGCGCGCGACCATGGCCTGCGCGCCACCGGCGACGTCGCCCGGCGGCTGGTCGCGGCGACCGGCGGCGACCGCGCGATCATGCTGCGCGAGATCGAGAAGCTGGCGCTGTACCTGGACGCCGCCGCCGATCGCCCCGCCGACCTGGACGATGCCGCGCTTGACGCGGTCGGTGCCGACCTGGGCGAGGCGGAGATGGGCGCGGTGGTCGAGGCGGTGGTCGAAGGTCGCGCCGCGGTGCTGGGCGCCGAACTGGCGCGGCTGGCGGAGGCGGGAACGTCGCCGATCCCGTGGCTGCGGCTGCTGGCACGGCGGCTGATCGCGCTGGCCGAGATGCGCGGCGAGATCGACGGCGGCGCGGCGGTCGACGCGGTGCTGAAGCGCCACCGCATCTTCTTTCGCGAAGAGGCGGCGACGACGCGGGCGCTGCGGCGCTGGTCGGCGCCGATGCTGGCGCGTGCGCTGGACCGCGTCCGCCAGGCCGAACGCAGCGTGATGGCGCCCGCCAATGCCGGCCCGGTGCTGGCCGACCGCATCGTCGGCGAAATCGCGCGCGGGGTCGAGCGCCGCGGCTAGCGGATCAGCAGCCCAGCACCCGCGACAGCGTCGCCAGCGACAGGGGCGTCGCGAAGCGCAGCCCGGCGCGCCCGTCGCGCATCCAGCATACTGTGCCGAGCACCGGATCGGACAGGTCGGGCAGGTGAACCGTCAGCCCCTGCCCGCACGCCACCGGCATTTCCAGCACCAGCTTGGCGCCGCCCGGCGACAGATCGAGCAGCGTCGCATGGCCGCGCACGTCGCCCAGCTTCACCGCCACCGTCGCGCCGACTTCGAACCGCGGGGTGCGCGCGACGATGCCGGCATCGTCGCGCAGGCAGAAGACCCGCGCCAGATCCTGCTGCAGCGCGAATTCGACCCCGCCGCGATAGCCGTCGATCCAGCGCAGCGTCGCATCGACCGGGGGCAGCCCGCGCACCTCGATCACCAGCGGATCGCCGACCGAGGGCGCGTGGGTGAAACGCGCCATCAGCCCCGATGTGGAGATGTCGTGGACCAGGCACGCGGTCTCGCGATCGCCCTGGCGGACCTTGCCGATCAGCAGCACCGTCGCATGGCGCTTGCCGTCGCGGCGGTCGGGCTTGGCGGGCGGGATCGCGCGGTTCAGCGCGTCGCGGTCGCGGTCGAGCAGCATCGTCGCTCTCCTTCGTGGATCAGGCGCGCGCGACGCGGGTCCGCGCGGTCGCCCGCAGCATCCGCGCGCGATATTTCACCCGCTGCCAGAAGGTCGCGTCGTCGACGCGCCATTCGGTGATCGCGATCGCGACATGCGCCTCGATCATCGCTTCGGCGGCGACCGCGCTGATGCCGGCATAGTGCGCCGCCATCTCGTCCAGGTTCCGCGACGAGGGCGCGGCGCGATAGTGCGCGGAGGGTGCGTTCATCGTCATCATCGTCATTTCAATCTCACCCTGAAACGCAGCTTGAAGCTGCTGCCGTTGTTCTGGTTGCCGGTGAACTTCACCCGGATCTGGCGGACCTTGGCGTCGTAGCCATTGGCGTCGGGCACCGGCGTGTAGGTCCAGCTGGTACCGTCGTAGAAATCGACGCTGTCGGTGGTGCTCGACAGCCCCGAAAAATTGTAGTTGAAGCCGCTGCCGAGCAGCCCGAGCAGCAGCCCGTCGGTGAATTCGACCGGCCCGCTGCCCGACGCGTTGAGGTCGGCGACGCGCAGCGACACGTTGGCGGGCAGCGGATCGCTGATGACCACGCCGCCGACCGCGACCCCCGAGAGCACGCCGTTGGGATTGGCGACGGTCAGCGTGTAGTCGATCACCGCGCCCGGCAGCGCCTTGGGGTTGAGCGCGCTGACCGCGTCGGAGATCACCGTGCTGGCCTTGGTCACGGTCAGCCCCAGCCCGGCGGCGTCGGCGGCGGTCAGCGGCACGATCAGCGCGAGCGCGGCGGCGAGGAGGCGGCGCATCGTCACTCTCCCCAATGCCCGCGGGTCGCGGCGCGCACCGAGCGCTGGTCGAACTTCAGCCGCATCGTCAGATAGGGTCCCTGGCGGGTGTAGCGATCGGCCTCGAAATCGCGGTCGCGATAGCCGGCGATGTTGTAGCCCGCGCTGATCCAGACATTGGCAACCGGCGCGACGCCGACCGACGGGCCGCCGCTCCACGACCAGACCCCGCGATCCCAGGCATGCTGGACCGAGCCCTGGACGCCGATGTCGAGCCGGCGGCCGAGGTCGGCGCGCAGGTCGAACCCGGTGACGTCGATGAAGCCGTCGTAGCGATCGTCGGCGAAGCGGCCGTCGACATATTTGGCGCCGTAATAGGCGGTCGCCTCGACCCCGTGGCCGAGCCCCTCGGCGCCGGTGCGATAGTTCACTGCCAGATTGTTGATGACCCGGCTGGTGACCTGCATCCCCGCGCCATAGGCGGGCACGCCGAGCACGTTGCTGTCGTCGAACGCGGCGTCGGCGCTTTCGTGGCGCAGCTCCAGCCGCTCCAGGATCGACCAGCGGCTGTCGAGCGGGCGATAGGCGATGGCGAGGTCGACGGTGCCATAGGCGGCGGTGTTGCCGTTGGCGTCGGTGACCCGATACGCCTTCAGGCTCGACGCCAGCGTCCGCCCCTCGCCCAGCGTGCGCAGGAAGTTGGTGGTCAGCCCCCAGCGGTCCTGCGCGGCGCCGTCGCGATATTCCAGGCGGCCGTTCCACGACCAGCGCGCGGCGCGATAGGTGGCGCCGACGGTGACCGCGGCATAGTCGCCGTTGATCTGATCGCGGCCCAGGAACCCGCCCGAGGCGGCGGGCTGGAAGGCGTTGACCTGCGCGCCCGGCGCGATCCGGCCGCGCACCGTGTTGCTGGCGTCGAGCGTCGCGTCGACCGTCCAGCGCTTGCCGAGCGGCAGCGACTGGCTGAGGCCGTATTGCGCATAGGTGCGGCCGCCATTCTCGCCGATCGCCTGCTGGTTCAGCGTGCTGGTCAGCTTGGCGCCGGTCCAGGGCGCGACGTCGAAGCCCAGCTGCGCGGTGTGCGCGACGAAGTCCTTGCCGTCGGCGATCTCGTACCCACCGATCAGGCGGATGCCGGGCGTGATCCGCCACGACGCGGTCAGCTGGTGGCGGATCGGGAAGTCGACCGAGGCCTTTTCGCCGCCAGGGGCAACCTGGGTCTGGCCGGTCAGCGTCAGCGCGCCGCCCAGCAGCGTCTGCGATCCGCCCAGCGTCAGCAGCCGCGAATCGCGGTCGCCGCCGTCCAGGCCGCGATCGGCGGCGATCTGGCCGCCGACGAACAGCGTGCGCCCGGCGCGGCGATATTCCAGCCGCGCCTCGCCCGCGATGCGCTGGCCGGCGCCGACCAGCATGTCCTGGTACCAGCCGGTCGCGGTCAGGCTGAGCGCGTCGGTCAGCGCGATGCGGCCGTCCAGGCCCACCTTGCGGGTGCCCGCCTCGACCAAATTCTGCTGGCCAACACCGAAGCCCGCATCCTGCTGGCGCGCATAGGCGAGCAGGTCGATGCCGCCGCCATGATGCTCGGCTTCGGCCAGGAAGGCGGTGCCGGCGCCAAGGCCGCCCTTGCCGCCCGCCGCGATCTCGCCGCGCAGTTCGGTGCTGCGGCCGATCCGCGCCTTCACGTCGGCGCCGGCGATGGTCGCGGCGGCGACGGTCTCGTCGCGGATCACGCTGGCGCCGACCTCGACCGTGCCGATCTTGGCGGCGACGCGGCCGGCGGCGGCGAGCTTGCCGACCCGGCCGCCCTCGACTTCGTAATCGGCGACGATGAAGATCGGATTCAGCGCGGTATCGCGGCTCAGCACCGGCTGGCGGAAGCGGATCGTGCCCAGGCTGGTGTCGATGTCATAGTCGATATGGCGGGTCAGCTGGGTCGACGACACGATCAGTTCGGACCGGAAGCGGTCGCGCACCTCGATCCGCAGCTTGTCGCTGTTGGGGACGATGTTGCGGCCCGACAGGCGATAAGGGCCGCTGAGCCCGTTGCCCTGGATCTCGTCGCGGCCGTACAGCGTGTCGGTCTTGGCGACGAAGCCGCCCGCGCGCAGCCGGCGCCCCTCATAGGCCGCCTTGGCGCCGCTGAGCGTGCGGCTGTAGCGGGTCAGCTGGGTTTCGGTGAAGCCGGTCTCGAAATCGCCGAACAGCGCGTAGAATTCGCGGCGCTCCAGCCGCAGGTACAGCTTGCGGCGGGTCGGCGCGTCATAGCCCTGCTGCGACCCGTCGCCATAGACGGTGTAGTAGCGATTGGGATCAATCGTGCCGAGCAGACCGCGGTCGGCGTCGTAGCGGCGATCGCTGTCATAGGCGATCGTCAGCAGCCACGATCCCTTGACCCGGCCCTTGGCATAGACCGCGATCTGGCCGTCGGTGACGACGCGGTTGCGCTCCGCGCGCGGCAGCGCGGAACTGTGCCGCGACAGCATGTCGTAGCCGATCGTGCCCGCGCCGAAGCCGATCACGGTCCAGTCGCGCTGCGCTGCGGTCAGCCAGGCGCGCACCTCGCTGGTGCGGACCTGCTTGTCCTCGGCCATGCTGACGACGGCGTGGACATTGCCCGCTTGGGTGGTCGGCTGGAGCGCGATGAAGGCATAGCCGTCGTCGCCGACGACGCGCGCGGTGGTCGCGGCGGCGTCGCGCCCGGCGAGCTGGCGGCCCTGTTCCAGCTCCGCCTCGATCGCGGCGACATAGGGCTGGTCGACGCGGAACGGCACCAGCGTGCCCGCGCGCACCGGGCGGCCGGCGGCGTCGGTGACGCGCAGCGCGATCAGCGGGCGGGTCAGCCCGTCGGCGACCAGCCGGCTGTGCGCGGGGTCGTAGGTCGCGCGGACCGGGGCGCCGGCATAATGCACGGTGCGTTCCAGCGTCGTCACCAGCGCGCCGCCGGCGTCGAGCACGCGTGCCACCAACCGGTTGTCGCCGGGCTGCAGCGGCAGCCCGGTCCAGGTCGACACCGCGACCGCGCCGGCGGTGTCGGCGCCGTCGAAGGCGAGCGGATCGGTCTGGCGGCCGTTGACGCTGAGCGCGATGCGCTGCGACGGGGCATGCTTGATCGCGACGCGCAGCACCGGCGCGCGGGGATTGTGATCGGTGCCCGGGAACAGCCAATCGGTGCCCGGGGTCTGCCCGGCCAGCCAGGCGCGGTTGCCCGCGGCGCTGGCGTCGTCGGCGACCGGCACCGGCAGCGCGGCGACGTCGGCGGGCTTGCGGCCGGTCGGGCGCAGTTGGAAATCGACCCGCTTCAGCACGCCGCCATCGCCCTCGACGAAGCGCGAGATCGCGCTGCGCGCCTGGCGGGTGTCCGAATCGCAGGCGACGGCTTCGTGGCTGGCGGGGATGCTGTTGGTGTCGAGCTGGACGACGTGGCGGCCGGGGCGCAGCCCTTCGACATGGTACAGCCCGTCGCGGTCGGTGACCACGAAGGTGCCGTCCTCCAGCATCAGGCGGATGCCGGCGACGCCCTTGCGGTGCGCGGCGGGATCGTTGCAATCGCCCTCCGACACGCGGCCGATCAGCGTCATCGCGTCGGTGAACAGCAGCGGCCGCACCCGCACCGACGCCGCCGCCTCGTTCGACGAATTGGCGGCGCCGAGCACGCGGACGCGGTTCAGCGCCTCGCCGACCGGTGCGCCGGGCGCGATGCTGACGACATAGCGCAGCTCGCTCGCCTGGCCGAGGCCGAGCGCGGGGATGGTGAAATCGAGGTTGCGGCCATCGGCGGTGACGGTCGGTTCGGCGGCGCCGCGGGTCGACCCGCGCTCGTAGCGCAGCCCCGGCGGCAGCGTGTCGTAGAGGTGGAGGTCGCTCGCCGCGGTGGTGCCGCGATTGGCGACCGACAGCCGATACTGGACGAAATCGCCCGGCGAGGCTTCGCGCACCGACGCGGTCTTGGTCAGCAGCAGCGCGGTGTCGGCGCTGCGATCGAGCGGGATGTCGACCAGGAACGGTTCCTCGGTCGCCAGCACCAGCGGCAGCTGGAAGCTCGAATCCTTGATGATGAACGGCCGGCCCTGGGGATCGCGCAGCCGCGCCAGATCGGTGCGCGACACGGTCGATGGCGCGATATAGTCGCTCGGCGGCTGGACCTTCAGCACATAGGTGCCGGGCGCGGTCAGCGGGAAGCGATAGCGGCCCTTCATCGCGGGATAGACCCGGCCGCTGGCGTCGATGACCGCGCCGCCGCTGGTCATCGTCGACGGGTAGCGGCTGACGCCGTCGTCGCCGAACACGGTGGCGGGGTTGCCGGCGGCATCGACCAGCGAGACGATCGCGCCGTCGATCAGCGCGCCGCTGTGCGAATCGAAGACATAGCCGGCGGGATCGATCAGGATCGAGGTCGAGGAGGCGAGACTGTAGTCGTCGCCCATGAACGACATCGTCAGCCCGGCGCCGCGCTGCAGCGTCAGGTCGCACGCGCTGAGTTCGGGATGGGTGCCGCTGGCGGGCAGGCCGCCGGCGAACACGCCGGTGTCTGGGCCGGTCTCGGTCATCGGGATGACGCTGTGGACGTCGCCCGCATCCACATGGATGTCGGCGGTCTCGCGCTTCAGCGGGTCGCGGTTGCTGGCCGGCGCTTCGAGCACGACGATCATCGGCGCGCTGGGGTCGAGCGCGGCGGCCGGCGGCGCCGCAGCCAGCGTCGCGGCGTCGATCGGCGCCGGGGTGAAGGCGATGGTCGGCACCGTCTGGCAGGCCATGCCGCTCAATTCATAGCCCGGCGGCGGCAGGCGGAAGCTGAGGCTGGTCGGCCGCTTGGTCACCGCGACATCCAGCGCGACGGTGTTCGACGCCACCTGCGCCGCCGCGCCCGCCGCGGTCCGGTAGGACAGCGTCGCGGTGTTCTCGACGCGCGTCTGCGCGACCGCGGCGATGCTGCCGAGGCCGATCAGGAGCGCGCCGAGGCGCAGGAGGGAGCGGGCGGTGGACATGCGGGTGGCCTGGCCCGGCGCGGGGGTGCCGCGCCGGGGTCGGTATTCCTTCGCGTTCGAGGGGTCGGACTAGTTGATCGTCACGCGGAAGCTCGCCGCGACCGATGTCCCGCCGAGCAGCGTCGGGATCGTCGCGGTCACCGTCTTGGTCGTGGCGTTGTACGATCCGGTGTAGAGCCCGGTGGTCGACCCGTCGTCGGCGATCGACACGCCGTTGATGAGGCAGACGCCGCCCGCGCCGATGCCGCCGACCGTGATCGATCCGGGGACATAGGTGGTGTTGGCGGGGATGACGTCCGTCAAATTGACGCCGCTGGCCGGGGTCAGCAGCGTCGCATTGGCGACGGTCAGGCAATATTGCACCGTCGCGCCCGGCAGCGCCTTGGGATTGATCCCGCTGACGCCGTCGCTGAGGACGGTCGCGGTCTTGGTCACCGACAGGTTCACGGTGTGGGTGCCGACCTCGTAAGCGGCATAGGCCCAGCCCTGCCCGTTGCGCGCGATGTCGGCGCCGAGCAGCCCGTCATTGTCGTCGTCGGCGAAGACGATGTCGACTTCGCTGTCCTGGTTGACCGTGTTGAGCGGGGTCGGCACCAGTGCGGCGCCCTTGACGCCGGTGCCGCCGCCGACCGCGGCG
>Ga0160428_1001932_pt1 | contig 13869 bp, 16 predicted proteins | sample SolpanmetagenomM_FD_108198 | JGI IMG/M metagenome (GOLD analysis project Ga0160428, IMG submission 108198) | Solar panel surface microbial communities from Lawrence Berkeley National Laboratory, California, USA - M | ecosystem: Engineered > Built environment > Solar panel > Unclassified ... | reverse complement strand
CTCGTTTTCGGGACGCTCGATGCCCGGCCTGCCTGAGTGTGCGACACGCCGTCTCAAGACGGACCGAAAGTCCGCCCCGAAACCTGGACGTCCCGTAACCCGTTTCGGGACGTCTCCCGCACAGGTCGACGGCGCAGGCACGTGGGCCCTGACTTCCCGGTCACCGCGGTACGTACTGGCCCGACGCCGCGCCCCACTCCCCCGGCAGGTCTCAGCGATCTTCGACTAGGACACGTTGGATGAGACAAGTAGCCCGCGAGCCGTCTCACGCGATCTGTCCCACCGCAGGTCACGGATGCGGGGCTGAGACAGGTCAGGTGAGAACGAACAGCTGCTGCTGCTGCGACGTGCTGCGCGCGCTTGCTGCGCTTCGCCGCTGCGCTGCTGTATGCCGGCGGCTGCTGCGACGCCCCCGCCGCCGTTGCTGCCGCAGGCCTGCGCTCGTGTCGGCGCTGCGCTGCGCTAGCTCTGCTGCCGGAGGTACTGGTACTGCTCCTGGGCCCCTGGTGGTGCGGCCAAGACGCGGCTATCAGCCGTCGACGATCTCCTCCGTGACGGTGCTGGTCCGCCGGACGAGGTGCCACGTGACCGAAGGTCCTCCCGAGCGTGCCGCTTCGAGGGCATCCTCCGCTTCCGGCCGCGTGCACCCGCTCTGGAACAAGATCCACTTACCGTCTCGCTCACCAACGACGTCGTAATCCACCCGAGACGCGACCGTCGGCTTGAAGGTGAAGTCTGCAACTGCCACCAGCTCGATCCTTCCTCACCACGGGTTCCACCAGCTGACCGCTCAGACGCTACCGACCGCCCTCTGCCTGCTGCTGCTGCGCTGCCACCGCCGCGTCTGCCGCTGCACGCTCGTCGCCGCCGCTACCGGTCGCCCCGGGTGCCGTCAGGTCAAGTCGTGGTGCACCAGCTCGGCGAAACCATCCACGAGTGCGCCGACCTCGCCCGCAGGCAGCGAACCACCCGCCACCAGGGAGGCGACCCCGTGGGCGAAGGCCCAGCTGATCGACGTGGTCGGCGCCGGCGGGCCGTCCGCGCCGTCGGCGCGGGTCAGGCGCGTCAGCGCCCGCAGCGCCGCTGCCCGCGCGGCCTGCAGGTCCGCGTCGGTGAGGTCGAGGTCGCCGGGGGAGAACATCAGGCCGTACAGCGCCGGGTGCGCGGCGGCGAAGGCCACGTAGCGCCGCCCGAGGTCGGCCAGGCCCGCCCGTCCCGGCCCCGCCGGGGGCACCTCCATCGCCCCCGCGAGCTCACCGAAGCCCGCCACCGCGACCGCGGTCAGCAGGCCCGCGCGGTCGCCGAAGGCGTAGGCCGGCGCGGCGTGGGAGACCCCCGCCCGCCGGGCCACCGCGCGCAAGCTCACCGCACCCGCACCCCCCTCGGCCAGCTCGGCGCGGGCGGCACGCACCAGGGCGGCGCGCAGGTCCTTCGAGGGGGTGGCGGTGGTGGGCACGGGACCATCCTCCCCGTCATCGCTTGACAGTGTCAATCGGCCGTGCCAGAGTTCTGCTTGTCAGTGTCAAGCAGCCCGCTCCCCAGGAGACGTCATGACCACCACCGCCCTCACCGCCACCCCGCTCACCACCACGTCGTGGGCGTCGCACCGCTCGCACCGCTCGGTCGCCTCGCTGGCCTCCTCGCTCTCGGCGCTGTCGATGTTCAGCTGGGCCTCGACCGCCTCCGCCTTCGCCGCGGCGTCGCTGAGCAGCGCGTTCTCCTTCGCCAGCGCCGGCAGCGCCGCCTCCGCCTTCTCCGTCGGCTCGGTCCTCTCGATCGGCTCCGTGGGCTCGATCGCCTCCATCGGCAGCGTCGGCGGCGTCGGGGAGGTCTTCGGCGTCCGCGTCGTCGACTGGCTCACCGCGATCCTCTGAGCCGCACCACCCACTCCAGCAGCGCCCACCTCCCGCCCCACCCCCGGAAGAAGGAACCCCGATGTACCACGCGATCGTCAAGCGCATCAGCCGCCGCAACTTCGAGCTCGTCAACAACCACCAGGACGAGGCCCTGCTGCGCTCCTGCGTCCCGAACATGCACCACCGCTTCGGCGGCTCCCACGCCCTCGGCGGCGAACGCCACGACGTCGACGGACTGCGTCGCTGGTTGGTCCGCTTGCACCACCTCAACCCCACGCTGCACCTGGAGGTCACCGACGTCTGGGTCAAGGGCCTGCCGAACGACACCACCGTCATCGTGCGCTGGAACGCCACCCAGCAGGAGGCGACGCTGGACGGCAGCCTCTACGTCAACCACGGCGTCCACGTCATCAAGCTGCGCTGGCTGCGCCTGGTCTCCATCGACGCCAACGAGAACTCCCAGGCCGTGGAAGAGTTCCTGCGCGCCGCGGCTGCCCGCGGCGTGACCGAGGCCGACGCCGCACCCATCACCAGCTGAACAACCAATCTCCGGTGAAGCCAACACCTCTGGGGCAGAGGTTTCACTACTGCACAAGCGACGTCAGCCGCGGGTGCGATGCCGGGGCGCCGATGTCCTGCTGCCTGCCGGGCGCAAGCTGTGTGGGGTGCGGGTGGTGCACCTCGTGAGGCTGTGCACGGCCGACGGAGCGCAGTGCCGAACCGCTAGACGATGGTGAGCTGTCGGTGGTGTGCAGCCGGGCCGATGGGTCCCGCTGTCCACCTGTGGGCGGCAAGAGCAGCGCAGCGTAGAGAGCTCGTGCCGTCCCCAGGTCGGTCAGGGGGAACAGACACTTTCTCCAATGCTGCACCGGCGCCGCGAGAAGCACCGGATGCCTCCGGCGACTCGACCCGCCGATCAGCAATCACCAGACGGCGACCAAGGCACCGCCGAAGGTCAGCAGCGCACCCGCGAAGCGAACCCAGTCCGCACGCAGAAGACGCCGCAGCAGCTCCGGACGTGGTCCTTGCCGCCGCAGCAGGGTGTGAGTCGGCGCGGCTCGAAAGGCGGTCGTCATCCCGGTGATGACGCTGCCCGCGGCCGCCACCCACAAGGCGGGGCCGACCCCGCCACTGGTAAAGACCCACACCCACGCCGCGACCACCGCCCCGTACACGAGCGCGACGACGGGGTTAATGCGCCGGTAGTGCCCGGCGTGGACCTGCGCCCACGTAGCCGCCGGCGTCGCGATCAGCATCGGGTAGGTGACCAGCGTGATGGTCGCCTGGAAGCCCGCGTGCACAGCAGCAGCAGTCAGCAGGGCTTGGGACGCGTCCATGGGGTGAGTCTGGACGAGGCCACTGACGCGCACGGTCAGCACCGCTCCGCCGCTGCCGCTCCCCCGCCCTCAACGACTCGCCGCACTCGCCCATCCCCGGCCGCCCCAACCCGACTCAGGGAATGGCCCTGCCCGGTGACCTCACTGGTCCCATCGAGCTGGCCCTGGCCCGAAGCGCCACCCAGCTGCCCGGCCAAGCCGCCGGCCTGGCGAGAGCGGCAGGGGCTCGATGTTCAGCTGGCGTCACCCGTCACGCTTCAGCGTCGCGCAAGAGGTTCGCGGCAGCGCGGGCGACATCGGCGGCGGCCGCAGCCGGGTTGTCCCGGCGTAACCGGCGGGGCACCTCCTCAGCGCACAAGATCCGCGACAGCGCGGAGCGGGCGGGGTCGACGGCTTCGGCAGCCAGCTCGCGGGCGCGGGTCACGTCAAGGTCGGTCACCCGAACATCATCCGGGGTCACTCGCTGGAGCACGAGGCGTCCACCCGAAGTCCATCGAGCACGCCGACGTCGGCGGTGACGACACAGCCCCGTTCACCCACCCCCACCACCGCAGCGGTCGATGAGCAAAGGTGAGCGAACCTCATGAGACCGCGGTGAGTAGCTCCGGGGAGTTGTTGCGCGGGGAGTTCACCGCTGTAGAGACCTCGTAGGTGTCCAGGCGTGGTTCGGGGATGGCGTCGAGGACCTGGCGGACGAGTTCCAGGTCGGTCAGGTGCGGGTCCAGCCAGTCGCCGTGCATATCGGACGGGACGATGACCGGTGTGCGGTCATGGATGTGGCCGAGGGCGTCGGTGGCCTGCGTAGTCAGGATCGTGAAGGTCCACAGCCAGCGGTCCGGTTCATCCTCGGCCTTGGCCGGGTCCGGCCACAACTCGTACAGTCCAGCAAAGGCCAAGACATCATCGTTGGCGTCGTGCAGGAAGTGCGGCACTTTAGCTGTGCCTGAACGCTTCTCCCATTCATAGTATCCATCCGCGGGTACGAGCAGGCGACGCTTAGCGGCGGCGCGCTTGAATGCGGGTTTCTCAGTGATGGTCTCAACCCGGGCGTTGATCATCCGGTTGCCGATCTTCGCGTCTTTCGCCCACGACGGGACCAAGCCCCAGCGCAGGGTCTTCAACTGCCGGCTCGCTTCGGCGTCGGGTTCCTCGCGCGGCGCCCGCTCGAGTACCACACGCGCGTCCTGGGTGGGTGCGATGTTGTAAGAGGCGGGCAGCTGCTCGCCGACGACCTCACGCACACCGAAAACCTCGACGAGCTCGGAGTCCGGACGGGACCGGGCGTAGCGACCACACACGTTCAGCAGTCTCCTGCCGGGCGCGCCAGCGCACCAGCCTGAACCTCACTCGTGGCGGCCGTTGAGGTCATGGCTGCTCAGCGACCAGCACCAGCGGCTTGCCGGCCTGCACCAGGCGGCTGTCGATGCTGCGGTCCGGCAGCGGCCACCCGTTGGACCACGTCGACTGGTCCAGGGTGACGATGGCGTCCAGCTCCCCCCGCTCGGCCTGCTTCACCAACTCCCAGCGCTGCTCGCACTGCTGGTGATCGTTATCTGACCCGTCCACGGTGGCGACGACGTCGTGGCCGACCTCCTGACACCACTGCGCACAGACCTGCGCGGCCGCGGCGCGGGCGGCCGCGTCGCCCCGCCTGGACACGAACACGGCAACCTGCACCCACCCGACGCTACGCCCTTATCGAACGCTTGTTCTAGGGTGAGGTGGCAAGTAGGCGTCAGGGAGGGTCAGGCGGGTGGGTCGATCGGTGCTGCAGCAGCTCACGGGGTCGGCGGCCGGTGACGGAGCCGCCCGGTGGGGCAACGAAGCGCCGCAGCGTCGGCGAGGCGGCCGGGGTCGGGTCGACGTTGCGCTGGCAGCTGGCGCAGAGGCGGGGTGGCAGGGCTGTGCCGCGACCGGTGATCGTGCCCAAGCGCCGTGGAGCGACGGGGGCGTACGTGCCGCCGGGGTGGCCACCGAACGTGCGACCACCGGCAGTGGAGGGCTGGGAGCAGGCTGCGGTGGCGTGGCTGCTGGACTGGGGGGCCCCGGAGTGGCAGGAGGACGGCTATGAGGCGCTTCGCCGGCAGCCTCTGGTCCTGGCGTGGCTGTTCTGCCACCGGGCCGAGGCAAACCTGAAGGCGACGAGGAGCGCGTGGCGAGAGCTGGCGCGACCCATCGAAGGGGACGACGGCGACCTCGTGGCCCAGCACCGCCGGGCGCTCGAGCGCGTCGGCGTCGAGCTCAAGGCCCGGGCGCACGCCGGGGCGCTCATCGAGCGCACCCTGCGTGGGGAGCTGTTCGTCTCACCGCTCTAGTCAGTTCACGGCTCCCGGTAGGACCAGAGGGCCGGGGTCGAGCATGACGGGCTGCCACAGCCCTTCGTCGGTGTTGTTCAGACGCTCGGCCGCCGCCAAGGCTTGGTCGTCCTCGCAGCACTCGACGTGCTCGACCGCCTGGGGATCGGCGTGGACGATCATCACCTCCCCAACCTCGATGGGGGACCCGCAGATCCAGCACGGTGTAGGGCTGACGCACCGCGCGACGGTGTCCTCGGTCATGGCCCCACAGTGCGTGAGGGCCGTCCGGGCATCAACGGCCGCCCGGGCGCAGAGGCCCACGCCTCGAACGCGCGTACGATCGTCTCCGGCCGGTCGAGTGGTGCGGGGAAGGCACCGCTCGACCGGCCCCTCCCCTACTGCCCGGCTACCGGGCGTGCTTCGGCTTGGTCTTGCTCGACGGCATGGGCTCGATGCCGGCCCGGCGCAGGACGGAGTTGGCGCGGGACGCAGCGGAGCGCGAGGACGGAGTATGCGGCAGCGCGCAGCGGAAGGCGCCGGCGGCGTCCTGGACGCGCCAGTGCGAGGACCCGGCGGCGAGGGTGACGGTGTAGCCCTGAGCCGCGACGTGCTGCAGGACGGGGCGGATGGTGGCGCTGGCGCCGCGGAAGTTCATGAGGTCCTTCAGATCAGACTGCTCGTCCCGGTCACTGGCCATCGTCAATTGCACTGCTCGTACCCATGTCATTCCGCTCGTCCCTAGGAATGCTGCGCAGGCCGTCAGATGGCCGCCTCCATGGGCCGCGGGCCACTCAGCGGCGGGCGCGGCGACGTAGCTGGAAGGGCTGGCCGTTGTTGTGCTCGCGTTCCCACGTCTCGGTGGCCAGCAGGATGAGGTCGCGGTACCAGTCGGTCTCGGAGCCGTAGCCGTCCGCGCCTCCGCGGGCACGGAAGGCGGCCTTGACGCGGTCGCGCTCTTCAGGCGATCCGAAGTACACGGTCGTGGCCCTGCCTGCGAAGGAGACACGCCCGCTGACCAGGCGCGGCGTGGTGCCCGCGGAGCTGGGGGACGAGGACTCCGGACCATCGGTGTCCTGGCCGGCGGCGGTGTGAGCGGGGTCGTCGCTGGGCCTCTCCCCCGCCTCAGTGGGACGGCTTGCTGGCGCCGCGGTGTCGTGGTCCCTGGTGGCCTGCAGCTGGCCGACGGCCAGTTCCGGCAGCGACGGTGCTGGGGCTTGTGCGGCGGCGGACGTAGGGGGGGTGGTGCTGGGGGCCTTGGCAGAGGCGTCTTGCTCAGCAACAGCGGCCTTCGCGGCATCGGCGGCGGCCTTGGCGGGGTGCGGGCGGCTGATGGCGGCGCGGCGGGACGGGGTAGCCATGGTGTTGTCTCCAGGGTGGGTCGTCAGGAGGAAGGAGTGGCGGCGGGGGTGGGGGCCGCTTCCCGCAGGCGTGCGTCGAGCTGGGCCCACAAGGCGTCCAGGACGACGGTGACGGCGGATGCCCCGGGGCTCTTCATGGCGTGGATCGGTAGACCCGCGCTGGCTGCGTCTGCGACGGCGGTACGTTCGGGGACGATGCCGTCCAGGACGAGGGGGCCGTAGCTCTCCCGCAGCTCCTGCTCGCGGAAGGCCGCCTCGGCGGTGCGCTTACCTCGGTTGATGAGCAGGGCCAGCAGTCGGGGGGTGCTCTGCTCGAAGCCGTCCCGGACCTCGGTCATCGTCTCCTCGAGGCGTCCAACGCCCTGGAGGGCATGTCCAGCGGGTTCCGTGACGATGACGACGTGCGTCGCGGCGACGAGGCCGGCGAGGAGCACCCGCCCCAGGCTGGGCGGGCAGTCCATGAGGACGACGTCGTAGTGGGCGAGGCTGTCTCGCCCCTGCCCGAGGGCCTTGCGTAGCCGCAGGGGCTGGGTGGCGCCGGTGTCGGTGTCGACCTCGGCCATCGAGCGGCTACCGGGGACGAGGTCCACTCCAACCCACTCCCCCGCCCCGGCCACGATGACCTCGCTGAGCGCTTGCCCTCCCCCGTGCTTGGGGTCTGCCAGCAGTCCGAACGCGCCGTCGCCCAGTTCGACGTCCGGCAGGGTCAGCACATCGGTGGCGTTAGCCTGCGGATCGAGGTCGATGACCAGCACGCGAGCACTAGCCGCTCGCGCGGCGGCCGCCAGTCCCAGCGTGGTGGCGGTCTTCCCCACGCCGCCTTTTTGGTTGCTGATCGCAATGATCGCAGTCATAGCTCTCCTCGGTCTAAGCGCGTTCCTAGGAACGCTACTACTGGGACTACTCCGACCAACACTACACAGTGCCGCGACGCTGTCACAGCTACGGACGCTGGCACTGCTCGCACAGCTGTCAATGCAAACATTCCTAGGAATAGCCCTACCGCCAGCAACACTATTAATGGGGAGGTTAGCGCGTAGTGACGCTAGGAGCAACGGCAGTGACCGTGGCACGGGCACTAAGTGCAGTCACGTCACTACGGGCACAACAGGCATACCTAGGAATGCTGGAGGCAGCATCAGTGACAGCTGTACGCGCCATCCTGGCAATACTGGACCGGTGACCAAGTCGGCCAGGGCTGACGACCAAAGCGGGGAGCGATGCAGGTGAGGCAGGCTGACGCGGTGCGGACGTGGTTCGCCGAGCTCGACGACGTCGACCGCGGCCGACTGCTGCGCCTGGACGAGGCTGATCTCCTACCCGAGGACCTCGCGGTCGGGCTGAGCATGGCGGGCGTGACCGTCGTTCCGATCGGCGTCTCACCCGTCGACGGCCGGCCCAAGGGCTGGTGGCCGCCGCCGGTGCTGGAGGACTTCCTCGCCGAGCTGCGCCACGAGGATCAACCACCGCGCCCGCGCGGGCGCCGCTGTCAGGAGTGCGGCGAGAGCGTCCAGGACGGCGAGGAGTACGTCGAAGCCCCTCTCATCGCGGGGCTCACCTGCCTCGTGCACGTCGAGTGCGTCCCGCAGGACCCCGCACCACAGGATCCGGCGCCGTAGGCACCGACGCCGGGCGCCTCGCGGCTTGTCACCGGGCGCTGCCCGCGACGAGCTCACGGCCAGCGGGCTGGCCACCGGTGGCGGTAGTGAGCAGGTCTAGGAGCGAGGCCTGTACCCCCTCAGGCGGTCCCGTGAGGTCGATGACCAGATCCGCCATCACATCGGGCCTGACAGGTGCGGCCGGCGAAGACGGTGCGCGCCGCGGTTGGGGGAGGTCCCAGCAGGTGCGGTGCTCACTCCAGACTCGGGCCAGGCTGGCTCGGGTGTCCTCGGGCAGGCGGTGGTAGGCCCAGGCACGGGTGACGCTGCGCTTGTCCTGTTCCTGGCTGCTCAGCCCGTTCCACCAGGCGGTGTGCCGGTCGCGCTCGACGAGCCCGGCCCGAGCACGGCGTACTGCGAGCTGGTGCTTGCGCTGGGCCTGCTCGGTGGGGGAGAGGGCCGCGAAGACCGCGGCCCCGGCCGCGGTCCGCACACGGCGAGCGTGCTCGTCTAAGCCGTTCCACCACGCCTTCTGCCGCACGAGATCGACCTTGGCCTGGCGACCGAGGACCTGCTGGCGCTGGGCTTCCCAACGATGGCGGCGGGCGGTGGGATCCACGGCGGCCCGGTACTCACGCCGTTCACTCGCCACCGCCCGCCGGATCGTGTCCTGCCGTGCTCGACCGAGCTGCTCGAGCACGACGTGCTCAGGCCGCGCCACGCCGGCGTCCCGATTGGCTTCGTCGTCGTCAATGACGGAGGTGGGCTCGGTGGCGGTCCACCGGCCGTCAGCGTCGACGCTGACGAGCTGGTGGGCGGCCAACGCCTGCAGGTGGCCACGCATCGTCCGCTCCTGCTCCCGGGTGAGAGCCGCCTCCAAAGCTGCGTCAGGTGCTGCCAGACCGGAACAGGGTGGTCGGGAAGACGTGATGATGCCTGCGGCGTAAGCGAGGACAGCAGGAGTGACTGGACCACGGTGAGCACGAACAGCTTCCAACAGGTGAGCACGCGGCAGACCCAGGCTGCGACGCAGAGCGAGGGGGAGGCGGGGGTGCGGCTGGGGGGGTGTACCCCTAGTTGGCTCAAAGCGCCCCACACCCCTGCCTGCATCCTCTGGGCCGGGTGTGGTCGTGGGGCTGCTGAACCGCTGCGGCAGGCACCAGGTGTCCGCGGTGTCGGTGCTGCCGCGCTGGTGGGTGGCCACGACCTCCAGCAGCCCCGCGGCCATGAGGGCATCCCGGGCGGCGGCGACGGTGTTGCGGGAGTCGATCGCCGCATCCAGCAGCACGTCGCGCTGGGGGAGCGCGACCGCGGTCGTCCCGCGGCGACGCATCCGCTCCAGCACGCAGCGCATGAGCTCGCGGCGGGTGTGGCGCGACTGCACCGGCCACGACCGCCACACCGTCTCCAGCTCGGCGTCAGCGCGGGCGATGACCGCCGCCACTTCCTCGTCGACGACGACGGTGCCGCTCGTGCCGCGGGCGGCGGCCGCGGCACGGTGCTCACTCAGCCATGCATCAGCCGCGGTGACGACGGCGTTCCACACGTGCCACCACCACCGGCGCCCGTTGGCCCGCGCCTTCACGAAGGCGCCGCGGTGCGCGGCGGCGATGGCCTGCCACGCCTGCTCCTCACGCCAACCCGCCAGGACCATCGCCCGGGTGGCGTCGTACTCGATGGTGGACCGGCTGCCCGGCTCACGATCCAGCCCCGCCTCGGCGGCCGCCGACCTCCCCGCACGCAGGTAGGCGACCCAGCCGGCAGGCAGGTCCTGGTGAGGCCGGGGGAGCGGACTCAGCGGCTCCACCAGGCCGGCCGCAGCCGGTGCGGGAGGAGGGGAGGACCGCCGCGACCTCACCGACGACGCCACCTGCGAAGCCCCGTCGCCGTCCCGGGCCTCGCGGAGGCGGGGGGAGACCGCCTGCAGGGCGTCGCTCAGGCCCGTCAGCGCGGCCGCGAGGATGTCCTCGTCCAGCACGGGGGTGGGCTTGCAACGGTGCGGGGCGCTGAGGGGGCGCAGCTGCCGGCGGACGTCGACGTGGTGACGGCCCAGGGGCGCTGCGCGCCGGCCCGTGACCGGGTCGGCCTTGCGGCCCAGCTCCCGGCGCAGACGCAGCACGAGGTCCTCAAGGTCCACGCGGTGCACACCGGGCACCAGCAGCAGGTGCGCTCGACCATCGGCACCGCCGGAGGGGCGCACCAGGTGCCACAGGCCACGGACACGGCAGAAGGCGACCAGGGTGTCCAGGATCTCGCCCGCGACGGTGGGGGAGTCGATGTCGACACCGACCACCTCGCTGCGCAGGGTGCCGACCACGCTGGCCACCCGGCCCTGCCCGATGAGGGTCAGCGCCTGGCCCAGGGTGGCCGGGCGCACCCCCTTCACCGGAGCGTTGGCGGCGTCGATGGTCAGCCAGGGCCCGGGGGTGAACAGCTGGTCGTCCAGTGCGCGACGCAGGGTGCGCGAGCGAGAGGAGTCGGCCTGACCTGCTGCGACACGTCGCGCAACGGGTGGTCGAACTTCGCTGGACTGTCGTACTCTGGGCACAAGCCTCCTGCCAAGGGGCGTGGGAAAGGCAGGGCCCGCGAGAGCGGGACCTGTGAACAGCGGATCGGGCAGGTTGGTCGCCGGGTACCGATCCGCGAGACTTATGGAGAGCCCCCCGCCGCCAAGCGGGGGGTTCTCCGTCGTTTACGCCGTCTTCAGGGGCATCTCCTGCTGCAAGGGAGCGTCGGCGGGGCGCAGGCCAACGAGCTCGCCGTCCGCGTTCCAGATGGCACGGCGGAGCAGCTCCTCGGTGAGGATCGAGAAGCTGACGTTGCGGGCGTCACGCGCACGCCGGAACTCCGCAAGAGCGTCAGGGTCCACCCTCGTGTTGGGGAACGGTGCCGCCGCCGCCTTGGCGGGCCGCACCGCAGCGCCCTTGACTCGTGCCATGCGGACGATCCAACCGGTCTTTGGGGCCAACCAGGTGGAGGTTGCGCGGCGTGTCGTCGTCGCGACCTCTTGGTGAGCGTCGGCCGGTGAACGGGTCAGCGTTGGGGTGCTCATCGCTGCTGGGTGCCGCTGCCGTCGACCTCCGGGCTGGGGGTGTCTAGCGGTTCCGGCGTCTGCGGCCGCGTCGACGTAGACGAGGTCGGGGTGGCCGTGGAGCTGGACGACACGGTCGGCTCGTCCGTCTCTGGGGCGTTGGTGGACGTTGAGGCACCGGTGGGGGTGATGGTCAGCACGTTGACTCCGTCTTGGACGTTGAAGGTCATCGTGGTCGTGTCCTGGGTGCTGGTGACTGCTTCGTCGTCGCCGTCGAGGTCGTCGACCCGGACGTCGGCGGCTTGGTCGAGGGTGAGTGTCATCTGCCGGGCGGCCAGGGTGCGCGCCTTGGACCCGTCCCAGGTCGGCTCCTGCTGGTACACAGCCAGCACGAAGGACCCGTCGCGCTGGGCCAGCAGCAGGGTGCGGGTGTCCTCATCGACGCCGTCGAGGTGGTAGGCCAGGGACGCCTCGACGTCACCGGCGCCCTTGCCGGGGTCGCTGGTCAGCGTGACCAGCTCCTTGAGTGCCTCGAAGGAAGGCTTGGGGGTGCCGTCGCTCTTCAGGAGCCCGAAGGACCCCTCGAATGAGCCGTCGTTCTTCTCGTCGAGGAGCTCGTAGGTGAAGGTGCGGGCGATGCCCTGGCGGAAGTGGTCCAGGAACAGCTTCGGCAGTTGCTCGGCGACCTGGGCCTCGGGGGTGCCGGGGTAGCCGCCGCCGGAGGAGCCGTTGGTGTAGCCGGTCTCGGTGACCTGCACCGGGACGTCGCCGGCGGTGATCTGGTTGTTCTTCAGCACGGTGTCGGTGATCGACTCGTTCATCACCCACTGGTTGCCGGGGTAGTCGTGCGCCACGCCGTAGTCCACCCAGTCGCTGAGGTCGCCCAGGGCCTCGTACTTGGCGGTGGTGTTGGTGTCGGCCAGGGACGGGGCGAGGATCGGGATGTCCTTGGTGGCCGGGTCACCGTCGTAGGCCTCGGCGACCTGTTGGGTCCACTCCCGGGTCTCGTTCGCCCAGTCCCCGCCGGTGAGGTCATTCTCGTTCTGGCCTTCGACCGCGTCGATCGCGGTCGGCAGCTCCTTCTTGACCATGTCCTTGAGTGCTTCGGGGTCGGCGTTCTGCCGGGGGTCCTGCACCATCGTGATCCCGATGCCCATCGGGGCCAGGTCGTTCTCGACGAAGGAGCTGGCCTGGCTGGAGCCGGTGCCCCACCCATCGCGCAGGTGCCGGAAGCCCAGCTCCTGCAGCCGCGTGGCCACCATGTCCTGGTCCGCGTAGGGGGTGTTGCCGTAGGTCAGGTGGGTGCCGACCCCGAGGGAGTCGGTGAAGCAGTCCGCCGGCAGCGCCTGGTGCGACTCGATGCCCTCTTCGGCGGCGTCGAGGGCAGCGGTCGCTGCCAGTGTCCTGGCCTGGCGGGCGGTCTGGCTCAGGCGCGCGGGGTTGTCGCACGTCTCGGCCTTGCCCGGGAGCGAGCCGGTCACCTCATCGGTGCCACCGGCAGCATCGTCGCCGCTCGCTGACCTCTCGTCGTCACCCGAGTCATCATCGTCATCGCCGGTCACCAGGTCCTTGATCTTCGCCCACGCCTTCTCCAGCGCGTTCTGGTCGTCGGAGTCCTTGGCCTTCGGCGCGTCTGCGTCAGCGTCGAACGTAGGGCTGGCCGTGCTGTCCTCGGCATCCTGGCTGCTCGTCGAAGCCCTGGAGGTCGGGCGCGAGGTCGGCGTGGTGGTTGCGGTGGGGCGCGACGTCGCAGCGGCGGTGGACGTCGAGCTCGGGGTGGGGGCGGCGTAGGCAGGGCTGGCGAGTAGGCCCGTGCCGCCGGCGGTCAGGGCCAGCGCCAGCGCGAAGCTGCGGGCAGCGGCTGAGGATCGACGTTGCGTGGACATGGTGCGCTCCTCCGAGAGGTAGTGGGGAACCGCCTTGACGGCGACCGGTGCCGTGGGGCGAGGCAAGGGGGGACAGGCAGGGTGCGGCGAGGCTGGAGACTCAGTCGCGGCGGGCGAGGGTGATCCAGTCGATCTGGACGTGACCGGCGGCCGAGGCTGACGGCTGCCCGGAGGTCTCGGTCTGCAGGACCAGGTGCATCGGGGTGCTCGGGGAGACGTCGGTGTGTCCGACCTGCTCGCCGTCGAGGAAGAACGTGACCCCGTCCGGCATCCACTCGGTTGTGGCGGTGTGCCAGTCGGTGAAGCTGGCGCCGGTGTCGGCGGCCAGGGCGTTGGCCGAGGGGTCCCCGGGCTGGTGGACGAAGGCGCTGATAGACCCGTCGAGGTCGCCTTCGGGGAAGTCGATCTCCCCGTCGTTCCAGTCATCGGAGTCCGGCCACAGCAGCCAGGCCGTCTTGTACCCGGCAACGGCATCGGCGCGGAAACGGACCGAGTACCGCCCGTAG
>Ga0160428_1001931_pt1 | contig 13876 bp, 14 predicted proteins | sample SolpanmetagenomM_FD_108198 | JGI IMG/M metagenome (GOLD analysis project Ga0160428, IMG submission 108198) | Solar panel surface microbial communities from Lawrence Berkeley National Laboratory, California, USA - M | ecosystem: Engineered > Built environment > Solar panel > Unclassified ... | reverse complement strand
CGCAAGTTGCCGCACGATTAAGACGGAGGAGGACTAAAGTAGGCTTGAAACCCTGGGGTGTGGATTCCCAGACATAGGCATTACGATCTGTATAGTACACAAAAGATTAGAAGATGCCAGGACTGGGCGTTCGCATAACAAAGATTATGTCAAGCAGAATGAAGCATACCTTGGGAAGTCGTCACGATCCTGCCGCTCTGAGGTGCGATGTCGACGCCGGTAATGGTCTTGTCGTGACCACGAAGCTCGTCTTGAAGCTTAAAGTCTTTTCCAGATAAGCTGTAGAGCTCGACGTTATTGTCGCGTGCTACTGCAAGAGCAGAGTGGTCGCTGGAGAAGGAGTGGTCCGCAATGGGATCAATGAAGAGGTGGTGGACCTCGGGCGCGGCGGACATCTTGGAGAACTGTAGGACTTGCAATTGGGCACAAGCAAAGGAGGAGCTCTCTACTATTGCCGTGCAAGATGAGAAAGTATTACTAGCACTTCAGCATGTAGTTGTCGTACGGTCTCAAGCTGTCGTTTCGAGGCGTCACCTCGGAGCAAAATCCGAGGAAAGTCAGCCCTCACAATTTCAGAACACCTTCTTCCATGCCGTGTGTAGCATTCCCTGCCTACGCTAAGACAACCTCATCCTCACCACGGAACTTCACATCCCAATTGGTCAGGCACCAAGCATTGCGTCTTCCCGGCTCACGAATCACGTTGTACAGCCCACCTTCTTCTTGCAATAAGTTCGTAAAAAGTCGACAATTGAACAGCTGCTCAGCATCCTCGCCTCCCGCCCGCACCAACCTCAGTCTGCTCATCGCCATCATGAGCACTGCCTCTAAAAAGCCAGCGCAGACGAATGGCAGCCGACCTTCGAACCCAGCAAATCAGACGTAGGTACTCTCTACTCGAAACACATCTGCGAGACAGAAGAAGCTGATTCTCAGAAAGCCTTTACCTCACCAACATAAACGACAAAATCAACAAGAACGATTTGCGCCGAGCGCTGTACGCATTGTTCTCGACGTATGGGCCAGTTCTCGATGTAGTAGCACTCAAGACAATGAAGATGAGAGGCCAGGCGCACGTAGTATATCGCGATGTGCAAACCAGCACCCAGGCAATGCGAGCACTACAAGGCTTCAATCTGTTCGACAAAGAAATGGTGCGTATATAGTAGATGAATGTATTCCGTTCCAGGTCTCTGACGCATCACAGCGCATACAGTATGGGAAAGGTAAATCTGGTATTATCTCCAGACTCGATGGCACGGCCAAAATACCAGAGGTCGTCAAACCCGCGAATAGCAGCAACACATCTGATTTGGCGAGATCCATATTTGCTGCACCTCCTGGAGCTGGATATGCACGAGAAGCACCTGGTGTTGCAGCACCAACTGCGACTACAATACCGATACAACAAGGCATAAAGAGGTCGCGCGAAGAGGATGACGAAGAAGTGGAGGCCGTAAAATCTGTGAAAGATGCCGTTGTGGAGGCGGACGATGATGAGGGAGGAAGCGAGATGGAAATGTCTGATGACGAATGAATGACTGAAATATGATACCCCATGCGCTTCTTAGATTCGTGCGCTTCCTGAATAGAGCCGGATGTCCTGGCTTCCGAACTCTGAAAGAAGTGCTCGATGCACCTCAATTTTCACTGGCAGAGGTCCTTGTCAAAGGAGCAAGGCAGAGGCAAATGAAGACCTACAGCTGGTCCGACAAACCCCAGCCATGCCTGCAAATAGTTTGTTGCGTTTATCTGGACACTTTGACCCATGTTACGAATCGCCTCAGCGGTATTACAAGGATGTACAAAGAAAGCTGGTTGCCCTGAGATGGGATGTTCCTGGACTTTGATGTAAGCTGGATGTGCGGATGCGAATGATTGCTGTGACACGTACGCCATACGTAATGGCACCCAAGACGCCAACTTGACAAACATGGGTGAGCTGTATCTCGGGGACCAGTAACGAGTATATATCGTCGATGGTAAAATGCTTCAAGCCAGTATGGCTTTGGACAGTCAAATAAAGTACCGGGACCTGGTAGGTCTGATGCAGAACGCAGCTGTACTCCACGTAGACAGTTCGTGTTGCAGATGGAGGCAAAGAGATTACCTACCAAGTAGAAAGTTTAGCACTTATGAGGGAAGAAGTAGAAGTCTTCATGAATATCTACCTCAGCATCGACTTCATCAATCCCATCTTCCCGTTCTGCTTGGTTTAGATTAATGCTATTGCGTAGTGAAGTACCCGAAATAGGTCTCCTGACCACAAGTACTGTCGTGCCCTTTCCCAAATCAATCCTGTATGCTTGCGCAGAGATTAAATAAATGCTTACCACTACCTCCTTGACCTCAGCCGAATCCCAGGTTGTATCTCGCACAGCCTGGACTTCTTCGAACAATGTTTCGCAAGCTACTTTGAACTCTGACGATGATAGAAAGGGCACATTGGATAGGACTTCCATTACCCACAAGCCTCCTGCATGTTGTGTTGCTGATGATGTAGACTGGATGACAGAATTGCCAAGAACGTCTCCGTCATCTGCCGAACCGAAAGTCTTGCGAGCAAGGCCAATGACATTCTGGATATTGCATATTTGTCAGAACAATCTATAGCAACAACATATTACTGTTCGTCCCGTACTTCATTCTATTCACGTACACCACCCTGCCATTCCACGATCTGATCCTCCTCTCCAACCTACCTTCACGCAATACAATGTCTCCTGGCAACGACCTGAAGCGATCGAGGGTAGGTCCTGCAGTACCAATTCACTAAAGATGCCCAGTCTAACCTATCAATCCAGAATCAAAAATCGGAGGGCGACAACGAAGACAGCAAGAAAGTACGCCGCTCAGCTCGGATATCTGGACAGCATGACAAGCGCGACGATGTAACATTTAAAAACTCCCAATTACCCTCGCCAGTAACGCGCAATGACTCCAAGGAATCTTCAGACTTCCAACCAGAGTCTAAAGAAGTAACAGTCGAGCCGCCTGATGGAAGACTTAGCCAAATAAGACACCGAACGCCCCCAAACTCAAATCCTGAAGAAAACACTGGTCTATCATCACCACCATTCGATACTCAACCCTTTACGCAAACGCAAGCACCGCATGAGGCCTTCTCTTACGAAGTCGAGGACGAGGAGGGAGAGGGTGTCTGGGGATACTTACTGCCACTCGATGCGAATGGTGGAGAACCGTTGGTGTTACGTTTACGAGCAGCATGTCCTGTGCCCAAGACAAGACCAATGAAACAAGATGGAAAGCAACAAGTTGCAAAGGACGAGTACAGGAAACAAGAGGAGGCATTCGAGGAGACCAAGATAGACGGAAAGGTTGCAAGTGGATACTTGATTGGCAGACATCCAGAATGTGGTAAGTGATGACAGGATCAGCTTTGGGTCGACATGACAAGGTTACTGACGGAAAAGATCGCATCATCAATATGGCAACGATATCGAACCGGCATTGTTTGATATATCAGGAGAATAAAGGCGGTGACTCTTATGCCGTGCTCGAAGATTTATCCGGCAATGGCACATTCATCAACGAGGCATACGTGGGACGTAATAAGAGACGGGACCTTCAAGACGGTGATGAGATTGCTATTCTTGACGAAGCGCGCTTCGTCTTTAGATATCCCCGTACACGAGGTTCCCACGGCTTCAAGCAGCAATACACAATCCAGCAACAGCTTGGGAAGGGTCACTTTGCATCAGTATATCTTTGCGTCGAGAAATGTTCTGGCATGAGATTTGCAGTAAAGAAGTTCGAGAAGCGGACGGGACCTGGCGAACGATCGAGGGTAGAAGGATTGCAACAGGAAATCGCAGTGCTAATGGGTGTGAGCCATCCAAACGTGCTCTGTCTAAAAGATACTTTCGATGATCCTGATGGCGTATACTTGGTGTTGGAGCTGGCGCAGGAGGGCGAATTGTTTAACTGGATTGTCATGAAGAGCAAATTGACGGAACCTGATACTCGCAAGCTATTTATCCAGCTCTTTATGGGTGTGAAATATCTTGTAAGTCTTTGAAAACCTTTTGCAGTCTACAAAGCTCACATATAACTCTAGCATGAGCGCAACATTGTGCACCGGGACATCAAACCGGAAAACATTCTACTGCTCGATAAAGAGCTATCTGTGAAAATTGCCGATTTTGGTCTGGCAAAGATCATCGGCGAAGAGTCTTTCACAACTACTCTCTGTGGAACACCAAGCTGTAAGTCTTTGCCATAAGCTCGTGGAATCAGCTTGCTCTCGGATATCAGCTTACCGTAGAATTCCAGATGTTGCCCCTGAAATCCTTGAACCTTCCAATCATCGCCGCTACACCCGCGCCGTCGACGTCTGGTCACTTGGCGTCGTCCTATATATATGTCTGTGTGGCTTTCCACCTTTCAGTGATGAGCTCTATTCCGCCGAGAACCCATACACACTCTCAGATCAAATAAAGCTAGGACGTTTTGACTATCCTTCACCGTACTGGGATCCTGTCTCCGATCTCGCCCTCGACCTCATCGATCGTATGCTGACAGTAGAAGTAAGTCAACGCATAACCATTGACCAATGCCTTGAGCATCCTTGGATCACGAATCAAAGTGTAAACGGAGACGCTGCTAGGACTGCGCCAGAACACATCCACATGCGCTCCACAGACAGTTCGGACAGCTTGTCAGGCGCAATGTCTCACCTAGACTTTTCGAAACGCAAGGTCCAGCGCGAGCGTACATTGCTAAGCACGCTGAACACTGTACGCATCGCGAAGGAGGTGCCGCTGTATCCACACGATCCGAAGAAGAATGAGGCAGTCAAAGTTTATGAAAAGAATAAACCATCAATGATGAAGGCAAAGGGGTTGCCAATGGAAAGTCGCCCAGCTGATGGTAGGGGAACGGAGGAGTTCATGAAGATGGGTGGAAATGGTGATCAAGCACTATTTGGCCAAGACGGGAAGAGTGTGTATGAGCCTGGACAAATGCCGCAAAGTACGAAGTAATGTAAGATAAGCGAGCAGAAGTGCATGGATGTACATGCCACGGCCGACGCACGTATGTATGTACTGTATGTTAGAAGAGTAATTCACTTTGATGGAACACCAGGGCATAAACTGAAGCTACAGTTGCAAGATGAGTATCGATCCTTCTTTTGCTTCTGGAGTCAAACAAGAAGCGGGTGTTGAAGTGCAAAGGTATGACAAATTAAACAACTGGTGAATGACAGAGCATATGATGAGTGCTATGGCGCATATTTCGGATAGCACAGGACTCATGGTGGGACCAGGCCTCGTTGCAATTTTTTAATCGAAGTCGACGGCGATGATATGTGATTGACCTAACCGAAGAAGATCCAAAAAAAAAGCAGTAATGACATCAACATGCGCACTCTAATCATAGACGAGACAAAGGTATGCTATTCGAGCATAACCTGCAAGGCATTATCATCACTATCGAGGAAGCCAAAGCTTATCACTTTTCGAATCTCTCACAGCACCAAGTTCATAACCCAGGTCTTAAGATGCTCACTGCATCCTTTCTACACTCGTGTGATCTGCCAGCATTTTGACCACGACCTTCATCGTACAATAATGCTAGGCACTCTCAATCCAACATATGGAACAGGCCGTAAAACTATTTGTCCTACCAACCGAGCTGCAAAGAGCGAATATTCTGGCACCACCATCAACGAATGAGTATCCACGAAAAAAGCGCACTTCTCCATATACTCAATACTCACGTATCGTTGCTCGAACGGGAGAGTACGTCCATCATCGAGTTCGCAGCAGCAGGAGTACCTTGTTGCTCATTGAAGACGATTCTTAGGCTCCAAGCAAGTGTAGTATTCTCCTTTCACGAATATAGCTGATACGTTGGGTTGTGCTCTCTGAATCGCAATGGTGAACGATTTTCGAGCGACCGCACATGCTACAATCCCTTTGTCCAGCAACGTAGGCACAACGACTGCGCTTGCTACTCGAGGATAGACCACTTCCATCTGGTACGGCAGCTGGAATTTAACTGAACTCGTCATCTGGATCAGGTTATCAGTGGTTGGCATTCTATACGGTGTTAGTCTTCCCAAACACTTTGTTCTTATACTTAAGGTAGCTAGAGGCGATGTTAAGATTCCCTAAACCTGAATGATGAAACACCTTGGAAGTACACCTTAGGACGACAGCTGCTCGATAAAGGATGTACTTATCGTGCTCTATCTAAGGTATTCTGAGACGAAGCAGTAAGACGAAGCGCAAGAAGCAAACGCAAGAGCAGTATATTGGGATGAATTGATTATGTAGAAAGTATTAATTCCATTTGTCCATTCCTTCCTTTCGTGGTGAATATTGTTTCATGATCGTCATATTCCAGCTCATAGCTATCATTATTTCGTATGCTCACACCTCCATGCCAAGTTTCACCTTATCCTTGCTGCCATCAATTTTGCAATCAAGGACAAGCAGTCAGTCCTGTGTGACACTGCCATTCCTTTCAACTGACTGATCAACCTGCGGCTCTAGTCATCTTCAGTGGCCAGCACCGATCAATATACTTCAAGGATCCGTCTGCATTTCGTGTGTCGTCACGATACATGGGAGTACCGTCTGGATTAGCATATACGACCACTCCAGGGGGCAGGTTGTACTGTTTGCGAAAGGACTCAGATGGTGTTTCGCCAAACTTTGGCCAGACCGGCGTGCCTGCCGTGCGTGATTTTGGAAACATTTTTCGCTCAAAGTCCTCTTGCCATGCTTGCAAAGCGCTCAGAGAAGCTTTCATCTCACTCAACTCAGTCTCAAGCCGATCAACCTTAGCCACAGAGTCTGCTGTACTCGCCCCAACCTGCGCATCATCGTGGTCATCGTTGTCAAGCAGATCTGTTACAGTCGAAATGATCTCAGGATCTTGTCGATGGTGATGATTGGTAGTACCTGTATGTGGATCGTCGTTGTTAGCGACCATGTGAGTCAATGCTTCAAACATTTCGAGCTCCTCTAGCTCTATCTCATCCTTCGCACTGAAATTATCGACCTTCTTTCGTAGCCAGTTGATGATGGCTTCTTTGTCCTTTCTGACAGGTGCTGGAGCGATAGTAGGCTGAATCTCAGGCAATACCGAGTCAACTTCTCTTTGTCGATCGAGATCCTTGAAACCTCGCGTACTCTTCAGACGTGCTTTGGGTAGAGGAATTGAGGTCGAGTTGATAGCAGGAACTTCGAAGACGTTCTCTGCAGTAGAGGCTCTACGACTTGCGCCCTGGCTAGAGCCAGATACGTGCGAGGACTGAGTTCTTTGCAAGCCGCGGCGAAGTATTGGGCTTGACTCATATGCTGAATCTGTGGCACCTTCGAAAGATTTGGATATCTCCGTAGCTGGGGCGATGCTAGCGAGTCTTTTTGGCGTTTTCTGCTGAGTGAGCAGACTTCTACGGACACCAGCAGAGCTCTGGATTTGGCCTCGAGGTAGGAAGTTTTGCATCCATGCGACCTCTTTCTCGCTGAAGTCGCGAACCTTATACTCAGCGCTTGAGACGTCAAGTACTGTCTTATGTGCCGACAGCTGTGCAATGTCCACTCTTTCTGTCTTCGCTGATATGGTATGCATACTGATTACGCCTACTTCGTTCGTGATCATATACTGCAAGCCGTCATCCAGCCATGTGCTCTTGTGCTTATGATTACACATACGTAGAGAACTTGACCTGCTCTTAAACCAAAACACTGCCACGGCAATCTCGGTCGGGTCTGGAAACTGTCGGATCTGGAAAATCTGCCCGTATTCCTCTCCATCCTTGCCTCCACCAGCGTCAACTGCGATCGTGATGAAGTCGCCAAGTTTGAATATGTGCTGGTCATGGATGACCGTCTCGAGCGAGGGCAATTCCAACCATGCTTGTGCATTATGTCGAGCCTCCACTTCATAGTCCTCCCGACAGTTGCGTTTGACGTAATAGAGCTCGTCCACGCGCCTGAGGATGTCGGGATTGTTTGCTCTAGACGGGATGGGCGAACCAGAAACGTCGCTGATCTGTTCGAAACGACGAGGAACCGTCGGAAGCTTTGGTACTTGTGGTGGTGTCACGCAGGTCAATGGCTTCGTGGAATACCGTTGCGTTAAACTCCACCAGCAGGAAGTAGGCGCTGCTGGACCAACCATACCACGTTTCATGAACTGGGGCTTCATGCATAGATAGGCAGGGACGTTGCTCTTTAGTGTTTTCTGATCGAAGACCTCTGCATAGTAGGGATGCCGGGCTCTGATCTTCTCGAAGATGTCATGGGAAGTCATGAGTTCAGGACAATCAGGTTCGTTCATAATATTGACCATAAGCACTGCCATGCTCTCTTTTGGTTTCTCTGGAACCGTTGCTGCGGAGGGTGCTGTCATATCGTGGTTCAACCTACGCCGTTTGAATGAAAGGGGCAGGTCGTCTTCATCATCCAAATCTACCAAAGACCCCATGTAGCTCTGCGTCTGGGCCGAATCCGGCAGATTGGTGTTGTGGTGGCCATACGTTGCCATTGTGTATCTTGCACAACCTCACACTGTGATGGCACTAAAGAAGCTGACTATAGTGAAGCTTCTTGGGGGAGCTTCAAAGTGCCTCTTGCTGCGTGCGTCCGAAGCTGGTATGTGATGAGCCCTTCCAGTACGAGCACGAAGCTGTTGCGGCACGGACTGCAGACAGGGGAAAGGATGCGGTGACTTCCAGTTATTGTGTTATGATCCACAGGGAGGCTTGATAGAGGTTTTTGTCATCGACGGCTCTTGAAGTGATAGGTCGAACTGAAGAAGAAGAGCAAACGTGCTAGTGACCGTCTTCAACCAAGCTGTCTACAATATTTGGTTAGCTAAGTTTGGTTCGTAGTTGTGTTTCAAACGCCAATCGTCAACAAAGCGTGAGCTCTTAAGCCTCAGATCTTTTCAGTTTTATATGTTTATCGTCAGTCCTGTCATATCAAGAGGTTCAAGACGTGCTTGCAGCAGCACAAGTCCGTCAACTAATACATAACAAAAGTCCTCAGAAAGGAGTTTGATCGAAACGGGCCAATGAAATGTCCGCCACTGCCATTGGCATTAATCCCAAGTCTTGGGGATGAAGCTCCATGAGTGGCGGCAACACGAAGTTAAATGCGCGCTTGTCAATACTAGTCGTGACATGAATGGCTCTCTCAAGGTTGACTCCATGTACAAGCGTCTCCTGATAGACCAAGGACTCTCGATATGTTATAGTGTCGTCGGTGACTCGTGCTAGCAGTGCAAACAGGTTCGGACCATAGTGAGAGGTTGACAAGTCAGACCTTTTACCAGGTGATCATCACTGGCTCGTTTGCATATTTCACGATGATCTTGCTGCAATCATAGATTTGACAAAAGAGATAGATTTACCTGAGGAGTACTACACGATCGGAGCAATAGCGTGAGCAGTGATGACTAGGGCGAGATGAAGAACGTGAGATTGGAAGAGAAGCGAGAAATGAGGAAGAAGGAAGAAGGATGTGAAGTTGAAGCGCTCTTTGCTCTCTGCTCTCTCGCGTCTCACAAGAAGCACTAGTTATAGCGGCGTGAAGTCCGGCTTGGCGAACACCTATTGACGTGATGTATACTTAAGTAGGCACGTAGGTAAACATACTATGTCCTAAGAGTAGTTGCTACTGCGCCTGAGCTCTTCGCTGGCTTTGGATCTGACCTTGCTGCCAATATGGAGTTCCTCAAGTCCGCAGTGGCATCAGCTATTGCAAAAGGACCATTAGCCCCATACAATGTCGCGGAAAAGGTCGAGCTGGACAATACGATCTGGACACTCCACAATGCAACAAGACGAGTATGTTGAGAGTCAGTATAGCACAAGAGCTGGATCTAATGTCGAATCCCTAGGATACCGGGGCTCGTTGTAGCATCTTTACGTTCGACGTGGCTCCTAACCGTAATCGAGTCCCAATCGCAAAGAACGCCTTCCGCCGATTTCGAACACTTCGACATCCAGGTCTTGTCCAGCTCATCGATGCAGTGGAAACAGATGCTCAATTATGTGTCATCACAGAAAGAATCATACCCTTGGCTCAACATGCCCAGCAACAAGAACTACAACAGGAAACCATAAAATGGGGCCTGTATAATGTCGCCAAGACACTGAAGTTCATCAATGATGAAGCTGGCCTTGTGCATTCCCTCGTCCGGACGTCGTCTGTGTTTGTTGGGGAAAGTGGTGAATGGAGGCTGGGAGGATTCGAGCTCCTAAGCTCGACGAAAGATGAGCAAGATAATGTCATCTATTCGTATAGTAGTCTCGTGCCTGGTCATGCCCAATATATGCCTCCAGAGGTCGCGCAGTCGGGATGGGATATGTACAGGAGTAATTCATGGGCCGCGATAGATGCCTATGGTATGGGTGTACTGATTTCTGAAGCATTTAATGGCACACCTTTGCGGTTAGGACAGTCTCCTGAAAGTGCAAAAGTGCCCACGAATATGCAACAAACATTCAAGAGATTGACGAATGTGAATCCAAGACTCCGACCTTCTGTTGGTGTCTTTGTAGAACAAGGGAAACGGCCGGCCGGTTACTTCAGCACGCCCCTAATCAACTTCTCCGAAAACATAGATAGCCTAGGCTTGAAGAGCGAAGGAGAGCGGGACGAGTTCCTAAGGTAAATGTCGGATCCTCAAACTCAACATCGACAATACTGACATTCTCAGTCAACTCGAGGGCATTCAGGATGACTTCCCAGCAGACTATGCTAAACGGAAGATTCTACCAGAGCTACTAAAGTCTGTTGAATTTGGTGGAGGAGGCCCAAAGGTATTGGCTGTAGTACTACGCATCGGTACAAAACTGTCAGACGAGGAATATGATGCACAAGTTACACCAGCCATTGTGCGGCTTTGGTCAAGTCCAGACAGAGCTCTTCGTGTCTATTTGCTTGAGAACATAGGCTTAATGATTGATCATCTACCTCAGAAAGTTGTCAATGACAAAATCTTTCCTAATCTGGTGAATTTCAAGATCTTGCTCAGGTCGCTGTAAGACTAAGCTAATATTTATGCTAGGTCACTGGCTTTGCGGACGTCGCACCTCTGATACGGGAGCAAACAGTCAAGTCTGTTTTGATATTGATAACGAAACTATCTGAACGTACTATCAATGGCGACCTTCTAAAATATCTTGCAAAAACAGCGAATGATTCAGAGCCTGGAATCCGGACGAATACCACAGTCTGTCTGGGCAAGATAGCGAAATACTTAGGATCTGGTGTAAGCAGACTTTACTGCGACCGTCCTATTTTGAATACTGACATTGATAGACGCGATCGAAAGTTCTGGTTGCAGCATTCACACGATCTCTTAGGGATCCTTTCGTCCATGCTCGTCATGCAGCCCTGATGGCACTATCTGCGACTGTGGAGATGTTTACTGAAGATGATTGTGCCTCAAAAGTACTGCCTTCAATTTGTCCTTCACTTGTGGATAAAGAGAAGTAAGATTTGCACCATTCCAAAACACAAGCTCTAACTAACCCAAGATCAGGATGGTACGTGATCAAGCGAACAAGACTCTAGATATCTACATTGCTCGTATCAGGAAATACGGTGACACTTTGCCTGTAACGATCTTGGCACCAGCTGCAACAGGTTCTACAGTCCAGCCCGGTCAACCACAGCCGGGCGATAGTGGTGCAGATGCAGGGTGGGCTGGTTGGGCTATTTCCTCATTCGCTAATAAGTTCGCCGCTGCTAATGGTCAGATTGACCCAAGCGCGAATGGTGGCACTATCACGACCTCCACCACGCCCGATGTCAGCAGACCAGCTACTGCAGACTCGCAGGCAAGAAGATCCCCAAATATGCATCCAGCCAAAACACTACATCGGCAAGCTACAGAAACAACGAAGATCGCGCAATCGTTCATTTCGCCGGTGCCTGTCGATGACGCGTGGAGCAACGACTTCAACGATGAAGAACAGAATGGTGAAGAAGTAGACGACGCTTGGGGAGAGATGGACGAAGATGATGATACCTTTTTTGATGCTTCTTCCAAGAAGGCTGCTGTCAAGCCAATTGTGAAGCCTACGATTGCAACATCCAGCAATCAGGAGGAAGAGCCTGACTTTGCAGCTTGGTTGGCCTCCAAGCAAGCACAAACAACTGTCAAGAAAGTACCCTTACCAAAGGGTCTGACAAGCTCAAAAGCCATTCCTAGAACCACTTCACCAGCTATCACAAAACCGGCGACAACATCAATCGCACGGCCTCCTGTTGGCAAGACTGCTGCAAAGCCTGTCACGGTCAAGAAGGCATACGCCGCGCCCGCGAAGAGTACAGCCACGAAAGATGAGGACGAAGGCTGGGGAGATGCTTGGGATTGAAAACGAAAAGACCTCCTTTTTTCTGCTCGAGTCACATGTCATTTACCCCAGTCCAATGTCGTTCACGTCATGGAGCTGTTCATCAACCCTTCTGCCTCGAAACATCAAGCAGATAAGGTATCAAATGCTGACAACACAGCTATCAACATCTACGAAACACACTCTGAGTAACCTTATCAAACCAACCTGTAGAACAGGTCTTCGTCTCTGCAGGAACAAGAACATCGCTTCCGCCCACACCCGCTCATTTACCATGTCCACCTCCAACCAGAAGGAGACTCGCGCACCAACCATTGACAAGATCTCCGACCTCCCTTCAAACGAAGCCAAATGGGTTGAGTTCAAGAAAATTGACTGGACTGACCAGACCGGCCGTCAACGTGTTTGGGAAGCTGCAGCCCGCAAAACACGAGGCTCGGCAGGCGTCGATGCAGTCGCCATTGCTCCCATTCTCCGCCATCCATCCCGTCCCGTTTCGACAGTGATCCTTCTGCAATACAGACCCCCTGTAGCCGCTACATGTGTCGAATTGCCAGCTGGACTGGTGGATGGATCAGAATCAACTGAAAAGGCTGCAGTACGTGAGCTGAAGGAGGAGACAGGATACGAGGGCAAGGTACTGAGTGTGAGCCCGACGATTGTGAGTGACCCTGGATTGACTACGGCGAATATGCAATTCGCCGTGGTTGAAGTTCAATTGAAGGAAGGTGATGAAGAGCCGGAGCAGCACTTGGACGATGGAGAACATATACAACGAGTTGTGGTGCCGCTAGAGGAACTCTACGATAGGCTTATTGAGTACTCCAAACAGGATGGTATCATAGTGGACGCCAGGCTGTTTCATTGGGCTAGTGGAATGCATTTTGCAAAGCAGAACAGGTTGTAAGAGGTACTCACTGAAGGTGGGTGATGCCCGATTGTTACTCAAGAACAGTGCTACACGCACTAGTAGCTTGCGATATTGTTGCTTTGTTCAGGCACCATCTGATGCACAGAATACAGAACCTTACGCAATACCATTGAACCTTTCCACCCGGACTCTTGCTACAACGCTGCCTGTGATACCTGTGATACTTCCTCCTCTTCATCAGCACTATGATCATACCACGACCTGAGTTCCTAGTGCTCTACGATCGATACAGTCTTGTCTCATGCTCTTTCTGTTCCCTAGGTTGTCTATTCGCATATCAACCAACAACATCATCTATACCAAAATCTTCAAAACACCTCGAACCTACCTTACCTTCCGCCCACGACCACAGAAACATTCGCGCTTTTCACGTTCTGTGCTTCATCAAGAATAGCTTCACACTGAAAGATCGACACAGACTCGTCTCAGCTCTATTTCAGAATGGCATCATGAGATATAAGACGACAACATACAGTTTCAAGCACATACGACCATAGACTGTGGAGAACAAGGCATCCCGTTCGCTCTGCCCTATTTAAGCCACAGATCGACTGCGTAGTAGTATGGTGGGTGACCACATGCGAATTTCAGTTGTTGTATGT
>Ga0160428_1001930_pt1 | contig 13879 bp, 4 predicted proteins | sample SolpanmetagenomM_FD_108198 | JGI IMG/M metagenome (GOLD analysis project Ga0160428, IMG submission 108198) | Solar panel surface microbial communities from Lawrence Berkeley National Laboratory, California, USA - M | ecosystem: Engineered > Built environment > Solar panel > Unclassified ... | reverse complement strand
TCCTGGAATCGACTTTGCGTGGATGACTAGCAAGTACAGCCCCGCGACGATCTCTCAAAGTCTAGTTTGGTCCACCGTTACGCAGAACTATACCGGAACAGCTACACAAGTCTTAACATCCATCGTTTCCGGGTTGACTGCTGTTGAAATCACTCAAATACCGGGTTCAGTCACTGCTAAGGCCGTCGTGACAAACTACATCGACAGTGGTACAGCAGCAATCTCGACTGCCGTCAACACTGCCGCTGGGACAACTACTGTCAATATCTACTACCCGACTCCTACTGCGTGTGCCACTGCGACTTCTGCCGGTTTCAATTGGGCCTGGTACAACAATACCTTCCCACTAGCGTCCATGATGGGCTATGCTGAATACTCCCCCGAGGCTTTCAAAACTGCCGCTCCTACCGCAACTGGTGTTGCGAATTCTTCTTATGGGATGGGTTTCTCGATTAGCTATGTTAGCACGATTTCAATGTACGGACAATCTGTCAATGTGGGGACCCTGGTATCAGTCCAAACATTCTACATCTTCGCCGGTCATGGTACGGGTTATTACACCCTCGCAATTCCAGTAGGTGATGACATTACTTTCATCTGGACTGGACCCAAGGCTGTTTCGGGTTATCTACGCAGCAATGCCGATCTGGTAAACTACTACGGTAAAGATAGTAGAAATGGTAAAGTACCCATGATGTCAATCTTTTTGACTGCGGGATCTTACTGGCCTGTACGTGTGCATTATGCAAATAGTTATCTTGGTGCCATATTTGCGGTTAGCCTTTGGAATCCTGATGGCTCGCCACTCGCTTATAGTACTAGTATAGCTTATGATGGGACTACTGGTGGCTTCATCTCGCCTGGCCTTGTCAACAAACCTTGCAATGCAGCTCTGGCGCCCGCATTTCCAGCCTGGACAAGCGAGACCTAGACTTCTGTCTTAGTCCTTCTCGGGAAGTGCCCCCTCTTTTTCAACCATTGTCTTCTTGTAATAGGGCTGTTATTCTTTTTGCTTGATTTTTCGTGTACATTTAATAGCTATTATTCAGTCGTAACCTTTTTAAATATTCATTTAGATACTCCTGTAGTAAAGGAAGATCCAATTTGTTAAGAGTGTGTGACTTTTTGATAATCATTTCACATGGAAGCTGTTCCACTGCAGAGCCACTTGTAATCTCGGCATAGTCACCAAGCGCGACGGAGACTTCGGCAAACCTACCTTGATAATCATCGTCTTTCACATTGGAGTTGACCATTTCTAGGAAATACATCTCGAGTGCTCATCAAATTCTGCAGATGTCAATTTGTTAAAACGAAGACCAAGTCTTGTATGAGTTGCTCCAGGAGTTGACGGTGCAATTTCTACCAAACCACCATTTACAACTCCAGATGCGCCAAACAAGAACCCTCGAGCGTTAATTATAATCGCGATACTTTAACACCGTCGTAGCAATGTCTTTGAATAAATAGTGAGCTGTGTATAGTCTGAGAGCACCACTATTGGTGATCAAAGTCGATTGCAGAGTTCCGTCACGATTGGCAAATAGGCACAAAACATGTTTCACAAATGGTGATCGATAAGAAGATGTCGCTCGTGACGATCTACTTGTTCTAGTATGGGGCTGACTCAAAGGCGTAAATGAGGACATAAGGACGTCATGAATTAGCGTTTTAAGGTCGTGGCGCAATTTGGTCACTTTGGGCGATCGTCGGACAGAGTCGCTATTTTGGATCTAAATACCGTTAACAGTTTTAAGATTTCATTCATGTTCAAAGGCAGTATCTACAGTATTTCATGATCATTAGCTTATTGTTCTTAGGACGTAGGTAAGTATATGAACTCTCACTTCTGGATTATTCATTGGAGTCCTCATTAGTGCTCTAGATATTATAACAATAACGAGACTTACGCTAGGAGCGTTCTCTATGCTCTTCAGGGCTTTCTCATCCGGTATGATCGTATCGTCTTCTAGCAGACTTCCGTTCCATTTTCACGTTAGGGTTTTTAACACCGTTATGGCAGTTAACCTTTTAGTAGTTTACATCTATACGGACTTGATACCAATTCTTGTGATCTGTTACTTATATACGTGATGAATGTCTCCACTCTCTCGTTCGATAGCGTTTCTTCTAACTTTGAAGCTTATCTTTTTAATCATTTTTTGGTCCGATGCTATCCACTACGCCCATTCCCCTCCCATCTATCACCCCCACTGGACGTAACATCCTCATTGTGACATGGCTACAAATACTTGTCGCGCTCATACTGGTCCTTCTCCGCACCTTCTATGCCCGCCGCCTCGAGGGTCACCTTCGTTGGGATTACATATGGGTCAGCGTCGCGCTAGTCATGGGTTTCGCGTGTGAAGTGCCCCTTACTATAGCCGTGCGCTTCGGTCTTGGTACGCACATGGCCGACTTGACGTACCCGCAGATCTTCCGGGTGGCAAAATGGGTTTGGATCACGCTTATAATTGGAGTCCAAACTGCAGTTTGGGCTAAGTGGAGCATCATTGCACTACTATGGCAAATTCAGGGGCGGCACGCTAGAAAGCGTAGGTACGTGCTGCTAGTCGTTGGGTTTTTCATTGCAGTATGGCCAGTTGTGATTATTGCGCTGATTTTGACGCAATGTAAACCTGTGGCGAAACTATGGAATCCGACGATGTCAGGCGTGTGTAGGAGTACTATTCCCTTAGAGAATGTTGTGATATTTCAAGGTTGTAAGTAACTGTCATATCCTGGATATATTATAATTGCTCGTACTAACGTGACCAACAGGTGTGGCGGCTCTGACAGACATCATCCTCGCACTATGGCCGATATCCATTGTGTACGACTTGCAGATGCCGAGGCGGACGAAGTGGAAGTTCTGTGTCCTGATGGCTGCTAGTATGCTTCCCGCCGTAGCTGCAATCAAGCGTACAGTGCTTGTGACAAAGACTCTAAACAGTGCGGATCCAACATGTTAGTATCAGCTTTGTAGCTACCATAGCATTCCTGCTGACCTTGGATTTTGATAGATGATTTCGGCCAGTTCATGATCTGGTCAGCATCCGAAACCTTCCCTATCTTTATCCTCGGCTCAATTCCTCCATTACAAGCCTGGTTCACTCAAATCATTCAACGGACGTACTTTGGCAGGAGAATTGAATCCAATCCAGATCATGGCTCTGATCCTACTGCCAGAGATGGAAGCCAAAAGTGTACACAGAGTCAGAAGAATGCTTATCTCGAAACTACCAACGAGCTCGAAAGCGATTCAAAGCTCCAAGCAATAATAAGTAAAGAGTAGAGAGAAAGACGGTCAATTTCATGAAGACGGGTGTGGTCCAGAAACTATAAGTGTTATATAAATAGTCGAGAAGGGCGAGAGTAGTAAAGGTCATTATCTTTAACATGATACTCATCTGCCTATGTTGAGCTAACAATCCAGCATCTTCAGGATTGTCCCTACACAGTCTGTTAATCGATGTTGTCAATTCATTTTCTGCTGTCCTATTAGCTTGATTGATACTATAATATTGATTTTGATTGCCTTTGAAGAATATGTGATAAGACTCACAATTTGACCGCTTGTGCTACTTCATTGATGTATCATAGATAGACCTATGCTTGACTTCTACTCGACTGTTCATGCTTTTTATTATTAACGAAATGGCAGTATTAGTTGGAAGGCACGACTTTTATTTGGTCGTTATTGTATCATGCTTCATAGAATGTAAAGTATCTTGTTGGATATGATTCAAAGTGATTGAAAAACGGCTAGACTCAGCGGATTATCTGAGTGAGACTATGAGGCTTTCGACAGTTAATAATCGTATTGAAGTACGTAGAGGTACTATAGTGGTCAATAAGCATTTATAGTCAAGATTATGTAATATGATTCAAAGTTTTCCTTTTCTTAACTAATGTGTGCCGCAAACTGTTATGAGAGTCTGATACTGTCAGATTTTCAGCTGACTAGTCAATTGATGTCGTGATAAGAATCGAATAATCTGTCCAAAAGCTGTATTAATTGTAGTGTAACGGATTAATGTTGTATGGCATGAATCAAGCCCTCTGACATAGCTTCGGCTGATGACTCATCTAACGAATAGGCCTTGCGAGGGTAATTATTAAACACATAATAATTAACGCGAGTCAGCGGGTTTATGGGGCAATGGTGCAACTTTAGGCCCAAACGTAGAATGTCTCTATACTAATACAATACCTCCTAATTCATAGTCAATAGGTACATGTGTACCAAATTTCAGGAGTGCGTCCTAGTCTAGAAGAGATATCAGCAAAATCAAGTTAAAATAGTCGAATTTTACAATCCACGTTTGGTACAAGAGAATAATTTTGTGGTTTCTTCATTCGTTACCATCTTCTAGAATAGTTTAAATTTTGTAAAACAGCTTAACTTATAGATCTATGTGTAATCTAGTACCAAATCTGCTTTTTATCGTGAGTTTAGCCTAGATATGTAGTGATATCCACAGTTGAAGTTGATGTGCTTTCTATGTTTGGCCCTAAATTTGCACTATCCTCTCTTAGAGAGCGTACAACTCGGCGGACCCAACTTTAGAGTTCAGTCGACCTGAAAATGCGGGGAACCTTAAAGTTAGTCGACTTAGCTTTAGACTTTAACGGCTTAGTTAACTAAGCATTTATGCTAGTAGGTGGTCTAAAAGGCCTTTAACGGCCTCCTTAAAGGCCTTTAAGAGGCCTTTAAAGAAATCGATTATTAGTATCTTTATAGTAATAATAACTATTATCTCTTTAATAAATACTATCTCTATAATTTTAGATAAATAATAAATAAAGCCCTTGTTAAGTACTCTAAAAAGTATGGATATTATATAAGTAATAGAGACTACATAAGCTATAGAAACTACTTAAGCTATAGATACTATTCTTACTAAAGATTATTATTATATATTATCTAAGAATAAGGATATAACTTATGAAGAGGCCTTAGAAAGGCCTTTAAAGGATTCTATATAGCCTTATATAGATTTATATCATATATTATATTATAAAGCATAATCTATAATCTTATAGTTAAAAGTTATTAAACTAATAGCTAGTGTACTAGAATATCTGTATTTAGATAAAGAAGGCTATATATACGTTATAGATCATATTATAGATTCTATAACACTAATAATAGCAAACTTTATAATAAAAGAAGTACGCTAAAAGGGCTATAGAAGGCCTTTAAAAGGCCTTTATGTTATTCTATTCTAATTCTCTAGTTAAAGATTTAATATTTGCTTTCTAAACTTAGAGAGATTAAGAAGACGTAGTCTCTATTACTAAATTGTCTTAGGAATAAGATAACATATAAATGTAATAGTATCTAGTATTATAAAGGGCTTCTTAAGGCCTTATAAAGGGCTTTTTATTATAAGGTTATAACTAAGTATTTAAAAGAAATAAAAGTACTTTAAAATTAAGTTATAACTAGTTTAAAGCTTTTAAGTTAAGAACAGTAGACACTTAGCTACTAGATTACTACGAATAAGCGCCTAAATAAGCTAAAGCTATATATAGACCAAAATAATAGCTATAAAATTAAACTTATTAAAGCTAGAGAATAGGTACGTTAAGAGCTTTCTAAAAGGCCTTTAATACTTATTATATTTAGTTAATTACTAGTTATTATTAAACATATCTAAGATGTTTAAACTCTAGACCTAGCTCTTATAGTTACTTTAATAAGGCATTATTAAAGATAGGCTAGATATTAATTCTATATTTAGCTAGCTTAGTTAATAGAACTTAGCTAATAAGCTAAAAGGCTTATATTACTATTACTAATTTAAAATTAAGAGCTAAGAGTTATAGTAAGTTACTAAAACACCTTTAAAAGGCCTTACTAAGGCCTCTTAAAATATAATTATAGAACTCTTAGTAAATATATTAAGTAATCCTATAATGTTATATTTATAGTCTTTATACTAGAAGATCTTTAAAAAACATAGGTTCTACTACTTTTATCTTATAGCCTTTATACGTACATACTACTACTACTAACAAAAACGCTAGAGTCTATTATATAAGATATTTAATTACTAATTTATAAAGTAAAGACTCTAAGCTTAACTCTTAGTAAGGCCTTCTAAAGCTCTTTAGAAGGCGTTTACTAAAACCGCTAACGATAATAGCTTAATTCTATTAGAGTAATACTATTAATTTGTTTTATAAAGCTTATAATATTAAATTACTTATAGAATATTACTAAAGTCTAACTAATAGCGATAAGATTAGGATTTTACTATAAAAGTACTATCTAAATTAGTATCTAGAAGGCTAGGATATTAAAGGTACATAGTAGTATTAGAAGTTCTAAAAGACTATAAGTAAAAGGCCTTTCTATAGCCTTTATAAGCCCTTATAAGACTATAGGATTATATTTAGTATATTAATCCTTCTAAAGGTTCTAAGCTTATAGTATATATACTTAAAGAATAAGCTAAGATGTTCTTATAATAAATAAGCTTTAAGGTTAATATATTATTTAAAAGACTCTAGAGAAGTAACTTAAATAAGGTTATCTTTATAGTCTTTAATAAGAGATAAGGAAAAGGTAAGTAGCTTCTAAGGGCTTCTAAAGGCCTTTATACTAACTTGTCTTATAGTTAATACGCTTACTCGTGTATTTATAACTAGCTATTCTACTAATAATTATACTATACTATTTACTAAAGTTTTTGAAATAGTTAAAAAGTCAACTAGTTATAAGCTATAATAGAAGCATATATATAAAAGAAGTATTATAGTTATAGCTTTAGATATAGAGGTAGTAGTATTAAGAGGTAAGACCTCTTTAAAAGGCCTTTTAAAGTCTTATTTAAAGTCTAATATTTCTTAAGAATTAGGAACTATCTTTATTTAATTAATCTATCTTAAGCTTTAGAAGTACATACGCGTTTAGTTACGATATACTACTAAATACACTTTAAATAAGGTGTAAAAGAAGTCTTAGGTAACATAGAAGATAATACTAAGCGCGAGATACTATACTTAATACTTAATGCTTAAAATAAGGGTAATTACTACAAGATACTAAGATAGATTAAAGGTAAGTAAAGTTAAAGCCCTTTTAAAGGCTATACTAAGGGCTTTAGAACGTTATAAGGATTTACTACGTATTGTTAGCTAGGCACTTTATAAAGGACATGTAATTATTATAACTAGATTAAATAAGTATTATTTACTAATAGAATAAGCTAACTTTGCTAGTATAAAAAAGTATACTAATACTATAGAATAATCTACTAATAAGTTATATTAAATAAGAAAAAGACTTAAACTTCTATAAGTAATAATAAGGTAATACCCTTTTAAAGGCCTTTATAAGGCCGTTTTGCTAATTTAAAGTATAATAGTATCCTTATCGTAGATTAGCAAGATGTCGATTAGTATAAGGCCTTTTATGACCTTTCCTTATCTTATACATATTAAAATACGTTAGTAAAAGCTCGAATTAATTAAAAATTCTTTAAATAAAGTAAGTAAGAATATAATCTTTATAAAGGCTATACTAAGCTCTTTAAAGATATATTATAGAAAAAAAAAGATAGCTACTAGTTAAAAGCTTTATAAGAGGGCAATATCGTTAGAAGTTATAAGACTTAAATCTACTTAAGCTAAACGATAGATTAGAGAAGCACAAAACTAAGTAGACTTTAAAAGGCCTTTAGAACGTCTTAATAAAATAGTAATACTTCGTATATAGATTCTATAAGAGAAGCTACATAAGAAACAGCTTATAAATAAGGAACGCTAATTAGTACTAGATAAGAGAAGACATAATAAAAGCTAAGAGGCCTTTAAAAGGCTATTTAAGAGTTATATAATAATAATACTAGAAAACTTCTATAAAAGTTCTTAACATATAACTTACTTAGAATTTACATTATTAATATAAATTATACGCGAAAATAAAAGGCCTCTAAAAGGGCTTTGATATTTAAAGGCCTCTCGAAGGCCTTTAAAGGCCGTTGCAAAACTTATTAGATTTTAAATTAAAAAAAACTAGAAATAGAATTCTAGTAAGAACTTTGTATTTATTTTAATTAGAAACTTATTAAAGCTCTCTTAAAGGCCTTCTAATTATCTACTATACTAGTAGTATTAATATCTAAATCTTCTTCTTTATACTCTCTTATAATCTACGTATTTATATTAAACTAACTTATATAGACACACCTACTAATTAGTGTTAAAGCATATGCTATAGATGTTAGTATAGCGGCCTTATAAAGGCCTTATAAAGGACTTATAGCGCTTTAGAGTGCTCTCGTTTTTTTTCTTATAAATATTATAAGGAATTTTAGTATCTTTATTATTCTTACGTATAGCCTTGCGTATACAACTAAGATTAAGCTATAAATCGTTATAAAGGTGTTTAAAAGGCCTTTAAAAGGGCGTGTAAAAGCTTACTTAGTCTTTGTTTTTTCCTTTAGAGACACAAATAATAGCAAGGACTTCTACACTATTATTAAAGGCGTTGTCTCCCTCTATATAAGTTGCCTTATGTTCTTTTATAACTTTTTTAAAAAAAACTAGAAAAATTAGTAGAAGGCCTTTTTAAGGCCTTTTAGAGAGCTTACTTTTTATATCCTTAACTTACTTAGCTCCTAGTTACCCCTAGTTCTTTAATAGCGTAAACTTAAATAGTAGTTAGAATCGAAGCCCTTATTAAGGACTTTAGTAACATACTTCTTTTTTCTAGTCTTTTTTAATATAATAATGTAATTTAATATAATTATGTAAAGCTCTAGTATCTCTAAGTTTTTTCTTTAAAATAATTAGTAAAACACCTTTAAAAGTGATAGAAGAGATATACACTTCTATATAAGTATGTAGTAGCGTGTAGGACCTATAGCTTATAGTAGCTGTAGATATAGACTAATTACTAGCCTTTAATAGATAACTCAGAAGCTAGACTATATATATTTGTGTGCGCGTGCCAAGACGCGTCACGTGATACTTATCTATACTTACTAGGGTTGTCCTATAACAACTGCCTCCCCTCTCTAGCGGCTTGACCCCAAGTCGTTTCAGGTAGGCTATAGGCCTATCCTTCGCTTACTTTTACCTTACGAGAGCCTTGCGAATACCTTACGAGTTGCAGGATTTTGCGACCCTAGTGTCTCGTAGGCCTCGGGCTTTTAGATCCGAAAACTTTGAGAGACTTACTACTTAAGCGCGACTCGAACCTTGAACTAGGCGTTTTCGCCCCGCTAGGCGGAAGCATAACCACATTAGGTTTAGGCTTCCGGGCTAGCTTCCCGCATATTAGTAGTCGTTCGCCTGTCTATTGTTAGCGTTTATTCACACATTTACTCACATTAGATCGTAATCGGTTACAAGCATACTTTCACTCTTTGTGTCGCATCTTTGTCTTGCGACTAGCTTGTGAATTTCGTGGGGCATTTAGGGAACGAAGCTTTTTACTTTATTGTCGATATATAAGCGTTAGTGAATAATAATAGCTCGCTTTGTTCGTGAAATTCTAGATTAGGAAATTTAGGAAAGCGTGAAGGGTGAACGTAAGCGTGAATATAAGAGTGAGTACGAGTGTGAATGTAAAGATGGTAGGTATAAAGGTAGTGCCTTTTCCCTTTGTTACTCCTTCTTCTCTTCTTTATCTTCTCATAATATCAACTTTCTGCTACTACTAGCATTCCTTTCCTCTTGCAACTTTCGGCTATTGATAGCCTAATCATAAGCGCTCCCTATACTCCCTGCAGGTTTGTGCCTATAGCTGAAGTCTACGAAGAAGATCGTCTCCCCCTAGTTAACACTTATGCACGCTATGTGTAATACTTTAACGACCTTAATCGTAAGCACACTAGCATCCTAGGTATAACTTAGCTAACTGTTTGTAGGTGACTTATGCGATAGTTAGTTTATTCCTAGCCTAACCCGCAAGTGTTCTACTTACTCTGCCCCTTCTAACGGACACGAATACTACCTAGTAGACCATTTACCACTTTTCCCTCATCTTAATCGCCTAGTGAGAGCTCGTCGCCTCGCCTTAGAGGTCCCCTGATCTTAACTTATATAATACGCTAGTGCCCTCTTAAGCTTAAACAATGCTTAGGCGGACTTCATCCCTCTACTTCGTCGTTAGTAGACTACTCGCGCCTGACGTTACTAGACGTTTTAATAGTAGGGGCAATCAATTGTTCTAGTAGAGGAAGCCTTAGACGCTTAGGAGCGTCAAACTAGTGCTATAGAGCGCTAGGCACAAATCTTCAAGGCTCTTATTACTATAAGTCTCGTCTTAGTTATTTGTATATACTTAGCTAACTATTTGTAGCGTTCGGCTCTAGCTACTACTAACCTTAGAGCTATTAACGACTCGCCTATTCCTTTCCGCTTAAACGACTATTATTAACGTACGCCTCTAACAAATGCGACCACTAGGTAAGCAACCACTCTCTCTAGTCCTTCTAATGCTAGTCGTCCTCGCGATAGTTAATCTGCCTCCCCTTAGGATCGGCCTCTTACTAACTAGATCCTACCCCTAGTTGTTACCCCTCCTAGGTTAACTATAGAGTAGATCTTATAGGCTGTTCGTGCTAACTTGTACCCCGTGCCTCCTACACTTATTAGCATATCCTCGGACTCTTCTTTTGCGCCTTCTTAGGCTTCACTCCCTGGATCTCCTCACGTCTCTCTGCCGCCAGCGCCTAAACTTGATCGTTCGTACTATTAGGCTAGTATTAGCGCTATGATTAATCCTACGATCTACTACTTTCTCGCTGGTTCTCGTCGCTTACGCGTTAACCTCTACGCTAAGCTAGTCGCTAACAGGCTTCCTGTGAGCGTTGCGACATGTTTAGGAGGAATATTAAGTAATGTAGATAGATAGTATAGAGAACGTAACCTATGAAGAAAAGGGTTCGTTAGGACAGATTAGGTAGAGAAAGGAAATAAATTAGCATAGTATTAGCGTTAGCATATCATAATAGCATTAGCATTAGTATTAGCATTAGCATACTAGGCGTTACTTAAACACAAATAAAACTTAACTTTTTAAGTACCTTGCTTCTTCCTAGCGTTTAGCTACCTTTGATTTTGTCTTTATATTAAACTTATTAACTAGCTCTTGCGAGTTCCCTGCTACTTCTACGTTAATCTATTGGTTGTATTCCTCTAGCTAATTAGTCTACTTAACGAGATATTACGTTTCGCTCTTCTGTTTCCTTATGTCTAGTATCTCTTCTACTTTGTATTCTACGACCCCGTCTATAACTAAGAGTTCCTATAGATTCACCTCTTCACCCTTCCTAAGGTGATATGGCTCTAGTAGGGATACATAGAACACATTGTGTACTAGGAGGTTTGTTAGTAAGGCTAAGTAATAGGCTTACTTACTAATTACTTCTGTGATGTAGTAAGGGCTAGCGAACCTTACGGTTAGCTTCTTATAGGGCTGCCTTAGTCTAATGTTCTTTACGTTTAGTAACACGAGGTCTTGTACGTTATAGCTCTTTAGTAGGTGCTTTTTATTATAGTGTGGGTCTTAGCTAGTATAGGCCCTCTCCTAGCACTCTTTCATTACGTTTCGCTTATGCTCTATCTCCTAGATTCTTTGCTCTATAGCTAGCACTTCCCCTTCTTGTAGCTCGCCTCGAGTCGATACATAAGTACCTTTAATATTAGGGTTATATACGTGTATTATGTTAAAGGGTGACTTCCCTATAGTAGTATTTATAGCATTATTTACTATAAACTCTGCTAGGGGTAGCTATTTTGACTATTAGTCTTATTACTCTAAATAGTAGCACTATAAGTATTGCTCTAGGGTCTAGTTTACTCGCTCTGTCTAGCTATCTATTTATAAGTAAAACGCTATTAATAGCTGTTTCTTTATCCTTATATAGTAATAGATGTCGGACTAGAAGGCTAAAGTGAATACCGACCCACGGTCGGACATAATGCCGTTAGGGGTTCTAAATCTTGTGAACACCTTGTCGACTAAGGCGTCTAGCAGGCCTTTAGACGTGATCGTCGTCTTGCATACTATATATATAACAAACTTAGAAAATCTGTCTACTACTACTAGAATAGAATTTAATATGCTTTCCTTATTCTTACTAGGTGGTAAGCCCGTTACGAAATCTATCGTGATTTCTTAAAAGGGGCGATCTAGTAGGGGTAGTGCTTGAAGCTCCCTATAAGGCATATGCTTCTTTAATTTTGACTTTTAGTAGACAGCACACGACTTACAATATTCTTTCACGTTAAGGTACAACCTTAGCTAGACGTACTTGCGCTAGGTAAGCTCCTCTGTCCGGGCTTTGCTAAAATGTCCTACTATAGGATCGTTATAATACATAGAGATGATTTGTAATCTTAGTACTTTATCCTTAGGTACATATATAGCGTCTCTAACATAAAGGAGACTATCCTTTATTTCCCTAGTTGCTACTCCTATACGAGGGTTTAAGTAGCGTTATGTGGAGGCATCTAACTTAGTTAAGGCCTTAATAGTCTTTAGTAGGTCTTCCAACGGGGGTTCGTAAGGCTCTTTATTATAGTAGATAGCTACTACTATAATCCTTGCTAGACCCCTACTAGTCTATTAACGTTTTAGTTTATAGCTCACGGCCCTTGTGGCGCGTGTGCCTATTTGTAACACAGTTGCTATAATCCTACGTACTAGACACGTGTCGTCTTTTGTTTCTGCCTCCTATAGCCTAAGCTTATTCTAGAGAGTAGGCAGGAGATGTAGAGCTGTCTCTTATATCTTCGCGTCCTTTTCGTAGTCTAGACGTCTTGATGGCCTATTAGCAGGATTCTTAGTCCTAGCCTAATGCTCGATAGTAAAGTTAAAGGCTATAAGGTATGTTACCTACCTTACTTGCCGCCCGTTTAGTTTCGTGGTTCCTTAAAAACCTTTAAGATTGTTATGGTTAGACAACACCTTAATAATATACTACGCCCTATCAAAGTAGTGTCTCTAGTGCTTAAAGCTCTCTACGATTACTAGGAGCTCCTAGTCGTGTATAGAGTAGTTCTTTTCAGCTTTGATGAACTTCCGCGACTAGAACGTAATTAAGTGCTATTGTAGGTATTCCTCTTTAGGGTCTTACTACGACAAGATCCTAGAGGCTGTAAAGTTTGAGACATTAGTCTCTAACTTGAGCTTTGCTTACGGCTTATAGTGCTCTAGTATAGGTGCCTTTATGAAGGCGTCCCTTAGCGTCTTAAAAGCACGCTACTCAACATCTGTCCACACGAGTGGCCCTAGCTTCTTGCCCTTAACGGACCCCTTTATAAGTGCTATTAGTAGCTAGGCGATCTTCGAGTATCCTTCGATGAACCTTTAATAGTAATTAGTAAAGCCTAGGAACACTTATACCTCGTAGAAGGTTGTAGGCACTAGCTACTCCGAGATAGTAACGACGCGCTCTGGGTCCATAGATATGCTATCCGTAGCGATATAGAAGCCTAGGAAATCTATAGAGGTGTAGTAGAAATCGTACTTCTTAGGATTCACATATAACGAATACTTCTAAAGTCGTTCTAACACCTGTCTTAGGTACTTATTATGCTCTGCTTTACCCTCGCTAAAGATCAGGATATCGTCGAGGTAGACGACATAAAAGACATCTACTAAGCCTACTAGGGCTTTGTTAATATATGCCTAGAACGTAGCTAGGGCATTAGTAAGCCTGAACGGCATTACTAAGTATTCAAAGTGCCTGTAACGGGTGTAGAATGCTGTCTTCTACTCGTCTCCCTTTTAGATTTAGATCCGATAGTACGCGTCCTTTAGGTCGATCTTAGAAAACACCTTTAAGCGTGCTAACTAGTCTAGCGTCTTGCTTATTAAAGGTAGGGCTAGACGGTTCTTAATAGTGACCTAGTT
>Ga0160428_1001928_pt1 | contig 13883 bp, 13 predicted proteins | sample SolpanmetagenomM_FD_108198 | JGI IMG/M metagenome (GOLD analysis project Ga0160428, IMG submission 108198) | Solar panel surface microbial communities from Lawrence Berkeley National Laboratory, California, USA - M | ecosystem: Engineered > Built environment > Solar panel > Unclassified ... | reverse complement strand
TTTCGCTCCGCCGTACTGGATTTTTTTGACCGGCTCCCCGAGTTTGGGCCTGACCTCGCGTCCTTACTGACCCGTAAATTTCATATTATCGACGCGCAACTTACTTCGTGACGAGTATAACTTCGAAACGCTCTAGCCGCAACACCATAACAAAAAAGGCATCGTTCCCAGTGGGGCGATGCCTTTTCTAGCTTCAAATCATCCGCGTTACTTCTCTGCTACGTCCTCAAAAGTGTACGCTCGCCCCACGTTTTCCAGGGGCTGGCCATCGGCCTCAGCGTAGGGATACACGAAGTAATTGAGCGGCGCGCCAGCTTGCTTGGGCACCAGCGTGAGGTCGCGGCCGCGGGTAAACTCAACGCGATTTTCGTCGTGCGCCCCAAAAAAGTAAGCGCGGCGGCTAGGGTCTTTAGCAGCTTCGGAAGCATCGACGGGCACCCAGCCGGTTTCTTTGGTAAAGAATTCGGCCCAGCAGTGATAGCCTTTTACTTCGCCCTTTCCCCGCTGGGCGGGCAGCGGCAGCCCGATGCTAAAGCGCGCCGGAATGCCCAACGCCCGGCAATACCCGATAACGATGGCGTGAAAATCGGTGCAGTTACCGCGGCGGGCATCGCAGGCGTAGTAGATGTCGCCGCGGCCCCAGCCCTGGCCGGTTTTGTCATAGCTGACGGTGCTTACCACGTGCTCGTAGATGGCGCGGGCCTGGGCTAGTGGCGTGGTAGCGTGGGCTTTATCAACCACTTCCTGCGCCTGCGCCTTGATTTTGGCGTCGAGCGGCACGAGGCGGTCGGGGGCTAGCCAGCGGGCCAGGTTAGGGTCTTTGGCTTCGGTTTCGGCGGGGGCGTGGTCGTCGGTAGCGCGCAGGTTGAGGTGCTCGCGGCGCGTGACGCGGGCCGTGAGTGTGACGGTGAGCGGCGCGGTGGGTACCGTGGCGGGGCGCAGGTGCACTATTTTATTGCCGTACGCGTCGGTTTCGATGGTGTAGGGAGCACCGGCTTCGATGTTGAGGTCGCGCACGTCCTGGTTTTTGTCGCCGTGCGGCACGGGCATCCAGAGGTCGAGGGTGTGGGTGCCCGCGGCCGGCACCGGCACCGTGGCCTGGCACTGAAGCAAAAAGGTGCGGCTACGCGGCGCGACCGTGGTCGAGGCGGGCGCGGCAGCGGTGAGCAGCAGCGCGGTGGCGGCGAGCAGCAGGTGCTTCATTGTAAGGAAGATTTGAAAAAGAGTGCTGACAAAATTACGCGCCGTTGCGGCTGGGAGCTTGGGTTACCTTGGGCCCTGCTGCTTATCTCGCCCAAATCTTGCTGCGTATAAGCGCTATGGCTACTGCTCCGAAAGCGCTTCTGTTTGATGTATTTGGTACTTGCGTCGATTGGCGCGCCAGCATTGCCCGGGCGGGCGAGGCGCTGGGCCAGCGGCTGCTCCTGCCGCCCACCAATTGGCTGGCCGTGGCCGATGCCTGGCGCGCCCACTACCAGCCGCAGCTCGAGAGCGTGCGCAGCGGCCACCGCCCCTGGACGCGCCTGGAAGCGCTCAACCGCGAGTCGCTCGACGAAGTACTGCGCGACTTTGGCCTCGAGGCCGTGCCCGCCACCGAGCGCGCTGCCTTTAACCTGGCGTGGCGGCAGCTGGCGCCGTGGTCTGATACCGTGCCGGGCCTCACGCGCCTGAAAACCAAGCATATCATTGCCCCGTGCTCCAACGCCGACATTGCCCTTTCGGTCGGCCTGGCCAAGTATGCGCAGTTGACTTGGGACACTATTTTGGGGGCCGAAATTTCGCACACCTTTAAGCCGCAACCCGCTACGTACCTACTGGCTGCGGCCGCGCTGGCCCTGCCGCCGGCCGAGGTACTCATGGTAGCCGCGCACAACGAAGACCTGGCCGCTGCCAGCAAGCTGGGGCTACAAACCGCCTTTATTCCGCGCCCATTGGAGCACGGGCCGGGCCAAACCAGCGACCTCCGGCCCGAGTACCCCTTTACTTTCGTGGCCACCGACTTGGTTGATTTGGCAACGCAGCTTGGCTGCTGAGGTAGCACAGCTTGGCATTTCTATGGCAATAACTGCGGGCGCGTCGCTGAGCAGTTCACCGCTGGCATCGCGCTAACGCTTTTATCGTATGCTATAGCGCTCGGCAAATAAGAACAGCCGGCTTCTTGAGTACATACTACATATGAGCAAGCAACAACAAACAACGCGCCCGCGCATCCTGGTCACGGGCGGGGCCGGCAAACTGGGAAAGGTCTGCGTAGCCGACCTTTTGGCCCACAATTACGACGTATTCGTGGTGGATACGGTACCCGTTAAGGAGGTGCCCTGCATCGTCGCCGACCTCGCCGATTTCGGGCAAACGCTCGACGCCTTGTCGTCAGTTGGCAAAGAAATTTATGCTGGGGTAGCCCCGCAGGCGTTCGACGCCATTGTGCACCTGGCGGCCTTCCCCACGCCGCGCCAATACCCTGATGCCTACCTGTTTCAGAACAACATCATGGGCACTTATAATGTCTTTGAAGCGGCGCGGCGGCTGGGCATTCACAACGTCATCTGGGCCAGCAGCGAAACTACGCTGGGCGAGCCCTTCGAGAGCGATGCGCCCTACGCTCCGGTAGACGAGGACTACCCGCTGCGCGCCAAAAGCGCCTACGCCCTGGCGAAGGTCTTGATGGAAGAAATGGCCCGCCAGTTTAGCTACCAGACGCCCGATATGAAGCTCGTCGGCCTGCGCTTCTCGAACGTGATGGAGCCGCAGGACTACGCCAAGTTTCCGGCTTATGACGACGACCCCGAGGAACGCAAGTGGAACATGTGGGCGTACATCGATGCCCGCGACGGCGCCCAGGCCATCCGCAAGGCTATTGAGTGGCAGGCCACCGGCATGCACGCCTTCATCATTGCGAATGCCGATACAGTAATGTCGAAGTCTTCGACTGAGCTGATGCAGAACTTCTTGCCCGAGGTGCCGGTGAAGAAAACGCTCGGCGAGCACGAAACGCTGCTCTCCATCGACAAGGCCCGCCGCGTGCTGGGTTACGAGCCCGAGTTCAGCTGGCGCGAAGCGAAGTCGCGGTAAGCTAACCCTCACTGCCACAAAAAGCCCTTCATTGGGAAAAGCTGCTAGCGACTGGTAGCGGCTTCTCCCAATGAAGGGCTTTTTGTAACCTATTGCTTAAGCGCTTAGTACGAAGCTTACGCGGTGATCGTCACGCTATCCAGGCCTTTTTGCACGGCCGTGTCTTGCACGCCGGGGATGGCGAGACCTTCGGCGCGTACCACGGTTACGTCCGTCATGCCCAGGAAGCCCAGCACGGCTTTCAGATACGGAGCTACGAAGTCGTAGCCAGCCGATGGGCCTTCCGAATAGATGCCGCCGCTGGCCATGGCCACGTACACTTTCTTGCCGGTTATCAGGCCTTCGGGGCCGTTGGCGGTGTAGTGGAACGTGATGCCGGCCCGGGCGATGTGGTCAACCCACGCCTTCAGCGTCGAGGGAATGCCGAAATTGTAAAGGGGCGCGCCGATAATGATAACGTCGGCGTCCTTAATCTCCTGAATGGCGTCGTCGGAGTGCTTAGCGGCTTCGTGCTGCTCGGGCGTGCGGCTTTCGGCGGGCGTAAAGAACGACTGGAGCTTCGCCTCTTCCAGGTGCGGGAAGGGGTGGGTGGCCAGGTCGTGTACCTTCACCGTGCTGCTAGGGTAAGCAGCTTGCAGCTTTTCGATGATGCCGTTGGCAAGCTGGATGCTGGCCGAAGCCCCCTTGCGCGGGCTGGAGATAATGTTCAGGATATTCATGGAAAGTGGGTGGCCCGGGGGCCGGTAAGGGAAGAAGTAGCTTTCAGGAATCAAATGTACATACATTTTATGTACCAACATTATTTTGAGGGGGTTGCTAATCGGTAGGTTACGAGTTTTAGTCTGGCGGGCAAAAGCAGAAATCACAGTAAGATCAGAATATTGCCTCTCCTTATACAGCAAAAGGCCAAACACGTTAGGGCTTTTGAGGCTTTGCTTTATCCGCCATTGCTTACTCTACCTTTGCCTCCTATACTTTAGCCGAAATGACTTCCTACGACCTGATAGAGCTACTACGCAAGCTGCTAGCTATGCCTGCTGAATCAGAGCTAGTCGAGTTCAAAGAAGCAAGCAATAGCTTTGATTTCAATGAATTAGGTAAATATTTTAGTGCTCTAAGCAATGAAGCCAATTTAAAGGAAGCCGGAGAAGCTTGGCTAGTTTTCGGCGTTAATAATGCTCAGCAAGTAGTAGGAACAGCCTTTCGCACTGACCCAGTGAAACTACAGAGCTTGAATAAAGAAATCGCTGACCAGTGCAACAACCGACTCACTTTTCGAGGTATTCACGAAGTAGTATACGAAGAAAAGCGTGTAGTTCTCTTTGAGATTCCACCCGCCACGATAGGTCAGCCTACTACTTGGAAGGGCCACTTTTATGGGCGTGATGGGGAAAGCCTAGGACCCCTCAATACTGATGAACGGCATCGCATTGAGCGACAGCTACACCAGTATAGTTTTGAAAAAAGCATTGCCTTTCCAAACGCAAGCGTTTCGCACGTACTGAGCTTACTGGATTACAAAAGCTTCTTTGAATTATTTGGGCAACCTATCCCACTAGATTCACAAGGAGTTATTGCCCGTTTCGCGAAAGACAAGCTTATTGTAAGAGACAAGGAGCTTTTTCATATAACCAACCTAGGGGCTATACTATTTGCCCGCGATTTGCGTGATTTTGACCACTTAGCTTATAAAGGTGTCCGAGTCATTTTCTATGAAGGAAGCGGGCGTACCGTGGGTAAGCGAGAGCAGGAAGGCCAGAAAGGCTATGCGCTGGGATTTAACGGAATGCTCAGCTATCTGAATGACCGACTACCTGTCAACGAAGAAATTCAAAAAGTGCGCCGAGAGCAGATACCAATGTATCCGGTAAAAGCTGTGCGTGAATTAGTTGCTAATGCGTTGATTCACCAGGATTTTACCACCAACGGGGCCGCGCCAATGGTCGAGGTTTTCGATAACCGCATTGAGATAACTAATCCGGGCCGCCCGCTGATTGATGTTCTGCAATTTATTAATCATACACCACAGAGCCGCAATGAGTCTTTGGCAGCAATGATGCACCAGCTTACTTTTTGCGAGCGACGAGGGAGTGGTATCGACCGAGTAGTAGAAGAGTGTGAGAAGCACCAGTTACCGGCTCCAAACTTTATTGTAGGCGACAACTTCACGCGGACTATTCTATATGCGCCCCGGCCTTTAAGGTTGATGGACCGCCGCGATAAAATACGTGCTTGCTACCAGCATGCGTGCTTAAAATATGATCTGGGTGAATTTTTAACGAATCAATCGTTTCGAGAACGGATGGGTATCGCCGAGCAGAATTATTCCATTGCTTCGCGCATCATTGCCGACACCATTGAAGAAGGTCTTATTAAGCCTTATGACCCGGAAAATAAATCCAAGAAGCTGACAAAGTATGTTCCTTACTGGACATGACTCTTATGTGATGGCTATGTGATTTACGCTTCAAAAACGCTTTCAATTCGCTCAGAATGGCTATTTTTTATGTGATGGCCATGTGATTCGTTCTTTTTATGCCCGATACCGCTGCCCCCCTTCCCTACCTCGTCTTCGACTTCGACTCGACCTTCACGCAGGTGGAGGGGCTTGATGAGCTAGCCGCCATTGCCCTACAAGGCCAACCCGACCAAGCCACCCGCGTGGCCGCCATCAAGGCCCTCACCGACCGCGGCATGGCCGGCGAAATCGGCTTCCAGGAGTCGCTGGCCCAGCGGCTGGCGCTGCTGGGGGCGCACCAGCGGCACCTGGCCCCGCTGGTGGCGCACCTGCAAACGAAGGTGAGCGAGAGCATCCGGCGCAACGGCGACTTCTTCCGGCAGCACGCCGAGCGCATCTACGTGGTGAGCAGTGGGTTTCGGGAGTTTATCGAGCCGGTGGTGGCCGAGTTTGGCATTCCAGCCAGCCACGTGCTGGCGAATACGTTCACCTTCGACACCGCTGGCAACATCACGGGCTGCGACCCGACCAACGTGCTGAGCCGCGACGGCGGTAAGATTCAGCAGCTGCGCGACTTGCACCTCGACGGGCCGGTGTACGTGCTCGGCGATGGCTACACCGACTACCAAATCCGCGAGGCCGGCCTGGCCAAGCGCTTTTATGCCTACACCGAAAACGTGAGCCGCCCCAGCGTAGTAGCCCACGCCGACGAGGTGCTGCCGACCTTTGACGAGTTTTTGTATCAATTGAAACTACCCATGACGCTGAGCTACCCTAAGAACCGCATCAAGGTTCTTCTCCTCGAAAACCCCGATGCCCGCGCCGCCGAGCTCTTCCGGGCCGAAGGCTACCAAGTGGAGCTAGTGCCCGGCGCCCTGGATGAGGAGGAGCTGATTGCCCGCATCGAGGGCGTGAGCATTCTCGGCATTCGCTCGAAAACCAACGTGACTGAACGCGTGCTGGCCGCCGCCAACCGCCTCATCGCCATCGGCGCGTTTTGCATCGGCACCAACCAGATCGACCTGCCGGCCGCCATGCGCAAGGGCGTAGCCGTGTTCAATGCGCCATTCAGCAACACGCGCTCGGTGGTCGAGCTGACCCTGGCCGAGCTCATTGTGCTGGCCCGCCGCATCCCGGAGAAAAACCCCAGGATGCACGCCGGCGAGTGGGACAAATCGGCTAAGGGCGCGTTTGAAATTCGGGGCAAGACGCTGGGTATCATTGGCTACGGCAACATCGGCTCGCAGCTTTCGGTAGTGGCCGAGGCCGTGGGCATGAAGGTGGTGTACTACGACATGGCCGAGAAGCTCCAGCTCGGCAACGCCATGAAGGCGCAGAGCCTGGAGGACCTACTGCGCCAATCCGACATCGTGACGCTGCACATCGACGGGCGGCCCGAAAATCAAAATTTCTTCGGCGCCAAAGATTTTGCCCTCATGAAGCCCGGCGCGCTGTTCATCAACAACGCCCGCGGCCACGTCGTGGACGTGCCCGCCCTGGCCGACGCCCTGCGCAGCGGCCACCTCGGCGGCGCGGCCATCGACGTATTCCCGCACGAGCCCAAAACCAACCAGGAAACGTTTGAGAGCGAGCTGCGCGGCCTGTCCAACGTGCTGCTCACGCCTCACATCGGCGGCAGCACGGCCGAGGCCCAGCGCAACATCGCCGAGTTTGTGCCCGAGCGCATCATGCAGTACATCAACACCGGCAACACCCAGCAGAGCGTCAATTTCCCCAATATCCTGCTGCCGGGCCAGCCGGGCCACCGCCTCATCCACATCCACGCCAACGTGCCCGGCGTGCTGGCCAAGATTAACAGCGTGCTGGCCGCGCACCACGTCAATATCCTGGGCCAGTACCTGAAGACCAACGAGTTGGTTGGCTACGTGATTACCGACATCAACAAGCAGTACGACCAGGACGTGATTCAGGCGCTGCGCGAAGTCGAGCATACGATTAAGTTTCGGGTGCTGTACTAAACACCCTTGCGGAGCCAACCGTTGGCTTGCTAGCAAACCCTTCGCCTTATGGCCCAACTCACCATCACCCTCGACGACAACCTCTTGCAAGCTGCCTAGGAGTATGCTCGCCAGCACGGGCAGGAACTGGACGCGCTGGTGGCCCGACTGCTGGCCGATGCTGTGCAGCCTGCAACAGCCGAGGTGTCCCAAAGGTCGGCTGCGTTCGTTGAGCGGCGGCTGGCTATTGTGCAGAAGCTGGCCGGCTCGCTCAAGGCTCCCGCTGATTTCGACTATAAGAAAGAACTGGAAGACGGGTTGGCTGAGAAGTACGGGGTATGAAGCATTACTTCGTGGATACCAACGTGCTGCTCGACTTCGTAACTGTTGCGCAATGGCTTTGGAGCGGTCGCTCAACAGCTCTTCGCAGTTGGTGCCACTGGTCAGGCGATGCTTTATGCCTCAGGCTTATCATTCAGCCACCTGTACCACCCCGTGCGTAAGACTAACTCGGCGGCGGAGCGGCGGCTAGCTTTGTCCGAGTTGGCTGAGTTGGTTGAAATAATTCCTGTCGGCCGCCCCGTTATCGAGGCTGCGCTGGCGCTGGGCTTTGCCGACTTTGAAGACGGCCTGCAATACTACGCCGCCCGCACCGTGCCCGCCATTGAGGCCATCGTAACCCGCGCCCCGAAAGGATTTGCCAACGGAACGCTGCCGGTGCTCACCCCACCGGCAGCGTTGGAGCGGCTGGGCGGCTAATTTTCTTCGCTGGCAGGTGCCGCCGGCTGCTGATCAGTGACCCAAGCGGGGGGCAGGTAGAGTGCCCGCTGGTAGGGTACCTGCCGCAGCTCATCCACCGGAATACCCGTTTTCAAATCGACCAGCAGCTCGCCTAGCAGCTGCATGGCTTGCGGGGCCGCGCACCGAAACTTGCGCGCGATGTAGTTGGTAGCTATACCAATCCATTGGTCGATGCTCTGCTGAATAAACAGCAGGTCGGCATCGGGCGCTTCACGCAAGTGCGGCTGCCGGACTAGGCGGTCTTCTTCTTCCAAGTGCAACCGGACGGCGTTCATAGCCAGTTTGAAAAGCAGATTATCGCGGCGCAGCTGGCGCAGGCGGGGAGCAGCCATAGGAACTCGGGTAAGGTGGTGGGAAAAGCCCCAAAGGTAGAATAGACCATTTATCTCGCTACTTAGATTCAGCCGGCTACCCCAGAAACATCCCGTTGTGGTGTTGCAAATACTGCTTGGTGGGCTGGTCAGCCTGGCTTTTGGGGAGCCTCTTTAGCTGCTCGCCGTGGAAGCAGTAGTACTCTTTGCCGTTTTGAAACTCTTCTTTGATGCGCGAGCTGATGAGCACCGCTTTGTCATCGGCATCAATGGTAATGTAGTGCTTATCAAACAGCTTGTGCCGGTCGGAGCGCAGTAGCAGGCTGTTACCCACCGAATTGGGCCCGGCCTGCGAAAAGGGCTGAATGTGCGCCGCTTCCAGCACGGGCGCCGGGCATCACCATCCGAGACTGGCTGGGCGTGCTGCGCGCCGCCACCACCGCCAACTGCCACTACGCCCAGGACTAACGCCCGGCTCGCCATCGCCAACTACCACCAGTTTGGCCACGCACGCTGCAATTTTTGCCCAAAATGGGCAAGGCCACCGAGCGCAAGGAGCAGGGCTGGCGCACCAAGCTGGACGGCCAGCGCCACGGCCAAAAAAAAAACCGAGCAAACTCTACGCATCGAGCTCGACGAAGACGCCTGGGAGCGGCTCTACGGCTTCCAGGCGCACCCCATTGCCCTCAACGCGGGCAAGCAAGTGGCAGGGCCGCGTCATTAGTCGGTTTGGGGAGGAAAGCATGCGGGTGCTAACGCTGTGAAGGGGTAGTCTTACACACAGGTGCAGGTCGGTATATAGGTACTGTAAATTCTGCGAGTCCGTGCGGGTGAACGCCCGTCTGCTCCAACGCGCGGACTCGCAGAGCCCATGGCACACGGCTACTTACTCTGCAAACCGCGCCAGGCGCCTGCTACAGCCGGTCGCGCACCTCACCCAGCAGGCGCTGCATTTCGTTGCGGGTGGCTTGGTCATCACTCCGTATGTTGTTGTTGAAAAACGTGACGGCCACCAGCCGGCCGCTTTTGCAACGCACAAACCCCGCCAGGTTGCAGGTGTGGGTGAGCGTGCCGGTTTTGCCCCACAGCCACGTCACTTTGGGCGGTCCGGCATCGAAGTACCGCTTGCGAAGGGTGCCTGGGCCGCCGCCCGCAGCCAGCAGGCTGAGCAGGCGCGGCTCGGGCACTTGCTGGTGCAGGCGGCACAGCACCGCGGTGAGGGCGCGGGGCGTGAGCAGGTTGAGCCGCGACAGCCCCGAACCATCGACCCACACGGGGCGGTCGGGCAAGTTTTTTAGCTCATTCTTAAGCAAGTAGCGGATAGCCCGCGCGCTACTCAGCGAGTCGCGGTAGCCCACGCGGCTGCTTGCCATTAGCAGCAGCTGCTCGGCGAGGAAATTGTCGCTCACGCGCAGCATTCGGCGGTAAAGCGAGTCGGCCCGCAGGCCGCGCAACGTGTGCACGCTATCCTGGCCGGGGTGCGGGCGCCACGCCGTGCCCACTATCGCCCGGCGCAGCGTGTCGCCGAGTAGGCGCAGCAGCAGCGTCCGGCTGGTGCGGTAGGGCACTTCGTCGATCCACTTCTTGGCGCTGGGGCGGTAGGTAAAGCGATTGTCGAGGGCGGCGCGGTATACGTGCATCTCCTCGTCCTGGTCGGGCGAGAGGCGGAAATCCGGGCCCGCTGCGGCCGTCAGCGGCGCAAAGCTGCGCGGCAGCACGCGCACCCGCTGCGGCAGCACCTGAGCCACGGCGCCCGGCCGGGGCCGCACCACCAGCGGCGCGGCGGCGTAAAAGCGCACCGTATTGCCGTACACCGGAAAAGCCGTGCGCTCGGGCTGAAAGTAGTAGCCAAAATCATCCCAGGCCCAACTTGGCCCGTAGGCTGGCGAACAAGCGATGTCGCAGTAAGCCAGCATCTTTTCGGGCCGGCCGGCCAGGAAAGCATATGCCCGGCGCGAGGGCACATCGCCGTGCAAAAAGGTAGGGTCGCCAGTGCCCTGAAAGAACAGCGTATCACCCCGCGAGAAGTACCGCAGGCTGGGCAGCGAGTCGGGCAGCAAGGCCAGGCCCGCGGATAAGCTCAGCAGCTTCATGGTGCTGGCCGGGGTAAAATCCTTGCCCTCGTTGTAGCCAAAGAGTGGCGCGCCGGTGGCTGCATCGGCCAGGGCCACGCCTACCTGCTGCCGGCGCAGCACCCGGGAGCTGTCGAGGCGCTGGCGCAGCCACGGCATATCGACTTTGCCGGTGGCCGAGTCGGTGACGATGGCAGCCGGCACGGGCGGCGCGGTGGTCGTTTGGCCGCAGGCAGTAGTAAGCGAGAGCAACGCCAGCGCTAGCTGAGCCGCGTAGCGTCGGGCCAGGTAATCAGGAAAAGATGCGGGAAGAATGGGCACGGGCGCAACTTAAGCAAGAATGGCGCCGCCAGTGGCTAGCAAAGGCGGTGTTCTCAATTTTTTCATTTTGTCTGTCGGGGTCACCACTCCCGCTGTTATTGGCGCTAGCCAGCGCCCTAGCGAAAGCTAGCCCACTATTTTCTCCCTCGCCTGCCCACTGCCTGGCAAGCTGGTTTTCTACTTCATCAACAGAAACTTTTGCTGCATCACCTCTTGCACCGAACGGCCCGAAATTTTGCTTTCAAGCCATGAGATGATGTCGAAGTACAGGAATGGCCGCCGCTCGAAGGGTTGCACCGCAATTTCTTCCAGCTTGGTTTTCAGCCGCACAAACTCCTCGCGCAGCTGGCCGGGGGCCACGTGCCCCACTCGCCTGAGAAAGCGGAACACCTCGACCTGCATAGGCTGCTGGTCATTCATCTTGCCCAAGAATTGGTACACCGAGCGCACCTGGTACTCTAGCTCGGCATCCTGGCCGGCCTCGTAGTGCGCGACCAGGTTGAGGATGCGAGCGAAGCACTGCAAATCTTCGCGCAGGCTCAATTCCTTGTGGTCGATAATTCGATTTAAGTATTTGATTGCCTGTCGGTATTGGCCACTACCGAAGTACAGGCAGGCAATTTTGTAGTAGAAGACCAGCGTCCGGTGCAGGTCGAGCTGCGCCTTGTACTGGCCCAGCTGTTCGAGCAGTTCCGGAATGATCTCTACACCTTCGGTGAAGCGCGCTTCCAGAAAGCACGCGTTGATGCGGTTGGTCCAGATGTACTGAAAAAGCAGGATTTCGGTATTGGGCGTAGCGCGGCGGGTTTGGTTGGCGGCAAAGTCTTCCAGCGTTTGCAGCACCTCCTTAAACTTACTGTAGTATTGCAAGTTGAAGAGCGAGGCCAGCAAGTTGTGCAAGCCTTTGATGTAAAGCATCGTCTGGCTTTCCTGTAGATCGGGCTGCTGGCCGAATAAGTCGACCCACTTCTGCGCGTAGCGGTAGCAGGCCCGAAAATCCTGGTTGATTGTGTGGTACCACACGTGCGCCTGGTAAAAATAGAGCTTCTCCCAAAACCCGCTTTCCCGCCCAATACTAGCCGGCACGTGCACCCGAAAATAATCCGTAAACTGCTCGTGGTCAGCTTGATTGCGGGCGTGCCCGGCTTGCAGATACAGTCCATACAGCCGCAGCGAGGCATTGGACAACGCGTGCTGCTGGCCGAGGTGCGCCGCCGTGGCCGTGGCCTCGGCCGCCAGCGATTCGGCCCGCCCCTGCAAGCTGCGCGTGATGTACTGCGACTCGATAAGCTTCTCAAAATCAATAGCTAGCAGCGCTACGTGCGGCAGCTCGGCCTGCTGGGCAGCGAGCTTCACCCGGGCCAGCATGCGCAGGGCCTGCTGGTAAAATCCTTTGTTGTAGAGCACGCGGGCGTAGTCGAGCTGCTCGTGCAGCTGAATATCCAGGTTTTGGCCGGCGTGGTAGAGGCGCAGGCTAGCCAGCAGCTGCTTGTAGAGATTGGCTTTGAGATTGGCAAGCTGGGCACGCTTGAGGGTGGGCACCTGCACTAGCACGCGCTCTTCATCGGGCTGCTCCTGGGCGTCGAAGGCGTCGAATAGTTGCAAAAACTTCAGCCCTTCCGTGGAGCCTTGACGGTTGGTGAAGAGCCGAAAGTGGCGCTTTTCGGACTGCGTCAACGATTTCAAGAGCTGAAAAACGGGGTCGCTGGGTTTGTTAGGCATCGTATAATAAAAAGCAATAAATAATTTATTTACAATGACTTAACCATCAATTTTCCAAACTTGGAAATCATAGAAATCACTGAAAAATATTTTTGATCCGTGGAAAAGTACCGGTACTTGCAAGCCATTCTACAAGCTGGCCCCGCACCAACGGGTTTTCTACTTCTTATGGCGACGCAAAAAATCCAGATTTTCGATACCACGCTCCGCGACGGCGAACAGGTGCCGGGCTGCAAGCTAAACCAGCAGGAGAAGCTAATCATTGCGCGCCAGCTCGAAGCTTTGGGCGTCGATGTCATCGAGGCCGGCTTTCCGGTGTCGAGCCCCGGCGACTTTGCGGCCGTGGCCGCCATCGCGGCCCAAACCCGCGAGGCCACCGTGTGTGGCCTCACCCGTGCCGTCGAAAACGACATTCGCGTGGCGGCCGAGGCACTGCGCGGGGCGCGCCGGCCGCGCATCCACACCGGCATCGGTACCTCCGATCTGCACGTGCAGCAGAAGCTGCGCACCACCCGCGAAGACGTCGTGCAGCGCGCCATTGCCGCCGTGAAGCTTGCCAAGAGCTTTGTGGAAGACGTGGAGTTTTACGCCGAGGATGCGGGCCGCACCGATAATGAGTTTCTGGCCCGCGTGTGCGAAGCCGCCATCGCGGCCGGCGCCACGGTGCTCAACATCCCCGACACCACTGGCTACTGCCTGCCCCACGAGTACGGCGCCAAGATTAAGTACCTGTACGAGAACGTGAAAGGCATCGAGCGGGCTATCCTCTCGACGCACTGCCACAACGACCTGGGGCTAGCCACCGCCAACTCCATTGCGGGCGTCAGCAACGGGGCGCGCCAGATTGAATGCACCATCAACGGCGTGGGCGAGCGAGCGGGCAACACAGCGCTGGAGGAAGTCGTCATGATTTTGCGCCAACACCCTGACTTGCAACTCGCTACCGACATTAATGCGCGCTTGCTAGCCGAAACTTCGGCGATGGTGTCGCACCTCATGAGCATGCCGGTGCAGGCCAACAAAGCCATCGTGGGCGCCAACGCCTTCGCGCACAGCAGCGGCATCCACCAGGATGGCGTGATTAAGTGCCGCGAAACCTACGAAATCATTGATCCCAAAGAAGTTGGCGTCGCCGATTCGAGCATTGTGCTTACCGCCCGCTCGGGCC
>Ga0160428_1001927_pt1 | contig 13887 bp, 15 predicted proteins | sample SolpanmetagenomM_FD_108198 | JGI IMG/M metagenome (GOLD analysis project Ga0160428, IMG submission 108198) | Solar panel surface microbial communities from Lawrence Berkeley National Laboratory, California, USA - M | ecosystem: Engineered > Built environment > Solar panel > Unclassified ... | reverse complement strand
TTATCGATAGCACGAGGATTTGGAGCGATTTAGCCGGTAAATCGGGGTGTGTTTCACATTTCGGTAGGTGCGGGCCACCGCAAACTCGGTCGGGACTCGTGCTATCGGTAACGCCGTGAAAGCCGTTCAAAGACCAGGTGTGCAGTACGAGGTCCAGGCCTTTGAAAAGATGACGAGATCCCGTCATCCTAGTCCGGCTCCCCGGGAAACTAGCCTCGACATCAGGCTCCCGATCGGCGTTGCATCGGTCCCATCGGACATCCCCCGCATGGCGACCGCGCGGGTCGTGTCCTTGAGGCCGTGGAGCGTCCGCCCAAGGTTCAATTCGCCCTTGTCAGCTTTGCTGCTCATTCCGCGAAGATACGCGCCGGGCCGCTGAACCTCGCCGCGCCGGTATTTCTGGATGGTGGCGATGACGGAGGCAGCAGCACCTCGCTGGCCCATGATGCGACAGGCTTCCTTGAACGCGTGATTGCTGATTCCCGACTGGCCCGCAAGCCGCTCCGCGGTGGCGACCACCTCGCCCCACGATCCATCGCGGTAGAGCAGACCGGAACAGAGCTCGGGCGCGATCGACATCATGAATTCGGGATCGACACCGTGTTTCTCCAGATCGTCGTCGACTGCAGTTTGAGGTTGAGAGGGGAGGGCGTCCCCATTTCCACTACACTTTTCCGCCAAGCCACTACTGGTATCTGCTTTAGCAGATTGGAGGTGCGTTGTAGTTGTAGAGTGGATGTACTCAGGTCCATCCCAGCATGAACTATCATCCTGATCGCTACCGGTATTGGGGACGGCGATCTTGGCCGAAACAGCCCCGGCAAGACGACGCGCACGCTCTTCGATCTGCTCCACACAGGCCGTCAGAAGGCCGGCATCGCGGACGCAACGCATCTGGTCGGTGGCCATCAACGCCAACGCGAGATCGTCACCCGCCTTCAAATCGTGAAGATCGGCGTCGAATGCCGTTTGGACCAGAGCCCTGATATTCCTGCGGGCAGCGGCCAGGCGCTTGCGGAGCACTGTCAGCGCCGCGTCCTCTGCGGCACCCTTCGCCGCGCGGGCAGCAAATTCCTGAAGCCTTGTGCCGATTGGAGCGAGGACGATGCCGTAACCCCACGTGATGAAGCCGTCGATCCCGCGACGTCCACCACGATGACCGTTCGGACTATCCCGAAAGCTGACCAGACCGAAGGCTTGTGCCTGGTTCAAGAGCTTTTGAACCTGTCGAACGGTTACGCCCAGCTTTTGCGCGAGCAGGTCGTTTGATGGCCAAACGACGGGAATTTGTCCACCCTGCCAGTCCTGCGGCTTCGTCCAGGCAAACAGGAGATCGATGACGGAGACCACGCGCAGGGGGACGCCCATATAAGGAGCCGCCCGTTTGAGCGCCGCAAGCGCGTTGGAAGGTGCCATTCCGGTCTCGAGCCCGCAAAATTCGTCGACAAGCTTCGTCGCCCTGGCGGCATGCTCGTCAAACCGGCGAAGTCCCCGGCCGGGGCTATGGGCAGCAGCCATCGTTCGTTCTCCCTGGGAGGGGAGCCCGTGCAGACAAAGCGACACCGTGGCGCCATGGCCGGCGCTTTGGGATAGCAATATGAAAGGGAGCCAGCTAAAGTGAGGGTTCTCACATCCGCCCTAGCAGGCGTCCCGAAAAGCCCGGCCTCGTGCCGGGTTTTTCATGTCCGCACAGCGTCCCCTTGATCGTTGTGACGCCCGCCCGGGTGGACGGCGGCGGTCAGCGTTGAGCCGATCCACAACGTCGATTGTTAAGCATCGCTGGCGGGTCGGTCGTGCGCGATGAATCGTGCTATCGGTAACGGAACGGGCAATAATCACGTGCTATCGATAACGAAGCGTCGATTTCCGCTCGTGCTATCGATAACGCCGTGCTGCTGAGGCACGTGCTATCGGTAACGCCGTCGCGTTCTCGCTCGTGCTTTCGGTAACGGCGTGAGAATCGGGCGATCCGGCAGCCCCACGTCACATGTAGCCCAGAAGGAGAGGGTCCTCCTCAGCGCCGCGGAGGGTAGGCGTGGCGGGGAAATGGCAGTTAAGGCAGCGAGGAATTGCAAGTTCATGCGCGAAATTAGCTGCCGCCGTCTGTCCAACCGGCAGATCGAATGGGACTTTTTCGATCGTTCGAAATGTCACTGGCGACCGAAAGAACGGAGTTTTGTGTGACCCGTAGAAATCGTCACCCCGATCTCCGATCCTGTATTCGGGACTCGGCGATCTGAAGATCGAGCCACTGCTCCGAAGCAGCAAGAAGGGGAGTGAGCGTGCCGACAATCAGGCGGCGTCCGTCATCGGGATCCGTTTGTCTGACTATGTATCCAAGCGCCTCGAGATGCTCGATGTGGCGCAAAGCGGTGGTCGTCGAGCCTCCGCTGAGCTTACAAAGCTGGGACACAGCGATGCGGCGCCGCTCGCACGTGGCCACGTAAAGCTCCAGGATCATGTCCCAGCTCGGATCATAGAATCGGACCCCGTTGAAGTGGGTCGCCCGCCGACGCCGGCCGACCAACACCGCCCTGGCCTCGGCGAGCCTGCGCTCGGACAGGTCTCTCGCGTCTGGCGGCATAGCCAGCAAGGTGTCCTCGATCGCCTTGCGCGGCAGCCGCACGACGACGTCGATCAGGTCGTCTCCTTCAGATGCTGCACCCATAATCGTCTTGATCCATTTCGGATGTAGGGCTCAGCGTTCGCCGGTAAGCGGAACGTGCCGAGCGCAAGCGCGCCGAGCGCGAGGTAGGCGTAGATCCCAAGCCCGGTGTGGTAGGCAAAGAGCGGCACGCGTGGCAGCAGGGCGCCGAAGATGCTCATGAAGAGGTCGGCTACCGCAAAACCTGCAGCCCAGATCGGCCAGAAGCGGGTCGTCGTCACGCCCAGCCAGTAGAATCCGGCGGCGACGCACGCATCAATCACCAGGATCGATACCTCACCTGGAGCCCAGCCTTCTCTCGCTGCAATCAACCGAATAGCCGTAGTCGTGGCGAACCCCGCCATGTTGATGAGCGCGCCCAATCGCTCGGGCCTGCCCCCTCGGAGTGCTGCGAAGAGCAGCACGCCGACCATGACGACGTTGAAGATGACCGCGAGGATTATCTGGGCGCTCATAGGATTTCTCCCGGCCCGCCGGCCGTTACCCCTGTGGTGACATAACCTCGACAACCGGCGGAAGATCGATCTCCTCGAGCGAAGCGGATGAAGGCTTCGGCAAATTCTCGCCCCAACTCGTCTCCGTCAGACCCAGTTGGCGACCGACCTTCTCGACAAACAGATGCGCTCGCATTGCCATCTGATCCTGACCATCGACGAGGGCCGACAGCGCCGCGACCGTCGCCTTCACCGTGCGCTGCGTCATCGCGGCGGATAGGCTGTGCGCCTCCGTCGCCTCGAGCGTGGTCAGCAAAAATTGCGCCGTATCGCGTGTGGCTAGATTGATCGATCGCTCCGCTCTGCGTAGCTCGTCGGCGACGATCCGGCTTGTGTTCGAAAGGGATTGCATAAGGCCTCCTTGCGCTCCGCGCGCCCATCACAGTGGTTTCAGCCCGAGTAGAAGAAGCAGCGTTACAATCGCCATGCCGGCCGCAGTTACGCCCAAGGGGGTCACGATCGAGATGATCGCGGTCCAGAAGGCAACCTGCTTCCAGGTGAGCATATTCGCTGCCGCCCCAGCGGTCGGCAACGGGAGGGGAAGCGGGAAAGTTGGTGGCGCGGAAGGTAGGTCGTTTGCAGGGGGTAAGGGCTCTACCCCTCCGTCGTGATCCGCTAGGAGCCGCGCGGCGTCGAAACGGGTCGGCACGCCGAGGATATTATTAGCCTTTAACAGCTGCTTATCGACCGCCCGGTGGCTGCTACCCGTGGCCGCCGCAATCTCCTTCGAGTTGCGGTTCTGAAGCACCAGGCGAAGATAAGACCGTTGACGATCGGTCAGGCGGGCAATGCGATCCGGTGCGCTTACGTCTGAGGTAACAGCCGCGAGCGTTTGTTCGGCAGGGCGCGAGCCCGGTTCGTTTGTCAGCATGCTCTTGAAAATACTGGCATCGCGGAATGATTCGGCTCCATATCAGGGATAACTCCTGACGAGCCCGGTCGATCAAATCCACATCACGAATGGGTTCAGGCGGCGCGCGTACGCGGCGAACATGTCACGTTCGAGCGCCGTCGACGCCTCGCCGAGTTCTCATTTTCGAGGCAGGCCGAGACCATGCGCACCCCGGCGATCAGCAACGGCCGCCACTCAGCATGGGTCATAGCCCTAGTGAACGGACGGAAATTTGCCGAGAGTTGCGGCTGTGTCGTTCAAGCGCGAGGCCCAAAAGGAAAGGATCTGTCCTTCGGCAGGGCGATCTTCGGCTGTATGCGCGGCAAATTCGGACAGGGTGCGGGCGAGTTCGGCGCCTGAAATCACGCGTTCGCGTTCCAGTATCGTGGCCAGAAGGGCCATCCAGTCGCCATGTGCCTGCACCAGCGCTTCAATCTGAAGTATTCCCGAGCCGCTGCCGGAGAAACCCTGTGAAGGGCTTCGGCGCCGGCGGAATCTCGTAAGCAACCTTTTGATCAAGGACATGGCGCGCGTTCCATCAACCGCCCGCAGCCGGGACGGTTGAACACGCGGGAACACTGGTAACCACGCCCCACGTATTCCCCGCACCGACAAGCGGTAGCAAGGTCTTGTATTTCGCGGGCCGCCCGACGGAGGTCGGGGACCCAGCATTCGACCGCACTTGCGGGCTTAGGATGGTGTTCAAGCCATGCCCAAGCCACGCCGCTATGGCACAAGGCTCCGGCGAAAACACGCTGTCATTGCAAATCAAAGCAGACCCAAGCATCCTTAGTGCTGGAGTTGCACTCGTTGTGGGATTGAAGCGGCGCATGGCGGATGGCGCGCCCGCTCGATGACGGGGAGGGGGGCCGCCCCGACGATCGATGTGTCGGTAGCCACGCTCTTCCGGCACCTTCATGCACCTGTATTACAAACGATTGGTGCAAAGGAGGGAGGGTCGCAAGGCTTAGCGGAAGGGCAACAGCACTCGCGCCCCCGCGGCGGATAGCCTCCGGGGGCGGGCATGGGAGCCAATCGGGAGTCGCTCGCGCGCTGCGTGCCCATGGGTATGCCACGCAGCACCTCACGCAAGGGTTGTCACCCACAAGGGCCGCGACGGCGGCATAGCGGCTCGGGTGGCGCGCGAACGCACCGGTGAGTCGTACCTGTTAGGGTCGGGCGCGGCATTGGCTCTGGAAATGATGTCTATGACATCGCGTGAGCTTCAGGCACGGATTTTTCGCGCACTGAATGCGAAGAAATGGCCTGATCAAAGGATTAGCCACCCGGCCGAGAACCGACGTCGAAGGGATGAAACAGGCGATCGAGGATCTGATCGGGGATTGTATATGGCAGTTGTCGGGCCAAATCAAAGTGAACAGCTATGTCGGCCAAATATCGGCCCGCTGGGATTGAGCTCATCCAGAGCCGATTATATCATGTCGAGATAGGTTGCCTCAAGGAGAGCATCCCCGATCGATCTCGGATACTTGTGCGATAAGGCAACTTCGCGTGAGTAGGCGCGGGAAGGGGCGAGCTCCTGCGGCGAGGGGTCAGTGAGCGGCGATTTCGCGGACAAGCCGTTGCGCACTGTTACTGGCGTCGCCTCGTTTCGCAATCGATCGATTTTGATGCGCTACCATGTGAGAATGTCTAGCAGGGGTCATAGGCGTATCAAAACACATTCTCGATTGCTGGTTCTCGTGCTAGGCACGCGAGATGAGTTTTGAGAACGCTTCATGCTGATCGGCTATGCCAGGGTCTCGACCACCGAACAGGATCTGACGCCCCAGCTCGACGCGTTGCGCGACGCGGGTTGCGAACGGACCTTCAGCGACAAGGCAAGCGGCGCCAAGGCGAACCGCGTCGGCTTGGCCGACGCGCTCTCCCATGCCCGAACCGGCGATGTGTTGGTCGTGTGGAAGCTCGATCGCTTGGGCCGCACGATGAAGGGCTTGGTCGATCTGGCTGCTGATCTGGCCGAGCGCGGCATCGGGCTCCGATCGCTGACCGATGGGATCGACACAGCCGGCACTGCCGGCAAGCTCGTCTTCCACATCATGGCGGCAATGGCTGAAATGGAGCGCGACCTTAATCGCGAACGCACAACAGCCGCCCTGGTGGTCGCGCGGCGCGAGGGAAGGGTGGGTGGCCGGAAGACTGTGATGACGCCCAACCGGCTCGCGGCTGCTCGCAAGCTCTTGGCGTCGGGAATGCCGATGCGTGAAATCGCGCCTGCGATCGGGGTATCGGTCCCGACCTTGTACCGCCATTTCCCAGCACCGGACCCGGAAGCCATCAACGCGGAAGGCTGAGGTGCGAAAGGGCAGATCGAAGCGACTAGCTCTCACACATATATCCGCTATGCTGGATTTATGGAAAGCGATTCAGCAATAACTGCGTTGGGTGCGCTCGCGCAAGCGACGCGCCTCGACGTCTTCCGTCTGTTGGTACGGCATGAACCGGACGGCATGGCAGCAGGCGACATCGCTCGTCAGCTCGACGTGCCACAGAACACCATGTCCGCACACCTCGGCATTCTCTCGCGCGCCGGCCTCGTGCGATCCGAGCGACGCAGCCGGTCCATCATCTACCGCGCCCACCTCGACGGCCTGCGCGCGCTTACGCTGTTCCTCGTCAAAGACTGCTGTGCCGGCAATGCCGAGCTATGCGCGCCACTCGTCGCCGAACTCACCCCCTGCTGCTGAAAGGACGTCCCATGGCCGTCGATATCATCATCTATCACAACCCCGAGTGCGGCACCTCGCGCAACACCCTCGGCCTAATCCGCAATGCCGGCATCGAGCCACACGTGATTGAGTACCTAAAGAGGCCGCCGTCGCGCGCGCTGCTGGTCCAGCTCATCGAACGTGCCGGCATGACACCACGTGAGCTCTTGCGTGAGAAGGGTACGCCTTACGCGGAACTCGGTCTCGACGACGAGGCCATCAGCGACGAAGGGCTGGTAAGCGCGATGATGGATTATCCGATCCTCATCAACCGGCCACTGGTCGTCTCACCGCTCGGGGTGAAGCTTTGTCGGCCTTCTGAAGCCGTGCTCGATCTGCTGCCAGCGGATCAGCTTGGCGCGTTCGCAAAGGAAGACGGGCAGCAGGTCGTTGATGCATCGGGCCAGCGCGCCGCCTGATGCTCCTTGCCGTCCTGATCTTCGTCGCCACGATTGCGCTCGTCATCTGGCAGCCCAAGGGGCTCGGCATTGGGTGGAGCGCGATGGGCGGAGCCGTAGTGGCGCTGCTCGCGGGGGTCGTCACCCTTAGCGACGTGCCGGTGGTGTGGGGCATAGTCTGGAATGCGACCGCCGCGTTCGTGGCGATCATCGTCATAAGCCTGCTGCTTGATGAAGCCGGATTCTTTGAATGGGCGGCACTGCATGTTGCTCGCTGGGGCAGGGGACACGGCCGCCGACTTTTCGTCCTGATCGTACTGCTGGGAGCGGCCGTGTCCGCGCTGTTCGCTAACGACGGTGCGGCGCTGATCCTGACGCCGATCGTCATTGCCATGCTGCGCGCGCTGGGCTTCAAGGAAAAGGCGACGCTGGCGTTCGTCATGGCGGCCGGCTTTATCGCCGACACGGCAAGTTTGCCGCTGGTCGTCTCCAACCTCGTCAACATCGTGTCGGCTGACTTCTTCAGGGTCGGCTTCGGCGAGTATGCCTCCGTGATGGTACCGGTTGATCTGGTGTCGATCGCCGCCACGCTGGGCGCACTGCTGCTGTTCTTCCGTCGTGACATTCCACAAGCCTATGACGTCGGAGCGCTGCGCGCTCCCAATGAAGCTATTCGTGATGCCGCGACCTTCCGCGCCGGTTGGGTTGTCCTGGCGCTTCTGCTCGCCGGCTTCTTCCTGCTCGAGCCCCTCGGCGTACCGGTAAGCGCAGTTGCCGCTGCCGGCGCGATCCTGCTTCTGGTGATCGCCGGGCGAGGCCATGTAATCGAGACACGGAAGGTACTGCGAGGCGCGCCATGGCAGGTCGTGATCTTCTCGCTCGGCATGTACCTAGTCGTCTACGGCCTGCGGAACGCCGGCCTGACCGATCACCTCGCCGCGCTGCTCGATCGCACGGCACAAGGCGGTGTGTGGGGTGCGGCCTTCGGAACGGGCATCATCGCGGCCATCCTCTCGTCGGTGATGAACAACATGCCGACCGTGCTGGTCGGGGCGCTGTCGATCGACGCGGCGCACGCGACCGGCGCGGTCAAGGAAGCAATGATCTACGCCAACGTAATCGGTTGCGACCTCGGCCCGAAGCTGACGCCGATCGGGTCTCTCGCGACGTTGCTGTGGCTTCACGTTCTCGGTCAGAAGGGCGTGCGGATCGGATGGGGCTATTATTTCCGCGTCGGCGTCACGCTGACCGTGCCGGTACTGCTCATCACGCTCGGCGCCTTGGCATTGAGGATCACTCTCGGATGACAGCCCTGATCTACATCGCAGCGGCGCTTGCTGAAATTGGGGGATGCTTTGCCTTCTGGGCTTGGCTGCGCATGGGAAAGTCACCCCTGTGGCTCGCGCCAGGCATAGCGTCCCTCGTCGTCTTGCCTGGCTGCTGACCCGCGTGGACAGCGATGCGGCAGGGCGCGCCTACGCCGCTTATGGCGGCATCTACATCTGCGCCTCACTGCTTTGGTTGTGGAGCGTCGAGGGCGTTCGGCCCGACCGCTGGGACGTGGGTGGCGCGGCCCTATGTCTCATCGGAACTTGCGTGATCCTGCTCGCGCCGCGTGGTGCGTAACGCCGGCCCTATCTGACTTTGGAATGTTCAATGCCTCTTCGCGACCTGTCCGAACCCAACCATCTACCCGCACTCGATCCGGCCTATGCTCACCAGCGGCCTGCGCTCGGTCTCGGTCCGGCTGATCCCGCACCGCGTATCCTGCTGCTCTACGGGAGTTTGCGCGAGCGCTCTTTCTCGCGGCTATGCATCGAGGAAGCTGCGCGCCTTCTTCACTTTTTCGGGTGCGAGACGAGGATTTTCGATCCGTCGACGCTACCGTTGCCCGATCAAGTGGCGGGCGACGACCACCCGGCCGTTCATGAGTTGCGGCAGCTCTCTTTATGGTCGGAAGGACAGGTCTGGTGCAGCCCCGAGCGACACGGTCAAATCACGGGCATCATGAAAACGCAGATCGACCATCTGCCGCTGAATATGGGCGGCATGCGCCCTACGCAGGGGCGCACGCTGGCGGTGATGCAGGTGTCAGCGGGATCGCAGTCGTTCAACAGCGTCAACACACTACGCGTGCTCGGCCGCTGGATGCGGATGTTCACCATCCCCAATCAATCATCGGTCGCCAAGGCGTTCAACGAGTTCGACGATGCCGGGCGGATGAAGGCCTCGAGTTACTATGATCGCATCGTTGACGTGATGGAGGAGTTGGTACGCTTCACCGTCTTGCTCCGTCCACATGCCGACCAGCTTGTCGATCGCTATTCCGAGCGCAAGGAAGCCGGGGTGCCGATGGATCCGACAACCGATCTATCAAGCATCGCGACAGCCCGCGTCTGAAGCTAAGCCCGTCCACCGGGGAAGACTGCCTCCCACGCCTGCAATGGCGTGGCAAGTGCAACATTACCGCACGATAGGCTTGGCTTCAGCCGGTACAACAATCGCTGTTTGCGTCGAGGGATCGGCCATAGCGTCAAGGCCTTCGGGCACGTTGCGATGCAGCTCGTCGATCCAGACCTGTCCATGAGCGTCTGAAGGCATGCGCCAGTCGCCGCGCGGCGACAGCGATCCGCCGGTCGTGACCTTGGGTCCATTCGGCAGAGCAGAGCGCTTAAACTGGTTAGCGAAGAAGCGGTGTAAGAACACCTCAAGCCAGGCGCGGATGATACCCAATTCGTAAGCGCGCTTTTGCTCCTCGGGAAACCCGGGCGGCCAGCTTCCCGCACTGACGTCTTTCCAAGCGTGGAATGCCAGAAAGGCAATTTTTGAGGGCGGTAGTCCGAACCGGGTGAAATAGTAGATCGAGAAATCGTGGAGCTCATACGGTCCGATCTTGCCTTCGGTGCTCTGCGATTCTCCTTCGCTCGCCTGCGGGATGAGCTCGGGCGATATTGTAGTCCCGAGAACGTCCAGAAGGACGTTTGTCACGTCGGTATCGAACAGCCGGTTCGAAGCCGTCCACCGGATGAGGTGCTGAATGAGAGTCTTCGGAAGCGAGCCATTCACGTTGTAGTGGCTCATCTGGTCGCCGACACCGTAGGTACACCAGCCTAGTGCAAGCTCCGACATGTTGCCGGTGCCGAGCACCAAGGCGTTGCGCTGGTTGGCAGCTCTGAACAGAAGATCCGTCCGGAGTCCCGCCTGCACGTTTTCAAATGTCGTATCGTAGACCGGTTGGCCGGTTGCGAACGGGTGCTGCAAATCCGCTAGCATCTGGTTGGCAAGCGGCTTGATGTCGATCTCCTCGGCGGTCACACCGAGCCCACTCATCAAGGCGTGGGCATTGGACTTCGTCCTGGCGCTGGTGGCGAAGCCAGGCATTGTAAATCCGAGAATGTCGGTACGTGGACGCCCGAGCAGATCGAACGCCTTTGCCGCGACGATCAAGGCATGGGTCGAATCCAACCCTCCGGACACGCCGATGCAAATCTTGGATATACCGGTTGCTTCCAGCCTCCTCGCAAGCCCGCTGACCTGGATGTTGAACGCCTCGTAGCAGTCCTGGTCGAGACGGGCCGGATCATCAGGTACGAAGGGAAAACGATCGATGTGCCGTCTCAGCCCCAGATTGCCCATCGGGGGATCGAGATGGAAGGACACACGTCGGAATCGCCGGTCCGGCATCCCGTTTGCGATAGCGGCCTCGTTGAAGGTGCCGGTCCGCATGCGCTCTAGTTGCAACCGCTCGACGTCGATGTCCGCAATGACCATCTGGGACCCGACGCTGAACCGCTCCGTCTCCGCGAGCTGAGCTCCCAGCTCGTATATGCAGGCTTGGCCATCCCAGGCGAGATCCGTGGTCGACTCTCCGTATCCGGCTGCGGAGTAGATGTAGGCTGCCCAGCAGCGGCCGGACTGCAGCTCGCAGAGGCGCCGTCGTGTGTCCGCCTTGCCTACCACGATGTTGCTTGCCGAAAGATTCGTCAGGATCAGCGCGCCGGCAAGCGCGGCAAAGTCGCTTGGGGGCGCAGGAGCCCAAACGTCCTCGCAAATTTCAGTGTGGAAGATCAGGCCGTCGACGTCGTCGGCCTGGAACAGCAAATCCATTCCGAAAGGAACTGGCTCGCCTCCAACATAGATCTCGCCACGCACGTCACGGCCGGAGGCGAACCACCGCTTCTCATAAAACTCACGGTAATTGGGAAGGTGGCCTTTCGGTACCACACCAAGAATCCGGCCCCGGTGCACGGCGACAGCACAATTGTAGAGCCGCCCCTCTCGACGGAGAGGTGCACCCACCAGAATGACCGGACGAAGATCGCGGCTTGCAGTGACCAGATCCAAGAGCCGTCGCTCGACTTCGTCGAGCAGCGCTCGCTGCAGGAAGAGGTCATCAATGGAGTAGCCTGACAGCCCGAGTTCCGGAAAAACCATCAACGCAACGCCTGCATCGCTCCCCTCCCGAGCAAGTGCCAGCGTCGCTTCGAGGTTGAACGCCGGATCAGCGATCCTGCAGGTGGGTCGGCAGGCAGCGACCCTCACAAACCCTTGTTGGTAGATCGACAGGAAGTCGGCTGCCTTACGATCTCCATGCTCATACCGGCTCGTATCGGGCATCACTTTTCTCCGCGACGAATGGATTGGAATCACGACTTTCTGCTTGGCTGGTCGCAGGCTGTCTCAGCCATGTGGACGGGTTCGCCCCAATCCTCTGAAAAGCGCGGCAAGAGCTTGGATGTTGGCCAGCATCAGAACTGCCGCCAGCGCCAAATAGCCCCAGCCCAGCCATGTCAGACTGCTGATGATACGGGGCTCGTCACCCTGCCAGATTATCGCCAGTGTCACTTGAACGACAAAAAGAGTGGCGAGTGCGGCCGCACCCATCCAACTAAGCCGAAGGCGGAGCAGTAAGCCGATCCCGAACAGGGATTGTGCTGCCGTCAGAAAAAACTCCTCATGCTGACGCGCATCGAGTGGCAAGCTGGTGAGGTGCCCTGCACCCAAACCGACCGCCAGCGGCAGCATGCCGACGAGGAGGGTCCACTGATTGATCTTGTCGGACATCATGGTTGCAAGCCCGGACTCAGCACGAGCTGACATTACGAACAATGCCGCAACCACGACGGCAGGTGCTTCGCTCGCAAGCGGCGCTAGCCATTGTATCAGCAGGAATTCATCGAAACCAAGCAGGCGGCCCGAGTCAATCATGGACTCAGCAAATGGCTCCGCTGAGGCGAGGATGATCACGGCGGCAACGAGCGTCAGCGCACCCATCGCAAGCCACTGGCGCGTGGGCGAAAGCAACAGCAACGCAGCGGCCGGGCCTGGCTCGTCATCCTCGTCCTCGTCCTCGTCAGACGCCTTCCTGCTGGCCTGCCACATATACAGCCCGAACATCGCGATCAGGACGATGGTATCGATCGGGGTGATTCGGCCCTTGGCTACGATCCAGAAGGCGTAGATGCTCGGCAGCAGAAGGAAGAGGATTTCGGTGCGGTTGGCCGGAAGGAGCTGGATGGCGCGTTCTCGCGTGCGATACCAATGAAGAAGCACAAGTAGCGGCCAAGCGAGACCGACGAGCAGCCGGTTCGCACCCGTCATGTTCGCCGCCGCATAATGTACGTAGTTGGACCCCGGATTCGCACCCGCCGAGTAGGCGTAATAGAAGTCGACTGCATATTCGGGGAGAACGGTAATCAAGGCAATGATCGCTACGATCAGCCCCGCCGATATGCGCTTTTCAGCGGCTTCCGCCCCCCAAGACAGGAGAAAGCCTGACGCGAGAATGGCCGCACCGAACGCCGCAGTGTCGAGCAGCGGATTTGGGCGCCAGCCTTCTACCCGCAAGATAATCGCCGGGACCATTGCTGCGCCGGCAATTGCTAGCAACACCGCGAAACGGCCCAGGGACGGCGTGCGCTGGGCGCTGATTAGATCGCTTGGCACGGGCACCTCTCGTCAGAATTTACAGCCGCAGGCTTCGCCTTTGCCGCATAATCATTCTTCCCTACATTCTACAGTAGCTGTAGAAGCAAGCGCATTGTAATCCCGGCAGCAGAAAGCGGGCATTCGAATGCAAATCGGCGAATTGGCGAAAGCCACCGCGACCAAGGTCACGACGATCCGCTTCTATGAGGGCATCGGCCTACTCGGTCGCCCCGCTCGCACGACCTCAGGCCGGCGCACTTACGGGGCATCAGACACCGATCGTCTCAACTTCATACGAAACGGTCGACGTCTCGGTTTTTCTATCGACGAGATCCGCTCCTTGCTCGCACTCGCCGATCAGCCGGACCGCGACTGCGGGGAAGCCACTGAGATCGCATCGCGTCATCTCGCCGATGTTGAGGAGCGCCTTCGCCAGCTAGGCGCGCTGCGCGATGAACTGGCTGCTATGAGCGCAGCCGGCTGTTCCGCCAAAACGATGGCCGAGTGTCGGGTTATCCAGGCTATCGCTGGACCAACCGCATAACCCTGAACGAGAACGGAAAATCACGTGATGCCACTACGGGGTCGGTACATAGAATGGACCCAGATATACGCTAAGCGCCGACAGGTCTGCTTGGGTGTCCGAAAACACCCGTTTGTCGTGCATCCAGGATGGCGACAGGGTTTTCCGCCGTAATCTACGCCTTCTGGGACAAGGGCGTCGTCCCGGCACGGTCTGCCGAACGACAGCTACTGCCAGATCCGGCCGCTCGTGGGCGAT
>Ga0160428_1001926_pt1 | contig 13897 bp, 14 predicted proteins | sample SolpanmetagenomM_FD_108198 | JGI IMG/M metagenome (GOLD analysis project Ga0160428, IMG submission 108198) | Solar panel surface microbial communities from Lawrence Berkeley National Laboratory, California, USA - M | ecosystem: Engineered > Built environment > Solar panel > Unclassified ... | reverse complement strand
GGACTTGGCTCAGCACCGGAGTCGGTCACGATGAGACGCCGGGAGGGGCAAGAGCAGAAACCGCCGGCCCGAAGGGCCGACCACCGTGCGAGGCACGAGCCCGGCCAGCACCGCAGGTGCGCCACTCCGAAGGAGTGGGCTGGGGGGAGCGCGAGGGGGCGCGCAGCGACACCCCCTCGCACGTCCGCCAGGACCAAGGGCGGCGACCCGACCGGGTGGCATCAGCCCCTGGCCGCGGCGGGCGGGGCCAGTCACCCGCAGGGCGCGGCAACGCCGCGAACCGGGGCAGCCGCAGGCCGAGCGAGGAACGAGCGAGCCCGGCTTGACGCCCCACCCGCCACGGCCACGATGACCGCCCGAGGAGCGGTCACCGCCCGCAACCAACACCGCCGCCGCGCAGCGGCGCCCGCCCCCTGCGACGAAGGAGCAGGTACCAGCTGGGGGAGCGCGAGGGGGCGCGCAGCGACACCCCCCCCCCGCTGACGCGCTGCGCGCACCTGCTCGACGATCTCCTCGGCGGTGCCGATCCACAGGTACGGCGCGGACAGCAGGTCCTCGACGGCGGTTCCGGTCCCCTCGGCGAGTTCCGCGACCGCACCGCGGCGGTCGGAGGTGAACTCATTCCTGTGACGGACTGGCTACCCTCCACTAGAATCGATACGTGCCCGAGACCAACCGAGTTATCCAGACAGTTGAGGTTTTCACGCCTGGAACGACCCCCGTCTGGACCAACGTTAAGCGCGACATTTTATGGAGAGATTTTAATTTCTTCTTGCGGCAGGGCGGCAAATTCATATCAATTTTGGGAACCACCAAGCTGGGCAAAAGCACGCTCGTCAAAGACTCATTCAGTTCGTCCCTGTTCTCCATCTATATCCCAGGACAGAACCTCGCTAAAGAGGGAGAATTTGCACTTTGGCGCAGACTTGCCGCGGACCTCGGAATCGCCACTAGCACCCAGAAGGGTAAGGTGGTTGGTGATAAATCTCGCTGGGGCTTCATGGCACGGTTCGGCATCACGGTTCCAATGTTCACTGCTGCCATAAGTCCATCGGTCGGTGGAGAACATTACGTTGACACCTCCACGACTGAAACGCATGACGTTGACATTGCTACGGCAGTTACCCAGGCATTGACGGTCCTCGCAGTAAAGGCGAGGGAAGATGGGGTTAATGTTCCCATCATCGCAGTGGATGACTTCCATTTTATTGAAGATGTCGAGAAGCGACGAGAAATCATCCGGGCGCTGCGTCCTATCGCTGAGTCGAAGGTTACCGTGATCTTGGCAACCCTTCCCGGCCGACAGGCAGAGGACGCCTTCAAGAACACGAACATCGGGGGGCGCCAAGAGGTCATTACTGTCTCCAACTGGGAAGTAGCTGACCTCGTTCAGATTGCCAAGAACGGCTTCGAGACCCTTAACGTTAACGCTAAAGAGGAGCTCACCGAGAGGCTCGCTAAAGAAAGTCACGGTAGCCCTCAAATCATGCAGCGGCTCTGTCTGCAGCTCTGTGATCGAGTTAACGGCATTACCCAACAGGTGGCAATAAAGCAGTCACTGCAAGAACCCGCGAACTGGACGGATTTCTTCCGTAGCATTAAGGATGCAGACTCCCTTGAATGGATCAAAACCCTCAAGGGTGGTTTCGTAGCTGGTAAACCGAGGAACACTTTTCCTGACCCCCGGGATGGGCACTCCTATGACGGCTACCAGCTGATTTTGAAAGCACTCCATGAACTCGGGTGCCCCGCCGAGGTCGAGTATGCGAAAGTAAAAGCACGCATTGTAAGTCATGTAGGGGGTCGATCCAGCGACCTGACAACCTACGCTTTAGAGCAAAAAGCCTCCAACATGAACACTCTGGCATCGCGCGACACGTCCACGGCCTTGAAGAATATCTCCTCGTCGACCGACACGGACGATAGCTTGTTCACCGACGAGGAGATCGGGCTCATGCAGATGATCGCTCAGCCCGTCTTCGAGGTGGTCGGGAAAAACGCTAACGACATGATCATCCGGATCCTGGATCCTCAGCTGGGTTATACGCTGAAGTGGTATCCAGAAGCCATTACGAGCTGAACGCGGCCGATTTCCACTCAGTCTTGAAGTTCTACTAAGGGACCGAGTAATCGCCTCACCAGGAGGCTGCTGCGCTCCATCACACCGGCAGCTGGGGGTCGTACTGGATGCCGCGGCACACGTGCCGGCCCCGCTCGGTGCCGGCGGAGTGGTCGCTGCCCCGGGGCTGGAGGCTTGGGCGATGGTGATCGTCGCCGGGTGACGTGCGACAGCGACGCCTTGCATCCGCTGCCGCAACGACCGGGGGTGGCGGTCCTCGTCGTGGCCGCGCCCGTTCAGCAACTACCTCACGGCTGCGCTCGGGGTAACTCAACGAACGGCAGGCCGACCGCATGGAGCTTGTTCTGCATGTTTAGGTCTCCCGTTGCGACATACAGGGCCGAGCCGGGGTGCCGCGACTGCAGCTGCAGCGCGGCGGCGATGAAGCGGTCGTCCGGGACCGACAGGTCCAGCCACGTGGGAAGACCTTCGGTACTGGGCTCGCGGTGCTCGAAGACGGCGAGCACATCACCCGCCACTCGCGCCCCGGTGCGTACGTCGCCGTTGTCGCGCAGACCCTTGAGCCGGCGGTCTGCCTTCTGCGCAGCCGCGCGCAGCTCCGGCGTGCGGCCTGCGCGCTTGAGGTCGTCAATCTCCCCGAACACGAGCGGCAGGACGTGGGCCATGTACCGAGGTCCCAGCGCTGCGGTGTGGACAGCCAGGTCGGGGTTGTCGATCAGGGTGTTGGTGTCGGGCGCCAGTCGAATGGCGTAGGAGTCGACGGGAAGCGTCTCCGCCAGGTCCCGCAAGTTCTCGGTGGCTTTCTGCGCCTTGGCCGTCGCTGCGGCGGCGCTGCCCGGCACGGTTTTGTCTCGGCCCGTGCGCATGAGCCAACGATCGAGCAGGTCCAGGCTGTCGTCTAGCCGCTTGCTCACCGACGTGATGGGGTGCGGGAAGAGGAGGCGGTACCTCGGGCCCCAGTCGCGCAGCCGCCCGAGGAGGTCCATGCGCGAGGCCTCTAGAGCCGCGTCGCTCGGACCCCAACTCCAGCGTGCAAAACCGACGAAGGTCGCGCCCCCACCGCCGTGGCGGTTCGGGTCGATGTTGACGAACGTCGACCGTTCCAACACATCGAGGTAGTTGCGCTCGAGCAGGTCGAGCTCGCTCAGCAAACCGTTCAGATAGCTCGGCGGCACCGGCATGTTGGCGGCGCTCACGACGTTGACCGGGGGGTCGCGGCCGCGAGTTGATCGAGAGTGACGCTGTTGGGGATGGCGGCGCGGCGGCGGGTGGCGGGCATAGGGGCTCCCCGTGGATGAGTGGCGGCCGAACGAGCCGGACGACGTCGATGGTGACGGGTGGGACGCGGGCGAGTATGTCGTCCAGGGCGGCCACCGGCATGACCGCGAGGTCGAGCACTTCTCAACGGCTCCTCTGTCCCCGCTGGGGACCTGGTTACAGCCCGAGGTGGCCGGCGGCGTTGGAATCGTCGAACAACTCGCCGCGGCGGATGTAGCCGCGGGCGACGGAGATGGACTTCCACCGGCCGTGGTTCATGATGTCGCGCTCAGCCACGCCGTTGTCTGCTGCCTGGGTGGCGAACCCGGCGCGGGTGGAGTGCGCGGAGTAGTAGCGCCCGCCGGCGTCAGCGGCCTGGAGCCCGGCGGCTCGGGCGCGGGCGCTGATGGTCTTGGTGATGGCCAGGCGGGCCATGCGGGCCTGGTGTGGGTCGGGGGTCGTGGTGCTGCCCACGCGGCCGTTGTGGAACAGCGACCGCAGCACCGCCCCGTGCAGGTCGGCGACCAGGGCGCGGCGAGCGGGCAGGCTGCGGCGTGCGGTGGAGCTTCGGCCCGGCCCGCCGCCGCCAGCGGGCGCGGGGTGGGTGTTGGTGGGGTCCTGGACGGCGAGCTGCTGCCCTAGGCGGTCCAGCCAGTCGTCCATCGCCCGCACCGGGCACAGGTGAGCGCGGCGGGCCCAGGGGATCGCGAGGAAGGCGCCGGCGCCATCCTGGTCGGTCTTGGAGGTGCGGATGCGGACGATGAGCCCGGCCTCGTCGGGTTCGAGGTCCTCGACGTTGAGGGCGGCGAGCTCGGAGGCGCGCATCGCGGAGCTGAAGGCGAGCAGGACCAGCGCCCGGTCGCGGACCTCGTGCAGGGACTGCCCACGGGTGGAGGAGGAGTCGATGGCGGTCACGATGCGCTCGACGTGCTCGGTCATCAGGGCCGGGGCCTGACGGCTGCCGGTAGCGGTGCGGGAGCTGGTGGTGTTCTCGACCATGTCTCGGCGTAGCCCCTTCAGAACACTGCTGAGGGTGGGGTCCTCCAGCGGGCTGGGGTGTCCGGCGTCGCGGTGGATGAAGGTGACCGCGGCCATCCACTTGTTCAGCGTGGAAGCGCTGATCCCGCGCGGAGCCTCCCCGTCACCAACGCTGCTCGACGACACCGCCCTGGTCGACGCCGCCTTGCTCGGCGTCCTCTTACGCGACGTCTTCTTGCTCGAGGAGGTCTCGCTGGCGTCGGTCGCGGGTGGGTAGACGGCTTCCTCGGCCCACACGGCGAGGTCGTGGGGGTCGGCGGGTAGAACCGGGCGCTGGTGCGCGGTGGCCCACTTCGACCACCGTTCCCAGACACCGAGGTAGGCGGACCAGGTGGCATCCGAGACGCTCTTGGCGCGCAGCTGCGTCAGGCGTTGGACCTCAGCGGCCCGCACCGCCGCTCGTGCGGCAGCAGCCGTGACGTCAGGGGAGCCGGGAGTCGGCTCGCTCACGGGGTTCTCCGTTCAGGTGGTGCGAGTCCACGGCGCGGGTGGGGCGCTGCTCACGCGAGGGGTGCGGGGTCATCGTGGCCCTTCCGGCTGTAGTGGGTGTGACGGTAGCGACCGGGCGCGCAGGACGGACCGGTCACGGGCGTTCGCCGGCTTCGGTGCTCCCCGTGCTGTCGCCCTGACCGTCCGGGTGCTCCTGGGTCTGACCTGCGGCGCTCTGACCTGCGGCGCTCTGACCGGCCTCACGTTGGGCGTCGGTGGGGACCTCGTAGACGCCGGTGGGGTAGTCGGTGCGCAGGACGAAGGAGGGGTCGAGGACCTCGTCCTCGTCGGCCAACAGCAGGTAGGCGCCGCCGATTGCGGTCAGGACGTGGCGGTGCAGCTCCAACCCGCCGGGGTCCAGGGGCACGTCGATCGCGATGGGCTGGTTGTCGGGGACACCGAGCAAGGCCGCGCGCAGGTCGCCGGCGGTCAGGACGCGAGCCTGGTGCAGGACGGTGACGTGCCCCGGGGCCGCCTCGGGCACGGCGCCGGCGTGGCCGGTGAGGGGGTCGGTGGCGCTGTCGTCGTCTGCGGGGTGGGGGGTGTCCCACATGCGCTGCAGCAGGGCGTGCTCGGCGTCGACGTCGTCCAGGTGTTGGGCGAAGTAGTTCTCCAGGTGGCTGCCGGTCTGCTCCTGCGACGCGTCGCTTGAGGAGGCGCCGCGCTCGTCGTGGGTGTTGGGCTCGGGCAGGTTGTCGTGGTTCATCGTCGTGAGTTCCTTCGGGTGGGGTGGATTGCTGTCGGAGGTCGGCTGCTCGTGTGGGGGAGCTGGATGGTCTGGGCGGGTTCGCGTCGCATCCTGCGGCCGCGTGGGAAGCCGCGGCCGACGTCGCGCAGACCGGGGAGGGCTGTGGCGTACTGCTCGGCGAGGGCCGGTGCTGCTGCTGTGGTGGTGATGATGGCCAGCTGGTGGTGGTCGGCGTACGCGACCAGTACGGGGAGCAGGACCTCGCGCAGGACGCAGCCTTGACCGGTTCCGGGAGCGGAGCTGAGGTGGTCGGCGATGGCCCAGCGGCCGCGGTGTCCGATGACGGCGAGGACGGCGTCACCGGTGGGTGAGGAGTAGTACCGGGTCCACGGGCGGGCCACGGCGTAGAACTGAGCAGCCAGGAGCGCCGGCGCGAACACCCACAAGATCACCAGCAGGACCGCGGACACGACGCGCCCGGGCCAGGGCCCGCGCTTCATGCCGTAGCTGACGCCGAGGAGTCCCCACCGGAACAGCAGCAGGCATCGTCCGAAGGTCGCTGCGCTACAGCCCACGACGGGCGGAGGCCTCCGACTGGCGAAGGGCCGCAACAGCACCATGATCGTGGCCAGCAGGAGGAACAGGCCCACAAGCACGGCGTTGTAGCCGACCAGGAAGACCGCGATCATGAGCGCCGGGTTGCTGGTGCTCATGCTGTTTGGGCACCTGTCCCCGTGGTGGCTTTCGCGGCGTCAGGGACCGCGGCGCGCCGGCGCTGGGAGCGGTTCCTCATGAGCTGCCGTCCTGGTGGTCGCGGGAGGATGGAGGCGTGCTGCGGCGGACCGTATCGGCCCTTCCGACGCTCCGAAATTACCATACAGAATAGTGGTTCTGTATGCTAAAGACCTCTTGGGCACCCGGACTGACCGTCTCGCTGCTGTTGCCTCTGCTGCTGCGTGTGGACTGCGCGCTGCTGCTCTGCGGCTACTCGCCGCTGCTGCTGATGGTTGCGACTGTTGGCACGCAGCAGAGCTAGCGCAGCGCCGACACGAGCGCAGGCCGGCGGCAGCAACGGCGGCGGGGGCGCCGCAGCAGTCGCCGGCAGCTGCGCAGAGCCGGAGGTGCTAGCACTGCTCCTGGGCTCCCGGTGGTGCGGCCAAGGCGCGGCTATCAGCCGTCGACGATCTCCTCAGTCACGGTGCTGGTCCGCCGGACGAGGTGCCACGTGACCGAAGGTCCTCCCGAGCGTGCCGCTTCGAGGGCATCTACCGCTTCCGCCCGCGTGCACCCGCTCTGAAACATGATCCACTTACCGTCTCGCTCACCAACGACGTCGTAATCCACCCGAGACGCGACCGTCGGCTTGAAGGTGAAGTCTGCAACTCCCACCAGCTCGATCCCTCCTCACCACGGGTTCCAACGGCTGACCACTCAAACGCTACCGACCATCCCCGACAGGTCACTCACGTGATGGGCCCCCAGCAGGATCTGATCTCGCTCGTCACCGCCCGCACCGTTCACTGGATGCAACAATGGACGGTCGTTTTGACGTAAGAGAGCTTATCGGCTGAGCGATTGATTGCTTAGGGGAGCCTCGGAAAACCGGAGAGGCTGATCGTTAAGCTCCCGCCAGCACCCACGTTCGACGATGCCTCGCCTGCCGCCTCGACATGGCGCTGCCGATGAGCCCACCAACGGTCATCGCTGCTCACCGGGGCGCCACGACCGCCAGCAGCTGCACCGATCCCGCGGATATTTGCGTCACTATTTGGCCTCGTCGGTTGGTCTCACCGTTGTCAGGAGTGGCTGGGGCTGTGGGGGCGCGCCACGGGCTTGGGGCTTGAGGAGCGCAGGAAGACCGGGAACATGACCGCGATGTAGGCCAGCCAGACCACGGCTTGGGCCCACGTCGTGGCGGGGGTGAAGTTGACCGTCCCGCGCAGCAGGACCCCGTACCAGGAGGTGGGGGAGATGGTGTCGGAGACGTCGAAGGCCAACGCATTCAGGCCCGGCAGCACTCCTGCTTCCTGGATGTCGTGCACGCCGTAGGAGAGTACTCCTGCAGCTACGACAATGAGACCGGCTCCGGTCCAGGTGAAAAACTTTGCCATGTTGATGCGCAGGGCACCGCGGTAGATGAAGTAGGTCAGCACCACAGCGCTGACCAGCCCGAGGCCCGCGCCGAGGATGGGCACGGTGGTCTGCTGGGTGGCCTGGATCGCCGCCCACAAGAACACCGAGGTCTCCAGCCCCTCACGACCGACAGCGAGAGCAGCGGTCAGGACCAGAGCGGTGGAGCCGGAGGCGATGGCCACGTCGACGCGCTGACGCAGCTGAGTGGACAGGGTGCGGGCGGCGCGCCGCATCCACAAGATCATCCAGGTAACGAAGCCCACGGCGATGATAGACAGGGCTCCACCGAAGAGTTCCTGGGACTGGAAGCTGAGCTGGCTAGAAGTGAAGGTCAGCACCGCCCCCAACGCCAGGCTGATCACCACCGCGCACGCCACTCCGGCCCACAGCACCGGCAACCGGTCGCGTCGATCAGACTTCACGAGGTAGGCCACGAGGATGCTGACGACGAGGGCAGCTTCGAGGCCTTCGCGTAGCCCGATCAGGTAGTTGGCGAACACAGCATCTCCAGGGTCGTGGCGCGATGAGCTTGCTGGCGTGATCTGACGGGGCGCGTTGAGAGGGCGGAGCTGAGGGTGCCTTGGCCGGCCTGGTCAGGGAGCTACTGCTGGGGGCTGCGGTGGTCTTCTTCTCCGCGCAGGGCGCTGCAGGCCAGGGCCACTGCACCGAGGGTGATGCTGACATCAGCGAGGTTGAACGTTGGCCACCACGTGGTGTGCAGGTAGTCCGTCACCACGCCGTCGCCGGCGCGATCAACGATGTTGGCTACCGCCCCGGCGAGCACTGCTGTGAGGGCAAGAGCGCGCAACTTCAGCACTGCTGCTGCTGAGCGCCAGGCGAAGACGGCCACGACGATGGCGATGACGGTGGTCACGGCCAGGACCACTTCGGTGGGCAGCTCGGCGCCGAGGCTGAACGCCGCTCCGGGGTTGTACGTCAGCTGCAGGTCGATCAGGCCCAGGTCGCGAGGGCGCCCGTCGACGAGAAACCGCTCGACGCTGGCCTTGGCGCCGAGGTCGATCGCCACGATGAGCAGCAACGTTGCGCCGATGAGGTAGCGCAGCCGACGCCGTGATGCCCACAGCCCCGTCCGCGAGCCTGGACCCTGCGCCGCGAGGCTCGCTGCGCCAGCACTGGCGTCAGCGTCAACGTTGATGGCTCGTCGCCGCCGCGCCATCACGCGCGCCGCTCAGTCGTCATCGTCATCGTCATCGTCATCGTCGTCTTCGACGAGCTCGCCCTCCCAGGCTTCGCGGCCTTCGTTGATCGCGAAGGCAGCGATGACGAAGCCCGCGACGGGGTCCAGCCAGGCCGCGCCGGTGATGGTGAACAGCACCAGGCCGAGCAGGGTGGAGATGCTCAGCAGCACACAGATCTTGGTCTCGGCGGCATCGGCCAGGATCAAAGGATCGCTCAGGCGGGTGCCGATGCGGCGCTTGGCACGTGCCAGCACGGGCATGATCACGATGGAGGCGATGAGCAGGACGATGCCGACGGTGGAGTGCTCAGGGGCCTCGCCGGCGATCAGGTCGCGGACGCCTTCGATTATGACGTAGGCCGCCAGTACGAAGAAGGTGATGGCCACTGCCTTCAGCGTGCGGCGCTCCTTGGCCTCGTCAGCCTCACCGTGGCGCAGTCGTGCGGCCAAGCGCAGGCCCACCAAGACCGCGGAGGCAGACTCAATGCCGGAGTCCAACCCGAAGCCGACCAGAGAGACGAGACCCGCCATGAGGCCGGCGGTGATCGCAACGACGCCCTCGACGACGTTGTAGGCCACGGTGAACTTGGCCAAGCGCAGTGCGCGTCGAGTGAGACGTTCGACCTCGGTGGCTTCGAGGGCTGTGTCGGTGTTGGTGTTGGTCATCAGTGGACGTCTCCTGCGTGGTTACCCACGCCGTAGGTGGGACAGAGGTCAACGGCATCGCCAGTCGCGGCCAGCAGTCGCTCAGCAGCAGCCAGCACCTCCAGCAGCTCGCTGCGGGTGCTGAGGCTGAACACCGAGGAGCGGGCGACCGGGCGCGACTCCACCAGGCCGCAGTCACGCAGACACGCGAGGTGCTTGGAGATCGTCGACTGAGCCATGCCCAGGTGCTTGGTCAGCTCCACGACCCGGTGCTCACCCAAGGTGAGATGGCGCAGGATGGCCAAGCGAGTCGGGTCCGACAGGCTGCGGAACAGCGAGGCCGCCGGCGACAGGCCGGAACGCTCCAGGGGTCCAGCGCAAGAAGTAGCCGCTGAAGGTGCTGTCATCGCCATGGGCCGATGATAGTGCCTGCAGGTGTCAGTGAGAGGTCACGCGCGCTACTAGTATCGCCGCGTGGCGATGACAGCTCGGAACATGAATGTCGGGTGGGGCGGCCGTCGTCGCCAGGTCGGCGGGCAGGGGCAGTGAGCTGGCTCCACGCCCTCGTGCTCGGGTTGGTGCAGGGCCTGACGGAGTTCCTGCCCGTCTCGTCTTCGGCCCACCTTCGGATCACTGCAGCCGTGCTGGGCTGGCCTGATCCGGGCGCTGCCTTCACCGCGGTCACGCAGCTGGGCACGGAAAGTGCCGTCCTGCTGTACTTCCGCCGCGACCTCTTGACCATCATCACCACCTGGGCCAAGTCACTGCTCACCCCGGCGTTGCGGGCTGAGCCTGCGGCCCGGATGGGGTGGTACGTCATCGTCGGCACCGTGCCCATCGCCGTCCTGGGCTTGCTGCTGCAAGACAGCATCGACAGTGTCTTCCGCGACCTGCGCCTGATCGGGGCCACCCTCATTGGCTTCGGGCTCGTACTGGCCGCCGCGGACCGGATGGCGGCCAACCGGCGTCCCTTGAGCGAGTTGAGCACGGCCCACGCGCTCATCTTCGGTGCGGCCCAAGCGTTGGCTCTGGTGCCCGGGGTGTCGCGCTCGGGAGGCACGATCACCGCCGGGCTGCTGCTGGGCTACCGCCGGGAGGCCGCTGCCCGCTACTCCTTCCTCCTGGCGATCCCGGCCGTCTTGGCCTCCGGGCTGCTGGAGCTGACCAAGATCGGCGGCTCCGGGACCCGTTGGGGTCCCACCCTTGCCGCAACCGTCGTGGCCTTCGGCGTGGGCTACGCCACCATTGCGTGGCTCCTGCGCTACATCTCCACCCACCGCTTCACGGGCTTCGTGATCTACCGCATCGCCCTTGGTGCCGGCGTCATCGCCCTCGTTGCCGCCGGTGTCGTGCCTGCCCGTTGAGCAGCGCCGGCCTGTTGCTGGGCGCCGATCTGTTGAGGGGCGCCACCAAGGGGCACTGCTGAGCTGACGTGGGCGATACCAGCACCGCTCGTCCAGGACTAGGAGGCCAACCAGATCATGACCGACCACACCTCGCCCAGCACTCAGGAGCAAAGCGCCCAGCAGCAAGAGGTCATCGCCGCCCTCGGCGTGGCCGCCGACATCGATGTGGCCGCCGAAGCGCAGCGGCGGATCGCGTTCCTCGTCGAGCTGTTGACCACCAGTGGCGCCCAGGTGCTGATCCTGGGCATCAGTGGAGGCGTTGACTCCGCAGCCGCTGGAGCCCTCTGCCGACGGGCGTCACAGGCCGTGTCGGGAGTCCGCTTTGTTGCCGTGCGCCTGCCCTACGGCCAGCAGCGAGACGACGACGACGCCCAGCTCGTCGTGGACACCCTGGCGCCGGACCTCACCATCACCGTCGATGTCCAGCCCGCCAGTGACGCAGCCCTGCAGGCACTCCTCGATGCCGGCCTCACCTTCGGCGATGAGCACCAGCAGGACTTCGTCCTGGGCAACATCAAGGCCCGCCAGCGCATGGTCGCCCAGTACGCCATGGCCGGCGCCATGACGGGCCTGGTCATTGGCACCGATCACGCGGCCGAAGCCCTCACGGGGTTCTTCACCAAGTACGGCGACGGCGGAGTCGATGCCGTGCCTCTGGCCGGCCTCACCAAGACCCAGGTCCGCGCCCTGGCCGCTCACCTCGGCATCCCCGAGCGCATCGTGAACAAGACCCCGACAGCCGATCTTGAGACCCTCAGCCCCGGCCGAGCTGACGAGGACGCCCTCGGGGTGAGCTACCAGCAGATCGACGCCTTCCTCAGGGGCGAGGCAGTAGAGCCTCGTCTGCACGACACCCTGCTCGGGATCTACGAGCGCACCGCCCACAAGCGCCGCCCTCCCCTAGCCCCCTAGACCCATAAATACCTCTTTTGTCTCTGGGCACGCCACCTTGATCGAGACCACTGCCACCTCAGGGCGGGTGCAGTAAGGTGCCGCGGGCAGTGTGGCGGATCGGAACAGTGGAGGTGGCGCGCGATGAGCAGCGAACCTCCCAGTCGTTCCCGCAGCTGACTGCCTCCCTCACACCACACCCTGCCCTCGGCCGCACGGTCTCTGCTCGGCGTTTACCTCGCCCAGCAGACATCGGCGTGCCCTCGTACTGGGAGCGAGCGGGTGAGGACGGTCGGTTGCGGCGCGTGGCCCTCCTCCACCACGACCTGTTTGGGATAGCACATGACCGAGCGTCGTCCCCCGTTCAAGGCTCTCAGCTCCTTCGCGCGCCGCCCGCCCACCGGTGGCCCTTCGAGGACCTCCGGTGGCACGCCTTCAACGCCGGTGCAGGCGCTACAGGCAGCGTCTTCTAAACGACGTGCCGGTTCCAGCGTGGTGCAGAACGCCGTGTACGAAGCCGGGGTCCGCACCGCCTCACCGGTCTCGCTGCCGGAGACCTACCGGTGGCTGCACGAGCACGACGGGGCGATGGCCTGGATCGGGCTGTACCGCCCGACGCAGGAAGAGCTGACCTCGCTGGCCGGGGAGTTCGACCTGCACGAGCTGGCGATCGAGGACGCCGTCCTAGCCCACCAGCGACCCAAGCTGGAGCGCTACGGCGACACCCTCTTCGTCGTCTTGCGCGCCGCGCGCTACGTCGATGAGAACGAGTCGGTCGAGTTCGGCGAGCTGCACCTGTTCATCGGCCCGGGCTTTGTCATCACCGTGCGCCACAGCGAAGCACCCGACCTCGGCGCGGTGCGCCGGCGCCTCGAGGGCGACCCGGAACTGCTGGCGCTCGGCCCGGAAGCGGTGCTGTACGCCATCCTCGACCGGGTCGTCGACGGCTACGCCCCTGTGGTGGCCGGGCTAGAGAACGACATCGACGAGATCGAGACCCAGGTCTTCAGCGGCGACCCCGCGGTCTCCCGGCGCATCTACGAGCTCTCCCAGGAGGTCGCCGACTTCCAGCGCGCCGTGACTCCGCTACAGGCGATCCTGGGCGGCCTGAACGGCGGCTTCCAGAAGTACCGCGTCGACGAGGAGCTGCAGCGCTACCTGCGCGACGTCGCCGACCACCTCACCCAGGTCAGCGAACGCGTCGAAGGCTTCCGGGTGGCGCTGCGCGACATCCTTACCGTCAACGCCACCCTGGTCGGCCAGCGGCAGAACGAGGAGATGCGCTCCCTGACCGAGGCCAGCTACGCGCAGAGCGAGGAGGTCAAGAAGGTCTCCTCCTGGGCGGCCATCCTCTTCGCCCCCACCCTCATCGGCGGCATCTACGGCATGAACTTCGACCACATGCCCGAGCTGGGCTGGACGTACGGCTACCCCTACGCGCTGGCGCTTATGGTGCTCGTCAGCCTCATGCTCTACCTGGCCTTCAAGCGACGCGGCTGGCTGTGACGACTCGACGACCGCAACGCACGGACGACACGAACGTCCCGGACACCGTCGGGTAGAGCTCCTCGCGCGTACCCGGTACTCGACCAGGCTCACTCGTGGCTGGCGGGCAGCTCAGGGACAAGCACGGCTTCCTCGACATGGCGGGGGTAGGCGTGGATCAGGGCCTGGCTCAGCTTGGGCACCGTGTGGGTCAGGGAGTGCTCGGCGCGGTGGGCCAGGGCGTGGGCCTGGCTCAGTGACGTGGCGGGGTCGACGTCGAGCTCGGCGTCGGCGTGCAGCTGGTGCCCGATCCAGCGCAGCCGCACCGCTCGCACCGCAAGGACCCCCGGCTCCGCAGCCAGCGTGGCCTCGGCGGTGGTGACCAGCTCGGGGTCCACTCCGTCCATGAGGCGGCGGAAGACGTCACGAGCCGCGGTGCGCAGCACCGCCAGGATCGCGACGGTGATGAGCAGGCCCACGACGGGGTCGGCCAAGGGGAAGCCCAGCGCGACGCCAGCAGCACCGACCAGCACGGCCAGCGACGTGAACCCGTCGGTGCGCGCGTGCAGGCCGTCGGCGACCAGCGC
>Ga0160428_1001924_pt1 | contig 13898 bp, 11 predicted proteins | sample SolpanmetagenomM_FD_108198 | JGI IMG/M metagenome (GOLD analysis project Ga0160428, IMG submission 108198) | Solar panel surface microbial communities from Lawrence Berkeley National Laboratory, California, USA - M | ecosystem: Engineered > Built environment > Solar panel > Unclassified ... | reverse complement strand
TGTCGTAGGTCACCCGGTTGATGCCCTTCACCTCGTTGATGATCCGGGTCGCGACCCGACCCAGGAAGGCCATGTCGAACGGGTAGAAGTCGGCCGTCATGCCGTCCACCGATGTCACGGCGCGGAGCGCGCAGACGTGGTCGTAGGTGCGCCCATCGCCCATCACGCCCACGGTCTTCACAGGCAGAATCACCGCGAAGGCCTGCCAGATCGTGTCGTAGAGGCCGGCCTGGCGGATCTCGTCGAGGTAGATCGCGTCGGCCTTGCGCAGGGCCTCCAGCTTCTCGGCGGTGATCGTCCCGGGGCAGCGGATCGCCAGGCCCGGCCCCGGGAAGGGATGGCGGCCGACGAAGGCTTCGGGCAGGCCGAGTTCCTTGCCGAGCACCCGGACCTCGTCCTTGAACAGCTCGCGGAGCGGCTCCACGAGCTTCATGTTCATGCGCTCGGGCAGTCCGCCGACATTGTGGTGGCTCTTGATCGTCACCGACGGGCCGCCGGTGAACGACACGCTCTCGATCACGTCCGGGTAGAGCGTACCCTGCGCGAGGAACTTCGCGCCGCCGATTTTCTTCGACTCCGCTTCGAACACGTCGATGAACAGGCGGCCGATCGTCTTCCGCTTGACCTCCGGGTCCGACACGCCTTCGAGCGCCGAGAGGAACATGCCCGAGGCTTCCACGTGGACCAGCGGGATGTTGTAGTGGTCGCGGAACAGGGCCACGACCTGCTCGGCCTCGCCGAGGCGCAGGAGGCCGTGGTCGACGAACACGCAGGTCAGCTGATCGCCGATCGCCTCGTGGATCAGCACGGCCGCCACCGCGGAATCGACGCCGCCCGACAGGCCGCAGATCACCTTCTCCGTGCCGACCTGCTCCCGGATCTTGGCGATGGCCTCCTCGCGATAGGCGCCCATCGTCCAGTCGCCGGAACAGCCGGAGACGTCGCGCACGAAGTTGCGGATCAGCAGGGCGCCGTGCGGCGTGTGCGCCACCTCCGGGTGGAATTGCACCGCGTAGTAGTTGCGGGCCTCGTCGGCCACCGCCGCGAAGGGCGCGTTCTTGGAGATCGCCACGGTGGTGAAGCCGTCGGGCAGCTTGGTCACCCGATCGCCGTGGCTCATCCAGACCGGGTATTTCTCGCCCTTGTGCCAGACCCCGTTGAACAACGGACAGTCCGCCAGGATCTCAACCTCGGCCCGGCCAAATTCCGCGTGATGGCCGCCCTCGACGGCGCCGCCGAGCTGGGCCGCCATGGTCTGCTGGCCGTAGCAGATGCCGAAGACCGGCACGCCCGAATCGAACACGAGCTGCGGCGCCCTGGGCGAGGCCTCGACGGTGACCGATTCGGGCCCGCCGGAGAGGATGACGCCCTTGGGCTTCTGCTCGCGGAACGCGGCCTCCGCTTTCGTGAAGGGCACGATCTCGCAATACACGCCTTCTTCCCGTACGCGACGGGCGATGAGCTGCGTCACCTGAGAGCCGAAATCGACGATCAGGATCTTGTCGTGGTCGGTGTTCATCGCGGGCGATTATCCGATGGCCGCGGCGCGTGCAACGCGCGGGTCCGGCGCGGGCTGGGGATCGCGGCGCAAGTCACGCGCCAAAGTTCCCCGGCTTGCCGCGCGCGGCCCCATTGCGGGACGGGGCGGGAGCGCCGCGGAAGCCGTGGCGGCGCCCTCGGGCCGGTCGCGCACGCACGCGAAAGTCTTTCGGTGCCCGCCGCCGCGGGTGACTCCGATGCGCCGGCGACGGAAGGCCGTGACCCGCGAGATCTCAGTCGAAGTTACGAACCTTGGCCGAGCCGCCGAGGCTGATCGCGGGCTTCGGCGCGGCGCCGGCGAGACTGACCTTCTTCTGGCCGGGCGGCGTCTTGGCGCGAAGCTGCGGGGCTGCCTCCGGCACCGGCCGCGCCGGCTTCAGATGTGCCTGCCCGTGGATCACCGAGCCGATCTCGCCCGCCACGCGGATCAGGTCGTCGCGGTCGCAGGAGCGCGCAACCTTCAGCCCGAGCTTATGCATGTGGCTCTTACCGTAGAGGTAGGCGGCGAGCTGTGCGCGCTTCAGCGGCGGGATCTCCTCCAGGATCAGCGGCAGATCGAACTCGTCGGCCCGGTAGACGGAGCCCAGGACCTCGAGGCTGACGGGGCAATCGACTTCGGGCTCGGCGCCGCTCGTCGGATGCGATTGAGTCATGGATGCCTCTCGGAGATCGACGGATCGGGATGCTGTTCGGATGCCCCGGAGCCGGGGTCGAGTTCAACCCCTATCCGGACCGTGAGGTTCGCGATCCGATCCTCCGCGGTGGCGAGGGGCGGTGCGGATGCCGATGCCGGTTCGGGCTTCCAGGCGCCCAGGCAGCCGCGGCAGACGGATTCGATGACCGTTCGGGCATGGGCCTGCCGCCGCGCCCAGAGCGACTCCCGGGCCACACGCGCCGCCTCGGCGTCCGGCAGGGGCCGGATGCGGATGAACAGAGGCTCCTGCGCGACGGCGGTCGCCGGCGTCAGGATGAGCAGGACGAGCGCGGCCGCGAGATCGCGGCGGTGGCAGCGCCGGCAGAGCCGCGTCGACCTCGCCAAACCCGCCATGTTCCTCCCCCGTGGCGTACCGAGCCCGTTACCTCGCGCCTTACGGTAAATCGGATCTTAACGACCGCAGGACGCGGTAAAGACGCCATGCTCCCGATCCCGCCCGAGCCGGATCGTGCCTCACCGACAGCTGGGCAAATGACCCCTGTCGCCCGCGTGTCGCGTCACCCAACGGCCGGGGGCGACGGAGCGAGGCCGCACTCCGTCCGCCGAGTTGATCGACACGGCTTCGGTCGTCCGCCTGCGGCCGCCTGCCGATGACCACGGGCCGATGCCGGATCCGGTCACCGGCCGGACGAAGCGGATGCGGGCCTGAGCGGCGCGGCAGCCCCAGCCGGATCGCCGCCTCCGGCCTCCTGATCGATCCGGCGCCGCTCTTGCGCGCGCCCGAGCCAGACGCTGTTCACGAGCCACGCCATGGAGAGCGGGACGGCGACGCCCGCGATGCTCGCGCTACCGAGCCCGATCCCCTGGATGCCGGTGAACGACCACGCGCCCACCTGATCGCCCAGGCGGTAGACCACCGTGTCGATGAAGCTCTTGGCCTTGTAGCGGTCCTCGCGCGGGACCACGGTGAACAGCACCTCCCGCACCGGCCGGGCGATGGCGAAGTTTCCCGCGCGGCGCAGCACCTGGAAGGCGACGATGACGCCGATCGTCGGCCACACCGCCAGCGCCGCGAAACCCAGGATGCTGAAGGCCGGCAGGATCCCGAGCGTGAAGGCGACGCCCAGCCGGTTCACGATCCGGCCGGTGAGGAAGAGCTGGATGCCGAGCGTCAGCACGTTCACGGCCAGGTCGACGCTGGCGAAGAAGGCGGTCTGGGAACCCCGGTCGGGGAAGCTGCGCTTCGCGATGCCCGCCTGCTCGAAGTACAGGAACGTGGACGTCACGGAGAACAGCAGCAGGAACAGCGATATGTTGAGCAGGTAGGGTGACGCCAGGGTCCGCGTGACGCCCGCCAGAACACTGCCGCCGATCGTCCGGTCCTGCCCGTCCTCCACACCCTGCCCGCTGCCCGGCACCTCATGGAGGCGGGTCGAGAGAACCGCCAGGCCGCGCATGCAGAACACCGCGAGTTCCAGGAGGAGCACGGCGCAGAGCATCAGGCCCCAGGTCGGAACATTCTTGGCGAGGATGGCCGTGGTGGCCGAGCCCGCGATGGCGCCCACCGTCGCCCCGGCCGCGATGAAGCCGAACAGCCGCTTGCCCTGCGCGTTCGAGAACACGTCGACGATCGTCGCCCAGAAGATCGACACCACGAACAGGTTGAAGATCGACAACCAAACGAAGAACACCCGGCCGATCCAAATCCCCCATTCCGGCGGCGCCAGGTAAAGCGTCAGCGCGAAGGCGAGGATGTTGGCGGCGAAGAACCGATAGGTGATCGGCACGAAGCGCGCCCGCGGCATGCGCTTCACCAAGTAGGCGAAGGGCAGGTTGAGGCACAACATGCCGACCAGGGTGGCGGTGAACAACCACGGCAGGTTCTCGATGCCGCCGGCGACGCCCATCTGATCGCGGATCGGCCGCAGCACGTAGTAGGCCGCCAGAATCGAGAAGATGTAGGCCCAGGACCACGCCAGAGCCCGGCCTTCGCCGGGCTGAACGTCGATCAGGCGCGCGAGCGGACCGCGGGCGGGTACCGGTTCAGACATCGACCGATCTCACCGGCTCTCCCGCATCGGCGCCCACGATTGTCGACCGGACCGGCATGCCCTCCCCGCCGACGGGGGAAGGGACCCGGCCGACCCGGATGCGGTCACCGCGCTCCGGGCACCGGCGAGAGAGAAGCGGGCACACCCCGCCTCCGCCCTCAACGACCCAATCCGAGCTTCTCCTTCAGTTCCGGCGCCGTGACGTCGTGGCCGAAGCCCGGCGAACCCATGGCGAACTTGTCGGCATCCTTCAGCGGTCCGACCACGACCGGATCGAAGCCGGCGTCCCGGATCAGACCCTCCGCGACCTTCAGCGCCTCGGGATCGTCTCCGGCGATCGGAATCGCCATGCGGCCACCGGCGCGTCCCTTGCCGCCGTCGGCGCCCTCCTTCGCGAAGATCTTGTAGTTGGCTGCATTGAACGCCCGAACGAGCTTGGCGCCGGGGAAGTACTTGGCCGTGGTCGTGCCGACGCCGTTCGCCGTGACCTCGTCGTAGAGCGCCCCGTCCCGCTTCTGGGTGGCGTTGCCGGCATCGAGGACGATCTTGCCCTTGAGGGCCGGGCCGACTTCCTTCGCGAGATCCGGATAGGCCTTGTAGGGGACCGCGATGAACACGGCGTCGCCGAACGCGACCGCCTCTTCGGGCGTGCCTGCCTTCGCCTTGGGACCGAGGTCTCCGACCATCGAAGCCAGGGTTTCCGGATGGCGCGACGCGAACATCACTTCATGGCCGTCCTTGACCCAGAGCGTCCCGATCGTGCCGCCGATATTGCCGGCGCCGATCACCCCGATCCGGATCTTCTTGGCGGAGTCCTGCGCCAGAGCCGGCAGGCTGGCGGCCAGGGTCAGCCCTGCCGCCAGGGCGAATGCCGCGCGGCGGGTGGTGCGATCAAACCGCATCGATGAAAGTCTCCATCTGTTTGCGCTGCGCCGCGTCCGGGAGCTTGCCCCGGGCGGCGCCGAGGTTGTCCTCGACATAGGCAGCCTTGGCCATGCCGGGAATCGGGCAGGTCACGGCCGGGTTGCCGAGCACGTACTTGAGGAAGAACTGCGGCCAGCTCGCGCAGCCGAGATCCTTGGCCACAGACGGCAATTCCCTGCCCTGGACCGCCTTGAACAGGCGGTCACGGCCGAATGGCACGTTGGTCATCACCGCCACCCCCCGGTCTGCGGCGAGCGGAAGCACCCGTTCGGCGGCGGCGCGATTGTCGATGGCGTAATTGACCTGGATGAAATCGAGGGTCTCGCGCTTCATCACGGCTTCGAGGGCCTCGAGCTGGTCGTCGCGCCACACGGTGACGCCGACGTAGCGGATCCGCTTCCGGCTCTTCAGGTCCCGCAGCACCGCGAGATTGTCGTTCACGTCGATCAGGTTGTGGACTGCCACGAGGTCGATCGCATCCACCCGCATCCGCTTGAGGGACCGCTCGAATTCCGCAAGCGTCTGGTCGTGGCCCGTCGTATCGACCTTGCTGGCGAGGAAGATCTTCTCGCGCAATCCGGCCGCAGCCAGGATCACGCCGAGCACGTCCTCGGCGGTGCCGTAGCTCGGGGCGGTGTCGATCACCGTGCCGCCCCGTGAGACGAAGGCCTGCACGGCCTCCTTGAGAGGCGCGACCTTGTCGGGCACCGGCTCGACCTCGTAGCGCCGGGAGGTGCCGATACCGATCGCCGGCAGCATTTCGCCGGTGGAGGGGATCGGCCGGCGTATCAACGGTTCGGCCGCGTGCCCGAGACGCGCCGCGAGCGGCGCGAGGGTTGCGGCCGCGATGACGGCACGTCGGGATACGGGCAAGGCCGGCCTCCGATGGGATCAGGATGCCGGTACGAGATAGGGCGCCGCGCGGCGATGTGTATTCGTTATTCTCACGCTTGCGTGAGCGGACCGGCCGCCGGTCAATCCTCCTCCGGCGGATCTTCGAACTCGGCTCCTTCCGTATCCGGGGCGATGCGGAACCGGTACTCGTCGATGGTCAGGAACGCCCGGTGTGCGACCTGCGGATCGATCCCGTCGCGCACGACCAGCGTCTGGAAATCGATGAACAGCCGCGCGATCCGCGCGTCCTCCGACAGGGTGGCGAGCGCCGACGAACTGGCGCCCGCGCGCATCATGTACCGCTTCGCCTCGGTTGCTCCTTCGACCGCGGGCAGAACGGCGACCTGCCCGGCGGTCTCGGGTTTCAGCTCCGCCCATCGGACGGGTGTCCAGGCGATGATGGCCTCGGTCTGCTTCATCCGAACGCTCCGGGAGGTGAGCCTTCGCCTAACCGGGCCCGGTGCGCCCGTCGAGACGCCGTCTCAGCGCCCCCGCTCGACCTGACCGCGGAGCTCGCCCTTGGGATTGGCCGCGGTGTGAAGGTTGAAGTAGAGCCGGCCGCCCTCGAGGTCGGCGGCCTTGGCGTCGTCCAGCGTGGCTTCACCGGAGAACGGGCTGCTCGCCGCGGTCACCGGAACCAGCACGCCGGCATTCTCGCCGGCCTTGGCCGGACCGTGGAAATGCGCGGCCGTGACCGGTCCGGTGAGACCGCCATACGATCCCGTCCAGCTGAGCCGCTTGGTGGCCGGATCGAAGGTCGCGTTGACCTCGCCGGAGCCCTGCGACTGCGTCGCCGGCACTTCGCTGCTACCGCTCAGGGTCGCCCGGTAGGCGACGCCCGCCGCCAGGGCGGGAGACGCGACGAGCGGCGTCGCCGCCAAGGCGAGAAGGATTGCGAAACGGGGTTTGACGCAGCTGGTCATCGAACGCTCCGGGTTGGCGGGCCCATGATCCGGGCCACCGGATCAACATAGGGGAGCCGGCCAAACCGGACACGGCAGGCCGACGTGCCGTCCGCGCGGGGAGTGACACGCACGCAGCACCTTCAGCGCAGAAGGAATCTGCGCAGGACCCGCCGTGGACCGTTGACACCCTGCACCCGGCCTACCTATACCCCGGCCACTCGACGCACCGTCCTCCGGGGCGGCTCGGCTTGGGGCGGGGTAGCTCAGTTGGTTAGAGCAGAGGAATCATAATCCTTGTGTCGGCGGTTCAAATCCGTCCCTCGCTACCATCGTTGCTCGAAGCCCCGCTGTCCGTAAGCGGGGCTTTTTGTTTGTCTGACCCGTGTCCCGCCCTATGCGCGCGTTCGGCGGATCCGGGCCGCCGCGCGTTGCGAGGCTCACGGTGACGTCCGGACGATCCGAGGCCGATCGTAATCGGATCGAAGGCCGTTCGCCGCATCCTGACGGCGACTCGCTCCTGGGCCCAGGTGCTCCGCCTCCGATGCCCACGCGCCGCGCGCTCATGTCCCGCCCTGTCCTGACCGGAACGCTGATCGCGGCGGGCGGGCTCCTGAGCACCGGTTATGCGACCGCGCTGGAGCCGCACCGCGTTCAGGTGACATCCTATCGCCTGTCGCCACCGAACTGGCCGGGTGGGCTCCGTCTGCGCGTCGCGGTCCTGACGGATTTCCACGCGCATCCGCGCTGCATGGGCGAGACCGAGATCGCGGCCGTGGTTTCACGCACCAACGCCCTCGCGCCGGACGTCACGGTCCTGCTCGGCGATTACGGCTCGCAGAGCACGGGTCCGGTGCCCTTCGAGACGGTCGCGCGACTCTTGAGCGGCCTGGAGGCGCCGAAGGGCGTCTACGCCATCCAGGGCAACCACGACTGGGGCGACGACCGCGAGGCGCGGCGTCGCGGTCACGGTCCGACGCGGGCTGAGCGTGCGCTGAGGGAAGCCGGCCTCGGTTTCCTGGAGAACGCCGTTGCGCGCCTCGATCTTCCGGTTCCGCTGTGGCTCGCCGGACTGGAGAGCGAGATGACGCCGCGTGTGCCGCAAGCCCCGGCGCTGCTCGATCGCCATCGACTGTCCGTCCTCGGTCGGACGCTGCAGCACGTGCCGCCCGGCGAGCCGGTGATCCTGCTGGCGCACGAACCCGACATCTTCGCCCTCGACCTCGATTCGCGGATCGTCCTGACGCTCTCGGGCCACACGCATGGCGGCCAGATCCGGATCCTGGGCTGGTCGCCCTGGATCCCCTCGCGCTACGGCCTGCGCTACGCCTATGGCCATGTCGTGGAGCGCGGCCGCGACCTCCTCGTATCGGCCGGGCTCGGATCGCACTTCGTGGCCGGACGGCCGGTCCGGCTCGGTGTCCCACCGGAGATCGTCATCGTCGACATCGCGGCAGCGGAGGCCAACACGTCCTGACGGCGAAGCCGGTCCTTGCCCCGCGCTCCTCGCATGGACGGAGCGCCTGTGGGTCCTCGTCTGCGCGACCGCCCGGGCCGGCGATCACGTCGGACGCGACACGGCCGGTCCCCCGCCGGCGCCAAGTCCCCCCGTGCCGGCTCGCACCGGCGGACCGGTCTCAGCGGCGTCACGAACTCTGCCATGTCCACAGCATCCAACGCGTCGGCACCCGTGGCTCCGCTCGGCGGACTTCCCGCCCCGCTGCGTCGAGCTGTGCTGGCGACGGCCGGCATCGTCCTCCTCGCCACGGGCATCGAACTCCTGTTCGGCCTCAGGCCCGGCATCGCGACGGTGTTCTTCCTCGGCGACCTGCGGATCCTCCTCGCCCTCGTCGCGCTCCTGCTGGCGGCGGCCTTCTGGCGGCCGGCCGCCGTGCTGGCCGCCTGGGCCAGGCCCGCAGCGTACCGGCGCCGGACCATCCTGCTGACCGCGATCTTGGCCGGCGCGGTCTGCCTCGCCGGCACGCATCTGATCTTCGAAACCTATCTCCTGTCCTACGACGAGGTCATGGCGGCCTTCGATGCGGAGATCTTCCGGTCGGGACGGCTGATCGCGCCTCTGCGACCGGAGTGGCAGGGCTATCAGCACGCCCTGGCCCCCTCCTTCCTGCTGCCCGTGCCGGGGGAAGTCGCCTGGGTGTCGGCCTATCTGCCGGTCAACGCCGCGCTGCGGGCACTCGTCGCCAGCGCGGCGAGCCCGATCCTCACGGGGCCGCTCCTCCTCGTCATCGCCGTGCTCGCCCTGAACGGCATTGGCCGGCGCCTGTGGCCGGACCGGCCGGACGCGGCACTGGTGGCGACGCTCCTGCTGGTCACCGCCCCGCAGGTCCTGGTCACCGCGATGACGCCCTACGCGATGACGGCGCATCTCGCCTTCAATCTCGTCTGGCTCTGGCTGTTCCTCCGCGGCGGCGTACTCGGCCATGCTGGCGCGGCCGCCACCGGCGTCCTGGCGTGCGGCCTGCATCAGGTGGTCTTCCATCCGCTGTTCGCGGCGCCGTTCATCGCCCTCACGCTGCTGGAGCGGCGCTGGAGGCTCGCGGCGTTCTACCTCGCCGTCTACGCGGCCGCCGGGCTCGCTTGGATCCTCTACTGGCAGGTGCTGCTGGCGATGAGCGGAACCGGTGCGGCCGACGCCACGACGGTCGGTGCCGGCCTGTATCTGCGTCGGGTCACCGCGCTGCTGGGAGCCTTCGATCCGAGCACCTTCGACCTGATGACGAAGAACACCTTGCGCTTCGTCGCGTGGCAGAGCCCCCTCCTGCTGCCGCTCGCCGGTCTCGCGTGGCCGGCCCTGCGGCGGGGGGAGCGGATCGCCTGCGCGCTGGCGGCGGGCATCGGCCTGACGCTGGTGACGGTCACGGTTCTCCTGCCGTTCCAGGGTCACGGATGGGGCTACCGGTACCTGCACGGCCTCGTCGGCTCCGCCTGCCTGCTGGCGGGCCGGGGTTGGATCGCCGTGACCGAACGGGCCGGCGCCTCGCAGCTCACCGCCGCGCGCGGCACCGTGGCGGGATCCTGTCTGGTGGCAGTCCTGATCCTCGTGCCGATCCGTGCCCACGACGTCCACGAATTCGTCGCACCCTACGCGGCCGCGTACCGGGCGATCGCTTCGACCGACGCCGACATCGTTGCCCTGCGGGCGGGCGAAACCCTCTACGGACGCGACTTGGTCCGGAACGATCCCTTCCTCCGCAATCGGCCGATCATCGTGCTGCTCGACGATCTCGATGCCGCACACCGGAACGCCCTGTGCGGGCGCGGCACTATTTTCGAGTTCGGGGCGTCGGAGGCGCAGGCCTTCGGCATCGCCGGGCATTATCGCGGCGATCCAGCCGCCGCCACGCAGGACGAGTTACCGTGCACGACTGGTCGGGTACGGCATCGCTAGCGGTCGTCGCGCGCCACGTGGGCCGCGGCCGACCTATCCGGGATGCGGCGGGCGGGGCAGGCCGCCGAGCGGGCAATGCGGCCACGGGGATCGCCGAACTCGGTTGAAACGACGGTCGAACTTAGACGGGCAGTCCCGTCACCCGGCGCGCGAGGCGTTCCCCCGCGGCCGCACGCTGCCATCGAGCACGCGGACCCGGCAGGCGCCCGCTTCCGCATATCCCGCAGCAGCCCGTGAAAGGTGCTCGGCACGGAGCGGCATGCCGAGGCTCGTCAAAGCCCGGCGCGGTCCGCCCCATATTTTTCGGCGACCTGGCCCGAACCCGATGCAAGCGGGGCTGCGATCGAGCGAGCCCGGGCCGCGGGAGGCGCGTCGTGCCGCTCAGGCCGCCATCGAATCGGTGCCGGGCTGCATCGTCTCCCGGTCCGGGATCCGGGCGCGCCCCACCCGCAGGAAGGCGGCCTCATTGCCGCCGATCACCGCCAGGAGGAAGCCTCCGAGGGCGTTCTGGGTCCCGATGGCGACGAGCGACGTTCCGATGACCGCAGGCAGGACGCTGCCGATCGGGCCGAAGCGGTGGAGCGACCAGTAGCCCAACACGGAGAGCAGCAGGCCGGCGCCCGAGAGGATGCCGGCGGCTCCGATCCCCAGCATCGTCTCGAGGGACACGAAGCGCGCCCAGCGTGTGTGCCGTCGCCCTGGCAGACGATAGCCCTCGCGCACGCCGTAGAGATGCACGGCGGCGGCGAGCAGCGCGGCATTGTGGGCGACACCCAGGAGGGCACCGGCCAGGATCACCCAGTAATTGCCGAAGAAGCCTCCGACCACAGAGGGCGCGACGGTCGCGATCGTCGCCACCGCGAGGATCGACAGGCCGACGAAGGCCAGGAGCGCGGCAGGCAGGGCGAACAGCCATGCCGGACTCAGCATCAGGAGGAAGCGCAGATGCCGCCAGCCGTCCCGCCAGGGCCGGAGGTGCGGCGGTCTCCCGCGCTGGTCTCGGTGAAGCGAGGCGGGAACCTCCGCGATCTGCTCACCCTTCAGGATGGCCTTGATGATCATCTCGCTGGCGAACTCCATGCCGGAGCCGCGCAGGTTCAGCCGCTTGAGGCACCCCTTGGTCAGCGCGCGCAGCCCGCAATGCGCGTCGCCGACTTTGGCGCCGAACAGCAGGTTGAGGAGTCCGGTCAGGATCGGGTTGCCGAGGTACCGGTTCTTCCAGGGCATCGCACCGGGCGCGATCCCGCCACGGAACCGGGAGCCCATGCACAGATCCGCCCCGCCCTGAAGGGCCACGACCATGGCGACCGCGTCGCCGAACTCGTAGGAGCCATCCGCGTCGCCCATGACAAGGTAGCGGCCGCGTGCCTCCGCGAATCCGCCCATCAGGGCCGCGCCGTAACCCTTCTCCGGAACGGCCACCACGCGGGCCCCCAGCCGCCGCGCGACCTCCTGACTCCCGTCGACGCTGCCGTTGTCGGCGACGACGATCTCGCCCGCCAGCCCGTGGACGGTGTCGAGGACCGCGAGCGCGGCCGTCGCGCTCGCCAGGGCGACCGGCAGCGCACGCACCTCATCGAGGCACGGCAGCACGACCGAAACGTCGATGGGCCGGTTCAGCCCTGTCGAAGGTGGCATTGAGGTCACGTCGCTTGCCGATCCCGAGCGATCCTGCGCAGCGCGAGGGTGGCCGGACTGACTTGCGAAGTGGTTAAAGGACGGTCAGCGCCGCGACACGCCGGAACCGGTGTTCCATCTTGCAGCGGCGTCGCGGCGTGACCGGCGCCTCAGGGCGCCTGCGCATCGCGGAGCACCGCCCGGACCTGCCCGGCCGCCGCGGCCAGCGTCGTCTCGCCCGCGAGGCCATCTGCTCCGTCCGTCGCGAGCGAGCCGAGTCGATAGGTGATTCGATGCTCGACGGCCTGCAGCAGTTCCCGCGCCGGCTCCGCATCGATGCGCAGGAGCGTCTGCGCCAGATCGAGATAGGCGCTGCGCAGCAGGCTGAAGGCGAAGCGTGTCGCGGCTTCATCCGCGATCGGAGTCATGTCGGTCATGGCGTGTTCCTGACTAAACACGCTCCCCAGATTTGAACGCCTATAGACGCATCCGCGACGATTGTAAAATCAGCGTTACGGGACGGCTTTCTGCGGCTTATGCAGCACATCCGTGATCGGATGCTAACATATGCGAAAACGCGTTGCTGCCGACGACTTCGGGGCTGCTCCGCCGCCGGAGCCCCGCCGGCGGTTGTGGTCGACCAGAAACCCAATCGCGCCGGCGGGAGAGCGGATCAGCGGTCAGACGCAATTTTTCTAACAGTGCATCGAAGAGTTTTTCAGCAGCAGAGCTATCCGAAATCGGAGTACTGTGGGGCGACAGGCATCTGCTTCGATGCGATGCGGTAAATATTGATGCGACGCAATAAGCGCTGCGCACTGAACTCCCCCGAATCCACGATCTGGTCCGGTGGGACGGTTCAAGGGCGACGCGCGACAACATGGGAGGTGGCGGGCTCGACAGCCGGTCGCCGTTCCGGATCCCGGAGAGGGTTACGCGTTCCATGAGGAAGAACAAGGTCATCTCGGCGGACGAAGCCATTGCGCTGATCCGCGAGAACGACGTCGTGACGACCACCGGGTTCGTCCAGAGCTGCATTCCGGAGGCGCTGCACGCGGCCTTGGAGAAGAGGTTCGTCGAGACCGGATCGCCACGGGGTCTGACCCTGATCATGACAGCGGGTGCGGGCGACAGCAAAGGGTTGGGGACGGGCCGCCTGCACCATGACGGCCTGCTCACGCGCGTGATCGCGGCCAATTTCGGCCGCATGCCGAAGGTCGCGAAGGCCGCGCAGGAGAATCTGATCCGCGGCTACAACCTGCCCCAGGGGGTCATCTCGCAGCTCTACCGGGCGTGCGCCGCCGGCCAGCCGGGCCTGTTCTCGAAGGTGGGCCTCAAGACCTACGTCGATCCCCGTCACGGTGGCGCCAAGGTCAACGAGCTGACCACCGAGGACATCGTCAAGCTCGTGGAGGTCGATGGCGAGGAGTGGCTGTTCTACACCGCCACCAAGATCGACGTCGCCTTCATCCGCGCTACCTCGGCGGACCCGTCGGGCAATCTCTCCTACGAGAAGGAGGCGCTGACCCTCGATTGCCTCGCCCAGGCCATGGCGGCCCGGAACAACGGCGGCATCGTCGTGGCCCAGGTCGAACGCATCGTCGATGACGGCTACCTGCTGCCCAAGGACGTACGAGTGCCGGGGATCCTGGTGGACTGCGTCGTCCTCGCCGAGCCCGAGATGCACCGCATGAACTACGGCGTGCTCTACGACGCCGCGCTGGCCGGCGAGATCCGCGTGCCCGTCACCGGCATCAAGCGGATGGCGCTCAACGAGCGCAAGATCATCGCCCGGCGGGCCGCCTTCGAGCTGCCGCCGAACGGCGTCGTGAACCTCGGCGTCGGCGCGCCGGAGGGTATCTCGTCCGTGGCCAACGAGGAGAAGATCACCCCCTACATCACCCTCA
>Ga0160428_1001923_pt1 | contig 13904 bp, 8 predicted proteins | sample SolpanmetagenomM_FD_108198 | JGI IMG/M metagenome (GOLD analysis project Ga0160428, IMG submission 108198) | Solar panel surface microbial communities from Lawrence Berkeley National Laboratory, California, USA - M | ecosystem: Engineered > Built environment > Solar panel > Unclassified ... | reverse complement strand
CGCCGCACGTTCGTCGGCGGTCTCCTCCGAGGGCGCTCGCGAGGTCTGTTCGGTCATCGCCGTCGAGCCTAGGGCCTCGCGGTCCGACTCGCCGTAGGAGGTGCGCTGGGTCAGCACGCTGGTCGGGATGGTGCTCCTCGTCGTCCTGGTGGCCGCCCGGGTGGTCGGCCTGGTCGTCGTCCGGCCGCCGGCCCGCGGCGCGGGCCCCGTGACCGGGCTGGGTCGCGTCCGGCGCGTCTCGGGGCCCCGCGCGGCGGGGCCGGGAGTGCGGCGCGGACGCAGCGCCGGGGAGCCCGGCACCGTCGTCTCGAGCATCGGCAGCATGTGATCTGGAACGCACGCCGCGACGTCACCATTCCTGCACGAAGGGTGCCGCCCCGCCGGGGCCACCGCGCGGGTCAGTGCCCGCCGGCCGCCGGTGACCAGCGTCAGGAGGAGGCGCCGAGCAGCTCCCCCGTGCGCAGGTCCACGACCCCCTCGAGCTCGGCCGCGGGGGCCGGCTCGAGCAGGTCCTCGCCCGCGTCGCGCACGTCGCCCACGCGCCGCGAGACCGGGTACGCGGTCAGGCTCGTCGCGAAGAGGTCGCGCGGCAGCGCCTCGAGCAGCGCGCCGACGTCCTCCGCTTCGGCCAGCTCCGGGTCCAGCCAGGCGTCGCGCAGCTCGCGGGGCACGACCACCGGCATCCGCTCGTGCAGGCGGTCCAGCCCCGGCTCCGCGGCGGTCGTGACGATCGCGAAGCTCACCAGCCAGCGCGACGGGTCGTCGTCGCGCTTGGCGGGGTCGCGCCAGAACTCGAAGACGCCCGCCAGCGAGAGCGGCCGGGAGTCGCTGCCGCGCACGGCGAACGGCTGCTTGCGGGGGCCCTTGGGCCCCGTCGCGACCGGGCTCGCCTGCCACTCGTACCAGGCGTCGACGGGGACGAGGCAGCGCCGCGTCAGGGCCGCCTTGGCGAAGGCGGGCTTCTCCAGCAGCGACTCCACCCGGGCGTTGACCATGCGCGCGGCGCCCGAGGCGTCCTTGGACCAGCTGGGCACCAGGCCCCAGCGCAGCGCGCGCAGGGAGCGCACGGGCGGCGCCTCGGGGTCCTCGCGGGGCACGCGCTCCAGGACCACGGGCGGCGTGGTCGTGGGCGCGACGTTGGTGCTCAGCGTCGCGAGGCCACCGGTCAGGTCGTCGTCGACCTCGAACTCCTCGACCAGGTCGGTGACGTCGGTCCGGAGGGCGTAGCGGCCGCACATGCAGGCACTCTCCCACCCCGCCCGCCGCGCCGCCGCCCGTCCACCGGCCCGGCCGAGCGGGGACCCCGGTGGGCCGGGCGGGGAGGCGCGCGTCGCGATCATGCGGTAGGCAACTCCCATGACAGTGGTGCGACGGCTGGCCCGACCGATGCTCGCGGCGATCTTCATCAAGACCGGGATCGACCAGGTGCGCAGCGCCCGCGACCTGGCCCCCTCGGCCGAACCGGTGGCGCACGCCGTCGCCGGTCCCCTCCGGCTGCCGGACGACCCGGTGCTCCTCGTGCGCCTGAACGGCGCGGCGATGGCCGGGGCCGGCGTGCTGTTCGCGCTCGGCCGCCTGCCGCGCGTCACGTCCGTCGTGCTGGCGGCGACGCTCGCGCCGACGGCGTACGTGAACCACCCGTTCTGGACCGAGAAGGACAAGGCGGTCCGCGGCGAGGTCCTCGAGGACTTCCTCAAGGACCTCGGCCTGCTCGGCGGGGCCCTGCTGGCGACCGTCGACACGGCGGGCAAGCCCGGCCTGGCGTGGCGGGGCCGGCGCGCCGGCCGCGACGCCAAGCGCTTCGCGAAGCTGGCCGGTCGCGAGGCCGCGCACGCCGCGGGCAGCGGCAAGAAGGACCTGCAGATCGCGGCGGCCAAGGTCGTCTGAGCGGTCCGGCCGTGCCCGCCGGCGGTGGTGAGGGGCCCGTGGTGACGGGTGGGGCGCGCAGGTGCCTGCGAGGATGCCCCGCGTGAGCTCAACGACCCCCGACGCCACCGCCGGCGTCCCGGCCCCGGGCCGGCGGACCGCGTCCGCCGGCCCGTCGGCCCTCTGGGACGCCCCCTTCCGCGACACCCCGCTCGACGCGGTCGTGCCCGTGCCCGGGTCGAAGTCCCTGACCAACCGCTACCTGGTCGTCGCGGCGCTCGCCGAGCGCTCCTCGCTCCTGCGCGACCCGCTGGACTCCCGCGACACGCGCCTCATGGTCGACGCGCTGCGCCAGCTCGGCAGCGACGTGGTCGAGGGCGGACCGGGCGGGCCCTCCGACGGCGCGGCCGGGGCGGCCGACTGGGTCGTGCACCCGGGCGAGGTCCGCGGCGGCGCCCGCGTCGACTGCGGGCTGGCCGGCACGGTGATGCGCTTCCTGCCTCCCGTCGCCGCCCTCGCCGGCTCCCCCGTCGCCTTCGACGGCGACGCGGCCGCCCGGGTGCGGCCCATGTCCGCCCTGCTCACGGCCCTGCGCCAGCTCGGCGCCGACGTCGAGGACGGCGGGCGCGGGCTCCTGCCCTTCAGCGTGAGCGGCCGCGGCGGCGGTCTCGCCGGCGGCACCGCGACCATCGACGCCTCGGGCTCCAGCCAGTTCGTCTCCGCGCTCCTGCTCGCGGGCGCGCGCTTCCGCGACGGGCTCGTCCTGCACCACGAGGGCCCGCCCGTGCCCAGCGAGCCCCACGTGCGGATGACCATCGAGGTGCTGCGCGACGTCGGCGTCGTCGTGGACGACTCCGTGCCCGGCACCTGGCACGTCGAGCCGGGCGAGGTCAACGCCCTCGACGTGCAGGTGGAGCCGGACCTCTCCAACGCCGCGCCGTTCCTGGCTGCGGCCGCGGTGTGCGGGGGCCGCGTGCGCGTCCCGGCGTGGCCGCAGTCCACGACCCAGGCCGGCGACCTGCTGCGCGACGTCCTGGACCAGATGGGCGCCGACGTCACCCTCGACCGGGAGGGGCTGCTCGTGGAGGGCACCGGCGAGCTGTTCGGCGTCGACCTCGACCTGCACGAGGCCGGCGAGCTCGCCCCCGTCATCACCGCGCTCGCCGCGCTGGCCAGCTCGCCCACGCAGCTGCGCGGCATCGCCCACCTGCGCGGGCACGAGACCGACCGCCTCAAGGCCCTGGTCACCGAGGTCAACGCCCTCGGCGGCGACGCCGTCGAGACCGCCGACGGCCTCCTGGTGCGCCCGCGGACCCTGCACGGCGGGGTGTTCCAGACCTACGCCGACCACCGGATGGCCACGGCCGGCGCCGTCCTGGGCCTGCGGGTGCGGGGCGTGCAGGTCGTCGACATCGCGACCACGGGCAAGACGCTGCCGGACTTCCCGGGCATGTGGGACGCCCTGCTGGCGGGCGCCGACGGGCCCGGCCGGACGTCCGCGGGCCAGCGGTGAGGACCCGCTGGTGAGGGAGGAGCGCCGGGTCCGCTACGACGAGGACGACGTCCGGATCCGCCCGTCGCGGCGCGGCTCGCGCCCCCGCACCAAGGAGCGGCCCCGCCACGGCGACGCGGTGCCCGCCATGGTCGTGGCCGTCGACCGCGGCCGGTGCACGTGCCTGGTCGGCGCCGACGACGCGGACGCGGACGCCCCGCGCCACCTGGTGACGGCCATGCGGGCCCGCGAGCTCGGCCGCGTCGGCGTCGTCGTGGGCGACCGGGTCGGCCTGGTCGGCGACACGTCGGGACGCCCCGACACCCTGGCGCGCGTCGTGCGCATCGAGGAGCGCCGCACCGTGCTGCGCCGCACGGCTGACGACACCGACCCCGTCGAGCGGGTCGTGGTCGCCAACGCCGACCAGCTCGTCGTGGTGGCCGCGGTGGCCGACCCCGAGCCGCGCTCGCGGCTGGTGGACCGCTGCCTCGTCGCCGCCTACGTCGCGGGCATGACGCCGCTGCTCTGCCTGACCAAGGGCGACCTGCGCCCGGCCGAGGAGGTCCTCTCGACCTGGGCGCCGCTCGGGCTGGAGGCCGTGGTCACCTCCCGCGGCCCCGACGGCCTCCTCGGCCTGGACGAGGTCCGCGAGCGCCTGCGCGGGCGCACCAGCGTCCTCGTCGGGCACTCCGGCGTCGGGAAGTCGACGCTGGTCAACGCCCTGGTGCCGCAGGCCGACCGGGCCACGGGGCACGTCAACGCCGTGACGGGGCGGGGCCGGCACACGTCGACGTCGATGGCGGCGCTCGCGCTGCCCGAGGGCGGCTGGGTCGTCGACACCCCCGGGATCCGGTCCTTCGGCCTGGCCCACGTCGACCCCGAAGCCGTCCTGCACGCCTTCCCCGACCTCGCCGGCGGCGAGGAGGGCTGCCCCCGCGGCTGCAGCCACGACGAACCGGAGTGCGCCCTCGACGCCTGGGTCGAGCAGGGGCGCGCGGGCGCCGCGGGGCCCGCGCGGCTGGCGTCGTTCCGCCGGCTGCTGACCGTCCTGCGAGGCGAGGGCGGGGACTGACGGGACGCCCGCGCCACGCGCGGACTGTCACGCAGGACGCATGACCGATACCGTGCTGTGACCAACGATCATGGGCGGACGGTGAGGAGCGGCGCGGCTGATGAGCGACGGCAGCGCCTCCCCGCACGACGCGCCGCCGCTGCCCCCGCCCCGGCACTCGGCCGCCGTGGCGCCCCCGGCCCTGGCCGGGCTGCTGCCCCACCCCGCCGAGCCGGTCTTCGTCGGCGCGGGCCGCGCCGCCCCCGCGCCGCGCCCCGCCCCCAGCGGGTGGACGGTCCTGCGCGAGCTGGGCCGGGGGTCCGGCACCGTCGTGCACCTGGCCGCCCGCGGCGGCCGCGAGTACGCCGTCAAGCGCCTGTCGCCCCCACCCGCCACGGTGGCCGGGCGCGCGGTCGCCGAGCACCAGCTGCGCCGCGAGGCGGCCCTGCTGGCCAGCGTCGACCACCCCGGCCTCAACCGCGTGCACGCCGTCGAGCGCATCGACGGCGACCTGGCCGTCGTCCTGCGCCTGGTGGAGGGCTCGACGCTCGCGCAGCTCCTGCACTCCCCCGGCGACCCCGCCTCGCCCTCCCCCACCTCGTCCTCCCCCACCTCGTCCTCCCCCGCGTCCGCCCCGGACGCCCCGGCCGCGGGCGCCACCCTGAGCGTCGCGACGTCGGTGGGGCTCGCGCTCGACGTCAGCGACGCCCTGGAGGCGCTGCACCGCAGCGGTCTCGTGCACCGCGACGTGAAGCCGGGCAACGTGGTCGTGACCCCGCGGGGGCACTGCGTGCTCATCGACCTGGGCGTCGCGCACCTCGCCGCCGACGCGGGGCCCGTCAGCCCGTCCGAGGCGGCCGGCGTCGGGTCGCTGCTCTACTGCGCCCCCGAGCAGGCCGGCGTGCTGGCCCGGCCCGTGGACCACCGGGCGGACCTGTACTCCCTCGGCGCGGTCCTGCACGAGTGCCTCACGGGCCGCCCACCCGTCACGGGCGACGACCCGGCCGCCGTCCGGCGCCGGCTGCAGCGCCTGCGGCCGCTGGACACCGCGGTGCTCGGCGACGACGTCCCCACGGCGCTCGCGGAGCTCGTGCGCCGGCTGCTGGCCGCCGACCCCGACGACCGCCCGCCGAGCGCGCGGGCCGTCGCGGCCGTCCTGGCCCGCGTGGAGCGCGAGCTGTCCCCGCAGGCCGCGGCCGAGCGGCGGCGCGGGCGCGGACCCGCGGCCCCGCCGCTGCTGGAGCGGGCGCCGCAGACCGCCCTGCTCGACAGCGCCTGGGACGCGGCCCGCGCGGGCTCCGGCGGCGTCGTGCACGTGCGGGGCCCCGCCGGGTCGGGCCGCAGCTCGCTCGGCGCCCACCTCCTGCGCCGCGCGAGCGCCGGCGGGGCCTGCACCGTCGTGCTCGACACGACGACGGCCCCGAGCGCGCCGCTGGCCGGGCTGCGGGCGGCCCTGCGCCGCGCGGGCCTGGCCGCCGACCTCGACGCCGTGGGCGAGCAGCGCCGCGACGCCGACGGCGGCCGGTCCCCCGCGGGGCCCGACGGCGGACCGCGGGCCGAGGAGCTGGCCCGGCTGCTGCTGACCCACGCGGCCCGCCGGGGCCCGGTGCTCGTGGTGCTCGACGACGCCGAGCACGCCGAGGCCTCGACCGTCGCCGTCCTGCGCGCCGTCGCCGCCGAGTGCCGCGACCTGCCCGTGCTGCTGCTGGTGGTCGACCGGCCCGGTGCGGGCCACCTGACGGGGCCGGGCGACGGGGACCCGCGCACGATCGTCGTCGACGTGCCGCCCCTGTCCGACAGCGCCGCGCGCGCCGTGGTCCGGCGCCGCCTGCCCGGCGCCGCGGTCCCCGACGCCGTCGCCGCGCGGCTGGCCGCCCGGGCCGCGGGCAACCCCGGGGCGCTGCGCGCCGTCCTGCACGCGACCCTCGACGACGGCGGTCTGCTGCCGCAGTGGGGGCGCTGGACGCTCGAGGCGGCCGTGCTGGACGCCGTCCCCGTGGCGCCCGACCTGCTCGACGCCCTGCTCAGCCGCTTCGCGGGCCTCGCCCCGGCGCACCGGCGGGCGCTGCGGCTGGCGGCGGCCTGCGGGCGCTCGGTGTGCGACGAGCTCGTCCGCGCCGCGGGCGCCCCCGAGCTGGACGCCACGACCGTGGACGCCGCGCTGGCGGCCGGCGTGGCGACCCGCCTGCTGCGCCCCGCCGCGCGCGGCTGGCACGAGTTCCCCCACCAGCAGGTGGTGGACGCGCTGCTGGCCGGCACCGCCGCCGGCGAGCGCCACGGCCTGCACGCCCGCCTCGCGGTGGCCCTGCGGGGCGCCGCCACCCGCCGCCGGGTCGGCGCCGGGGCGGGGCTGACCGACACCGACCTGCTCTTCGCCAGCGCGCGCCAGCACGTGCTGGCCGGCGACGCGGTGGCCCCCGGCGACGTCGTGACCGCCTGCGCCGCGGCGGGGGTGGAGGCCGTGCGCCGCAACGCGCACGAGTCCGCGGTGCAGCTGCTGGAGAGCGCGGGACGGGCGGCGGCGCAGGCGGGCACGGCCCTGGACCCGGTGCTGCGGCGGCTGCTGGCCGCGAGCTGCGCGCGCACCGGGCACCACGCGCGCGCCCACGGCCACCTCGCGCACCTGCTGGCCGAGGAGGACGACCCCGTCGCGCGCGCCGTCGTCCTGGGCGACGTGGCCGTCCTGCACCGCCACGAGCGCTCGCCCGCGGGGCCGCTGCTGGCGCGGCGCGCGGCCGAGGAGGGTCTCGCCGCGCTCGGGACGACCCTGCCCGACGACTCCTCCGGCCGGCTCCGGGCCGCCCTGGCGGGCACCCTGCTGCTGCTGACCGCCCTCCGGGCGCTGCTCGCCGCCCGCCGGCCGGGCCGCCGCACCCCCACGGCCGGCCCGGCTGCCGGCGCCGACGCCGCGACCGCCGTCCTGCTGCGGGAGGCCGCGAGCGCCGCCCTCGTGGCGGGCACCGGCCGCTGGCGCACCCTGCCCCTGCTGGTCGCGGCGCTGGTGCGCGCGCACGCCGCGGCACGCCCCGACGTCCTGGACGACTGCCGCACGGAGCTGCGCGCAGGACTGCGCCAGCTCACGGGCTCGCGCCCGAGCCTCGTCCCGGTCCGCCTGCCGAGCCCGCTGCCGGCGCCCCGCGAGGACCCGGCCGTCGCGGCGCGCGGGCGCCTGGGCGCCGCGCTGGACCGCCTGCACGCCGGAGGCACCTGGACCGAGGTCGCCGCGGTGCTGGAGGAGCAGGGGCCGTGGCTGGACCTGCCCGCCTACCTCGAGGGCGTGGCCCACCTGGGCCGGGAGCGGCTGTCCGCCGGCCACGGGGCGCCCGCCCGGGAGTGGTTCGAGCGCGGCGTGCGCCGCCTGCCCGACGGGGTCGCGGCGCCGCTGGCGCTGCAGCTGCTGGAGGTCCTCCTCCTGACCGCCGACGGCCGGCCCGGCGCCGCGGGCGAGGTGCTGCGCACCGCGGACGAGCCGCACCCGGGCCGCGGGGCACCGGGCGTCTCGCTGCCCCACGAGCTCGCGCTCGCGGGCACGACCCTGCGCTGGCTCACCGGGCAGGGCGACGTGGGTCCCCGCTTCGACGCGGCGGCCGCGCGCTTCGGCGACCTCGCGCGGCGCGCGCACCGCCACCGCACGCGCTCGGTGCGCGCGGACGCGACCGCGCTCGTGCGGGGGCGCCTGGAGCAGTGCGAGGCGGCCGCCGCCGCCGGCGACGCGGCCCGCCTGGCGCACCGCGAGGAGCAGCTGCGCGCGGCCCTGCCCCTGCTGGGGCGCCGCGGCGGCAGCCGGCTGGAGGGCGCCTGGCGCCAGCTCCTGCTCGCCGAGGCCGACGCGCAGCTCGGCCGCCCCGGCGCGGCGGCCCGCGGGGTGCGCCGCGCGCAGGAGACGGCCGCGACGCTCGACGCCCCCCTGCTGACCTACCGCGCCCTGCTGCTGGTCGCCGCGCTGCGGCAGGCGCAGGGCTCCCAGCCCGACGCCGACCGCCACCGCTGGCTGGCCACGGCGCTCGCGGAGCGGCAGGGCTGGCCGCACCTCGTGCGCCGCGCCCACCAGGCGGCCGCGCAGACCCAGCCCGCCCGCCCCGGCCCCGCGGCCCGGCGCGCCGCCGACCTGGCGCTCGGCGGGACCCCGGGCCTTGCCGGCAGGGGTGCCGACGGGGGCACGACGCCCCCGGGCGCCGACCGCACCGACCGGGCGCCCGACACGGGGCGGCGCCGCCTGCTGGCGGCCATGCGCGACGTCGGGGACGCGGCGCAGGTCCTCGACCCGCTGGACCTCGTGCGGCTGGCGCTGGACCAGGCGTGCGACCTGCTGGGCGCCGACCGCGCCGTGCTCCACGTCGCCGACGGCGACGGCGGGCTCACCGTGTTCGCGGGCCGCACGCGGGCCGGCACCGACCTGCCCGCCGGCGCGCTGGAGCGGACCGGGCTGGACCCGACCGGGCTGGACCCGACCGGGCTGGACCCGACCGTGCTGCGGGCCGCGCAGACCGGGCGGCCCGTCGTGCTCGGCGTCCCCGTGACCGACCCCGCCGGCGCGGGCGCGCGCGAGGGCACCCGGCCCGCCCGCGACCGCGCGGTCGACGTGCCCCGCAGCGTGGTGGCCGTGCCGCTGCTGGTCCGGGGTCGCCGCACCGGGGTCCTGTCGGTCGTCAGCACCCTGGCGCAGGGCGCGTTCGGGCGCAGCGACGTCGAGCTGCTGCAGCTCATCGCGGGTCAGGTCGCCCTCTCGCTCGCCACCGCGCGCGCGGCGCGGCTGGAGGTGGAGGTCCACGGCGCGCAGCGCGAGCGCGACCTCGCCGAGGCCGTGCGCCGCGTCACCGAGGAGGTCGCCGGCAGCCTCGACCTCCCCACCGTGCGACGCCGGCTGCTCGCCGCGGCCGTGCGGGAGCTGCGGGCCGACCGCGGGGCGCTCGTGCCCGTGGGCACGGCCGACGGCGGCAGCCGCGAGGAGGGCACGCCCGCCCTCGTCGTGGACCCGCGGGCGGCGTCCTTGCGGGAGGAGGCGTGGCCCGGGGCGCGGGTGACCGACGCGGGGACGCCCGCCGTGCTCGGCCGCACCGCGGCCACCGCGGGCGCCGGCGCGCTGCCGACCGCCCTGGCCGCGCTGCTGCGCGACGACGGCCCGTCCCAGGAGGCCGGCGCGGCGGGGCGCTGGCTCGTCGTCCCCCTGCGCGACCGCACCGGCCGGGTCGCCGAGGCCCTGGTCCTGCTGGCCGCGGCGGGCGGGCTGCAGGAGCGCTCGCACGTGGCCGCCGCGCTGGCCGCACCCGCCGCCGTCGCCCTGGAGAACGCCCGCCTGTTCGCGCAGGTGGAGCACCTGGCGCGCACCGACTCCCTCACGGGCGTCGCGACGCGCGGGCACCTGCTGAGCCTGGGCGAGCAGCGCGTCGAGCGGCACGCGGGCCCGGGCGGGGAGGCCGAGGGGATGGCCGCGCTCATGGTCGACGTCGACCACTTCAAGGCGGTCAACGACCGCTACGGCCACGCGACGGGCGACGAGGTCCTCACCGCCGTCGCCCGGCGGCTGCGGGGCGCGATCCGCGACGGCGACCTGCTGGGCCGCTACGGCGGGGAGGAGTTCGCGCTGGTCGTCGCGCGCCCGGGCGAGGGCGGGCAGGCGCGCGAGGTCGACGTCCGCAGCCTCGCCGAGCGGCTGCGCACAGGCGTGAACCGCACCCCCGTCGAGGTCCGCGGGGAGCGGCTGGCGGTGACGGTCAGCGTGGGGGTCGCGGTGCTGCGCCCGGGCGAGGAGCTGGCCGACGTGCTGGCCCGCGCCGACGCGGCGCTGTACGCCGCGAAGGCCGCGGGCCGCGACGCGGTGGCGCTGGCCCCCTGAGGTCCCGGCGCCGCGCGGGCCCTCAGAGCAGCGTGCTCCAGTAGCCCCAGAACTCGACGCCGACGAGGGCGAGGATCAGCGCGTAGGTCAGCACGGCCGCGAGGACCCGGAACTCCACGAGCGTGCGCGCCGCGGCCCGCAGCCCCGCGGGGACGGGCAGCAGCCCGCGGTCGAGGGAGTCCGCGGTGGTCGTCCAGAACGTCGCCACCACCACCGTCCACACGACCATGCAGTAGGGGCACAGGGCGTGGATGGAGTAGACGCTCTGGCTCACGAGCCAGCCCACGAACACCGCGCCCAGCGTGATGCCCACCTGGAACCCGCGCTCGATCCAGCGCGGCAGCGGGGTCCCCGACAGCACGAGCAGGCCGAGCAGCGTCATGACGGAGAACGCGGCGATCCCCATGAGGGGGTTCGGGAAGCCGAACACGGCGGCCTGGTCGGTCTTCATGACGCTGCCGCAGGACAGGACGGGGTTGATGCTGCAGCTGGGGACGTAGCCCGGGTCCTCGGCCAGCCGGAAGCGCTCGACCGTGAGCGTGAAGGCGCTGACGAACCCGACCAGGCCGCCGACGGTCAGCAGCAGTCCCCGCGCGCGCACCGACACCGGCAGCGCGGACAGGTGCCCCGTCGCGGGGCCGTCGTCCACCCCGTCGTCCACCCCGTCGTCGGGGGCGTCGTGCGGCGCCTCGCGCCGCGGGTCGTCCAGCGCGCCGTCGGGCCGCGTCTCGCGCCCCCGGTCGTGGGCGGCGGTCGTGCCGGCCATCGGTCCTCCTCGCCTCGAGCGGTGCGGTGCTCGCCGGGCACCTCCACAAGTGTGGAGCGTGCGGTGCGTCCCCAGGGTCCTCGGCCAGTCTGGGCGCCGGCTGGACGCCTGAGCCGTCCGGGGTCCCGCGTCCCGCGGCCGGGCCTCGCCTCCCCGGGACGGGTGCGCCCGGGCGGTAGGTTCGCGCCGTGCCGACCTCCCCCGCCCCGGTGAAGCGCTACGACGACGACCTGCGGCTCGCGCACGTCATCGCCGACCAGGTCGACGGGGTGACCACGGACCGCTTCAAGGCGCGCGACCTCGTGGTGGACACCAAGCCGGACCTCACCCCCGTCACCGACGCCGACCGCACGGCCGAGGAGCTCATCCGCTCCCAGCTCAAGCGCACCCGCCCGCGCGACGCGGTGCTGGGCGAGGAGTTCGGCCTCGTCGGGCACGGGGCGCGGCAGTGGGTCGTCGACCCCATCGACGGGACGAAGAACTTCGTGCGCGGGGTGCCGGTGTGGGCGACGCTCATCGCCCTGCTCGACGAGGGCGTGCCCGTCGTCGGGCTCGTCTCCGCGCCCGCGCTGCAGCGCCGGTGGTGGGCCGCGACCGGCTCGGGCGCGTGGACGGGCCGGAGCCTGTCGGCCGCCACCCGCATCTCGGTCAGCGGCGTCAGCGAGCTCGCGGACGCCTCGTTCGCCTACTCCTCCCTCGACGGCTGGGAGCAGACCGGCAGCCTCGAGCCCTTCCTGGACCTGACGCGCGCGGTGTGGCGCACGCGCGGCTACGGCGACTTCTGGTCCTACATGCTGCTGGCCGAGGGCGCCGTGGACATCGCCGCGGAACCCGACCTGCAGCTGTACGACATGGCCGCGCTCGTCCCGATCGTCACCGAGGCCGGCGGCCGGTTCACCTCCCGCGAGGGCGTCGACGGCCCGCACGGCGGCAACGCCGTGGTCACCAACGGCCACCTGCACGCCGCGGCCCTGGCCCACCTCGGGCTCGCGCCCGCGTGGGCCGGGAGCCCCGGGCCCACCGCAGGACCCACCAGCGGGCCGGGTCCGGTGGAGTGAGCACCGCACCCCCGCTCGCCCCGCGCGAGCGCCGCCTCGTCGTCGCCGAGCTCGTCGTCGTCTTCGCGGTGTCGCTGGGCGCCAGCGGGTTGCGCGCCCTGGTCACGTTCGTCGGGGCGGTCACGGCGCCGCAGGCCCTGAACACCCAGACCGCGACGGTGCTGGGCAGCTACGCCCCCGACCGGCCGTGGCTGGACCTGTCCCTGCAGCTCGTCCAGGTCGTGACGGGCCTCGCGCCCGTGGCCCTGGTCGCCTACCTGCTGGCGCGGAGCGGGGAGACGCTGCGCAGCATCGGGGTCGACGGCCGGCGCCCGGGCCGCGACGTCGGGGCGGGCCTCGCGCTCGCCGCCGTGATCGGCGGCTGCGGCCTCGTGCTGTACCTGGCCTCGCAGGCCGCGGGCCTGAACCGCACCGTGGTGGCCTCGGACCTGCCGCACGTGTGGTGGGCCGTGCCCGTGGCGGTGCTCGCCGCGGCGGAGAACGGAATCCTCGAGGAGGTCCTCGTCGCGGGGTTCCTGCTGCACCGGCTGGGGCAGCTGGGCGTCCGCGCCGTGCCGGCCATCGCGATCAGCGCGCTGCTGCGCGGCTCCTACCACCTGTACCAGGGCCTCGGCGGGTTCGCGGGCAACGTCGCGATGGGCGTCGTCTTCGCGTGGATCTACCGGCGGTGGGGGCGCACGCTGCCGCTCGTGGTGGCGCACACGGCCATCGACGTCGTCGCGTTCGTCGGCTACTCGCTCCTGGTCGGCAAGGTGTCCTGGCTGCCCGGCTGAACCGGCACGCGCGAGCGTCCCGAGCTCGACCGGCGCACCACGAGCTCCGGGTCGAAGACGACCTGCTGGGGCGCGCGCCCCTCGACCTGGGCGAGCAGCAGCTCGACCGCGGTGCGCCCCAGCAGCTGCCGGGGCTGGCGCACCGACGTCAGCGGCACGCTGGCCGTGGCCGCGAACCCGATGTCGTCGTAGCCGACGATGGCCAGCTCCTGGGGGACGCGCACGCCGCGGCGCACGCACTCGTTGAGCACGCCGAGGGCCAGCAGGTCGTTGGCGCAGAAGACGGCCGTCGCGCGGGTGGCCGCGGGCTCCCCCAGCAGCTGCGCGGCGGCCTGCGACCCGGCCCGCACGGACATCCCGCTGGAGCGCGCCTCCAGCACCGACCCCGCCGCCCCGACGGCCAGCCGCAGGCCGGCTAGGCGGTCGTCCACCTGGCGCAGGCCCGGCGGGACGCCGACGAAGGCGACCCGCCGGTGCCCGGCGCCCAGCAGGTGGTCGCCCGCCAGGCGCCCGCCGAGCACGTCGTCGACCGCGACGGAGGGGTGCTCCGGCGTGGGCGCGACGCGGTCGACGAGCACCAGGGGCGTGCCGTGGGAGCGCACGTCGCGCAGCGCGTCCGTGGGGGCCCCGCTGACCGGGGTCAGCAGCACCCCCAGCACGCGCTGCTGGTCGAGGCGGTGCAGGTGGCGGGCCTCGCGCTCGGCCGAGTTCGCGCTGTTGCACATGACCACGAGGGCGTCGTGCTCCTCCGCGAGCTCCTCCGCCCCGGCGATGACGTCGGTGAAGAACGGGTTCGCGACGTCGAGGACGACCATGGCGATGGTGCGGCTGACCCCCGCGCGCAGCTGCCGCGCCGACTCGTTGCGCACGAAGCCCAGCTCGTCGATGGCCTGCTGCACGCGCGTGCGCAGCAGCTCGGAGACGACCTCGGGCCGGTTGAGGACGTTGCTGACCGTGCCCAGCGAGACCCCGGCCCGCCGGGCCACCTCCTTGACGGTCGCCACGTGCTCAGCGTCCCACCCCCGCGCCCCCGCGACGCTCACACGGGGACGCGCACGGAGT
>Ga0160428_1001921_pt1 | contig 13919 bp, 15 predicted proteins | sample SolpanmetagenomM_FD_108198 | JGI IMG/M metagenome (GOLD analysis project Ga0160428, IMG submission 108198) | Solar panel surface microbial communities from Lawrence Berkeley National Laboratory, California, USA - M | ecosystem: Engineered > Built environment > Solar panel > Unclassified ... | reverse complement strand
TAGCTTACCTGGTGACGCCCATGTGGACGTAGCTGGGCAGTGATGATATGAGATAAGTTCCGGGGCCCGACGGGATCCTGTCGATTGTGAGCCTTTATGTGAAGAGAAGAAGGAGGGGACGTTTGCGACTCTGGGATGGACGAGCCGTGCAGACTGAGGGAGAACGGGGAACACGAGGTCTTATTTGCGATTGAGGTAAGGAAGGAGTACGGTTGTGAATTAGGTTGGGCACAGATCACTGCAACGGGAACTCCGCATCACTACCCCCCCTCTCCCCAAACATTATGCTGAAGCATTTCAATTCAGTCCCAATACAGATATTTTCCTTCTTCTTGCTCAACCACACGTGTCCATGAAGTACTGCTGCCCTCCGAGCGTAATGCACACACCAAATTGTATGGTACATCTCGGAGATCCAAGATGGCACGCAACAAGTCAAACGTTTGGTGGGAGCAATCATATGTAATGTAACAACAAGATGGCACGCAACAAGTAAAACGTTTGGTGGGAGCAATCATGACGTCTGCTCTGGTACTTTCGTCCGGTCCAACTGCGCTTTCAATGACGTAACATTTTCTGAATATGAATGTGAATGTGGCCGCATCTTTATCGCTGGAAGTCATAGGAACATGTGATTGGGCCTTACTTCTCGGAGCAGAAGAGTAGAAATAGTGGCAAAAGTAAGGATTGGGAGGAGCATTGGTCTGAGTGGAATATGCTATCAACGCAACACGATGGGCGATAGGCGATAGACGATATGATCTTGAGGGTGTAAATTATTTTTATTCAAGAGAGGTACAAAAAAGTATATGGGGTATTCATTCATGAGGCAGTTAGGCTAGTGCCCAGAATAACCTGCGGCAGTATGTAGGACCCATATTGTGCGCGAATGGGCATACACTGTCGTCTAAGAGAGAGATGTTGTGTTCTTGATTTTTTCCATCAGAGTGTTTCGTACAAGGCCTCAAATTTCGAGATGTCGCCGATGCTGGTGCATCTAATCGCATCCAATCAGAATCTCCCTCTATCATGTAGTCGACAGACTCGCGTGATCGAATGATCGGCGTGTTGATGGTAGTCTTCGAGCATGTAGGTGCGATGATTCGCGTGGATTACCAGGCAGCTTTGATGTTGGAGATTGGGTAATTGCTGACCACCTAGCATTCCAGGTTGAAGCTTGCACGATCTTGCTTGAGTTGACGCGCAATAGACATTCCCGAGATTCGTATAGGTCCTAGAGCTTGAGTGGGTTTAGTATCTTTGTTTCGCATGCTAAACGCGGTCGGTTTTCGATGCGGGATCCCTGCCAACGATCCCCTCCGTAACCTATTTCTCAACACCTTATGGTTTCCGATGGCAATTATGAAGACAGGCAGGCGACTCGACGGGTGATTGCAATTTGGATAAGGTGAGGGGAGAGCACACACAAAGGATGGTGGTCTCCTTATAATTTTGGTGTCTCATGAGATGTTGGTGAAAGTCCGGACTTGCCTCTAAGGTAGGTCACACTCAGACCACAAGGTCTAGTCTCAAGAAGCTCGTTCGCCTTTTCCTTTTCCTTGTAAACTCATTACTCTCTTCAAAAAAAATTTACACCCTGATCACTCCATCTCATTACTCCCAATGCCCTCCATCTCCACCCGTCCTCGCAAGCCGTCACGACTCTATGACAGTCTGATGGCTCCTAGCCCAATTGTCGAACATTCAGCAAATTCGGCTTGCATGGACGACGAACCGGACGCATCGCTTGCAATACTTCACCCCAAAAGGCGAGCCTCAACATTTATGACAGGAATCGACTCTCACTCGTACAAATTCAGAAACGGAGATTGAATGCTCCTGCGGATCTCATAAAGCAATTATTTTTGAATCAACATTATCTCAGTAAAGGTCATCTGACTCGATTGGATATCAAGGAGAATTGGGAGCCAAAACATATCTCCAAAAAAGCAAAGCCGGCCCTGTATAAGAGCGAGTGTCTCAACCTTATGAATAGCTTCGAAAACAATGAATGGGTTAAGATTACGCAATGCCGTAATGGCCTCGGTCTCGAAGCGCGCCAGCAGATCGATATGTTTGAACATTGAACAGTTCCTGAAAGCATTTCGAGGCGATATATGGCTGTGTAAACCGGCTCAAGACAATACAAGCCAAATCACAGTTGTGATCGAAGAGGAAGGGGATGAAGTGGAACACGACGGAATCAGGTATGGCTTGATGTACTATGTTAATCACCACTGCAAATCAGCTCTCGGGTTTGGTGATTTTTTACAGAAACAAGACAATCATTTCAAGAACACAAAAGACTGGCTCTTCCACTGACGGTCATGGACTGGTGGGAAGGAAGTTTCTATCCCAAAAGGGTGAAGAGGTCTTCGTGTCCTACAGCGATGAGGATGCACTGGACTTTGAATGCGAATGTGGGTAATATAAATGTAGACCAAAGTAAGCCTACTGTATATATTGACGATGATCTTGTCGGCATGATCGATACCGACGTAAGTAGTTCCAAGAAACGCTCCGGTAGTGACGCTCATCCCAATCTAGAACAATGGCTTTTCGTAAACTTTCTTTGACCCAAGATTACACATGTAGCTTTCTGTTATGCTCGTAGCAGCTGCTCCCATATGTCGTGGTATGCGACGATTCGCAGCACCACCGAGGTTGTATCGAGGGACACCAGGGCAATGAAAGCCGCAATATTCTAGCTGCGGGTGTACGAAGACAGAGCAGATTGAACAACGGGCGCCGGGCGCCTATGAGTGCGTGAGGAGAGACAGCCAGCGGAGAGAGGATTGGAAGGCGGCTAGAGAACGGGAGTTGTAAACGCGCCAGTATATGTCCGTCGTCCTGTCATGAATTATGACATCTCGTAGGAATCCTTCTTCAGTGGAATCCTTCGCTGCTCCTGGGATGAAACTGCGCATTTTGCAGCTCGTGTGGTGAGACCTATTTCCGAGCACTCATGCAAGATGAATCTGGTCATGCTGCATCCTCGTCATAGCTCTTGGCGAACATCTTTATATCGTCTGCATACGCCAATATTACCTCCAAAAGAAGAGAAATATGCGAGCCAAACTGCGCAAAATCGCCGTAGTAACCGGTTGATGTAGATATTGAATAGCGGAGGGGAGAGAACGGTGCCTTGGAAGAGCCGCGATAGGCGCTCAATCTTCTGCCATTAGCGACAATAGTTGACGTGAGGTTGCAAACAACAGATAATGAATGCACTTCCATATCCTCGAGCTCCTTTGCGTGGAACAGCGGATAGAGGATCCTTCTCCTCTCTCTCCCTTTCCCTCCCTCGCCTCTTTTTTGGGAACAACGGACATTACGCTTCCTCCCCCGCCCCTCAGCAATCGCGTCCTCGTTCAGCAACGCGAGCGGGACTCTCTCCGCACAAGTACCGATTCCAACTGCGGAAGACACCTCGAAGACCCAAACTGCAGTGCACCTTCGCTCAACCAAAAGCACCCGGAATTCGCGATCGCTCCTGATCTCTTAGAGGATTCTGTAAACACCACAAACGTCAATCCTCACGCAGATTCCTTAATTCCGTAAGGTATATATACCATTCATAAAGCGAAATGCCGACAGTTGTTGCTCATAGATCTAGCGAAGGCAACGTACGCTTGAGATCTTCGTCGACTGGCGTTGAAGAGGACAAACATACACAACATACTCATGTAAACTCTCAAGCTGCTTATCCCACGCCCTTTGAAACTCCCGAAGGAAACGCAAGCCCGGAGTCGCTACCATCCTTATTTCATATGCCTTACGAAATACCTTCACTTTAGAACGCGGCGTAAACCCGATCTCTATAATCGGATAGTGGGAAAGAGAACTAAAGATTCTTAGGTCAATATCACCTCGTTCCACCTGTAACACCACACATTCCTCCAAAGACTCCAAAACGGATACGGAAGAACCAACAGCGGAGGGAGCGAAAATGTCCGGACTTGTCCATAATAGCGTTCCGGAGGATAGAGCGTGAGTAACATTTCTCGATCTCATGATTTTTATAGAAGTGTATAGTACTAAAAAAGGAAAGAAAACCATAGTACTATGAAATCCCAACTTTCGCCCAGAGACTCCTCGACTGCTATTGATGTACGCAGCGAATCGGATCAGTCAGAGCGCCCCAACGCAGAACAGCAAGCGCCCAAGATCCGTTGCGAACCAATACCACTTTATCAGAATGCCAGAACGAAGGTTCTCGAATCCCCGCCCATCTCATGGACACTGAGGTGCGCTATATCCACAAGATGCAGGTCACGACCAAGAACCTGGTACCAAAAGCCCTGAAGGTGTTTATTCCATTCTGGGCGAAAGGCTTCTCTTTCTGTGAGGTATATAGAACAGCGGACGTGACGATCGTTTTCATCGCCTTGGACGGCAAAGGTTGCGTTCTTCCTTCTGATGCTGAGTGAGATTCTTTTATTGAAAAGGCAAAAACGACAGATCACTCGATTTCTTCAATGAAAAACGTTCAGCCAAATGTGTCCTTTCTGTCCTTTCTGTCCGTCCTGTCCGTTCTGTCCGTAATAGAAATGAGAACTTCATTATGCAATCCTTCCTTCTCTGTATGGGAATGTCAATCATTCCTCTCGTGTGGTGAATCATTCAGCTCTGTTTGTGAATATCAACCATTCGGTTCCGCTAGTGAAAATGAATTATTCCTCTGATCAAACTGGTGACCACTTACCAGTCGGGGAACTGAATGGTTGAAAGGCAAACTATATTTGAGAATGGGTGTTACCGAAAGTAGAGCCATTTGTAAAACCATTAGCGACACTGGATAATGTGGAGCTCACGCAATGATGAACAAATTGTTCAGTTTGATCGGTGGAATCGTTCAGCCAAATGTTCCCTCATGTGAATATCAATCATTCCTCTCGAGTGGTGAACACCAATCATTCAGCTCTGTTTGTGAATATCAATCATTCGGTTCCGCTAGTGAAAACGCATTATTCCTTTGGTGAAACTGGTCAACCCTTACCAGTGGAGGAATTGGATGGTTGGATGGCAAACTATATTTGAGAATGGGTGTTACCATTTATGAAACTATTTATGAAACCATTTATTTCTCATCGCAAGTTTAGAGCTGTTTTGCGTACTTGCAGAGTCCTCAGTAAACGAGCAGGGTTGGGAGGATTGAATGGCGAGACAGCCATATTTGGATGTGAGAAGAAGTTAGTAATAATCTACAGAAACTCATGGGCACGTCTAGCGCACGTCTCCTCAACCAGAAGCCAACAAATATGAATGAGAATGAGGACACAGCGTAAAATAACTAGATGACGTAGAGAACGATGAAGTAACCTTTCTTCGCAAATTATATTGTTTCTTCAATTCTCTTAGCCTTATCTTCTCCTTACGTAGACTGTTCTGAAACATCTTGACATCCTCACGAACATGATTTGCTCTCGCCTCACTCAACAACTGTTTATTTTATTGTATTTTGTTTCGCATATTGTAATTGGCAGCAAATTTGTAATTGTATAAAAGTATATTTAACAAGCTCAATTCTGCAATTACAACGAAACACAAGAAATGATAGTAGAAGTGGTAGCCGCCATCTATCTCTTAAAATCAATCTCATAGATCGCGTCCTGTCCTGACACCTGTGTACGCAGAATCGAAGTAGTGTTGAGATTGACCAACGCTGTTGTAATGAACGAATTCAGAGCTTGAGGACTGTCAATGCCAGGAATGGCAACATTTTTTAGTATGGCCTTTCGGTGACGGTGACGGCGCAAGAGATATATCATTACTGCCGCGACAAACGCGATCACCCCCCCACTCAATCCGGCTATAAGGCCAATGGTGCCGGCGGAGAGAGAAGAGGACACAGTTACGCCACGTTCTTGCGTTGTAGCAGGAGGTGTGGTGCTTGGGCAAAACTTAGCATCTTTCTCTAATCATATCAAAGAGATGACTTTACCCGGTAGACGTCACGGATGTTACTGAATTACTATCAATCAATGGCGATGGGTTTTTTGAAGACGTAGAGGTAGCGGGAGAAGTGGTGGCAGTAGAAGTAGGGGTAGCACTAGCCGTCGGAGTGGCGGTTGTGGGTGGGTACATGGGAATGCCCGTACAGACTGCTGTGGCTGGAACCCCCGGACAATTGCATGTACCATAGAATGAACAAGCAGGCAGTGGGTTATTCGCATAGCAGTTGCCGTATGACCAGGTTTTGGTACACAAGGCGGTCACATTATACTGAAGCTTAGGAAGAGAATCTATCGATCTGATGACGATATCAATACCCCTACTTCAGGACGAAAAAATGATGCGTTACATTTGATTAAAGGTCGAGGACTGCAACAAGTAAGGAGGGAAAGTTCCGGCCAAATTAGGGTTGGAGTTAACGTAAAGTTGTTGTACGGTTGAAGAGTTGCTGAATGCGCTGCCAAAGCTCGTGAAGTTGTTATATTGCAAGATAACATAAGCTAGGCTAGTCATGTTGCTCCAGCTGATGACATCCAAAGACCCGCCGAGATTGTTGTAGCTGAGATCCAAGGAGGATAGGCTTGTCAAAGTGGACAAGTCAGCCGACAATGAGCCAGTTAGAATTCCTTGAAGCATGAGAGACTGTAAGCGCGGAAACGAACCTAGCTGGAAAATGCTCAATGGTATAATATATGGAGTCATACCGCTGGTAGTGATGGCCAGAGTTATAACATTGGCCGGAATTACGTTGCTGGGTGTACTGCCAAACTGGAGATTGACTATGTTGAGCATTCGCAGGAGTGTGATCGATGTTCTTGTCCAGTTCATGCTAGTGAGGCTACTGGTGACATTCATTGCTGAGATCAACAGCGATGTCAATGAAGCAGGCCATGACAAGGGCAGATTGCCACTGAGTCCTGAGCCGCTCAATTGGAGTGATTGCAGACTTGACATTGCAGTCCAGTTGACTGCATCGATTGGTCCGGCGAGACCGATGGTGGAGGCGCCAGGTGCAGGTGTCAGTATCAGGGTTGCTAGCAATTGCAGATTGCTCAGACAAGTGGGTAAGGCGACTGGAGCATATGAGGTGGTTGAGTTCTGAAAAGTCATTGACAGATAGTTCAGTTTCGGCGAGTTGCATAGTTCCGCGATATTAAAGTTCCATAGATTGCTGGTCGCAGTGAAGCGAGTCATATTAGTATATCCGGCCATAGACTTTTGAAGAATGGAATCAGCCATGAAAGAAATGAGCTAAGAAGGAGGAAATACCGCAGTCCCGTTGATTGCGGGATTGCTTTGCATGGTGAATGTCTGCAAGGATGCAGGCAGAGCAGGCAGAACACCTGGAATGGTAGTCGAAGCGCTGATGCTATTTGACAATTATCAATGCGAATTATGATATTGAGATTGTGCTTACAAAACTGTTAGCTTCGTTAGTTGCGAAATTTGGGAGGGCAACGGGCTTTGGAATGTGTTGTATCTAATGGTAAGACTGGTGAGATTGAGTAAGTTGAAAAGAGCTGTTGGCCATGCTTGTGTTGCACTTTTGCAACCCGAACTAATATCTCTAGTATTGACAAGATTATCAAGCCGTGCAATGATATGTAAGGGAGATCTACATGATAGTGACTGTAGTGACTGAACCAGGTGTAGCTGCTAAGCAGGTGATTCCACTAATTGAGCAGGCTGTCGTTGTTGTCACGTTCCAGCCTAGAGTGGTACATACACTTGCAATACTGTTCAATTGATCCGTCTCTATGACCACTAATATTAATTTGCGTTTTGAAGTGGTTGATTCTAATAAATCGTACCATATTGTGATATATCTGCGGAAGTTACAACTAGCAATACTGCGATCCAAAAAACTGATTTCGAGCGCTGGAACGTCATCTTGTCAGCGTCTTCTCCGTGTTTGAACAGCAGATCCTGATAATTGTAATCGAGACCGTCTTACATTGGAAGAAAGAGGCGCAACAGCGGCGCTAAAATGAGAAGAAGAACTTGAGAAGATCATAAGATCGATCACGCAAGAGGTACTGCGGCTCACAGTTCGATTCAATAAGCAGACATGCAACGCAAAGTTTAGATCTGCCTCAAAATCGGATATTACATATACATATATACAAGGGGCTCCTACGGATTGATGTGTCTAATCTTGAGGTCTACATTGAGTTTATGTACATGATCAATATTTCTGCCTTCTGTGGTGGCTAGGCTGTGGCCATAATGACGACGGAAGAGGAAGCAGGAGATGTTCTTTGCCTTGAAGGCAAATCCTCCATATGAGGCTTTGCACACAGCATCTCCGTGCACACAGCATATCCACCATATATGTGTGCACACAGCATATCCGTGCTATCGGTATCGCATCCATGCCAAAACCGCATAATACTTCGAGCATATGTTGCTGTGTCGGTTTTGTCATAACTGTTCTGCGTGATCACTTCATTCAATTTGGTAAGTGCATTACGCTCGGATGGCAGCAGTAACACGTGTGGTTGAGCAAGAAGAAGGAGAAGATCTGTATTGGGACTGAATTGAAATGCTTCAGCATAGTGTTTGGGGAGAGGGGGTAGTGATGCCGAGTTCCCGTTGCAGTGATCTGTGGCCAACCTAATTCACAACCGTACTCCTTCCGTACCCAATCGCAAATAAGACCTCGTGTTCCCCGTTCTCCCTCAGTCTCCACGGCTCGTCCATCCCAGAGTCGCAAACGTCCCCTGTAGGCTCATTTGAGATTTGCGTGAAGGAGTGTCAGACGTTGCATATGCATTAGAAACTGTAACAGTACTGAGCGTCTAGCCTGCAAGAAACGAACATAGAGGCGTCTGCGGTTTAGGTCCAATCTTTCGAGACGCGCACGTGGTGGCGACTTAGCAGGGCTGACTAGAAAATTCCGATTTGATGGGTTTGGAGTTCCACTAGTAAGTCTGATCCATGAGGGTCCTGGCTACGAGACACTTATGCGGTGTACCTTTGCAAGCTCGATAGATCCGTCATATACCGATACCATTATCTCCAGACAAGATCGTACCTAACACCCTCCCATCGTCATTGAGAGAGTACCTAAATCGGTTTTCGATAAGCTTTACGTCCGCTTGTCCTTCAATGAAAACGATGAAGATGTTGTCTGCCAATGCTGCTCGCTCCTCTAGAATCTCCACCTTTGTGCCCTCAACCTTGAGGACCAACAGATGATCTCGACCAAGGATTGTTCGATGTGACACGGTACGTACACTATCTATTCATCACGAGTAGTCATGTCTTTTGCACTTGCTTTGATGTACCCATTTGTCACTTTCAATGTTCAAACTTGCATGTGAGAATTGGACAGTATGTAGGGTTATGGTTAGCATTAGGTCTAGCTGGGTAATATGTGGCTACCGCAAAACTCATATTACAAAAAGCTTGAGTTGAGCGGGATAAATAAATTGATTTTCACGTTCACCTAGTCACCAATCTAACCATAACCCTAAAAGCTCGGGTCGCGAGAGAGAGGAGAGAGAGCAAAACCACAGTGAGATAAAAGCCTTTGGCAACATATAAAAAAAGCATCAATTCAGAGATAGTTTTCAACAGGCAATTATGACTTTCGGGGAAGGGAATCGTCGCCGATAAATGTTTTTATTAGTCTTTGAATAAGTCTTGATAAGTCCACATTAAGCGTTGATTGTTTGTGGGCTCCCATTGCCCCAACATCAAGTCTAAAACTTCCTCCATAGCTAAGTTGCGATCACACGTGAGTTTCTCATCAATTTCCTATCGACTACTAATTGCCATACCTCACAGCCACACCTACTAACACTCGCGATACTCGCACCACAGGACATGCTCTTGGCGATGTTCCACTGCTCATGAGGCCGGCAGAACAGCAGCTGTTCCAATATACATGCTCGTTCGATGCGGTAACAGCATATACGGATACACAGAGACTTACATTCGCTTACTTCTCGCCCTCGATGACAGAAAATTTGATCCTCTTAATACTCGATGATGATAAACGATGTCATAGTAATCACTGAGTAGTGGTACACAGTGCACTGCTCTCAATGAAATCAAGGATATCATCATTTATTATCGAGAATCTCAGAAAACAAAAACAATCATCCGTAATATCCACTCGAAGTAGGCTTGCTACCATCTTTAGCGGTACTATACATCAGAACTTCAGCAGCTCGAGGATAAAGTATGTCTGACATCGTCATATCGTCGTTGTCCTTATCTCTCGGGATGGATTTGCGTACACTAGCATTGATGCGACAGCAGCAGTGGTGATTTCTTAATCGTATCAATATTTCTACCAATATCTCCTGATTTCCATTGTTGCGTTTTTGCTGGCTTGAATTGGAATTTTACCCTTTCATATGACCGTAAGGAATATCTACGTCGTCAACAGATTCTCTTTTGTCCCGACCACACTGACTCTCTACTTGCTTGTTGTCCTTTTCTTCATCCTTGGATAAATGCCAAGACTTGGGCTTGTCAGCCACATTCCATCCGGAAGCATATTATGCTACATGCTTAATCTCGCTATCCTCAAACTCAACCCAGGCAGCATGCGCCACCGCTTGTTCCTCCAAGCGCCACTATATTTCAAGGTCCTTCGCGCAATGGTAGATAATGCCAATGCACGACAGCTCCTGTCTTGGATGTCACAAATTTCCCGGATGCAGGCCTTATGAGCATCACCAGGTCAATTTTTTCCAAACCATTAAATATTTTTCCATACTCGTAATATGCTGACTATGATGTTACACTCAGAAAGGCCTTCAGCTGCTCGAAAATCAGATCGGAACAGCCCACTTGAGCATCAATCCTGAGCAACTTCTCTGCGATTCAAGCAGAACCCGTACAGCTGGCCCCATAAGCATAGCATCACAACATTTCGTAGGTCGAAAATTAATAACAGCATATGACGTTACAGGGGACATGAGGGATTTCACCGACCGTGATCTACTTGAATGTGATAAACGTAAGAAATGGCTCGAATTACGGAAGATGAGCAATGGTCTCGCAGAAGATGTGGATGTTCGCTGCAGCGTGATCACAAACTCAAATTTCTGGGCGGAGATGGAGCTCAATTACGGGTAAAGACACTCTTGACCCCTCAAATCGCACTTCCCAAGTTGCTGCTGTCCTTTTCTCGTTTAATACTTCCATCAACGTCTTACAACCACCAAATAGCTCGAAATGCCAACGTTAGTAGCAGGCAAAGACTGGAACAATCTTTAAGCAAAATGTGTTCGGTGGAAGAAAACAATAAGGTAAGCTGTCATGGGAGTGTTTCGTTAAACGAAGATTTGTACAGAAACTGATCGACTTATCTATAGCATCAATATCTGCGCAATCGTCGGTGACGCAGATTGCGTGAGGTTCCGACCATTATACTACAAGAGGTACGCCCAAGTATTATTGTTGGATTAGTATGTCAAGGCTGACTGAAGGATCGTTGATATACATAGTGATAATGCCTGCATATCGGTGTCCAGTCGTCCCTTGTAGGTGGCGCAAATTTCTGCTTGGATCTGGTGTTTCTTGTCGATAGGGCTATTTGACTATTGAAGAGCTATAATTCTATAGACTACTATACTAAAAGAGCAGTAAGAACGAAATGCAAAATTGCAAATTACAAACAGCTGTGATAGAAACTCGATGCAATTCACTATGTGCTGAAAATCGTTGGTGTTTTGTGACATATCATTCTGACCTGGAGGGTGAAGTCTGGAAGGACTTGAAGGTCGATGGGTTGATAAGCATACCAGTATCTAGTTCAGGCCGCATCAACACTCCGCGCGGATACCCACGTTTTGGCACCAAGACTACAACATCTGGTGACATGATCACAACAAGTCACGATGCGGAAGGCGCAAGTATACATGCCTTCCTCGTCCACCGGCTTGATGGCTTTCTTGGATCTTCACCCACTCAACCTTTTGTAAATCACACGGATGGCAACAAAAGCAACAACGCAGCAAGTCGTTTGTAATAAACGATGACGAGTAGAAATCAATTACATGCCCATCGCTTGAAATGGCAGCAGGAGGAAGAATTGCCTGCCAAAGTGCAATGAAAATAAATTGAGATGCAATCGGAAGCTGTCTTTGGCGCGTTTGCGTCTCTCTTTCTATTTCTTTCTATTCTCTTGCCATTTTCTTGCCCCGTTCTCTTTCAATTCCCTTCCTTATGCCAGCACATCAGAATCAGAGCACCACGGAATTTACTTCTTCTGCGATGGAAGTTATAGCGATCGCTCATCCGCCGATATCCAGAGGACATTGCGAAACGCCATGCAAAGAGCATCTCATCTCAGTGCCACCTCTGGAGACGCCTTGTTCCAAGATCTCGCTGACGAGTTGAAGACCAAATGTAACTGGTTTTTACCACCCGACCATCTTGACTCAGTCTTCTCAGTGTCCGTGGACGAGAGAGCACAAAAGACTGCAACACATGCAATTGCAACAAGTCAAAAATTGGTTCAGCTAGCAAGGAAATCAGAAAACTTCACTGAAGTCTTGAATGCTGCTAAAAATCATCTTACTGAAAGTCTTGGTGCGTGGTCCATATCAGAATATGAGCATGCTTCAATGGATGTAGATTTACGCCCCCTGCCCGACAACAAAGCACAACCGAAAGCGATCGAAAGGAAAATCACAAAAAGCAAACTGAATCTGTGGATCCTAAAGCAGATTGAAGACAAAGACCGAATTTCCGACCCGCATGGGGTACTTGCAGAGTTTTTCCGTTCTCAAAACGAACTCTATTCAGAAGAGGATGAAACCATCCGAATGATTTCACTTTTCTCAGTATATCGAGCCAATGGAGTCAAGCAATATTTCGATTGCAAAATCTTATGTGAGGTTGCTCACCCAATCACCACGCCAGAATTACAGTACGAGGATGACTTCCTTTTTCGCTGTCTCGATCAACTGAACACATCTTGTTGTGGTCTCGTCGCTCATATCAACCAGCTGGAGGAGGATATCCTATTCAATGACCATGAAGCCAAAGAATTGCTACGTATACATGCTATGGCAGTATGGAAGTCGTTGCGATGTTTCAAACTGGTAGCATTCACCTCGGATGTAATGACGGAGATTTTGCAAATGCCTAGTTTCTCTGGTGAGTCTATGTGGACTCATGCAACCTCGGATCAATGGTCGATAGGTGTTGGCATGCGTGATTCTCCCGTCATCGAAACAGTGACTGTTGGAGTCATTGTCATTATTGGACTCCTGTGTACTCCTGCTGCTCTATCAAAGATTCTTCTGACTCCAGATGTGTATCACATCAAACGCGCGGTTACGATGCTTACGAGTTTCACCGAAAAGTATCGTCCTTTAACAACAGTACAGGGTACCGTGGAAAGATAATGGGACATCCCAGTCCATCACTCACCTAATTTCAATGTACATACTTGATTTCATTTAGAAAAAGAATAGATTTTAGATTTCGTTATATGTTTTGCCTTTTGAAAAGGCCTTTTTCACTCCAGTGTGCAGCAAATGGGCGTAGCGTTTATTCACTCATTAGGAGGGTTGATTTGCTCAATTGCTTTCCCAAGGTTCCGACTCCCTCAACATCAGGTTTCAAGGTTTGAGCAATCAACCAGCGTTAAGTTGTAGCATTTCCTAGCCAATTGTATGTTTGTCTTTTGTGAGGACTCCAGTCATCCCACTCCTTCTGACTTTCTAGGAGACCCTCCTCCAAAGCAGAAATGGGAGTGAAAGGCCCAGCAACGAGTGAAGGAACCTTGATAGAATCATTCGGACCTTCTTATCTGGGTGTGTGTTTATCGAATTCCAATGAAACTGGATAGCTTTTTCCATACGTGCTCGTAGGCCCAGAATCAAGAGGCAGTCTGCAGTATTCTTTCTGCAAACGAAACACTATCTACGATGTCAACTTGACCATTGTTCGTTCGTAAAAAGCATTTGTATAGGAATGCGGCGTAAGCGTGAATAGTG
>Ga0160428_1001920_pt1 | contig 13930 bp, 13 predicted proteins | sample SolpanmetagenomM_FD_108198 | JGI IMG/M metagenome (GOLD analysis project Ga0160428, IMG submission 108198) | Solar panel surface microbial communities from Lawrence Berkeley National Laboratory, California, USA - M | ecosystem: Engineered > Built environment > Solar panel > Unclassified ... | reverse complement strand
GCCTCTTCAATCCGGAACACGCCGTCAAGGAGGCTTTCGGTCAGACCACGCATGCCGGTGAGTGGCGTCCTCAACTCATGGGCGACGGTGCCAATCAATTCGCGCCGCCACACTTCCGTTGCTTCCAGGAGACGACGCTTCTCCTTGCGCGTCAATCTCATCGCGGCGCCGTGCAATCACTCGAACTCAACGACAACATGACTTTCGCAGGAGGTCTATTGATACCGGCAAAGATTCAGGTTGCTTTCAGCTAAAGCAGAAATGGAGGGGTACGTCCAGCACGGGGCATGCTCAAAGCGGGCAACTCAGATTTACGTCGTTATCAATAGGTATGAGCCCAACGCAGTCAACGCCAGCTTCAACAACGGTGGGTTCTCCTCTCGCTAACTGCGACTGTAGTACTCATTACCGTCCCAGTTTCATATTTGCCTCTGCCTGTCAACCTCTATTCGCGGTTGATAGAAGCAATCACGCTTAGATGTTCTCTGTCAATGCCGGTAACAATGCACTTGAACTTAGTTTTAAGTAGTACGCCAGATGCATTCTTAAATGTGAAGTAGCTCTCCCACGACCACAGCGGATTCACAAAACTCGGCTGCGAATTGTAATCAAATTCTGTGCTTTGGGTCGTTTTGATTTTGTCACGAACTGCAGCCAAACACTCCTGACGAATCACATCACGACCAATTTGAGAGATTGTGGGGGCTGGCGGTTGAGCCGTAGCGACCTGACGATCATCTACAAGTGATTGCTTAGCTAAGTAACCTAAATAGCCGAAAATGCCGAAAATTATCGCAGGGATAGCAAAACATCCAAAAATTTGAGCGTTATCCATAGTACTCTGGTCTGCTTTCTTTCTGACATCTTTCCTCTTATTCAAAGGTTCTCCTCTATCACGTATTTATCAATACTAAGGGCCGACTCAATCAGTTTTTTGAAGTGTCCTCCACTATCTATTAATTAGAAAACCTTAACATTCGGTTCGTCTGTTTAGATTAATTTTAAATTCTCTATTTATGTGAACTCCAGTGGATTATGTAGTGAATTTATCAGTATCAATCAATTCTTCGGTCTCCCGGAGGCCTTATCATCATTCATACACTTTAACCTGACGCATAGCTTCGATTCGCTTCTATTATCCTGAGACTGCATACTTTTTGTTAAAATCTATATTAAAGCTGGTGGCTGGCTCAAAGCCCTCCATGCTCAGACACGAACGTTAATGACCATCATCAAACCACCTCCACCCGCCTCTTCTACATTATTGTTCTTGGTGTGGTGCGGGATATGGCAGTGAATGAGCCACTTCCCAGGACGCCTGGCCGTCCAGATAACGTCATAGCGCTGGCCGGGTCCAATGTTCACGGTGTCCGCCAAAAATCTTGCACTCGGCTGAAAGGTTTCACCATCCCGCGCGACCACCTGAAAGGGACCGCCATGGACATGCATAGGATGCACGAAGTTGTTGTTGCTCCCAATAAAGCGTAATTTGACAGTTCGCCCAATCCGCATTTGAATGGTGTCGGTTGACGGGTAAGCCTTGCCGTTGATGGTGAAGTAGTTCGGTAAGCCGCCCTCCATGATCATGGCGGGGTGATAGCCTCGCTCTGGGGCGGCTCGGCGGGCAGCGCGCCCCACTGGCTGATGATGGCCGCTGCCACGTCGCGGTAGATTGGTGCGGCCAGCATCGAGCCGTGATAGCGCTCTTTGGCTCCGCGAACCATCACGGTGATGGTGATGCGAGGCGCATCGGCGGGAAAGAACCCGGCGAACACACTGTCGTAGATGGCCGCGCTGTACCTGCCGTTCACGACCACCTGAGCGGTGCCGGTTTTGCCCGCCAGTTCGTAGCCCGGAATCCCCGCCTGGCCAGGGATGCCGTCCTTGATCACGTTTCTGAGCAGCATATGAATGGTGCGGGCCGAGTCCACCCGGACCACGTTGCGGCTGACCCCCGCCGGTTCGCTCGTCACCAGCCGGGGCGAAACATAGCGTCCATCGTTGGCCAGCGTATTGTAGGCGGCGGCAAGTTGCAGCGGCGTGGCCGACATGCCTTGCCCGAAGGCGTTAGTGATGCGCACCAGATCGTTCCACTTGGTCACCGGCTGAAGGCTGCCGCTAGCGGTGATCATGCTGGGCAGGTCCACGTCTTGTCCGAAGCCGAAAGCCTTGAAGTAGGCGTAGAGTTTCTCATTGGGAAAATTCTCGACCACGTGCGACATACCTACGTTGCTCGAATAGCGCAAGATGCCCTGGGTGTCGAGCGTTTTCGGGTGGTCCACCGCGTCGTGGATGGTGCTGCCCCAGCGGCCCCCGACGAAGCGCTGCATCGGGGTGTCGTAGGTGGTGCCCGGGGTGGTCAGGCCCTCGTTGAGTGCGGCGGCCACCGTCAGGCCCTTGACGGTCGAACCCGGCTCGAAGCGGTCGAGGAAGGGCCGGTTGCGCCGCGCCGCGGGGCTGAAGGTCTTCCAGGTGTTGGGATCGAACGGCGGGTAGCTGGCCGCCGCGATGATCTTGCCGGTGCGGACTTCCATGACGACCACTGAGCCGTACTCGCCCTGGTGCTCCTGCACGCGCTTGGCCAGCACGTTCTCGGCGGTGGCTTGGATGACCGGGTTGAGCGTCACGGTCACGTTCTGCCCCGCCGAAAGGGGCGTGTTGTAGGCAGCCTCCAGGCCCTCCAGACCGTCGGTGACGCCCATCATGCCGATGACCTGCCCGGCCAGCTTGCCCTGCGGATACACCCGCTTGCCGTCCATAGTACGGGCCAGCACCGTGCCGGACTCGGTGAGGATGCTGCCCCGGCTTTGCAAGACCGCCCGCCTGACATTTTGCGGCAACCCCCATTCGAGCTGAGCGTAGGCCCACACCAGCGACATGAACGCCAGCAGCGCGATGACCTGGATGATGCGCGAACGGTTGCGGATTTTCAGTTCCATGTCGGTGTCACCAGAGGCCTTGAGGACCACTTCCCTGAAGACTTCCTATGCGGGGCCGGGAGAGTGGGAAGGAAAGTCGGACCGGGGAGCAGAGGAAAAAGCTGGGTGAAGAGAGATGACGTGACACCAACGGCGACATTCCGGTCTGAAGCCGCAGGGTGTTGAGTGATCCACTGAAGGCTGACCCCAGCCCCGAGGTCCAGGCGTACAGTGTGTGCGCGCCCGCAAGCGCGGCACCGGCTCGGCGATAGGCCAGAAGACAGCAAGGAGGCTCGTCCCGGTAAGGGCCAGTACCCATGACACAACCCATCTGAACGGTTCAAGGTGGGTTGAAACCTCCACCATACGTACGGTAGCGAGATTATGTTCAGGTTCTGTAAAACGCTTCGCCCGGCTCAGTCCAGCCGATAAACCGTGATCCGACTCTTGGCCGCTGCCGGGAGCGTCAGGGTGAAGGTGCTTCCCTCACCGACCCTGAAGTTGACGACCACCTCGCCGTGGATAGCGCGGGCCAGGCCACGGGCGATGATTAACCCGACACCGGTGCCGCCTGGCAGGCTGCCCGAAGGTAAACGCGACAGGTCAACGTTGATTGCCCAATATGGTGCCACCCTGTCACCCAAGGCTTGGATGCCTCCCAGTCCAGCGATGCATGAGAATTGAAGCTGCTGGTAGCGCTGACCGCCGAACAGAATCGGCTCCACGGACCTCAGGGACGGGCCGCACCACTGGCGAGAGCAGCCGTGCTGCACGCAGCACGGTGGACGCACTGACCACACTGCATCCGGGTCAGCAGTGCGGCACCCGCATTGCCACCGAGCACGACCGAGACCTGCTGAAGGGTTGCGATTGCCCGCCCACTCCGACGAACGTAAGCGGACAGTCCAACGACAAATCGCTCGCAAAGGATCTGCTGACAGCACGAAGGCTCCTGACACACGAAACGGCGAACGGACAATTTCAGGGTGACGGCGACACCACAGGCTGGGAGATCACTCAAATGACGGCAATAGCGGCTGTGAATTCGAGCACTGCAGGTGCCACACTTCGGACAAGCCGAAGTCGGTTGGATGCTGGTGGCCACAACTGCGACTCTTTCTTCGACCCGCACGCCGTCCAGTCGAAACCCAGGAATCTGTGCCAGGAAGAGAGCGGAAAGTGCTTCGTTTTCCATACCACATTGGAGTCCAACTCCCTGAGACGATCATCAAAAGTGATACCGCTGGCTTACTCAGGCACCGAACGTTTAAATCTGTGTTGAGCTCGCACAGGCTCAGGAGCACTGATGAATGGGCCAGACTTCAGCCATATCTGAGTTTGTTTGGAGCGCTTCGTATCCATTCAACAGGTCGCTCCCTGGCCATTCCGAGTAAGCCAGCGGTATCAAAAGTGACGGTGAACCAGTTTTCGGGGGGCAGACCATGTTACTTCAAGGTCGGGGAGCCATCACATAGGCCACACCACCAGAGTGAGTCAGCCACAATCGCTCAAAGATGGCGCGGGGGTAGATCCTCTGCACCGCCGCGTCACTCCGGGCCGCCGGATCATTGACGACTGGGTTGCCCTGCGGGTCGAAGCCGATCAGCACCATTACATGCCCATTCGAGAATGAGATCGGCGAGTTGGGCAATTCCCCGGCCTTGAAGCGGATGCTGACCGCCAGCGGCAGCCCCTGAGAGATGTAGGTCTCGGCGTCGCGCAGGCTGCCCAGGCGGGTGACCGCCGCTTGCATTCCCTGCGAGGCGGCGTAGGCGGTGTTGAAGGGCCAGTTGCCGAAACCGTCATAGACCGGATCGAAAGTCGCCTTGGCGGCGTCCGGCACCCGCACAGGCCGCTGCCAGAACGCTAGCAGCATGCTGACGCTTGTCGGACTGCACCAGACTTCCCCACCGTTGGGATAGATCATCTGCGAGCGCTGCGGCACCTTCAATACATTGTTCCAAGCGCTCGCCAGACCCGCACGGCCCAAGTCGCGCAGCCGGAGCGCCGTGTCAGTGGTGTTAAACGACAGTAGATGCAACTGTGACCCTGGCCCCAGCGTCAGGCGGTACTGGAAAGCGGTACTCCGGTAGGGCAGGCTCAAGGTGTCGGTAAGTACAGTGCCGTCAGTGGTGCGCCGAACAGGCAAGCTGGAGCGGGGACCGGCGGCCCGCCAGGTTCCGAAGCTGAAGTAAGGCGTCCAGCGGCCCTCCGGTCGGCGCACCCGGACCTCCATAATGACGCTGCTGTTCCCGGGCTGGGTCACGTTCCAACTCGGAATTAGCTCATTGAAGGGTGCCACCTCGGTGGGTGCCCCTTCCAACACGTTGCCGGTCGGCACTGGCAGCGGCTGCCAGGTTGCCGCCGCACTGGTCTGACGTTGCGCAGCCTGAATAGCCGGAACCGGTACACCAAAGCTGGTCTGCTGGGTGTAAGGGTAAGGGGCCGCAGCAGCCCCCATCGGGAGGGAGAGCGCTAAGAGGACGATCAGGTGTCTCACCCGAGCATGGTACGTCAATGACCCGCGACTAAAGTCGCAGGCTTGTGTCTGGACTCCACCGCAACTCGGCGTACCTCAAAAGGCGTACCGCTTTGGCTTCACCGCCCGACACATCAGGGGTGACTGACAAACACCCCGTGGTTGCCCAGTCTTGCCGGACAGCCAACGTTCTCATCGTTATATTTCTCGCGCCCAGAAGGTCACTGTGCACCCGATACCCGCAGTTTTCGCACACAAACATCAATCCGCTGTTGGGTCGGTTGGCTTTACTGGTATGGCCGCACTTGATGCACATCTGGGATGTGTAGTTAGCCTCAACCCGAATTGCCATGCTCCCGTTCAGCGGCGCTTTGTAAGCGATAAAGGTTTGCAACTCTTGAAAGCTCCACTGACTGCGCCGACGGCGTGCTTTCCTGGCCTTCTTGCTGGCCTTCGGGTTGCTGCGCCCTTCGGTGCGGGTGCGGATGTCTTTCAGGTTCTCCAGGCCGATGACGGCCTGAGGGTACATCTTGAGAATCTGGGAGGCGAGAGCATGATTGCGGGCAGCGATGAACCGTCTTTCCCGTCCTGCCAGCAGAACAAGTCTGTGGGTCGCGGAACGGGTGCCTTTACGCTGCAATGTCTGACGAACACGGGCAAAAGCATTCTTCTTCTGATTGGTTTCCTGGCCAGAAAAGAACTGAGTGTGGTTGTGGGTGTCGGTGGTCACGGCATGGAACCGCTGCCCCACATCTACCCCGACGATGGTTCTATGGTCGGTGGGCTGAACGTCAGGCAGCTCCACTTCGAAACTGACCAACAGGTAATACTGCTTCTTCGGCTTGTCATACCAAAGTTTCCCGGCACCGATTTCAGCGCCCGCTTGAATATAATCAAGGTGCTTTTGGTAGCCCTGATACGCCAGCACCAAGCGTCCATCCAGCGTCAGCACACTGACCTGCCCCTCTTTTTTGAAGGAGTAGTCCTTGTTGTATTGGTAGGTCAGGGTGCGGGAAATGAATTTCGGAGCGGAGTCCAGTCCCTTAAACGGCCTGGCCTTCTTTCCCTGCTGAACCCGAAATGCTTGACGCTTCTGGTGCTCTTTGAACTTCGTCCATTGGGTTTTGTAGGCCGCCCCGACGTAGCGCGGTACAGAGCAGGCCATCTGCGAACCCAGGCCGAAACGCTCCCGGATGGTTGCGTAGGCTTCCTTCTGAATCTTGGCGGCATTGCTGGATTTTCCCAGCTCAAATGCCACTCCCGACGTGTAGTTCAGCGCGTCCCGATAAGCCAGCGTCACCTGGTCAAGCACCGACTTCTGATCGGCGTTGTGGGTGAGTTTGAGCTTAGCAGTCAGCGTAACTTTCACTCCTTAATACTATCACATAAGAGATTGACATATCAGTGAAGATTCAAGATGCTTTAGCCTTGCCCCCCTGCGGGGCACTGGGCCTATCCCTCCCATGACTGAAGTCACGGGCATCCCGCCCCAGACCCCGGTGAAGCAGTGATGCGGGGCACCCCGCCGAACCAGGTTTGACAGGATCTCGACCGAAGCTGCCAAGCTCAGAGGAGTGCGACGTGTGGCCAATGCACTGACGGCCGCACACGTGCACGTCACCGGATCTTCCCCAAACCGTGTGCGCTGCGCCACAACGCCGTCGGACACCAGCATGCCAGGCGAGCCCGGTCAGGCGAGCATTCCTAGCGACGTTGCCGGTGCCAATATCCTCGCGTGCGGGGCAGGGCCATCCTCAAGATGCTTCTGGAACCGATCCAAGTGCCACTCGCCTTGCTCTTCATCGGCGGCGGTGCATATGACCCATAACACCCCGGCTCGGCTTCAGCGTTGGCTGAGTGGGAAACTTGCCTGCTTCCAGGCGTCGAAGCCGCCCTGTAACTCGCGAACGTTGGCATACCCCAAGGTATGTAGGGTAGCGTGGGCAATGGCGCTCATCCGCCCGGAGCGGCAGTACAGCACGATCTGGGCCGCATGATCGCGGGGCAAGCGCGAGCTGCTTTTGATGGCGTCGAACGGAATGAAGGCGTCGGTGCCCGCGATGGCACCCTCGAACGGCACATGCACATTGATCAGCATGAACGACTTGTGCTTGAGCGCCGTGGCGAGCGCTTGGGGTGTGAGCAGATTGGGAGCCGCCATGGCCGAGCCCAGGCCCAGCATCAGCAGAACAAGGAGAGGACGCATAGGCCGCAGTGTAGACCTCACCACTCCAGAAGACCGCAAGGCACACACCGAAGCCGTCTTCTCATTGTCCAGCCAGCTTTACAGAGTTTTTACACGAGGTCACTACTGTGGAGAGATGAAGACTGACTGGACCATACCCGACGCGTGGTAGGCCCGCAGCGCACCACACCTACAAAACCAGCCACTCCAGTCACCAGCTCCAATCTGGGCCACTTCCGAATTTGGCATGAGCGGCTGGCGATGGGCGTCGCGGTCCCACCCTGGCTGTGGCCGCTGGTGTTAGGCGCGGCAGGGGGCCTGAGTCTGCTGCGTCTCTGGGGCGCACCGTTGGTTGTGCTGGTCCTCAGTGTGGTCTTCGCTCGGCTCCAACAGCTGACACCGCACCAGAGTGCGCGCTGGTTGTGGCCGTTTGGCCTGGGCTTCTTCAGCCTGCACCTCCAGTGGCTGTTCTTCAGTCTAAATACGGTCCTGGGTGCCCCGGCGGGACTGCTCGTCATGCCGCTGATCGCCCTGCTCGCCGCCGGGCTGACCCTGACCTTGACGCTGACCCAACGGTGGACCGGGCGACTGCGTCTGGTCGCGCTGCCTGCCGCCTGGCTGCTGTTCGACTGGCTGCGGACCCTTGGCCCGCTGGCTTTTCCCTGGGGTAGCCTCGGTTACGCCGCCAGCCGCACCCCAGCCGTGCAACTGGCCAGCCTCGGTGGGATACCGCTGCTGGCCGCCCTGGTCCTCGGCAGCGCCGCGCTGCTGGCCCACCGCCGCCGCTGGAGTGTCGGCCTGGCCCTGGCGCTGTGGGCCACCGCCCTCCTGGGCGGTCTGGCCCTGATCGGCCCCGAACGCGTCTCTACCCGCACGGCGCTGCTGGTGCAAGGTGCCGTCGATCCGCTGGTCAAGCTGCGCGGCGAGGTTGACGCCACCCGGCTTTACCGCGACCTGACGCGTTCCGTGCTGCCGGGTCTGGGCCGCGCTCCCGACGTGGTGCTGTGGCCGGAAGGTGCCATTCCTATCGTGCCGGACGGTGGCTCGGACTTAGGATTGTCCGGCGTTCCGCTGCTCACGGGCGCGCCCACCTGGCAGCAGGGGCAGCTCTTCAACAGCGCTTACGCACTCAGTAAGAACGGCAGGTTCCGCTACGACAAAGTCCGCACGGTGCCCTTCGGGGAGACGTTTCCCAGCTACGCCGCCCTAAGTGGGCTTTACCGCCCAGTCTTCGCTATTCTGGGCATACCGGACCTGCGCAACGTCAGCATTGGGACGCGCTCTGCCGTGTTGCGGGCGGGCCCACTGCGCTACGCCGTGAGTCTCTGTTATGAGTCGGTCTTTCCGGGTCTGGTTCGCCGAGCCGTGCTTGACGGGGGGCAGGTACTGGCCACGCTCTCGAACGACGCCTGGTTCGGGCGGAGCGCCGGGGCTGAGCAGCATTTCCTGATGGGCCGGGTACGGGCCATCGAATTCCGGCGCTTCTGGCTGCGGGCTGGGAACGATGGCGTCACGGCTGTGACCGATCCCTACGGACGGGTGCAGGCCCGGCTGGAGCGCGGCGCCCGCGCCACATTGCAAGCCGGATTTAGCCCGCAGAACAGCCTCACCCTGTATGCCCGCTTCGGCGACTGGATGGTGGGCCTGGTGACCCTCACCTTGCTGACCTGTTTCCTTTCGGCCCTTGACCGAAAGTGGCTCAGTCCAATTCGTCAAGCCGCTGAGCTACGGCCTCCACGGCCTTGAGCCCCTGCCCAAAGCGGGCCATGCTCTCCCGGTGGCGTTCCAGCTCACCGTAGGGCAGGTAACGCACGCCCAGATCCCGGACACGGCTGAAGGCTGGGCGGCGCAACTGCTCCATGACGTCCCGCTGGCGCCCGTCCGGTGCCACCAGATACAGCCCGGCCACTGCCTGTCCTGGCGCTCCCAAGGCCAGGTCGAGCATCCGCACAATGCCCGAGTAGATGCTGGTGGTGTGCTCCACCTCGAACGCAGCGATCACCTCGCTCCCAGCAGTGTCCAGCCAGAGCACATCGATCAGCCGCACGGCGTCAGCACCGGGCCGCCCCATCAGGCTCGCCGGTAGGGTAGTTACGCAGCCGTCACCGAGCTTACCCCTGGCGTAAGGGCGCGAGACGTCGTTGGCCGCGATCCAGACTTGGAAGCCCAAGGCAGTGCCCAGGTCGCGCAGCCAGCCCTGCACCTCGGTGTGGCTGCGGTCCTGCTCGCTGGCCGCGCTCCTGGCCCGGCTGGTCGCCGCCGTCTCGTCTCGTACGCGGGCCAGATCTGCCTGCCAGGCACCCAACGCCGCATCGTCACCTGTTCGGGGCGGCGGTGTGAAGCGGCCCTGGCCGAGGTCGAACATCAACCCGCCCACTGCGCCCAGATCGTTGGAGAGCAGGTGGCGGTGCTCACCAGTCAGGCGCATGAGCCCCGCACGCAGCGCCAGGTATTCTTCCCACTTGCCGAGTTTGACCTTAGCACTGGTCAGGGCGTTATAGCCGTTCACGATGGCGGTATTAAACGGCGGCATATGGGTGGGGTGCAGAAAGTACATCAAATTGGCAGCGGCAGGCCCCAGGCCCTTGATGTGGTGACGGTCCAGCGCCCGGACGGCCTCGACCAGCTCATCAGCCTTGGTGCAGCCGACGCAGGTGTCGAGGAAGTGGCCGAAGGCACGCTGGTTGACCGGGTTTTCGTAGATATCGGGAATCCGCAGTTTGGGCTTCCAGAGAAAAGCATGGTCGGCACCCTTGAAGATCTGGCGCTGCTCGGCCACCGAATGCACCACGGTTTCCAGACTTGACCCCCGGTACTGGGTGCCGAACGTACCCTCGTGGATATCGCGCACCACGCTCTGGATGCCGCGCCGGATCGAACGGAAATTCTTGAGCCGTTCCTCCCACAGAAACCAGGTCTGGTAAGTGGCACCTGGGTCCTCCCGCCAGCGGCGAATGAGAGCGTCCAGCGCGGCATCAGCTACGAGTCGGGTCACGTTGAGCACACGCTAGCACGCTGCCCGGCACATGGCCGTCCCTCAGTCTCTCTGAAGCCTTCGTTGTGCTCCTCTTCACGTCGGGCAGCGTTTTACACGATCTTTACACGCTGTCTTCTAGTCTGGGAGCATCAACAGGAGGTGCTTGTTACGAACACGGTCAAGGCCCCTCGGCCCCGGTGCCCGCCGGTCCTAGGGTGAGGAGTGGCCCGCCGACGTCCCGACACCCGCTCCCGCTTTGCCTGGATTTGTTCCGGCATGTTGCTCCCTGATCACGGAGGACACTATGACTGCCCCCACCCCCAATGCCAGCACCCAGGCCGTCTCACGGATGTTACAGACCCACCCCCGCCGCGCCCAGGTCAAGTACGACCCGGCGGCACTGCTGGAATGTATCGACGCCTGCTTTGAATGCGCCCAGGTCTGCACTGCCTGTGCTGACGCTTGTTTGGGTGAAAGCGAGCACCTCGTGCACCTCGTCCACTGCATCACGCTCAACAGCACCTGCGCCGACGCCTGCCTGGCCACGGGCCGCGCCCTGCTGCGGCAGACCGAGCCGGACGAGGCTGTGGTGCGCGCCCAACTCCAGGCGTGCCTGAGTGCTTGTCAGGCCTGCGCTGCTGAGTGCGAGGCGCACGCCCGCAACATGAACATGCAGCACTGCGCTGTCTGCGCTGAGAGCTGCCGCCGCTGCGAGCAGTCCTGCCAGGCGCTGCTGGCCTGAAGCCGCTGGACGAGGCTTGATTCACCGGACAAGGCAGGCCAGTGGGTGTGCTGGCCTGCCTTGTCCGGTCTGGTATCGATGGGTTGGATGAAGGCGAACCGTTCGGCAGTCCCTAAGCCCTGCTCAAACAAGGCGACGAATCAGGCGGTATACCTGCCCAGTGACAGAGCTCTTTCCCTATTCGCGTAGTCACCACCTACCAGATTTTTACCAAATCTTTACACAATCCATGCTTAACTGCTGACTGTGAAGTTTACCCTGCTGGCCCTGACCCTCTGCGTCCTCCTGGGCACCGCTCAGGCCGCGACCAGCGCCTATACGGTCAAACCGGGCGATACTTATTCCGGCATTGCCAGGACGCGCAGTCTCGATCTGCGTGCCCTGCAAGCCGCCAACCCGACGCTCAATTTCACCCGCGCCCTGAAGGTGGGCCAGGTGATCCGCATCCCCCTCAAGGCCTTGGCGGGCAGCGTTGGTTCAACGCCAGTCGTGCGCACAGCCAGCATCCGGGTGTCGTTGCAGCTGCCGGTTCAGGGCGTCATCACGACGCCGTATTTCGCGACTGCGGAACATGCGGGCATCGACATCGCTGCCCCTTACGGCTCGCCTATTCGCGTTTCACGCCCCGGCCGGATCACCGAGTCCCGCTTCGACACCCGGACTGGCTGGGGTTGGACCGTCGTCGTCGATTTTGGCGGCGGTACCCAGGCCCGCTACAGCCACAACCAGGCCAATCTGGTGCGGGTCGGTGACACAGTGCGGGCTGGTCAGGTCATCGCCCAGCTCGGCTCAACAGGAAACAGCACCGGCCCGCACGTGGATTACCGCGTAACCCTGAACGGTGTGCCAGTCGATCCTCTGGCATTAAGGTCATTCTCAGGGCGAAGAGGACTGGGGAGTTGAAACTCAGCGGCGCGGCAGCGTAAACGTAAAGGTGCTGCCCTCGCCCACCCTGGAGCTCACGACCACCTCGCCGTGCATGGCACGGGCCAGGCCACGGGCGATGGTCAGGCCAACACCGGTGCCGCCGGTGATGCTCGAACGCGAACGTGAAAGGTCAGCGCGGTAGAAGCGCTCGAAAATTCTCCGTAGATCATCCTCACTCAGCCCTGGTCCGTCGTCTTGCACCTGAATCGCTACACCTTCCGGTACAGCTTCCGCACTGACCTTCACAGATCCCCCAGCGGGGGTGTACTTCAGGGCGTTACTCAGCAGGTTGGCCAGCACCTGCGCCGCCCGTTCGGGATCAGCCCGCACTTGCAAGGTTGGTGAAACGGCCTGGAACACCAGCTGGAGGTGCCGCGCTTCGGCCAGCAGCCCAAAGCGCTCCCGGGCCGCGTCCAGCAACGCGCCGACCTCGATACTGCCGACATGAAGCTGCATCGTTCCGGCCTCAACCTGCGACACCAGACTCAGATCGCTGGCCAGTCGGTCCATCGCCTGGGTCTCGCGCAGGATGGCTTTTGAGGCATGTTCTGGGGGGAGGACGCCGTCGTTTAAGGCCTCGGCGTAGCCCTGAAGGGCGGTCAGCGGCGTGCGCAGTTCGTGGGCGACGTTGGTGATCAGCTCAGTGCGTGAGACCTCAACCTCAGCCAGGGTGAGGGCCATCTGGTTGAAGTTGCGGGCCAGGTCGGCCAATTCATCCTGACCGGTTTCCGGCAGTCGCCGCTGGTACTGACCCTGAGCGATCGCCCGGCTGCCGGCGCTCAGGAGCCGTACCGCCTGCACCACCCGCTGCGCCGCCAAGTAGGCCATCAGGAAGGCAACGGCCAGCGCCACCCCGGAAGCCAGGAGCAATGCGCTGTTGAAGGTATCGCGCATCCCCCGACTGAGATCGTCGCGCAGCGTGCGCCCGGCAGGCCCAATCAACACCACCATCTCTTCGACGTGGTGGCGGATAAAGGCGGGTGCCAGCACCTCGGCCATCACAAACAGAGCCAGCACGGTCAGCACCACCACCAGGGCATGCGAAAGAAACAGCCGGGGCAATAGCTTCATCACTGGGCCTTGGAGACCCGCGACTTCAGTCGTGGGAGGAAAAGGCCCTGCCGCGCAATGGCATTGCTGTTCTCGGCGTAATGAGCAGAACTTTCTTGTGTCATATAATCTATACTTCTCTCATGAAAGTTACGCTGACCACTAAGCTCAAACTCACCCACAACGCCGAACAGAAAGCGGCGCTTGACCGGGTGACTCTGAGCTACCGGGATGCGCTGAATTTCACGTCTGAGATGGCGTTTACCGAGTTGAACGAGACGAGTAGTGCCAACAAGATGCACAAGGTGGTCTATCCCGTGCTGTGGGCACGGTTTGAATTGCCGTCCCAGATGGCCTGCTCGGTGTCGCGTTACGTCGGGGCCACTTACCAAACCCAGTGGACCAAGCTCAAGAAGCACGCCGAGCATCAGGCGTTCCTGACTTCGGTGAATCCGAAACACCGCTTTAAGCCCTTCAAGGGCCTCGACGCGGCTCCGAAGTTCGTTTCCCGCACCCTGACCTACCAGTACGGCAAGGACTACTCGTTCAAGAAGAACCAGCAGGTCTCGCTCCTCACCCTGGAAGGCCGAGTGGTCCTCTCCTACGAAGGCTGGAACAAGCACCTCGGCGACATCCAGAACGGTGCGGAAAT
>Ga0160428_1001919_pt1 | contig 13934 bp, 14 predicted proteins | sample SolpanmetagenomM_FD_108198 | JGI IMG/M metagenome (GOLD analysis project Ga0160428, IMG submission 108198) | Solar panel surface microbial communities from Lawrence Berkeley National Laboratory, California, USA - M | ecosystem: Engineered > Built environment > Solar panel > Unclassified ... | reverse complement strand
GTCGGGCGCGAGCACCATCGCGAACCGGCCTTCTGCCGATCGCAGGACCTCGGTGGACGTGAAGCCCTCGCGTAGCGTCGGCCGGCCGGGTTCCCGGGCCCCACGGCCGGCCACAGTGATGGTCCAGGCCCGAGCCGGGGGCGTCCCGCCGCCGATCCGATAGGTGCAGGTGGCATCGAGCGCCTGACCGGCATCGTCCGCAGCCGCCGTCAGGAGCAGCCCCTCACCCACCGCAAGGGGGATCTCACCCCGGCGCGCGTTGACCGCGCGCGTGTAGGGATCGGCATTCGCGGCGCCGGCCCTGGGCCAGGCTGTCCAGGCACCGACCTGCACGCCGCCGAAGGGATAACCGCCGCTGGTCGCCCAGTCGGCGCTGGCGAGACCGACCGCGCCGCCGAGCGCCAGAGCGTAGACGGCGAGCCCGGCCACCGAACTCTTCCGCCACAGGCGCCAGATGAAGCGGATCACGCCGCCGCGCGGGGCCTGCCCGGACGCGACCGCATGGCCGCCGGGCGCCGGAATCGCGTCTCTCATGCGCTCACCGGACCTCGACGAAGCCGCCGGGCGCACGGCTGCCCTCGGCCATCGCCCGCGCCTTGTCCAGGGCCCCGGCCGAGGCGCGGTCGTCGGGCTTGCGGGCGCCCTTCTGGGCGTCGCCCGCGCCGGAGGGCACACGCTCGACCGTGCGGAACAGCCCGTTCAGGCCGTTGATCACCTCGAAGGAGCGACGCGAGAGCTTGCCGTAGGCGCTGGCATTGGGATCGATCGGCGCGGTGGGTCCCCCGGAGGCCTGTTGCTGGGCGGCGCGGGGGCTCTCTTTCAGCCCCGGCAGGGGCTTGATCTCAATGCCCTGGTGGGCCGGCTCCATCACGTCGTGCCAGGTCTGGGCCGGGAGCGAGCCGCCGGTCAGCTTGTTGGTCGAGGTGTGGTCGTCGTTGCCGAACCAGACCGCGCCGACATAATTGCCCGTGTAGCCCACGAACCACGCGTCCCGGTAGGCGTTCGTGGTGCCGGACTTGCCGGCGACCTTCACGCCCTCGAGCTGGGCCCGCTTGCCGGTGCCCTCCTCGACCACTTTGTTCAGCATGAAGTTCATGTCGGCCACGACCTGGGGCGCGAGCACCCGCTCGGGCGCCTCGTCGGCGTGGCGGTAGATCACCTCGCCGGAGGAGTTCTTCACCTCCATGGCGGCGTAGGGCTTGGCGCGGAAGCCGCCGTTGGCAAAAACCGCATAGCCCGCCGCCTGATCGATCACCGTGACCTCGTCCGAGCCGATCGGCATCGAGACCGTGTCGATCAGGTTCGAGGTGATCCCCATCTTGTGGGCGAGGTCGGTGATCTTGGCGCGGCCGGCCTTGGCGGCCTTGGCCTCGTGGGTAATTCCCATTCCCTTGCCCAACGCGATCGAGATCTTGATCGGGATCGTGTTGATCGACTTCGCCACGGCGAGCCACATCGGCACGCGGCCGGCATAGGAACGGCCGTAATTCTGTGGGCACCAGTTGCCGATGCAGACCGGGCTGTCGACCACCACCGTGTCGGGCTTGAACAGACCTGAATTGAGGGCGGCTGAGTAGACGTAGGGCTTGAACGACGAGCCGGGCTGGCGCAGCGCGTCGGTGGCGCGGTTGAACTGGCTCTCGCCGTAATCGGCTCCGCCCACCATGGCGCGCAGCGCCCCGTCGGGGTCGAGGATCACCATGGCGGCCTCGTCGACATCCATGGCGTCGCCGGACTTGCGCAGCGTGTCGGCCACCACCTCGTCGGCCCGCTTCTGAATTGCGAGGTCGAGCGGCGTCTTCACCGTCAGCACGCGGTCGTTGCGCAGCTTGCCAGCGTCGGCCATGGCCTTGATCTCGCCGAAGGCCCAGTCGAGGTAGTAATCGGCGGTGATGTCGCGGGTGCGGGTCACCGGCGTCGCCGGGTTGCGCAGCGCCGTCTGGATCTGGCCCTCGGTGACGAAGCCGGCCTCCACCATGTTGTGCAGCACGTCCGCCGCCCGGGCGCGGGCCGCCGGAAGGTTGACGTGCGGGGCGTATTTGGTCGGCGCCTTGAACAGGCCCGCCAGCATGGCGGCTTCGGCGAGGCTGATGTCCTTGAGCGGTTTGCCGAAATAGTAATCCGCCGCCGCCACGGCGCCGAAGGTGCCGCCGCCCATATAGGCGCGGTCGAGATAGAGTTTCAGGATCTCGTTCTTGGTGAGGTGGCTCTCCAGCCAGAGCGCCAGGAACGCCTCGTTGATCTTGCGCTCCAGCGAACGCTCGTTGGTGAGGAACAGGTTCTTGGCGAGCTGCTGGGTGATGGACGAGCCACCCTGCGTGCCGCTGCCGCCCTTCGAGTTGTTGACGAGCGCCCGCAGGGTACCGATCGGATCGATGCCCCAGTGCTCGTAGAAGCGCCGGTCCTCCGTCGAGACCAGCGCCTTGATCATGATGTCGGGGAAGTCGTCGAGCTTGAGCGAGTCGTCGTGCTTGATGCCGCGCCGGCCGACTTCGGTGCCGTAGCGGTCGAGGAAAGTGACCGCGAGATCCTGCTGCTTCAGCCAGTTCTCGCTGGTGAGCTGGAAGGCGGGCTGCGCGAAGGCCAGCATCAGCACGGCGCCGCCGGTCCCGATGGTGACGCCCTCGCTGGTGAGGTCCAACAGGGCCCGCTTCCAGCCACGCACGGCGAAGCGGCCCATGACGCGCCGGAAGCGCTCGTAGGCCTCGCCGGTCGAGCGGCCGCCGTCGTACAGGCTGGCATTGACCCAGGCGTCGAAGGCCAGGGCGGCCCGTTCCAGGCGGACCTTGATCTCGGTGAGCGTCGGCAGGCGCACGATGTCGAACCCGGCTTGTCGAACGCCTCTGCGGCGGGGCGTGGAGCGTCCGCACCGCAGACGCGGGAGCTGCGGCCGAGCCACCGCACGGCATCCGCCTCCATAGCAGGATCCGGAACCGCGGGCGAGGCTCTGCGCAGTCTCGCGAATCGCCGCGGATGAGCTTGAGGCTAACGCGCGGGGTCGCGATCCGGTCGCAGGATTGCGGTTGCGGCGACGCTTGCTCCACAGGCTCGGCTCGGGCAGAGAGACGCCCTCCCGATCGAGAGACTTCATCGATGCCCAAGCCCGAGGCGGTGCGCCACGGGGCGGCCGAGCCGTTCTGGCGCACCAAGACGCTCGAAGCCATGACCCCCGCCGAGTGGGAAAGCCTGTGCGACGGCTGCGGCCGTTGCTGCCTGCTGAAGCTCGAGGATGAGGACACGGGCGAGGTCCACCACACCGATATCGGCTGCACGCTGCTCGACGGCCTCACCTGCCGGTGCCGCGACTACGTCCGCCGCCAGAAGCGGGTGCCCGATTGCGTCCGGCTGACGCCCGAGGCGGTGCGGTCGATCGCCTGGCTACCTCAGACCTGCGCCTACCGCCTCGTGCGAGACGGCGAGCCGCTCTATCCCTGGCACCCGCTGGTCACGGGCCGGGCCGCGAGCGTCCACGAGGCCGGCATCTCGGTGCGCGGCCGGCTCGCCGGCAACGAGGAGGAGTTCTCGGAGGAGGAGTATCCGGACCGGATCGTGGACTGGCCGGGGCTCGACCCGCAGGCCGACTGAAGACAGCCACCCTTGCGAGCGGAGCGATAAGTCCTGGTTTCGAAAGGCCGAGACCTCGCGGGTCCAGAGCAGGGCCCTGGTCACCATCGCAGGACTCTGCCCCCGAGACCCCGCCAAACGATTTCCGCCCTCTGGAAACCCAGATCACCTGGGTCAGACAGGCCCGTCCTCGTTGCGCTCCGCGCGCGAGGACGGGGCGAGCAGCCGCCCCCCGGCCAGTCCGTTCACCGCGATCACGATGGCGACCGCCGCCGCGTGCATCAGCAGATCCGTCGCGGTGGCATCGTGCGGGTGGACCGGCATCAGCAAAGCCGCCGCCGCCGCCGATACCGCGAGGCCGCCGAGCGCCGCCGTCAGGTTCGGTCGGAGCGGGCAGGCGCGGCGCAGCATGATGACGATCAGCACCGAGAGCGGCACCGAGGCGCAGATCAGGAAGCTGAAGCAGCCCGTCACGGCGTGGGCGCCCGGGAGGTCGGTCCCGGGGGCGATCCAGTCGCGCAGGCAGCCCAGCCCGCTGGCGCAAATCCAGAGGGCGAGGGACGGCAGCGGCAGCAGCGCCCATCGGCCGGAGCGGCCCGGAACGCTCGTGGCGAAGGCCGCGTAGGCCGCCGTGATCGCCGTGAGGACGGCGCCGATCGCCGCCAGGGCGAGATCCGGCACGTGCATGCGCAGCATGAAGCCGGCCATCCCGGCCTCGGCCACCAGGAGCAGCCCGGCCAGCAGCGCCGCGCCGAGCCACAGGGCGGTGCGGATCCCCGGCGCCGGCAGCGGCCGGACCGGCTTCAGCCCGCCGGCCAGTGCCTCGACGAGTTGGTCGTGACAGGTGGCTTCGCAGCCGGCACGCTCGGCCATCACTCCGCCTCCCGCGTCAAGCTGGTCCTGAGCGCTTTCAGCGCCCGATGCAGATTCACCTTGAGTGCACCCTTGCTGCGGCCGGTGAGCGCCGCCGCCTCGTCGAGCGACAGTTCGCGCAGGCCGAGCTGCTCCACCGCCTGCCGCTGCCCCTCGGGCAGAGACGCCACCGCGCGGGCGAGCGCTGCGGCACGGTCCCGCGCCTCGAGGCCCTGCCCGGGCGCCGGGCCGGGATCGACCTCGGCCTCGTAGGCGAGGGGGTCGTTGACCTCCCGGGGGCGGCGGCCCGACCGGCGCAGCCGATCGATCGCCCGCCGCTGGGTGATGGCCCGCAGCCAGGGCATGAACGGCCGGGCGGGATCGTAGCTCGCCCGCGCCCGGTGGACGGTCATCAGCGTGTCCTGCACGACGTCGTCCACCGCCTCGCCGCGCACGCCCTGCGCCCGGGCGATCGCCGAGACGACGGGCAGGCAGGCCTTCAGCAGCGTGCGATAGGCTGCCGCATCGCCGCGTTGCGCCGACGCCATCAGACCCGCGAGTTCCTCTTCGAGCACCATCCGGGCCCCGCCGCCGTTCCGCCCTCCGGCTCGCGCCGCATCTTGCCCGGCCTCGGAGCCCGGCGCCAGCGACCAGCCGCAGGTTGTGAGCCCGGCCGGCACGGCGAGGATCATCGCAGCGCCTCCTGTCGTGCCCCATCCTGATCGAGGCGGGCGGCAGCGAGGATGCGCCCGTCCTCCGCCTGAAGCAGAACGGCCGCCGCATCGCCTTCGGATTGCGCCGTCCTGAAGGTCGAAGCCCCCCCGGACCAGCGGCCGAGATCGCGGATCGCGCGGACGACGTTGGCCTGCTCCAGGGTGCGCCCCGCATTCTCGCCGCGCAGCACGGGGGTGGTGTGGCTCGGGTCGAAGCCGACCAGCAGCACCTGCCCGGCGCCGTTCCCGCTGCCGACCCGCACGACCAGTTGATCGCCTTCGCGGGTGAGAGCCAGTGGGATGCCGGGTCCGGCCGACCGGGCCCGCGCGATGGCGCCGCGCAAAGCCGCCTCGTCGGATCCGATGACGCCGACCGTTCCGTCGATCACGGCCTGCGGCGTGTAGGTGGGCCCGCCGAGCCGGACCGCATAGGCCTCCTGTCGCGTGGTCGCGGCCGGCAGCGCGTAGGGGTCGCGCCAATTCAGGTGGTTCCAGTAGGTGACGTGGAACGCGAGCGGCAGGACGTCGGCGCCCTCATGCGCGAGGCGCCCGATCAGCGCCTCCGCGGGCGGGCAGGAGGAGCAACTCTGCGAGGTGAAGAGCTCGACGACAACGGGGCGTTCCGCTGCCGCGGCCGGGCCGAGGGCGGCACCGAGGAGGGCGAGGGCGATCGAGACGACAGGGCGCATGGTCGAGATTCCTGCGCGCCGGTGGATCGATCCGGCGTGCCTTTCTCTTCGCCCCGCGGCGGCGGTGGTTACGCCGGGTCGGACCCGTCGAGTTCGAACGCGTCCACGTCGCGCAGCAGCACCACGAAGGCTTCAGCCCCATGCGCGAGGGCCGCGCGCCCGGCCTCTGCGGTGCCGAGCCGCGCGTCGCCGATGGCGCCGGAGGGATGAAGGTCGCCCGCCTTCCAGGCGAAGGCCGCGGGGCGGCCGGCACGCAGATGGGTGAAGTCACGGACCATCGCGCGTGTCCGCGGCGGGAAATCGGCGATTCGGTCGGTCCGCACGAGGTCCGGCCGCAGCGCCAGCATCAGCGCGGTCTCGACACCGCCGGCATGGATGCCGTGGGCGATCTCGCCGGCCGGAAACAGGCCCTCCGGATAGCCGAACCGCGCCCAGGCGGTCGTCACCGCCACCATATTGTGCCGGGCGCGCAGCTCGGCCCCTACGAGATCGATGATCGCGCTGTTGCCGCCGTGGCTCGAGACGATCACGAGCTTGCGGCAACCGGCCCGGTGGAGGGCGGTGCCGATCCCCGTCCAGGCGGCAAGCGCCGTCCCGGTCGCCAGCGAGAGCGTGCCCGGAAAGGCATCGTGCTCGTCGGACTTGCCGATCGCCTGCACAGGCAGGATCAGCACGTCGAGATCAGCCGGCGCGCGCGCGCGCACGCCAGCGAGGTAGCCCTCCGCGATGATCGTATCGGTCGCGAGCGGCAGATGCGGGCCGTGCTGCTCGATGGCGGCCACCGGCAGCACCGCAATGGCACGCCGCATGTCGCGGCTCGCCAGTTCATCCGTGGTGAAGTCGGACCAGAGCCGCGCCGCCATGCCTGCCGGGACCTCTCCCTGCGCCGGGCGGCGACAGGTCACCGGCCCCACTAGCCGGCACAGGGCCGGCGAGTCGACAGGCCGCTGAGCCGAAACGCTTTAACGCCGTGCCCGATCGCGTTGCAATCGCGCATGGCTCCTGACCGTCGTCTTAACGCGCTCTCCTGGGCCGAACCGGCGTCCACCTCGTCGGAGAGCGCTCTAGCCGAACAGAGCGTCGATATCGTCCTGGGACGGCACGGCTCCGTCGGCCTGGGGGCCGTTGAGCATCAGATCCTCGGCCCGGGCCCGTCGGGTACGCTCGGTCGGGTCTATGGAGGCGGTGTCGCGCGCCTTCACGGCGCCCACGAACCGGGCCAGGCGCTGCTCGAACAGTCGCAGCGATTCGACCACCTTGGCGATCCGCTGCCCAGTGATGTCCTGGAACGCGCAGGCCTCGAAAATCGTGTTGATGCGCTCTTCGACCGCTTCGCGGTAGCCCGGCCCGTCGGGCAGGCCGAGCATGGCTTCGGCGGCTTCCATGATCGTGTTGGTGGCGCCGGCCGTCGCCGCGACGACGCTGCCGAGCTCCTCATGCGCCATGGGGATCCGGTCGCGACTCATCTCGTTCGCGCGGAGCGCTCCGATCTCCTCCCGGAGATGGGAGATGTACTCGGCGATCTCGCTCAACTCGGCGATGACGGCCTGGGGTTCCCGGAGTCGCACTTCGGACTGCCGAGGGACGGCTAACGACATGCTGTTCTCCTGAGATCGACCTCCGTCCGGATCACCCGCGCCGTGTACGGGCGTCTTCCGAAAGATCGGTGAGCCGGGCGGACGGCGCGGGGCGGTTTCATCGATCCCGATCAGCTGCCGCAGACGGCTTCGATCTTCGATTTCAGGGTGGCGGCGTTGAACGGCTTGACGATGTAGTTGTTCACACCGGCCTTCTTGGCAGCGATGACGTTCTCTGTCTTCGATTCGGCCGTCACCATGATGAACGGAGTCGTGCGAAGATTTTCGTCGGCCCGCACGTGCCGGAGCAGCTCGTACCCCGTCATCGGCTCCATGTTCCAGTCCGAGATCACAAGGCCGTACTTGCGGTCCTTGAGGCGGGCCAGTGCTTCGGTGCCGTCAGAAGCATCATCGACCTCCTCGAAGCCGAGCTGCTTCAGAAGATTTCGAATGATGCGGACCATCGTCTGATAATCGTCGACAACGAGGATCGGCATGCTCAAGTCGAGAGCCATCGAACCACTACTCCGTAATTGCCCGGCGGGAAGCCGCGGCGGCTCCCGGAAAGATTAACGCTTCGCTATGGCTGCAATTTAGCTGCGCCGCACGTCATTTTAAATAGGGCCTGCGCATTGCGAAGCCGTTAATCGCCGCCGACAGCGCATGGCACGCCACAGTGTTGCACCGCGGCATCCGCCCTTCGCTTGACCCTCCGGGCGCCTTTCGGCAGGGTCCGGTCGCGTCGGCCCCATGCGGGCATGGCCTGCGATCCGAACCCGACCTTTCGCGTATCCGACCCCGACACAATGGCCTCAGGCGACGAGACGGCGGCGCGGTCCTTCACCATCTGCCGTCCTGACGCGCCGGTTCCGCCGGCCCTGGTGGGGGGCGTGGCGGCGATCGGCAATTTCGATGGCGTCCATCTCGGCCATCGCGTCCTCGTGGAGAGCGTGCGGGCGGCAGCTCGGGACGCCGGCCGGCCCGCCGTGGTCCTGACCTTCGAGCCGCATCCGCGGGCCTACTTCACCCCCGACGCGCCGATGTTCCGCCTGACCGGCCTTGCCGCCAAGGAGATCGTGTTCGCGCGCCTGGGGCTCGATGGGCTGATCGTGCGCCGGTTCGACGAGGCGCTCGCCGCCACGGGCGCGCACGCCTTCGTGATCGACTTCCTGAAGGGATCGCTCGGCCTGTCCGGCGTGGTGGTCGGCCACGATTTTCATTTCGGCCGTGGCCGTGAAGGCACACCTGCGGTCCTGGCCGATCTGTGCCGGGAGGCGGGCCTGAGCTGCCGTATCGTGGCGCCAGTGGCCCTCGGCGACGAGGCAGACCCGGTCTCATCGAGCGCGATCCGAGCGGCGCTCGCCGCGGGGGACGTCGTCCGGGCCAACGCTCTGCTGGGCTACCGCTGGTTCGTGCCGGGCCCCGTCCGCCACGGCGACAAGCGCGGCCGGCAGCTCGGCTTCCCCACCGCCAACGTGATGGTGCCCGATTGCGGTCTCGCGCACGGGATCTACGCGGTGCGGGTGCGCCTCGCCTCGGGCCGGTTCCGCGATGGTGTCGCCAGCTACGGCCGCCGTCCGACCTTCGACGATGGGGCGCCGCTCCTCGAGACCTACCTGTTCGATTTCTCCGGCGATCTCTATGGTCAGGAGATCGCCGTGGAGTTCGTGGGCTATATCCGCGGCGAGGAGCGGTTCGCCAGCGCCGAGGCGCTGGTCGAACAGATGCACATAGACGCCGACACGGCGCGGTCCCTGCTGGCGCGCGATGAAACCCGGTCGATGCTGGACTAGGGTCCCGGGGGGATCACCGGCGCCGCCGATCGTGTAGAAGGGCGGCATCAAGCAGGAGGCGGACGTGCTGGGTCGTTATGAGCGCGCGAACAACGGCGAAGCGGTCGTCGAGTACGGCGACGGCACCATGCGGGTGGTCAAACCCGGCAGCTTCGTGCGCTGCGCGGTGACCGGCGAGCCGATCCCCCTCGATGGGCTGCGCTACTGGAGCGCGCTGCGTCAGGAGGCCTATTCCTCCCCCGAGGCGATCCTGAAGCGGCTGAAGGAGACCGGCCGGCCCTGATCGTCAGGGAGCGGCATTGAGCACCTGCCAAAGTTGGCGGCGCATAGCGTCCGGGTCGTCGAACGCGAGACGCACGCGCAGCACCCGCACCTGGGCCGCGAAGGAAGCGGGCAGGCGTACGGCGTCCTTCTCGGTGGTGACAAGATCGGCCTCGAGTCGCTGTGCCGCCTCGGCCAGGGCGGCCAGTTCGCCGTCCCGATAGGCATGGTGATCCGGGAAGGCGCGCCGCGCGGCGAGCATGGCCCCTGCCTCAGCCAGGGTCGAAAAGAATTTTTCCGGGCGCCCGATGCCCGCGAAGGCGAGGCAGCGCCGGCCCGCCCAATCGTCCGCCTCCCGGACGATGCGTGCCCGGTGGACCGGAACGCCCCGGCCCGCGGCGGCCCGGGCGATGGCGTCGCCCGGCGCACCCTCGCCGATGACGATCAAGCCGCCGACATGGGGCCATTGCCGGGCGAGCGGCGCCCGCAGCGGCCCCGCCGGAACGGGCAGGCCGTTGCCCACGCCGACGGGCGCGTCGACGACCACGAGGCTGAGATCCTTCACGAGCGACGGGTTCTGCAGCCCGTCATCCATCACGATGGCGTCGGCACCAAGTCGCCGACACAGGGCAGCTCCCCCCGGTCGATCGCGCGAGACGATCGTCGGCGCCCGGCGCGCGAGCAGCAAGGGCTCGTCGCCGACCTCAACGGCGCTGTGCCTGTGCGGATCGACGTGCATCGGGCCAGCTGTCCGGCCGCCGTAGCCGCGCGACAGGAAGGCGGGCGCGCGCCCGAGTTCAGCGAGCAGTGCCGCGATGGTGAGCGCGGCGGGCGTCTTGCCTGCCCCGCCCAGGGTGAAGTTGCCCAGACACAGGACCGGACAGCCGGCCCGCGCGCCCGTCCGGGCCATGCGCCGGGCCACGAGCGCCCCATAGGCTCGTCCGGCCGGCGCGAGCACGCGCGCCAACGGATGATCCGGTCCGGACGCCCAGAATCCCGGAGGCCGCATCAGGCCCGCGCGAGCGGGCGCACGCGACCGCCCCGGTCGAGGCGTTGCAGCTTCATCTGCGCGACGAAGGGGTCGAGCACAGCAAGCGTGCGGGCCACCGCCCCCTCGAAGGGCTGAAGGGCGCGCTGTCCCGCCTGCGCTATGGTGGCGAGCCGAGCCTGATTTCCCAGAAGCTCGCCCGCGACCGCGGCCAGTTCGACGCCATCCTGAACCGCAACGGCCCCGCCGGCACGATCGAGAGCTTGATAGACCGGGCCGAAATTCTCGACATGCGGTCCATGCAGCACCGCCGTGCCGAGGCGCACCGGCTCGATCGGGTTCTGGCCGCCCCGGCTCACCAGCGAGCCCCCGAGGAACCCCAGGGGGGCGAGGCGATAGAACAGGCCCAGCTCGCCGATCGTGTCGGCGACGTAGACGTCAACGGACGGATGAGGGCGCCCACCGGCGGAGCGCCGGGCGCTCCGCAGACCCAGGGCCGCCGCGCACTCGACGACCTCCGCGCCCCGGGCCGGGTGCCGCGGGGCGATGAGCGTGAGAAGCTGCGGGAACCGCTCCTTCAACAAGGCGTGCGCGTACGCGATGGTGGAATCCTCGCCCGCATGCGTGCTGGCCGCGATCCAGATCGGCCGTCCGGCCACCATGGACCCCAGATACGCGAGTTGCTGCGGATCGGCCGGGGGCACCGCCGCGTCGAACTTCAGGTTTCCGGAAATGCTCACGCGCGGTGCGCCGAGCTTGGCGAAGCGCGCCGCATCGTCCTGGGTCTGGCTGAGGCAGATTGCGATCCGCGACAAGAGTGCCTTGGCGGTGCGCGGGCAGCGCTCCCAGCCGCGGAACGAGCGCTCCGACATGCGGCCGTTGACCAGGATCAGCGGGATCTCGCGCTCGTCGAGCGCCAGGATCATGTTGGGCCAGATCTCCGATTCGGCGACGACCGCGAGGTTCGGCTGCCAGTGATCGAGGAACCGCGCCATCCAGCGCGGGGCATCGAGGGGCATGTACTGATGGACGGCGCCGACCGGCAGGCGGGCGCCGATCAGGTCGGCGGCCGCGCGGGTGCCCGTGGTGACCAGAACCGAGAAACCGCGGGCGATCATGCCCTCCACGAGGCCGATCAGCGACAGGGCTTCGCCGACGCTGGCGCCGTGCATCCACACCAGGGGACCGACCGGGCGGGCCCGCCCCGGCAGGCCGCGCCGCTCGGGGAGCCGCAGCGGATCCTCCTTGCCGCGCTGCGCCCGCCACGCGAGGAGCCCGGACAGGGCCGGCTCGCCGATCCACAGGCCGGCCCGATAGGCCTGCAGCGGCAGGGTCACGGAGGGACGCCTCATGCGGCGTCTCCCACCGGCGCGGCGGCCTCGACCGAGGGCGCGTCGCGGTAGAGCGCCGCCCGGTCGGCGCGGCCGACCAGGGCGTAGGCGCGGGCATGGACCCGGTTCATCTCGGCCTCGACGAAGCGCCGGAGCATTTCGAAGGCCTCGCCCTCACTGTCGCGCGGCACGTAGATCGGATCGCCCAGCACGATCGCGCCGCGCCCGAACGGCAGGCCCAGACAGGCGCGATCCCAGGACTTGAAGCGCAGATGCCGGCTCGTCACCACGGCGGCCGGGACGATGGGCCGGCCCGAGAGGCGGGCCAGCGTCAGGATTCCGGCGTCGCATCGGCGCGAGATCTTCGGCACGTCCGCGCTGAAGGCCACGGACTCGCCGTCCTTGAGCGCCCGCAGCATGGCCCGCAGCCCTTCGGCCCCACCCTTGGCGCGCACATCCGTGGCCCGATTCCGGCCGCGGGCGCCAGAGGCCCGCATCACCCGGACGCCGAGCCGCTCGAGCGCGATGGTGTTGATGTTGCCGTCGGTATTCCGCGAGATGATCGTGGCAACCCTGTCGTGGGACCTGCGCATCAGGGGCATCATGATGTGCTGGCCGTGCCACATGCCGGCGATCATCGGCGTGTGCGCGTCGATCCAGGCATTGGCCTGCCCGGCCGATGCGCCGCCGGCCTGGATCACGAAGCGGTTGGTCCGCTGCACCAGCCGCAGGTAGGCCGCCGCGAAGCGGCCGAGCAGGCGCTGCACGCCAGGCTGACGAAGGAAACGCTTGCCGAGGCTCATGTCACGCCTGGGATGGCCGGACCGCCACCCGAGCAGTTCCGGATCGAAATCGACCGCGCATGCTCTAGCCCCCGCGCATGAGACGAGACAATCGGCCCGGATCACAACCTGCGCGCGAAGCGCCGGCGAAGCCGCTTTCCCGGGGTGATGCGGATGCTCTCGCGGCACGGCAAAAACACGGCGGGACCGCTTGTTTAGATTTATTCCAGATTATAGATTGGAATAGATCTAGAAAGGGAGAATCCAATATGGCCGCCGTCCTCGAGAGTTCCACGGCGCTGGCTGCAGACGCGCGTCGCGCCTTCGTCCTGCGTTACGTGCAACCTGGCCTCGCCGGCTTGATCGACGGTTCGGTCTCGACGCTGGCGCCGATCTTCGCAGCGGCCTTCGCTACCGGTCACAACCACGCGACCTTCCTGGTGGGCCTCGCGGCCTCTGTCGGGGCAGGAATCAGCATGGGCTTCACCGAGGCCCTGTCGGACGACGGCAGCATCACCGGCCGCGGCGACCCCTGGATCCGTGGCCTCGTCTGCGGCGCGATGACGACGCTCGGCGGTCTCGGCCACACGCTGCCTTACGCGATCCCCGACACCCTGCCGGCCGGCTGGCCGAATCCCTTCTGGCTTGCCACGAGCCTCGCGGTGGTGGTCGTCCTCGTGGAGCTCGTTGCGATCGCGGCGATTCGCACCCGCTACATGGCCACGCCGTTCCCGCGTGCGGCCCTGCAGGTCATGCTCGGTGGCGCCCTCGTCCTGGCCGTGGGGATGCTGATCGGCAGCGCGTGACGGGAGGTGCTTGACGGCAGCGCCCGCGCCCGCGATGCGAGGGCCGCTCCTCGCCCGCTCCCGGGCCGTCCCGCGCGTGATTCCCGGCGTTGACCTTCCGCCTCGTCCACCTCAGCGATCCGCATGTCGGCCCCTTGGGCCGGGTGCGTCTGCATCAGCTCATCGGTAAGCGGGCCACCGGCTACGCCAATTGGCGGCGCGGCCGGTCGCGCAGTCACGACATGACGGTGCTGGAGAGCCTGGTTGCCGATCTGAAAGGGCAGGGCGCTGGGCACGTCGCCTGCACGGGCGACCTGTGCAACATCGGCCTGCCGAGCGAGTGGGCGACGGCGCGGACCTTCCTGGAGGCGTTGGGCTCCCCGGATGCGGTGAGCTTCGTGCCGGGCAATCACGACGCCTACGTCCGCGGCTCTCTGGAGGGGCTGCTCGAGGCCTGCGGCGCCTACACGGGCGACGATTCCGGATCCGTCGGCCGCTTCCCCTATCTGCGGCGGCGCGGGCCGCTCGCCCTGGTCGGCCTGTCGAGCGCGATCCCAACGAAGCCCTTCGTGGCTACGGGACGCCTCGGCACGCCGAAG
>Ga0160428_1001918_pt1 | contig 13947 bp, 15 predicted proteins | sample SolpanmetagenomM_FD_108198 | JGI IMG/M metagenome (GOLD analysis project Ga0160428, IMG submission 108198) | Solar panel surface microbial communities from Lawrence Berkeley National Laboratory, California, USA - M | ecosystem: Engineered > Built environment > Solar panel > Unclassified ... | reverse complement strand
CCGGCGCGGAGGGTTTGACGTGCTATGAGGACGGGGATTCGCTTAGTGGGAACGTCGTGAAGCGTTACTTTTGCGGGAGTTGTGGGAAGTAAGTCTGCTTTCTCCCTCGTCGGTTCTAAGGATCAGCACATATAAACCTTGTTACTGCCACTATAATTTGAAGCTCTTTTCTGACTGTTTCCCGTTCACAGTCCTATCAAGTCGGAGACAGATGCGGCGTCTAAAGCTGGCAAGGTCATCCTCAAGACGGGTATCTTTGAGAAGATTCCAAAGCCAGAGTGGGAGAGCTTCGTCAAGGATAGGCACGAATGGGTGCCGAAGCAGGAGGGGGTTATTCAGTATAAGGGCGCGACTGGAGGGGAGAAGGTAGAGGAATGATCGGCGGTCCATTTGGAACTATGAGTGCACCCTTGTGAGCAAGATAACATCGTGAAAAGAACTAGACATGATACAATTCTTCACAAACAGTTCTTTCAGTACAGTAGGGTACACTAGCCCGTAAGAAAAAGTTAAGATGTACGATACCCCCCAGGAACTGTTTTCTTAGTCATATAGGGACTTCATCCTTGTTAATCCCTCCCCTCCAAATCCTCCAAGAAAACAACACTAACAACTATCACATCAACTTATACGCTCGTCAAACGTATGCTCGTCTGGTTTCACTTTCCCCTTGTCGCGTCACACTCACCTTCTCGCCGCAATCTCTTGTGCTTTCGGTCAGGGAAGAGCACAACGCACTTCCCTTTTACCCCATCAGCAACCCCTTGAGATACTACAATACCCCCCCAGGAGCTGGTTTCTTAGTTATGTAAGGACTACATCCTTGTTAATCCCTCACCTCCAAAACCTCCAAATCCTCCAAGAAAATAACACCGACAACCCTCACATCAAGCTTATATGCTCCTCAAGCTGATGCTCGTCTGGTCTCACGTTCCCCTTTGTCGCTTCACACTCACCTTCTCGCTCCAAACTCTTGTGCTTTCGGTCAGGGAAGAGCACAAAGTACTTCTTTTTAACCACGTCAGCAACCCCCTCACCTTTCTCAAGTCAAACTGTACCGGAGGATTTTCGCCTTGCATACGCTGCTCAAGCCAATCCAGATAGCATACTCCTTTGACACGTCGCAAGGCGACCAATGGGACGTCGTCTTCCTGGACCTGGTGAAAGACTCGGCGAGAGAGGGTGGCTCCCTCGGATTCATAAGCCAGATCAACCGTCTCAATGTCGCTCTCACTCGCGCCAAGGTCGGGAGGATCGTTGTGGGCAAACTGGACATGACCGCTAATGTGTGGAAGTCATCTGGCGTTGACGCTCTCAAATATCTCATTGACAGTCACATGAGGCAGAAGTGGGCAGTGAGGATTACCGGGAATGTGCTGCAGAAGCAGCTGGAGATTTGGCCGGAGGACAAGTTTAAGGAGTACCGTGCTGTAGTCATGGCGTTTTTCAAGTCGGAGATGTAGTGTGTGAGAAGGGATTAAATTAGATTCGGCAGACTCAAGCAAAGATGAAATTACTACACATTAACGTACCAAGCCCCAGCCTCTCCCGCCTTCACACGAGAGGCAAAACACGAATCTTACTGCTCTCCCCACTCCTCAGTTGCTCGTTTTTTTTTCATCCCCCCATTGCTCGGGTCTTGCTCGTCTGTTTTTCTTTGAACCGTCTCCACAGCACTTGAGCGCTCAGGCCACAACAGGATCACTCGAGAAGACGCAATAAGCATATCCCAGGAACAGATTATCACAGGCCGCATCGATATAGGTGTTCCAGGATCTGAACTGCGCCAGTGAGATACCATACTTCTGCTCAATGGTATAGCATGAATCCCCGCTAACAGTCGTGTACCAAGTGCAGCATTTCGAGGTCGTACCACTGACTGTCTGTGTCGGCGCGGCGGCGGTGGAGGTGCACGATGAGACGGCACTCTTGGTTGTAGTGGCAGATGTCGTTGTCGAGCTGCCCGCGGAGCAAGTGACGTTCGCAACTGTCGTGCCGTTGACTGCTCCAACGCAGTAGTCGTAGTTGAGATAGAGGTTCGTGCAGCCGCAGTTTATACTGGATAACGTCAGTATGTATTTGGCATGGATGATGCTGGCGACGTGGGTTAGTTACCTAGGATTCATATTGAGGAGACTCTGAAAGGTGATGGAATTGTTGAGTGCCACGGAGTTACAGTAGTCGCCGGATCGAATGAGGTAGTACTTTCCGCAATTTTTTATCGTTCCAGCGGGCGTGGAAGCCGCTGGACTGGCAGTGGTTGTGTATACTGTTGGATACGCTTGAGCTGCGGTTGTCGTTGGCGGGATATAGGCCCCTCCAGGAGGACTGCCGTGTGTTTAGCCTCTGCATCATAGTAATGCATCAGAATTCCATACCCAATACAAACAGTATCATTTGGTTGCAGATATCCACTAATAGTATAAGGATTCCATATACTTAACTGCGTTAATGTGATGTTGGGATAGTTGGATGTAGTCAAGAATTGCGATAGACTCATGGCTTTTGGAATTACTGCAATCGAACATGACGGTGCCGCGCAGTAGCTGCCATTGTAGACTTTTGAGCAGGCGACATTATTAAGATTGGAAAGCGAGGCAGATTCAAAGCTGAACTGCTGGCCTAGACTTGCACAAGTATTATTGGTATTGGGCTGTACAGTGATGTTTCGGGGGCATGTTTGAGTCGTCCATTGTATCGGCCCAAGGCTACAGACAAGATATTAGCAGAAGCAACCAAATCTCACAGGCTAGACTCACGTCGTTTGCCTGCCAGCTCCGCTCATGTTATATGCTGGGACAAGCGTCTGCGTCAACTTGCAGTTCTTCTGAATGTTCGTCCAAATTTGCACAGCAACCTCATCAAAGATGTTTCCCCACTTTGATTGATAACCCATGATGTAACGATTGACGGAGCAGGAGCTGCACTGATATTGAAGTGGTAGTTCGTCAACATCATAGCTGGAGTCACCCAATGACAAGCCATAGTTTGAGGTGTAAGCACTCTGATTTACGTAAAAGTCCTTAGCATTTGTGCCAACGGTGGTCCCGTTGAGCGCGTTCGTGACGAAGAAGTTGGGCTCAAATGGATCTGGAATCAAATTCCCGTCGGGGTCTTCGAGGGGCGAACCATCAGAGTTCCAGTACCTAAATCTGTCAGCCAAAAAGTTGAACAGAAGCAGAAACCACCGACCAATTGGGATACGACTTGTTTGTATAAGTCGGCCAAGTTGCTTTGCCAGATGCGTTAAGCTGGGGGATATTCCATGTTTGCTGGACCAGCTCGCAATAACCTCCTGTAGCAGTGTCCGTCAAACAAGTGATGTTGAATTTGAAGTTATAGTAGTCGAGAATCTGGCCCACGGAAATAGTACCCCCATTGAACGCAGTGGAGAAGCTAGGGCAAGCACTCGCACCGGAACTCGCAAGCTTCTGCAAGGAGCTCTTGCATGCCGGGGTACAGAGTGCAGCATAGTCACTCTGCTGCCAGTTCAGGACGGAGAGATCATAGCTTAGTAATTGTACCTGTAACGGACAAGATAACGTCGCATTCAGCGCAGTCAGGCAGTTTTGAGAGGCGCCGTTAAAGAGAGCAATTTCAGCGCCGTTGAACAACGTATAGGCGAACGCAGCAGGGAGAAACTGAAGACAAGCCAGCACAGACCAGAATACGGCATACATTCTCATTGTTACTGTACAGTATTTGGCAGCAATGATGGGTGTTTCAACTTGAGATGGGCAGAGATGCGAAGAAAGAGAAGGAGCTGATAACAACACTCATGGCCTAGCCTTGGAATTGGGCGTAATCTTTCGTGTCGCGCTTACTCATACTTACCGTCATCACGTTGCATGCATGGTTGGAGGACAGTCACGTACTTTAGCTTGGCGAATCATGTTGCAAGGACTCGCTTTCAAACTTTTATAGCATTTCTCCTTTTTGGGCAGTACTACGAGTACCGTACAGTAAGTTACTACTCTTCCAGGTAAGCTTCGGCTCAATTTTCCCCCTGCATTTGTGGGGAAAGCCCACAATAGCTTGATCATTGGCTGTCACTTGAAGGGTCTTCGGGGTCTCGACTGCAACCCCATGTTTACCGCAGTCTCTATGTTAACGAACATCCTTGTCCACGCACGACTCTTAGCATGCTCTCAAGGTGTACGAGTAGTAGCGCTTACAGTACGGCACAGTTGAAGTCAGTGGATCCTAGTGCTTACGCCACTGCAATAGTCACTTTACCGAAAAGCACGTACCAGTAATGATTACTCTAGGCGACGAAATGATGAGGAGACGGCGCGGTACTACTGGGACGTAGGATAAAGAGGGAATGCCCACACAAGTTGCTGCTTGTACAATCCTTGTTCGAGAAAGATTTGATGCTGCTCTATTGGAACTAAGCCTCAATCTTCTTCTTCTTCTTTTCTTCTTCGTAGCTTTATATCAAGCGAAATGGGATCTCGTTTTTTCAAATCTACCTTTCGGACACCGGCCTCGTCTCTGGTTATTCTTGCGGTCATTCACCTTCTGTTCGCCACTGTTCTTGCCAACAATCCGGATGGGAGTTGTTCAGCAGCCTCTGCTTGTACCAGCGGTTGCTGTGGAAAGTCTGGCTATTGTGGCTTTGGCCCAGCCTTTTGCGGCGCTGGCAACTGTACCAGTACCTGCAATGCTCAGGCGGAGTGCGGGCAGTATGCTCCAGCTGGGCATAAAACTTGTCCTCTAAACGTTTGCTGCTCACAATATGGGTTCGTTAAAGTTAAACTTACTACAATGAATGTTTCAATTTTGAACTAACATCTGTTAGGTTCTGCGGAACAACCAGTGACTTCTGTGGAACAGGTTGTCAGAATGGCTGCAGTGTGCCGAATGCTCCAGCATGTTCTTCAAATGGAGGATCAAGCTCAATGCGCACCATTGGTTACTATGAGAGCTGGTCCTACACAAGGACGTGCGATACCTGGACTCCTGAAGCAATAGATCCCACCAAATGGACACATCTGAATTATGCCTTCGCTCTGATCGGCTCGGATTTCAGGATATCGCAAATGAACAGCTTCGACACGCAGCTCTACCCTCGCTTTACCGGTCTGAAGTCCCAGAACCCTTCCCTAAAAGCGTTCATTTCTGTCGGCGGATGGTCCGCGGGCGGCCAAATATTTTCTCAGATGTGCTCTTCTTCTGGAAACCGCAACACTTTCATACAGTCTCTGATAGCCTTCATGAGCACATACGGCTTTGATGGCGTAGACATTGACTGGTACAGTATCCCGGACAGTTCTCGAATCGTCGGCTAATTTGAGTCAGGGAGTACCCCGTAGCGCCAGATCGTCAAGGAGACCCTTCGGATTTTGTAAACTATGTTTCGCTATTGAGAGAGCTCAAGTCCGCAATTGGAAACAAATATGGCATCTCTATCACCATTCCGACCTCGTACTGGTGTAAGCATAGCTAGAGCTTTCTTTGCTGCTCGGGCTCACGTTACTTCAGATATGCAACACTTCGATATCGTTAATATCGAGCCGTATATCGACTTTTTCAATTTGATGGCCTACGATCTTCATGGTACTTGGGACGGCAACAATCCATATACTCAAGCTGTCGTTGCCGCACATACCAACCTCACTGAAATTGACAACGCAATGCAGTTGTTGTGGCGTAATAATATTAGCCCTGCTAAGGTCGTACTTGGTCTAGGATTCTATGGAAGATCGTTCACTCTTTCCTCGTCTTCTTGCACCGCTCCGGGCTGTGCCTTCTCCGGTGGAGGTACGGCAGGAAATTGTACAGGAGCTTCTGGCATTCTCTCCTATGCCGAAATTCAGCGTACAATCACTCAGTACAGCCTCACGCCTACTCTTGATAAAAATGCTGCGGCTAAATGGATTACATGGAACAGCAACCAATGGGTCAGCTATGACGACTCGGAAACATTTGGGCTAAAGCTTCAGTATGCCGATAGTAAATGTCTTACAGGCACCATGGTGTGGGCCGTGGATTTGGACTCCGACACTAATCCAGCTGTTGACGCGCTCAATAGTGGAAGCTATGGCAGCTCAAGCACGACTGGTATTGCGCAAAAGCAGCTCAACGCGCAAATGAAGTTTGCAACCAGTAGCTATAATGGTGCAACTTTGGGAGTGTTTTGGACACCATGCCTTCCTCCTGGTTCTCAGGATTGCCCTCCAGGTTACCAAGCATTAACACGAGGCCATGGCAAGGTCTTCGATATAGACCTTAATCACATCTCAGGGGAGGGTTGTCATGGTGAGTACTGACATGATTCTCTATAGTTGACCAATGCTGACTGGGACAGGCGGAGGGAATGGTTTCAATCGTGTCTTGTGCGCACCCAACGCTCTAACATTCTCCCACTGCGCCTGGGGAGCTCACAACGCCGGGCTTTGCAATGCCAAATGCCCAAACAACTGGATTCAGATTAGCAAAAACACCCATGTTGGGGGAAACAAAATAGGGTGCGATGTACTCCGGTACACCCCCTATTGCTGCCAAACCGTGACTGGTTACAGTCCCGGATACTGCTATGCCACATCACTTGACCATGTTTTGTCTGGCAGTCTGGCTGCCAGACAAGATCCGTCTGGTGTCACTGAATACGTGTACTCAAATTTAGCAAATTCAAAAAAGAAAAGGGACGAGTCAAATGATACCGACTATCATCCGGCCGTTGCGGAACGAAACAAAGATCTCGAAGCCAACATGCTGAGCAAACGAGGCGATGTTACGTACGGTGCAGGGTGTCTCGGTTCAGGATTCCTTCCCATCGGTGCTATCCCGGTCGACATCCCAGCCTACCTATATGAAAGCCGGGTGTATGGAGGATATTCTTCATATTATGTCTCTTTATCGAATGCACCAACAGCATCGCCAACAGCAACGTCTAAAGGGAGAAAGACTGTCAGGACCACGGTTACGATTGATACGACGACTTACTCCACAATGAGTCGCACGTGTGACGGCTCGAAGTATCCCCAAGCCTGCTTGAATTACCGCTCCATCGGGTCCAACTTCTTTTATGGAACTCAGTACCGCAATCCGACCTGCGCGCCTAGTGGAGTCAAGGTCCCACCAAGACCGCTAGTGACGCAGTATAACAAAGAGAGGAATAACCAGTGGGTCACTTCATGGATCACGTCGTAGGTGTACTTCATACTAGCCCTTCAATTTTCTAACCGTTCTAGCTCGTATGTCAATCCCAACAATAAACGTAGGGGGCTCAAATGTGAACGCGATGAGTGGCCTCCTGCCCACTTTCAGCAAGGGCTTCCCAACGGTTTCATTCGCCTGCTACCGTCGGACCAGAACGGCGCCGCGGCCAATGACAAGGGAGGCGGTTGGGTAGGGTTTTGCCAATATCCCCCAAAGCAGCAGACTTCGTATGAGGGAGGACCCGTTTCGCATTATGGAGACATCGTCATTACAACGATCTATCGCTCACAGATCACAACGCTGAATGTGATGAGCTACAAGTATGAATTGACCCCTTGCAATCATTCCCTTCCGAGAAGACTCAAACTGACATTGTACCAAGCTACAAAAATATGCCGGTCTACCCTAACGATTACCACGGCCTCACAACCAACCCGTGTTACCCTGCGACGCTGATTCAAGACCCGGGCTTCGCTCTTCTCAACGAGGACGACTATTACTACGGGAGGGCCGCCTACCAAACATTGGACTACAAATACGCTCCGGCAGCCTTTTATACCAGCGGAAAGAAACGCCCCTATAAGCGCTCCATCATTGTGTCAGCAGGCTTGACAGATGAAGATCATTTCATGATTGTCGACAGCGAGCCTGACACCCTCACAAATCCCGGTGCCGACGCCGGCACCTATTATCTGGACGATACCGGTGATCGCATGATCCATGATAACGGTAATATCACACGTGTCGTCTCAGACGAGGAACTCTATGAACGCTTCGACCTCGAACGTTGCGGCACGCCTGACTGTCTGCAAGAGCAGGCGGAGCTGGCGGAGCTGGCGCGGCTAATACGCGAAGATGAGGAGGGTGTAATCCTTGGAGCGTTGTCAAGCGAGGGCGCCAGTGTGATCACAAGCCCAGGTGGCAAAATCGCTACTTCGTCTGCATCCCTGCAAGGCTCTTCCGTCTTATCGGCATCGCTCAACGCACCCTCCAAAACTGCATCGGCAAGCCGTGCGAGTAGTGCTGCGGAAAGCCTGGTCACAATAGCGCCGAGGGTGACTTACAATGAAAATGGCGATCGTGTTATTGTGCAGGATGTGGAGGAGGTGTTGACTCCGGAAAAGATGGAGCTGAGGCAACGAAAAGCCGAGTTGCTTGCGCGTAGGGTGAAGCGGAGGGCGAGATTTGTGAGCGAAGCTGATTTCACAGAGGATATGTGGATTGAGTAGTGTAGAAGAAGTCTTAAGGTACAGTTTCCTTTGTCTAGGGGTCGTGCTTGTCTTGTCACAACGTTTGTCGAACCCTTATGGGTTATGCTTTTGACATGTTCTTCATAAAACTATATTGGAATGTAAAGTGCTGCGAACCACTCATTCCAAGCACAAGTAACTTCACCGATATCACTTCCCTCGTCTTCCTGAAATCGGCGCAGCTAAAGGCCTCATTCCTCCTCTGAATCTTCCGTTTGGCCCTGTATTGCATCATACCACTGCTTTCTTCTTCGCTGTAACTCGTCTGCCCTCAAGTCCCTTCTCGCTCTTAATCGAGCTCTTTCCAAGCGTTCCGGTAGACTGCCTGATCCCCCTTCTGATATGGCACTCGCATCCCAGCCGGAATCCACGTGCAGCTGCCTCAATGCACGCTTCTCCTCATCCGGCTCCTCGGTAATGGGCGGCCCCTCCAAACTAATAATATCAGGCCAACCATTAATGAACTGCGGCACCCACACCAGCGATATCAAATTTCTGATCCACAGATACAGCGGATTTCCATCCTCATCCATACCATACGCTCGATTCTCCTGCCAGTGTTCCGCCTCATCGTCGAAGTGATTCCAGGCTGTAATTGTCTTTTCCTGCACATCATATATTAGACTCGTGCCGCTAGTTTTCGCACGCGTTAGATTTATGACGCCATCGGGGATCAAGTCGTTTCGATCCTGTTGCGTAGGATCGCGTGCAAAGTCAAAGGCTTCCTCCGAGGCGCCTGTGTGTTCTTGCGTGTTGATATAGCAGAGTGGTTCAGTTTCGTACGTAAGTGGATAGTTGGTGCCTCCGTCAATGATGAACGGTAGACGAGTGAGTAAGGCGAGCGCTTCGACATTGGTGAATCCTGCCTCGGTCGCAGCAGTGATGTCAAAATCTGTTTGTGAATGCGGCGGAGGGCGAAGGAATTGGGTGGGAAGGTACTGAAGATCTGTGAGGACGTTGTAGAAGGTCGTCAAACTGCTGATGAGAGCCGCATGAGGGTCATCTTCGAGAGATAGGCTGTTGAATGAATTTGAGGACATGTTTTGAAAGTTCGTTTCCATAGATAGTGGATCTCGTGGTTTTACTCTTGCTGTTAAGTTACCCCGCGACGTTGTGAAAACAACCTGGAAACCGTTTGTGGGTTTCCATGGAAATAATCGCTCCGAAAGACAACATATGACTAAGCTCATATGCTGACTAATCTTCTTATTATCACGTCCATCACTACATACATGATCTTGATCAGGCTGCCTCCTCCTCCACCACGCGGAACTGTTCGCTGTGTTCGCGATCGGAGGAGGTGGAGGAGGAGGGGTTACTGTGCAGTTTCGAGGATCTGGCCGAGGTAGACGGTGGATTAAGCGGCGTGATAAATGGTGCTGTCATGGCGTTGGTGGCGGCCGCTGTTAACCATCCGAGACAGCTTGTTTCGTATTGAACGTATACATTTGTAAAATTATAGCTTCTTCCTAAAGGAAGGTCGCTTTCTTTTGTGGCTTTGACCAATGACCTAGAATACTATCTGTGTTCACACAATTTTCGTTCTACTGCAATTGCAGCCGTCTAGCAAGGGATATAGGACCGTCGCCGCCGTGCAGTCAGCTGTTGAGGATATGAAGTGCAATCTTTGTTCTTCACGAACTTGACTTCGAGGAGCATGTGGGTGATTTACGAACTATCAACTCAAGCACGGATGACGTTTTGAAGATCTTGTTGCCCTTTAGCGTCCAAATATAGGCACAACTCCCGGAGAGCTCGGGCATGACTTGCCTCGGAATTGTTCTTCACAGCTTCTACGATACTAGTACGATAATTGTGCATACGAAGGAGTTCCTGTTGTATTGTTTAAAAATTCATCTCGGCATTTGTTTTATCTTATGCGGCGTGTAGAGTCTACGAACTTCGATACACTGACTTTTAGCTGGAGCTGTAACGTATGCTGGTAGCTTTTTGCTTGTTTGTATTCACCGATAACAGTCCACTGATTCTGGTTGATCCTTCAAAACAGCACTATATCTCCAACCTGAAGAACGCCAGGACAACATCACGGTACTCCTCAAACTTGTCCTTTGGCCACATCTCCATCTGCTTGCTTCTGCAACACATCCGTGGTAGTCCTTACTGCCGCTTCTGCCTCATATAACAGTTCATGAGATATTTCGCCTGGTTGTGATTGATATTTCTCAAATGTCCCAGTGCGGTTGTAAGCGATATCGACTCTTTCAGACCGCGAATTCAGGGCTGTATCATTTGATGTTTTTGATCAATGAGAGCTCAAAACTTTTGGGCTATTGAGTTTTAGCCTCGAGACGGAAAGAGACGTCGTCATCGAAAGTTACACCGATCAAGGGAAGTAACGGAGAAATTGCCGCGGCACGATCAGTGAAGGCAACTTGATGGATGCCAGCTGTAAACTTTTGCTCACGAGTAAGAGATACCGTATCGAAGAGGACTCACATCGAGCCCTCGAGGAAACGCGTAATAACTCCCAACTCTTTCTATGAGGCATGTCTGGACATTCATGCTGCAATGCACTGACATGTTCGGCGAACAGGGTAGATAAGTGCGAGGCATTACTATTTTCTCATCTTGTGTTCGATCACTCTAATATGGGTTTTCCACTGCAAATCACTACGTGGAAAATGGCAGGGGCGTAACTTCCAAGTGAACACAATGAACCAGACATGTGTTTCGCTCGTGCAACTCCAGGAGACTCTATGATATCGAAGGACTTCAAAAACATACATCGAAGCACACAGAACGACTCACGTTGTCAACATTGATATTGATATTGCATGACTCGCAACTTCCCCCTTTTCTCCTCCTTTTTACAACGTCACTGATTCTCCTTTCCTCCACTGCCCCGCGTCATGCCACCTTCCTCACATTCAAACAATAACGTAAGACTACTCTGTTGTTATTGTGAGCATATCTAATTGGAACAAGGCTCCTTCGCCATTCAGATTCTCGAACACAACTTCCACACCTTCTCGTAGTGTCATCAACAGCCGCGACGACACTCTACCGCCAACTTCCGCTCAACATCAGCGGCCACATGAGGATGGCGATGATGCTCAGTTCGCGAGAGCGCCCAAGTTCTCAACGCGTCCCAAGCGCCAATTTGATCAATCGTTGACACCAAGGAAGAGCTTTGAGAGTCTTGTTCCTCACAACAGGCTATCCGTCAATCATAATCAAGACCATGGGACGGACACGGCTGTGCAGAGGTCAGATACGGGGGAAAGGCTTAGATCAAGGGTGCAGCGACAACCGCCTAGGCAAAATTTTTCTACGCCTCTAGGAGATGGGTTCGAGATAAAGTCTGCACCATTGAAGACGAAAGTACCGTCAAGACATATCACCCCACTAGCAGAAATGAACATACAAGCATTAGCAGATGTATACACGCCAGATCAAGAGAGGCTTATTCTACTGCCGGAGGACCTTTCACGGGTGGAGGTGCACCAAGGCGTAAACGAGGATCTCGATATGCTTGATTATGCTCCAGATACAGGACAAGATGAGGACATGCTTGACCAGGCCCTAAAAGATAATAACGACGAAGAACATCCGATGCATCTACAAGCCTATCCTTTGAACACATCTGGCGCGGTAGTCCAGCAACCGCTTACCTTCGCCAACCCAACACAGGCTCGACCACGTTCACCATCACCAAAACGTCCTCGCCTGATGCCCCCTCCGCCACCTCCGTCCAGACAATCCGATCCAACCACTCAAGCAACATCTAACCGCACCACACCACACTTCGCTCCAGCACCGCGTTTCGCTCCTCCGTCCTCACCTGCATCAGCCTCACAAACAACACCACAGACGCCAACTTCCACCCGCCATCGTCCTTTCCTCCCCTTCCTCCCGCATCCCTCCTTCACTGCGCAAGAATCAGAAAATACGTACCTTTTGCCAAACGTATTCTCTCCACACCGTCGCAAAGATCGCTTCCTTCCAGGCGGTCTCGCAAGTCGTGTCCGCGCGTGGCTTGTGGACGAATCTGCTTCGAGTGGAACTCCTACCACCATCACTCTCCTGCACACGAACGACTCAATTTCCGCAGCCGATACAGCGGAGCCACCAGCAATAACTACACAACCGACAACCCTCACTTTCCACCCAGAGACCGGCCTCGTCGCACGCATGGAACACGTCATTTCCTCCACTTCTACCTCCACATCTCCATCTTCCACCACCACATCAACAGACGACAACAACCTCCAAACCAGCATGCATCTCCTCCTCGCTTCTGTGCCAGACCCATCCAGCTCAACATCAAACACAATTCAGACATCCACAACAATAGCCAAAGGGCGACGAATATTCCGTGTCCTACTCTCCGGGTCTTCGGAGTCTGGGTCCTCTATAGTCTCCGGCATTGGCGCTCCGCAAAACATGCTCGAGGGAGGTGCGGATGCAGGTGATGGCGCGAGAAAGCTGAGAGCGGGTGTGTATGTGAGGCTGAAAACGCCGGTGTGGAAGATGCCGCTGGGTTCGGAGAGTGGATTGTCGTCGTCGTCGGTCGCTGGTGATGAGGGAGGGGGGATAGAGGGTGCGGACGACAGTGCTGCTAGTAGGAAGGAGGAGATCGTGGAATGGGTGGTATGTGCGCGATGGAGTGTGCTGTAATAATTTCACTCTTTCGTCACGAACCTGTCATGCAGGAAGTGAAGCAAGGGACGAGATAGACAGAGAAATCGAATTTACAAAGAGGAAAAAACCTCGAATCAATTATATATCTTACAATCAGCTTCAGTGTACGTAAATAGGCCAAAAAAAAAGAAACAGAGAAGAAGCGAAAAAAAGCCCGCCGCTGCCCAAAATGCGCCTCGCTAATCAGACAAACTCCCCTCGTTACTGCGGCAGGCATCAACTCTGCCTCCGACCAGCGGGCATAGGCTTCCTCCTGCGCGTCCCGATAATCACTCTAGGCTGCTGTTCTTCTTCCTGGAAAATGGCCTGGACAACGTTGACCCCACTACCAGCACCAGCACCACCACCACCGCTACTACTACTACCAGAAGAACTCCTCGGCATGTCCCTCGGCCCCGTGATTTTCCTTAACGGACTCCCCTCCCCGTTACCACCAGAACTCCTACTCCTAACAGCCATCAACGGACTCCCCCGCGGCGTCCTCGACATCTCGGACGATCTACCCCCCTCACTCCCCTCGCCGCCATCGCCATCGCCATCGACGTCCTCCCTCCTAACCTCGTTCCGCAACGCGCTACTCCTCGACCCCGCGCTACTGCGCGAACTAACGCCGCTCTTCACGCTGGCCGTCTCGCCGCCGCCGCCGCTCCCAGAAGCCCCAGAAGACTCGGCGAAGCTCGGCCGTCGATCGCCCTCGCTGCCGCCCTCTTCCGTGATGCGCCGCTGCATCTGCTCGCGCATGAGGGGGATGTTGAGTTTCTGGCTCAGCTCGCCGATCTCGGAGGCTTCCATGCTGTAGCGCTCTTCGATGGGCGCGAGGAGGCCCCCGGGTGAGTAGGGGGAGCGTTTGCGTGCGATGGGGACGGCGTCT
>Ga0160428_1001917_pt1 | contig 13959 bp, 16 predicted proteins | sample SolpanmetagenomM_FD_108198 | JGI IMG/M metagenome (GOLD analysis project Ga0160428, IMG submission 108198) | Solar panel surface microbial communities from Lawrence Berkeley National Laboratory, California, USA - M | ecosystem: Engineered > Built environment > Solar panel > Unclassified ... | reverse complement strand
GCGCGGGCGCTCGCGGCCGTGCGCGGCCTCGGCGTGCCGCGCACCCACTTCGGCACCGGCACGGGGGAGCTGCTGGGCGACCTCGCGGCCGTCGACGGCGGTGTCGACGTGCTCGGCGTCGACTTCCGCGTGCCGCTGGACGAGGGCGCGCGCCGCGGCCGCGAGGGCCTGGCCGCCGCGGGCCTGGACCGGGGCGTCGCGGTGCAGGGCAACCTGGACCCGGCCCTGCTCTTCGCGCCGTGGGACGTCCTGCGCGCCGCGGTGCACCGCGTCCTGGAGGCCGGCGAGGCCGCGGGCGGCGGGCACGTGTTCAACCTCGGCCACGGCGTCCCGCCGAGCACCGACCCCGACGTCCTGCACCGCGTCGTCGACGAGGTGCACGCCTGGCGGGCCGGTGCCTGAGGCGGTCGCGCCGCCCCGCGTCGTCGTCGTCGTCGGCGGGGGCGTCAGCGGGCTGACCGCGGCCTGGCGGCTCGTGCAGGCCGGGGTCGACGTCGAGGTGCTCGAGGCCGCCGGCCGGGTCGGCGGGGTGCTGGACCGCGTCGAGGTCGGCGGCGTCGTCGTCGACACGGGGGCGGAGTCGGTGCTCGCGCGACGCCCGGAGGCCGTCGACCTCGTCCGGGCCGTCGGTCTGGGCGACGACCTCGTGCACCCCGCGACCGCGCGGGCGTCGCTGCGCACCGAGGGGGCGCTGCGCCCGCTGCCCGCCGGCACCGTCATGGGGGTGCCGGGCAGCGCCGCCGCCGTCGAGGGCCTGCTGGCCCCGGCCGACGCGGCCCGCGTCGCGGCGGAGCCCGGCCTGCCGGCCCCGCCCGTGACCGCCGACGTGTCGGTGGGGGACTACGTCGCCTCCCGCGTCGGGCGCGCCGTCGTCGACCGCCTCGTCGAGCCGCTGCTCGGCGGCGTCTACGCCGGCCACGCGAGCCGGCTGTCCCTGCAGGCCACCGTCCCGGCGCTCTGGGCGCACGCCCGGGCGGGCGGCTCGCTGCTCGCGGCGGTCACCGCCACGGCCGCGCGGCCCGCGACGGCCGGCCCGGTCTTCGCCGGGGTGCGCGGCGGCGTGTCCCGGCTGCCCGAGGCCCTCGAGGCCGCCGTCACCACCCGGGGCGCGCGCGTGCACCGCTCCCGCCCCGTCACCGGCCTGCACCGCACCGCGGGCGGCTGGCGCCTGGACACCCCCGCGGGCAGCGTCGACGCCGACGCCGTCGTCCTCGCGGTGCCCGCGCCCGCCGCGGCCCGGCTGCTGCGCGAGGCCGTGCCCGCCGCCGCCACCGAGCTCGCCGCGGTGGAGACCGCGAGCATGCTCATCGCGGCGCTCGCCGTGCCCACCGCGCAGCTCGCCGGCCTGGAGGGCTCCGGGCTGCTCGTCCCGCCCGTCGTCGGCGCGGCCGAGGGGCTGCAGGTCAAGGCGCTGACGCTGTCGGCGAGCAAGTGGTCGTGGGTCGCCGAGCAGGACGAGGACGTGCGCGTCCTGCGGGTGTCCCTCGGCCGCGCGCGCGAGAGCGCGGTGCTGCAGCGCGAGGACGCCGACGTCCTCGCGATCGCCGCCCGCGACGCCTCGTTCCTGCTCGGCCGCCCGCTCACCCCGGTCGACGGCGCCGTCGCCCGCTGGGTCGACGGTCTGCCGCAGTACGCCGTCGGGCACGTCGACCGCGTCGCCCGGGTGCGCGCCGCCGTGGCCGCCGCCGGGGCGCTGGCGGTCTGCGGCTCCGCGCTCGACGGGGTCGGCGTCCCGGCCTGCGTGGCGGCCGCCGGGGCCGCCGCCGCGGCCGTGCTCGCCGGCCTCGCCGCGCCCGCCGCCGGGTGACCGGGCTCACCGCACCCGGGGCGGTGGGCCGGCCCGGCGCGCGGGAGGATGGAGCCATGACGCACGAAGCCGACGCCCCCACCGCCGACGCCACCGCTCCCGCCGCCGCCGCCCCCGACGCCTCGACCGGGACCGCCCCCGCCGCCCCGACGCCGGAGGAGATCAACGCGACCATCCGGTACACGATGTACTCGGTCTTCGCGGTGCGGGACACCCTCGGCGACGCCGACCGCGCGGAGCTCTCGGCCGAGGTGCGGTCGCTGCTCGAGGAGCTCTCCGGCAAGGGCCTCGTGGTCCGCGGCTTCTACGACGTGGCCGGCCTGCGCGCCGACGCCGACCTGATGGTGTGGTGGCACGCCGAGACCGTCGAGCTGGTGCAGGAGGCCTACCGCCGGCTGCGCCGCACGCGCCTCGGGCGCCACCTGGTGCCCGTGTGGTCCGTCGTCGGCCTGCACCGCCCCGCGGAGTTCAACCGGGGCCACGTGCCCGCGTTCCTGTCCGGCGAGCGCGCCCGCGACTACGTCTGCGTGTACCCGTTCGTGCGTTCCTACGAGTGGTACCTGCTGCCCGAGGCCGAGCGCCGCACCATGCTGCGCGACCACGGCCTGGCGGCCCGCCCCTACGAGGACGTCCGCGCCAACACCGTCTCGGCCTTCGCCCTCGGCGACTACGAGTGGGTCCTCGCCTTCGAGGCCGACGAGCTGCACCGCATCGTCGACCTCATGCGCGACCTGCGCGCCACCGAGGCCCGCCACCACGTGCGCGAGGAGCTGCCGTTCTACACCGGCCCGCGCGTGGAGCTGCCGGAGCTCGTCGCCCAGCTGCCCTGAGCCGGGCCCGGGAACCACGAGAGCCGCCGTCCCCCCGGGGGGACGGCGGCTCTCGTCGCGTGCGGAGCGCCCAGGGGCGCGGTGGTCAGAGGCGCTCGGGGTCCTCCGCGTCGGCGGCGGCCACGTGGTCGGACAGGCCCGACGCCCCGGTGCCGCCGGACTCGTCCGGCACCTCCTGGGTGATGCGCTCGTCGATCGTCTCGTGGTCCGCGTCGACGTCGTCGCTCATGAGCTCCTCGGTCGCGTGGCTCACCGCCCGCGTCGTGTCGTACGTGTCGTCGTCGTCGTCCGCGAGCAGCGTGTCGGTCCCGAGGGCCGCGACCTCGTCGACCGCGTCGTCGTCGTCCTCCCCGGCGAGCTCGGCGTTCTCGGCGCGCAGGTCCGGGTCGTCCAGCGGGTCCAGCTCGCGGTCGGTGTCCTGGTAGCTCTCGGCGTACGGCTCGGTCATGGCGCCCACTCTGCCCGGGCCCGGCCCGGGCCGCACGTCGCCGCGATCAGCTCGTGGCGGAGGTGGGGCGCAGCGACAGGCTGATCGAGTTGATGCAGTAGCGCTGGTCCGTCGGGGTGGGGTAGCCCTCGCCCTCGAAGACGTGGCCCAGGTGCGAACCGCAGCCGGCGCAGCGCACCTCGGTGCGGACCATGCCCATCGACCGGTCGCTGATCAGCTCCACGGCCGAGGAGTCCTTCGGGTCGAAGAAGGAGGGCCAGCCGCAGTGGGAGGCGAACTTCTCGGAGCTGGTGAACAGCTCAGCGCCGCACGCGCGGCAGGCGTAGACGCCCTCGGTCGTCGTGTCCTCGTACTCACCCGTGAAGGGCCGCTCGGTGCCGGCCTGGCGCAGGACGGCGTACTCCTGGGGGCTGAGCTCCTCGCGCCACTCGGCCTCGCTCTTGCTGACGGCGTAGGTGCTCTCGGGGGTGTTCGTGCCGTGGTTCCTCATGCCTGGTCCAACCGTCAGCCCAGGCGGGACGTTCCCGCGTACAGGTGCAGGACGGGCACGCCGAGCTCGTCGCGCGCCCGCGAGGCCCAGTCGCGGTGGAAGGTGTCCTCGACGGCGTGCGGACGGGTCACGACGACCAGCTCGCGGACGCCCGGGTCCTCGGCCAGCACCCGGCGGACCTCGGGCAGCGGGTCGTCCGCCGTGGTGCGGCCCTCGGCCGTCAGGCCCTCGGCCTCCAGGGCGGCCAGCGTCGCCGCCAGCGCCGTCTCGGCGTCGGCGCGCGCGGTCGCGGGGTCGGGCTGCCCCTCGCGCACGGCGACCACGGCCTCGCGCAGCTCGCCCAGGCTCAGGTGGTCCAGCAGGTCCGCCAGCACGCTGCGCCGGGTGTCGGCGGGCACCAGGACGAGGTGGCGCACCTCGCCGCCGTCGGCCTCGGCCGCCCGCAGCTCGGCGAGGTTGCGGGCGTCGACGTCGCCGAAGGCCTCCTCGGTCAGGACGAGGACGGTGGGGCGCGGGGACGGCAGCTGGTCGGGCACGGGCCCACGCTAGCGGGGCCCGCGCGACGTCCCGCGCGCTGCTCGGGCAGGATGCCGACCGTGGCCACTCCCGCACCGACCGGCGGCCCGTGGGCCCCCCTGGCGCTGCTGCTGGGCGGGGCGGGCGCGCTGCACCTCGTCCGCCCCGCCGTCTTCGACGGCATCGTCCCGCGCGCCCTGCCCGGCAGCGCCCGCGCCTGGACGCTGGCCTCCGGCGCCGCCGAGCTGGCCCTCGCCGCGGGCCTCGCCGTCCCGGCCACGCGCCGCGCCGCCGGCTGGGCGGGGGCGGCGTTCTTCCTGGGCGTGTGGCCCGCCAACGGCCAGATGGCGCTCGACGCCTGGCGGCGGCGCTCCCGCAGCCGCGGGCACGCGCGGCGGGCGGCGGTGGCCCTCGTGCGGATGCCGCTGCAGGTCCCGCTCGTCGCGGCGGCGGTGCGGGTGGCCCGCGCGTGAACGGCCGCCGCCGGGCCGCCGCGGGCGCCGCCGCCTCGGTCGGCGTGGCGGCGCTGGGCCTCGTCGGGGTCACCGGCGTCGCCACGGCCTTCGCCCGCGCCGTCGTCACGCCGTCGCGGCACAAGCCCGACGACGTCGAGGTCCTGCAGGTCGGCCCGCACCGGGTCGTGCTCGCGGCCGGCCCCGACACCGTCGTGCCGGGGCGCTACGGCGTGTGGACCGACGAGGGCCGGGGCCACTTCCGGGTGGGCGACGTGCTGTCCGCGACCGACGAGCACGTCGTGCGCGAGCTGCTGGGCGTCGACGCGGGCGTCGTCCTGCCCGGGCCCGCCCGGTGGAACCAGTACTACTACGCCGGCGACCCCGCGAGCGCGCTCGGCCTGGCCCACGAGGACCTCCGCGTCCCCTCGCCCGTGGGCGACCTGCCGTGCTGGTGGGTGCCGCCGGCGGAGGGGGCCGGCGACGGCACCTGGGCCGTGCTGGTGCACGGGCGCGGCGCCACGCGCGAGGAGGCCCTGCGCGCGGTCGGCGCGCTGCACCCGCTGGGCGTCGCCTGCCTCGTGCCGAGCTACCGCAACGACGCCGACGGCCCCGTGTCCCCGGCCCGCACCTACGGCCTGGGCGACACCGAGTGGCCCGACGTCGAAGCCGTCGTGCAGCACGCGCTGGACGCGGGCGCCCGCCGCGTCGTCCTCGTCGGCTGGTCGATGGGCGGGGCGATCGTCCTGCAGCTGCTGGCGCGCTCCCCGCTGGCCCCGGCCGTGTCCGCGGTCGTCCTGGACGGCCCCGTCGTGGACTGGGGCGACGTCCTGGACCACCAGGCCCGCGCGCGGGGGCTGCCCGTGCGGCTGGGCCGCTACGGCGTGCGGCTGCTGCGCCACCCCCTGGCCCGGCGGCTGGTCGGGCTCGAGGGCCCGCTGGACCTGCGGCTGCTGGACTGGGTGACCCGCGCCGGGGAGCTGCGGCTGCCGGTGCTGCTGCTGCACTCCGACGCGGACGACTACGTCCCCTCGGGGCCCTCGCGCCGCCTCGCCGAGGCCCGCCCGGACCTGGTGACGTACGTGCCGAGCGCGCAGGCGCGGCACACCAAGGAGTGGAACGTCGACCCCGCGGGCTGGGAGCGGGCCGTGGCGGACTTCGTGCGCGCCCACGGGTGAGACCCTGCCGGTGAGCGGGCCACCACGGTCCGTAGACTCCCGCCCGTGGGAGTCCGCTGGGTGTCCGGGGACGGCCTGCCGCCGCCGGGCAGCTCCGGGGACCGCCTGCTGGACGCGGCCGAGCGCCTGGTCGCGCTGGAGGGCCTGCACGGCGTCTCCTCCCGCGCCATCACGCAGGCGGCGGGGCACCGCAACAGCAACGCGATCGCCTACCACTTCGGCGACCGGCGGGGGCTGCTGACGGCCGTCTGGTTCCGGCGCACCGCGGAGATCGACCGCCGCCGCACGCGCGCGATCACCGCGCTGGAGCGGGAGGGGGGTGTGCGCGACGCCGAGGCGCTGGTCGCGGCCCTGCTGCGGCCCATCGCCGCGGAGATCGTCCTGCGCACCCCGTCCTACTGGGCGCGCTTCAACGAGTCCCTGGCCGGCGGCTACCCGCTGGACGCCCTCGACCGCCTGGCCGCGGAGTCCGCGGCCGACCCGGCCTCGGTCACGGGCGGGCTCGTGCGCACCCTCGGGCACCTGCGCGCGCTCGCCGCGCAGGGGCGCGAACCGCTCGCCAACCGGCGGGCGGCCCAGCTCCTGCGGATGGGCATCACGACCTTCGCGTGCTGGGAGCGCGACTGCGACGCCGGACTGCTGGAGCGCGGCGTGCTGGACGCCGTGTGCGCCGACCTCGTGCGGACGGGGGCGGCCCTGCTGGTGGCGACGGTCGGCGACGCGCGACCCTCCGCTCCCGGAGCGTCGCCTGACGTGAGCCTTCACGTCTAATACACTCGCGTTAGCGTGCGATGTCCGGGGCGACCGTCCCCGGCCGCCCCGAGGTCACCACTGGAGGTTCCCCGCGTGCCGGACGCACAGCAGTCGACGGGCCCCCGGCCCGTCCACGGCGAGGCCGCCCCGCAACCCGACGACGAGGACGGCACCACCGTGAGCCCGAGCGAGACCTCCCCCCTGGACGCGCTCCTGGAGGCCGCCGGGCGCGACGGCCTCGCGCTCGTCGACACCGACGCCGGGCGCGTCGTGTGCGTCCCGCAGGCGCGCTACGACGCGCTGAGCGACGGCTCCGACGGGTCCGGGCGCCCGGGTCCGGTGACCCTGACGCCCCGCGAGGCGGAGATCCTCAGCCGGGTCGCGCGCGGGGACGGCACGGCGGCCATCTCCAGCGACCTCGGCGTGGCAATGAACACCGTCGCGCAGCACCTCGTCGCCGTGCGCCGCAAGTACGGCGTGCGCAGCAGCACCCTCGCCGTCGAGGCCGCGCGGCGCGACGGCCTCATCTGAGCCCGCCGGCGCCGGGTCAGGACACGCCCGGCAGCCGGTGGCCCATCCGGTCGCGCTTGGTCCGCAGGTAGCGGACGTTGTCGCTGGTCGGGGTGACGGGCAGGTCGCGGCGGCGCAGCACGGGCACCCCGTGGCTGCGCAGCGCCTCCACCTTGACCGGGTTGTGGGTCAGCAGCTCGACGTCGCGGACGCCGAGGTCGCGCAGCACCGCGACGGCTCCGGTGTAGTCGCGCGCGTCCACGGGCAGGCCCAGGTCCAGGTTCGCCTCCACCGTGTCCCGGCCGCGCTCCTGCAGCGCGTAGGCGGCGATCTTCTCCGCGAGGCCGATGCCGCGGCCCTCCTGCCCGCGCAGGTACAGCACGACCCCGCGGCCCTCGGCCGCCACCAGGTCCAGCGCCGCGTCCAGCTGCGGCCCGCAGTCGCAGCGCAGCGAGCCGAGGACGTCCCCCGTCAGGCACTCCGAGTGCAGGCGGACCAGCACGTCGTGGCCGTCGCCGATCTCGCCCGCCACGACGGCGAGGTGCTCGACCCCGTCGGCCTGGCGGTAGGCCACCGCCCGGAACAGCCCGTGGACCGTGGGCAGCCGGGACTCGGCCACCCGCACCACGGGCAGGTGGGGGTGGGGCGCCGCCGCGGTGTCGACGAGGCGCTCGGGCAGCTGGGACAACGGGGGCTCCTCACGGAGGTCTCGGCAGGGGTCGGTCGGGCTCAGGACGAGGCGGTCGCGACCCTGATCTGGCGCTTGACGCGGGCGAGCATGCCCGCGAGCCCGCGCATCCGCAGCGGGCTGACGGCCTGGTCGAGGCCGAGCCGCGATCCGACGTCACCGGGCACCGCGAGCACCTCCTGCGCCGAGAGGCCCTCGAGGCCCTCGGCGAGGATGCCCGCGAAGCCGCGGGTCGTGGGCGCCTCGCGCGGCGCGGAGAAGTGCAGGTGCGCCTTCTCCTCGTCGTCGACCTCGACGTCCACGAAGACGGGGGACTGGCACTCCTCGACCTTCTCCATGAGCTCGGGGTGCCCCTCCAGCCGGGCCGGCAGCGGCGGCAGGCCCTGGCTGAACTCCAGCAGCAGCTGCAGCCGGTCGGCGACCGCGAGGGCGTTGAAGTCCACCACGATCTCCGCCAGCGCGGGCGGCAGCCCGGCCGTCAGGTCCTCGGTGCCGGCCGTCATCGGGCGGGGACCTCGCCGCGCTCGGCGCCGCGCACGATGGGCACGCGGACGCTGTTGCCCCACTCGGTCCACGAGCCGTCGTAGTTGCGGACGGTCTCGAAGCCCAGCAGCGCCGACAGCACGAACCACGTGTGGCTCGAGCGCTCGCCGATGCGGCAGTAGGCGATGACGTCGTCGGAGGGGTCGAGGCCCTTCTCCTGCTGGTAGATCGCCTCGAGCTCGGCGCGCGGCCTGAACGTGCCGTCCTCGGCCGCCGCCCGCGCCCAGGGGACGCTGTCCGCGCCGGGGATGTGCCCGCCGCGCACGGTGCCCTCCTCCGGGTAGTCCGGCATGTGCGTGCGCTCGCCGGTGTACTCCTGCGGCGAGCGCACGTCGATGAGCTTGCCGCCGAGGTGGGCGAGCACGTCCTCCTTGAACGCCCGCACCGCGGAGTCCGAGCGCTCGACGACCGGGTACTGCGAGGCCGCGGGCGTCGGGGCGTCGGTGGTCAGCTCCCGGCCCTCGGCGGCCCACTTGGCCCGGCCGCCGTCGAGCAGGCGCACGTCGGGGTGGCCGAACAGCGTGAACACCCACAGCGCGTAGGCGGCCCACCAGTTGTTCTTGTCGCCGTAGACCACGACGGTGTCCTCGCGCGAGATGCCCTTGCGCGACAGCAGGGCCGCGAACCCCTCGCCGTCGACGTAGTCGCGGGTGACCTGGTCGTTGAGCTCGGTGTGCCAGTCCACCTTCACCGAGCCCGCGATGTGCCCGGTGTCCCAGAGCAGCACGTCCTCGTCGCTCTCCACGACCGCGAGGCCCTCCTCGCCCAGGTGCTCGGCCAGCCACGCGGTGGTGACGAGCTTCTCCGGGTGTGCGTACTCCGCGAGCTTCGGGTCGTCGTCCAGCGGCAGGGTCACGGTCGTTCCTCCAGGCGTCGTGTCGCGCCACCGCTCGGCAGGGGTGCCGTGGCGCGTCGTCAGCGGCAACACCCCCGTCCCGGCGGACGTTCCCGGGGGGCGCTGCCGGGCTCGGATCATCCCACGGCGCCCACCCCGCGCCCGACGCGCGTGACCAGGGGCACCCCCTCCCGCCCGGCGCCGGTCGGGTGGTGCCCCCGGGCCCTCACTACGCTTCCGGGGTGAGCAGCCCCGAGGACACCGCCGTGCAGTCCCTGGCCGCCCGCAGCCCGCGCGTCCCGCCCGAGCAGCTGGTCGCCGAGCTGGTCCCGCCGCCCCGCTTCGGCGACGTGCGGTTCGCGACGTACGTGCCCGCGCCCGACCAGCCGACCCAGGCGGGGGCCGTGCGGGCCATGGAGGCCTTCGGCGGCACCGTCGTGGCCGCGGGGCAGTCGCGCGGCGGGGGGCTGGCGGGGCTGTTCAAGCGGCGCAGCGCCGCCCCCGAGGGCTCCTCGGGCATCTACCTGGACGGCGGCTTCGGCGTCGGCAAGACCCACCTGCTGTCCTCGCTGTACCACCAGGTCGTCACCGACGGCGGGCGCCGGGCGGCCTACGGGACCTTCGTGGAGTACACGAACCTCGTCGGCGCGCTGGGGTTCCTGCCGGCCGTCGAGGCGCTCGCGGGCAACGCGCTCGTCTGCATCGACGAGTTCGAGCTGGACGACCCGGGCGACACCGTCCTGATGTCGCGGCTCATGCGCGAGCTCGTCGACCGCGGGGTCCGCCTCGCGGCGACCTCGAACACCCTGCCGGGGGCGCTCGGCGAGGGGCGCTTCGCCGCCCAGGACTTCCAGCGCGAGATCCAGGCGCTGGCGGGGCGCTTCGACGTCGTGCGCGTCGACGGGGAGGACTACCGCCACCGAGGTCAGCCCGCGGCCCCGCACCCGCTCGACGACGCCGCCGTGGAGCGCGTCGCCGCGGCCCGCGAGGGCTCGACGCTGGACGACTTCTCCGCTGTGCTGCGCCACCTCGCCGACGTCCACCCCAGCCGCTACGGCGCGATGGTCGCGGGCACGAGCGCGGTCTGCCTGCGCGGCGTGAGCACGGTGGGGGACCAGATGGTCGGGCTGCGCCTGGTCGTCCTGGCCGACCGGCTCTACGACCGGGAGGTGCCCGTCGTGGCCTCGGGCGTGCCCTTCGACGCGGCGTTCACGGCCGAGCTGCTGGAGGGCGGCTACCGCAAGAAGTACCTGCGGGCCGTCTCACGCCTCTCGGCGCTGGCCCGCGAGGGGGCCGCCCTCGCCTGACCCGGCCGGCGGCGCGCTCCGGCGGGCGCCGGACAGCCGCCACCAGACGAGCGCGCCCAGCCACACGAGCAGGAACAGCGCCGCGACGGCGTAGCCGACCAGCCCGGTGTCCAGACCGGCGACCCACGTGCTGACCGCGTCGCCGAGGTGGAGCTCGTCGTGGGCCACGCCCACGAGCTGCACGGTGCCGATGGCCAGGGCGACCGCGACCGAGACGCCCGTGACGACGCCGTTGTAGGCCAGGCGCCGCAGCGGGTTCGCCAGCGCCCAGTCGTAGGCGAGGTTCATGAAGGCGCCGTCGAGGGTGTCGAACAGGGACATGCCGGCCGTGAACAGCACGGGCAGCACGAGGACGGCGTACCAGGGCAGCGTCACCGCCGCGGTGCCCGCGAGCACCAGCAGGGCGACCTCGGTGGCGGTGTCGAAGCCGAGGCCCATGAGCAGGCCGACCGGGTAGATCTGGCGCGGTGAGCGGATGCGGCGCGTGAAGCGCGCCAGCAGGCGGGCGAGACCCCCGTCGAGGGTGAGGCGCTGGTGCAGCGCGGCGTCGTCGAGCTCGCCGCGGCGGCGCTGGCGGGCCGTGCGCAGGACGCCCAGCAGGGCCACGAGGTTCACCAGGCCGATGGCCCAGAGGAAGACGCCGGCGGCCGTGGTGCCGAACACGCCCAGCGCGTCGTGCGCGGCGCTGCCCTCGGTCACGAGCCCGCTCGCGAACCTCGCCCCCGTCGCGACGACGACGGCCAGGGCGACGACGACGCTGGAGTGGCCGAGGGAGAACCAGAACCCCACGGACAGGGGCCGCTGCCCGTCGCCCGTGAGCTTGCGGGTGGCGCCGTCGATGACCGCGATGTGGTCGGCGTCGAAGGCGTGCCGGACGCCGAAGACGTAGGCGGTCAGCCCCAGGCCCCAGCCGAAGACCTGCGCCCCCACGGTGTGCCCCGCGGGGACGACCACGAGGCCGAGCACGCCCCAGCCGAGCACGTGCAGGCCCGCGACCACGGCCAGCAGGCGCCCCAGGCGGCGGCTGTCGGTGCGGTCCCAGCGCCGGCCCGCGCGGGTGGCGGGGGTGAACAGGGCGTCGGACATGCAGGCTCCCTCGAACGGCTTGTTGCAGTCGACTCGCAACAAGCGGGCAGCCTAGCCGTCAGTCCCACTCCGTCGGCAGGGACGGGTCGCGGTGGTGGCGCAGCACGCGCTCGAACTCCTCGCGGACCACGCGGATCGTCGACAGCTCCGGCAGCTCCTCGAGGGAGAACCAGCCGACGTCGAGGGTCTCGAGGTCCTGCGGGGCGACGGGTTCCCCGACGACCCGGCACAGGAAGAACAGGTGGAACACCGACACCGGCAGCGGTGGCTGCAGGCCGCGGGCGTCGCGCTCCCACACCGCGACGAGCTTCACGGCCGCGACGGGGTAGCCGGTCTCCTCCAGCACCTCGCGCACCGCCGCCTCCCCGGGGCGGTCGCCCGGGTCGGCCCAGCCGCCGGGCAGCGACCAGCGCCCGTCGCTGCGCTCGCGCAGCATCAGGAAGCGCTCGTGCTCGTCGACCACGGCGGCCCGCACGTCGACCTTCGGTGTGGCGTAGCCGGTGTCGCCACCGAGGTCCAGGCGCAGCGCGTCCGGCGTCGCCCCGCTCACGGCAGACAGGAGCTCCGCCGCGAGGTCGCCGACCTGGCGGTAGCGCGCCGCGTCGTAGTCCTCCTCCGCGTCGCCCTGGGCGTAGTTCAGCCCCGTCTGCGAGATCGCGGCCAGGCGCACCGCGGCGCGGCGCACGCGGTCGGCCGCGTCGCCGCTCACGCGCGCGTCCTCACGCGTCGGGGTTCGCGACGCGCAGCACCGCGACGGACTCGCCGACCAGGCGCACGCCCTCGCTCAGCAGCTCCGGGGTGTGCGGGGCGTCGGTGTGCGCCAGCACCACCTCGACGGGGTTCCCCGCGACCGGGACGTCGCCGCCCGAACCGCTCGTCACGACGACCCGGAACTCCCCGCGGTGCAGGACGACCCAGTTCTCGTCGACGTCCACGCGCACGTCGCGCAGGTCGTCGGCGCGCAGGGCGGGCTCGCGGCGGCGCAGGGCGAGCAGGTCGGTGTACCAGCGCAGGACGCGGGCGTGCGCCGGCTCGGCGACCTCGTCCCAGCGCAGCACCGAGCGCTCGCGCGTGGCCGGGTCCTGCGGGTCGGGGACGTCCTCGGCGGACCAGCCGTGGCCGCCGAACTCCGAGCGGCGGCCCTTGCTCACGGCCGCCCCCAGCTCGGGGTCGTCGAAGTCGGTGAAGAACTGCCAGGGGGTCGAGGCGTCCCACTCCTCGCCCATGAAGAGCATGGGCGTGAACGGCCCCAGCAGGTACAGGGCCGCGCCGGCCGCGAGGCGCGCCGGGGTCACCAGGTGCCCGATCCGCTCGCCGACCGCGCGGTTGCCGACCTGGTCGTGCGTCTGCACGTAGCCGAGGAAGCGGTGGCCGCCGACCTCGGCGCGGTCGACCTTGCGGCCCCAGTCCTGCCCGCGGAAGGAGGAGAACCGCTCGGCGTGCCAGAACGCCTCGGTGAAGGTGGTGGCGAGGACCTCGGAGGAGCCGAAGTCGGCGTAGTAGCCCTGCCGCTCGCCCGTCAGCCAGGCGTGCAGGGCGTGGTGCACGTCGTCGTCCCACTGGGCGGTCATGCCCCGGCCGCCGCGGTCCGTCGGGGTGACCATGGCGGCGTCGTTGAGGTCGCTCTCGGCGACCAGCGACAGCGGCCGGCCGAGCGCGGCGGACAGCTCCGCCGTCTCGTCGGCGAGCTGCTGCAGCACGTGGACGGGGGAGTCGTCGACGAGGGCGTGCACCGCGTCCAGGCGCAGCGCGTCGACGTGGAAGTCGCGGAACCACCGCAGGGCGTTGTCGACGATCCAGCGGCGGACCTCCACCGATCCCTCGTCGTCCAGGTTCACCGCTGCGCCCCACGGCGTCTCGTGCTTGTCGGTGAAGTAGGGGCCGAACTCGCCCAGGTAGTTCCCGCTGGGCCCGAGGTGGTTGTAGACGCAGTCCAGGGCCACGGCGAGGCCCCGGGCGTGGCAGGCGTCGACGAAGGCCGCGAACGCCTCGGGGCCGCCGTACGGCTCGTGGACGGCGTACGGCGCGACGCCGTCGTAGCCCCAGCCCCAGCGGCCGTCGAACGCCGACACCGGCAGGACCTCGACGACCTCGACGCCGAGGTCCACCAGGTGGTCGAGGCGCTCGGCCGCCGCCGCGAACGTGCCCTCGGACGTGAACGTGCCGACGTGCAGCTCGTAGAACACGGCGCCGCGCGCGTCGCGGCCGGCCCACGCCTCGTCGGTCCACCGGAAGGCGCCGGGGGCGACGACGGCGCTCGGGCCGTGCACCCCGTCGGGCTGCCGGCCCGAGCGCGGGTCGGGGCGCGGGTCGGAGCCGTCGAGGCGGAAGGAGTACCGCGTCCCGTCGCCGGCCCCCGCCACCTGCGCGCTCCACCACCCCGCGCGCGGGGTGTCCGTGCGGGTCATGGCGTGCGCCTGCGACCCCTCCGGCGACTCGACGACGACCTCGACCTCGTGCGCTCCCGGCGCCCACACCCCGAACTCCATGGGTCCACCCTCTCGGACCTCCGGCGG
>Ga0160428_1001914_pt1 | contig 13972 bp, 10 predicted proteins | sample SolpanmetagenomM_FD_108198 | JGI IMG/M metagenome (GOLD analysis project Ga0160428, IMG submission 108198) | Solar panel surface microbial communities from Lawrence Berkeley National Laboratory, California, USA - M | ecosystem: Engineered > Built environment > Solar panel > Unclassified ... | reverse complement strand
TGCAGAGAGGGTTGTCACATTGAATGACAGTATCAGTCTGGCATACATGAGTAATCCAACTCGCGCCGTGATTTGAACTCCGGACGGCCCATAGGGACGTTGGCGTATTGAGAGGAATCGCTGCCAGTATGTCAGTGTCAGGCGATGCGGCTGGCGTGGCGGTGTTTGCGTGTTCTTTGATAATATGTGTACGCAATGTGGCAGGATTGTTTTTGCATATAAATGTGTAGAACGGACAATGACGATGCGGCTTATCGATTGAGGAGCATCGACAGAGTCTGATGCGCTGTTCATGTCTATATCCTTGAATACAAAAAGACGCCATTAGGTCGTAAGGGAGGGATTGCTCATGGTTTATAGGTTGAAATGCAAGTCGATCGTTAAAGGAACGTGTGTGCGAATGTGGGATGACATTCGTTCGGGCCTTGCATCCATGGTCTCGGTACAGATAATATAGGGGCAGTGGTAGTAAGGTCCATGTCTGACAGAGCACCGACAGACGGGATACTGATGATGCATTTGCTTCTGATATCACAGCAGAATTCAGATCAATCAGGTGCCTACACGTGGCATGATGACGTTCCTTGTAGTTCTCGGGGCTATGTGACATCGCGTGTTCTTTGAGGAATGCTATATTCAGTCAGACGATGGAATGCGACGTAAAGGTTGAGTGGTAATTGTGTCAGGAATTAATATAGCAAAGAAACAAAAAGTCGCAAATATGGCAGAAAACATCACAAGAAAAAGCTTTGCGGTACATGGCGTAATAGATTGGCTAGAGTATCGAAGAGACACACAAGACACTATCCGCCTGCATTCTCGCATGAGTATTCTCAATTTGTTTTTTACTGACATTGGCCGATTGAAGCAGTATAGAACAATCTGGGGTGACCATTTGGAAGTATTCAGGTGAATTTATAGACATGGACTTGACTCATTAGACAGCTATTTCGATGAAGACAGAAATTAGATGCCAGACTTTAGCGGAATAGGTTCAGTGGAACTGACACATAGGCATAAATAACCACTAGTACGAAATATATAAACTTTAACCTAAATTATAAAACTTTTTCCAAATTTTTTTTTTTTTTGGTGAGTGAGACTGTACGTCCAGATCCAAAACGCGTCTGTATACTCTACTGAGAAATGTCCAGCTTCCTCAACTGCTTTCTGGACCATTGTCATCTCGCTGCGAAAATCAGGCTCATTGGCCAAAATAGTTCTGGCACAGTACGAGCGACTGCAGCATGTATCCCTGCACTGTAGTCGAAGTCCTGTATGCCATTTACCTGCGCTCTCATTCTCTCGGAATTGCAATGTGGTATTAGTTAATCGGAAATTCTATTTCAATTATTCGAGTGAGAGACAACTTTAGGCGACAAAAGGGTGACGTCAGCTCTTGAGACTCTTCAGACCAGTCTCAAGCTCAGACTTGTTTTTCATAAACATTGGCCGCTATTGCTCTCAAGGCGTCCCGCACCATTTGCTTGTGGATTTCTCTGATTCTTGATTTGAGACACTGCTTGTTTCTTGAGGTCGGGCTTGGATGCCAAAACGATTTTCCCTTCGGCTGAGGCTTCATACAATATATTTTGAAGCTGTAGATGGAGGTAGAACAAAGGACTTATATATCATTTCGCAGGAGTACCTTGTATTTATAAGTCACGATGACAACCTCTATAAAAGTCCACCCTTAAAGACAGTACTGTCTTACATAGGTAACACCTTCAGAGATAGGCCGTTATTGGCAAACAATTAAGCCGAGTGAACTTGGCCTCTGTCGGCATCCCGGTCATTTCTTGAATTTGTCAGCTGCTGTATCATAGTGTCCGGCGCTTCAGTCAAGCATTTTCTCTCCTGATTGACCTCAGCGAATCATCGATTCCAGGCTCTCTAGTACTCTGGACGTCTCGATTAAACGTAAGACTCTGGAAGGTTTGTGGCCATGTGAGACTCTCACAAAAATAAATATGGGGGGGGGACTTTCCCGTCGGACGTATCAGTTCAGCTTGCACTTGAAATGGTACGGTCACCACTATAAATAGCCTATGGACTCACCCGAGCACCAGCGAGCCATTGATCGTTACATCGTCCTATCGTCAAATCACCTTGTGCTATTTGCACAACAAAGAGAGGAAATCTTAATCCCCTTCTGACGTTGTGGTAGAATGTCTATCGTTTTCAGTGCTGTATGTCTCAGTCCTACCACGCATATTCCTGGCTTGAAGTATCTGGCGACAGCAGGTTGGATGTTGACAAAGTCTCTGACCTCTATTCACCTGGATGTGGTCCATATGATGGATTTGAATAGATGAAAGATGAACTTACTTCCTTTTGTGAGGTTCGTAGCAACGCTTCAGCCACGCATGGTCGCTACAATCCCCTATCTCTATTATTGCAAACCAGAAACGCGAACTCACTTCATACGTCAACACGTTTGGTTGACGTCATCCTCACTTCATTACTACGTCTTCCTCCCTGCGTGTCTTTCTGCTGACATCAGACTGGAGTATAAATTCTCTGAATTTATATTTCTTCTTCTAGCCTTCTTACAAGACACCTTTTTGGGTCTCACACCAGCCACCTCTCTTGGAAAGCACTTCTAGATCTTCGACCCGGGCTTAGAAGCACTTAGAGTTAAAAACAAGGGCAAGATTTTGGTGCTGGGTTTGTAAAGTTAACTAGATGACTTAAGCTAAATATAAATCGGCCAAAAGACTCGAGGTAGCCTTGTAACACTAATCAACAAACTGAATTCGGACACCTTTACGGCCTTACATAGATAGTGAGACAGTCTCAGCCCTGCTGCGAGCCATCGCGAATGATATGGAAAATCACATCAGCTCAAAGTCACCTTGTTGGACTGCAATTGGGAGTAAGCATGCTTCAAAAATGAGCTATACCAAGATGATCCCACGGAAATACGTCTAGCTCCTTGAGACTGTCTCCAGTGGACGTACTTGCACAGGAACAATACCCCTTCTACGGTGTCTAAGCTGTTTTGAGGGCTCCCAAGACAAAGGTAAGCCTCGGACAAATCTTCATATGATGATCTAGAGTACTCGTTAGGGTAATTGGTGATTGAATCGAGCTTTCTCTGCAACTGCTCCCACCGGCAGAACGGACGTGACGTAGGCTTGAGTTCGCGTTCTAGCACTTCACAGAGAATTCATTGGTCTAGGCCTTGGAACAGGTACCACTTGTCAAAGCACAATGCAGATGATACCGCAAGATCGCTTCCTGCAGGTGGAGTGCAAAAACGCATCACTTTCCAGCTGACGTCAACAGTTACAGTAAAAGCTCAAGCGAGACTTGAAGAGCGCGTCTAATTGTGCTATGTGTCTTGTAATGTCTGCCCTTTCTTCTTGACTGTGGTTGAACAATGTACACTCCCTGTAGACGGGAATAATTCTTCAGTCCAGATAAGGCCATCCAGTCCGGGCTCAGTTGTCATCAAGCATTTGGTAGTCGTACCATAGATTCCCTTGTTACAACTGAAGTGCTCGTCAGGGTCAGAAGTAAAATAAAGTAAATAAAGTAAAATGTAAAATTGTATCTCCACCATTATTGTAATTCATACGTATAACCGCATAGCCATCCAGGAACGTGGCATTATCGTCGATAGATATCTAGCTGGTGATACCCCCAAGAGGATCTCGGAAGAGAGAGGTGTGCCAAGTGGGCGTGTGTACGCATACATTAAGAAATATGAGACAGATCATTCACTAGAGGATCATCTAAAGCCTGGACGACCAAGTAATTACGACGAGAGGGATAAAAGAGCAGTCTTACGAGACATCACAAATTATCCTTGGACACGATAGACAAGTCAAACCGATGAGTAGATCAACAGTGCAACGTCTCACTGACAAACAGAAGATCCACCGACGAAAAGCACGCAAGAAACCTGTTCTCCCGGATCAGAGCAAGAAAGTGAGACTGGCCTTGTCTAAGGAACATGTAAACTGGACTGAGGAGGATTAGAAGAAGGTTATCCGGACTGACGAGGCTACAGTAGAGAGAGGTGAAATAAAGCATGATAGTTGAGTGTGGAGAGAACCAAAACAAGAATGTGACGACGACAAAATAGTATCAACATACAACCCCCCCCGCTCGGTTCAGTGTATATATTTGGGGTGCTATAGAATAGGACAAGAAGTTATCATTGACTACATTGGATCTACCCCATACATTGGCCCAAAGAAGGTGAATGGAAAAGTGGCTGATAAAGGTGGTTTAACAGGCGAAAGATACATCGAACAAGTGCTTACAAAGGTCGGCTACAATCTCTGGACCCGAGAAATGATGTCTGAGGGAGGTGCGTTGTGGTTAGAAGACAATAGTTCAGTGCACAAATCCACTGTAGTGAAGAAATGGAGAGTCGAAAATCCGATGCGATCGCTAGCACACCCACCATATTCACCCGATCTAAACCCTACAGGATATTGTTGGGCGTATCTGAAACGCCAGCTGCAACGGTATCGTAGTTCCAGCTAATAAACAGGAGTTAAAAGAGGCATTACAGCGCGAATGGGAGAAAATGCCAAACAGTGATATCAAGAAGTTTACACACTCAAGACAACAGATGTCAGACGATTATAGATGCCCGTGGTGGACATACAAGATACTGAAAAGAAGAACATTGCTGTATATATATCGATGATGTTTCATAAGTGATGACTTACATTCGACTTACACTAAGTTCATTTTTTCTTTTTATTTCTGACCTTGACGAGTACAGCTCCGGTAAAAAGGCCAGAAGTTACTACTGAATCCAAAGAGGTATGACACCAATGAGAAGACAAATCGTCAGGAGTGACGCAGAGTGATAACAGTCACGCTCAACAAACGATACCATGTGATCAAAGCAAAAACAGTCCAACACTGATCTCATCAATGTGATTCTGTGATTATGCTCTAATAGCACGGAACCATTTGAATGGCCCCTTAGCGGGAATCGCTGTAAGCCTTTATTCAGCAAGTATGAGCCTAGTATGGCTTGCTCAAGTGAGCCTATGCAACTATCCCTAAATCACACATACTGCGTTTTCGGTAGACTCAGATTCACTAGAAAGATCTCCCCTCTCAAAGTGTGTACCTTGTTCAATCACGCTCAAGATAGAGAACAAATATACAGAGGCCTTCATATGATGATCTAACGTAGCCCATAGAGCCTATAGTAACTCACTCGAGCTATCCCTGGAATTGCTGGCGTAAGCAGGATAGTGCTGACGTAGGGTTGATTTCGCGTTTTTAGGACTCAGTTATGTAAATAGAGCTTAGTTATATAATCAGAGAATGAAGCCAAGACTCCCAATTAGATCGGGGCATGTGATGCTGCTCGATGAGGTTGCTTAGACCGCGATGCTCTCTATAAACATGTTTACTTGCCGACGGAGATCTGAAGCTTTTCATTCTGGCTCACCACAATTTTCTCATCATCTCAGGCGCAGGCCGGGTGGAATTCATAATCTATCTTAACTATTTAGAGCTTGTTAAAACCGGAGTTTCTACGACAGTTCATAGTGTCAACCTTGTGCTATATATCAGCGGTGTCATATCACCCCGCATTTGCACGCCGGTTCTTGTCATCAAGAGAAATCTTTGTCTTCACTACCCTAATTTTTGATGAGTGCGGAGTTCTAGATAGCTGCTGATTCGTCTGGCAGCATGGGAGTCCAGCCTGTTATACACATGAGTCAGCAAAAAGTCTCAACCTTGAGGCTCTCTCGAAGTCAGAGTGATGAACTTATGACAATACCGAATCCTTTCTTGATTTCGATTTCAGGAAGGGGAAGTTGTGGTGGCGATGAGTCTCTATCTCTGTGCACTAGCCAAAGGCACATCTGTGATCCCCTACAAAACATATAAACAGCATGAAAACAAAGGTTCAGTTTTGGGGCTGTACTTAAGCAGTCCAGTGAACCTATCTGCGCTACACATGTCTTCCATTCTACAATGATTTCACCTTAGTACGTAGCACTACCGCTGTGGGAGTCATTTCTGTTTCGGATGGGATTAGTCTGTACTCAGATGGTCGCTTGAGTATAAGCTAGTGTATATGTGTGTAATTGTCCCCTAAGATGAGGTGTGTTAGAAGTTGCCAAAGGTCGTGATGTAATCACTTTATTGAAATCAAAAGGGGTACAGCACTTTGTTGCGCAGAATTAGAAGCGATATGATTATGCCTATTTATAGTGGGACCTCCAGAGAGAGTCAGAGAGCTTTCATGCATCAAACATGGCAAAAGCCTCATAAGATAAAGAAGGGGCTGCGAATTCGTTACAAAGAGCTTCTGCCAGATGATGCGTAGAATGGCCCAGTTACGATCTCTAGAGACTTGTACACACTCGAAAATTCCTTTCTATAACGCTCTTCAATTCTCAAAAAATGCTTGTTGATCAATGCTGTGCAATTTGTGAAATCAGAGGCGATAGCAAAGCCGACAGTATGGGATCCCTCGAATGGGCTGATCTGCATATTGATCTGCAAAGTGATCTTAAGTGAGCTGAATGGCTGATAACGTCGTCCTATTGAGCACTCTGGGCCAGAAACTGTTTGAATCGCAGGCTGAATCCCCGCCAAAGTGGGCCGGACTATCCCGCATCTGACGAGGACTCCATTGTCCTATTGTGTCCGAGCAGTATACAGGATCATCGGCTCACGCCACAGCGCATTCTTCCCAGGCTAAAAATTACAGACGCTCCTGTGCGGCTGGAAAATTTCTTGGAGATCATGCCCTCCCATCTTTCCCTTCCTATCGTATCATCAATGCACTTTGGAACAACAGCACTCTTTGAGAGATTTCCATGATGATACAGACATACGGAAGGTTTCTCTGTCATCTTGTGGGTTCTGGTCTCGAAGATTTAGCTATCCCATTATACGGCCATCATGGTGAGGCCAAGAACCACATGAAGCAAAGGAGAGAGGAATCTAGCGAAGCTGTAGGGGCTGGTAGTTGATCTGCTGGAGCCCGGCAGCAGATGCCAATGATCAATGGCTGTTGTGGCTGATCTAGCCTGCACCTGCTATGCTACCAGGGTACACCAGAGGTATTTCTGAGAATCGGGTGGGATCAGGACACGACAGTATATTGTTTCGGACCTGACTTGCTGGACGAGCCTCTGGTTTGATGCTAGCGTCCGATACGTGCCCGCAGTGTAATCACAAAACAACTCCAAGAGCTGTACCTGATGTGATACGGCGGCGCTACCAAGTGAGAATCCCATACGTCCCTACTCTCAGTAAAATTCACACCGCACAAAGTGCTCGCTTGGTTATGATCTTTACCTGCTTTGAGTACTGGGCTGAAATATAAGAAGAACAAGGTGTTCCTGCTAAATGATGTGCGAAAGAGCCTATTAGGTTCTTTCAACCGACTTATCTGCACTGTAAGAAATTTCTCTTCTATATTCGCGGAGTTATTTATGCTCCAAGTTTTTTCTGACGTTAGCACTCACAGAGAAAGCTCAAGTCAGTCCATAGAGCCTCTGAGGATTACAGACGCTGGTCGTATGAAGGTCTTGCAATATTTCCTCTTCGTCTTGAGTGTCGTTCAATGAAGACTCTTCAGAAGACAATATATATTCTGTGCAGGCAACCCCATCAGACTCTCATCTTGGCGAAGGAGGACCCCTTTCTCTCAGGTTGATTTTGTTTTTTGTAGCTGGACTGCGGAGGCGCGAACTGAAGACCACGTCCGCAATTTACTGGTGACGTTAGGATATCAAAAGAGAGCTAGAGTCAGCCTGCATCGATTCCAAAGGCTATAGCACCGTATGAAGGCCCTCCTGTTTCTTGTATATCTATGAAGTGTGTCTCTTCTATTCTATATATACAGGATCATACAAAATGGCCAAATGCTACAAATGGACGTAACTGCACCCCCAAAGCACCCCTTAAGGACTGTGTTAACTCACGTAATCAATCTCTGTGAGTCCTGATGTCAGCAGGACGGGACTGACGTGGGCATGAATTCGCATTTTGGCACTTCAGCTATATATATAGAGGATATACTGTGAAAGGGTGAACTCGGCAGTTTAAACAAGTCTTTAGCAATCCCAATCGGGGAAACATGGGACTCATAAGCTATGATAACTTCGCTCCATCGTTCTCAATGACTGGCATAAGTGGAATTATGCTGACCTAGCCATAAATTTGCGTTTTTGGCAGGCAACTAATCAGATAGAAGGCGAGGACATCTAAGATCTATATAGATTTTGAAAAGTCCTGATCCTGGCCCACATCAAGCGTAAGTTTTGTAAATTTTGGGTTACACATGGACCACATAGTAGTCCCATGAGTCCCACCACCATGAGGACTTGCTGTTCCGATTCTGTTGCATAAACTCGCTTAACAATATTCAGGAACGCTATGTTATGGTTGAACTTACCGTAAAGAAGGTAACTAGAAGAGTCCTTGGATATAATTGCTTGTTCTGGGTAATCTGGATCGTGGTCAAAATACCATGCTAGGTGAGCATAATCATGACGATTCAAGGAAATGTAGGAATTTATCGGTCATTCGAGCGTGAACTAGAATGAATCGAGGGTTAGCAATAGGTCCTCCAACACAGTACCAGCAGAGTCTGGTGATATGCGGCCTAGATGGGTCACAATATCATATCAGGTAAGGCATGAAGTAGAGACATGAAACGTCTAACATCTTTATTTCTGCGTATTGAGGATTCATTGAGATTACCCTATCAGACTAGTCCCGAAATGGACTCGAACCACTAACAAAAAGTGGCGTCGACCTGAATCAAATCTTTGTGTATGAAACCGTGATTTTCGCTTCCTGTACGTTCTTTCTACAGCCTGAATCGGCAAAACACAATAATAGCTATCGTTTGTACCAGTAGATAGGCATACTTGAGATCAGACTGGATTAGAATAATAGGATAACACAGGAGCAAAGGATATCAGTAGGTAGGGAATATCGATGTCATGCCCAACATCTCATAGGTGACAACGGTTACCCATCAGTTATTACTCCCCTGATTACTCACTTAGCACATACCTCACGTAGTATGATCACAATGCAAAGAACCTTGAATGACAACTAGCCACATTATCAAGTTGCGCCTTGATCGCATAATCGTTTCCATCAAAGAAAGGTGTGATAAGCCAGAGATAAGCTAATCAATGCAATAGGCATATAGTATCATCATTTGCGCTCAATACTATACCATGAGCAGCCAACTCCGACACAGTCCATTTCACGTAGACAGAGTTTGAAGATTCAAGCGGAGATTTCACCTCAGAAAAGTGGCTCATAGCATCAACACTGGTAGACTTTCATCATCTCATCATGAGAATGATCGAGGTGAAGCTGACTAAAGCTATACTTTATAGTCATCATAGATCTATATAACTTATGTATATTTATAGTCATTTACATATAGAGTGGGGTTGTAATAAGTTCCTTCGCTTAGTTAGCGTCATGGGCGATGAATGCGGCCACTGAATTTCAGCGGAAAGCATACATCATAGATAAGAATTGCTCCAAGAACATCCATGAAGGTGAGCCTTATTCCTCATACTACACAATAAGCCAAGGGCTGGCAAGGCATTCTCTCGCAGTCGCACGCCGCAGCGGATTTACCTTGAGCATCGGTATCAGAAAGTCGGTTAGTTCCTCGGCAGTTTCCTTCTTCCAGCCGTATTTTTCTCGTAGAACATCCTGTAACGCCCAAAAACGTAACTTAGAGATATTACGAAGTCCCCCTTGGCGATTGAAGAGATTATTAGCGTATTTGCCACTGGCGGTCATCGGTCGCGGTATTGGACCAAGTAGCTCGATAATCTGAGCCATGTGATCTAATATGAGGTATGAGTATTCAAAACGGAAGTTCTTATATATGCAGCTACCGTCGTCTTTCGTATACCGCGTTCCAGACTGCGGATCGAATAAATAGTCTCCAGTTAGGAGCTCGAATGTCTATGTGAAATAAGTCTACGGTATAGTGTGAATCGCGACTTCATACCATGCAAGCCAAACTCCATATGTCTGCGCTTGTGTCATAATTGGCTCCTAGAATCACCTCTGGGCTCCGGTATTGCCTTGTCTGAATATCACTAGTAAAATGATGATCCGTCCAACTGTCAAAGATCAGAACGCGGCACTAATGAGATGAAAGCAGAGTATCGTACCATGCATTGCCCAAATCTGCTATCTTCACATCGAAAGTCTTATTAAGAATCGATTTCGGGGTTTTCTCTTCGTTTTCGACCAGTGTTTCTGAGCTGGCATTAAAGGAGGTCTCTTTGATAGCCTGGAGACTATTAGTATGAGAATCTCGTGTTGCTGGGCGTGTCCCTTCTTCGGATATTGAGATCTCCGATAGCGTGCGCTCAATAGCATCCGGATTGCTCTTATTCAACGAAGCGTTCGAGCCACTGCTGACGTCTCAGAAATAATTATGATAACCCGGGAACACGCTTACCTAAAATCACTCGCGCCTAATGTTGCTATTGATTGATTGGTCGTCAACGGCGGGGGATCTTTGGACTGAGTATCAATAGGGTGTCTCTCAGCTTTGCTGGGTTCAGCCTCCAGGGCCGCATCAACATATTTCTCTTCATTGTCTAAACAGACTAGAACATTTTCTGGTTTCAGGTCTGTATGAATGATTGCGCAGTGCCCGTGCATATACTCTAATCCTTCGAGCATTTGCTTCACTATACGCTTTACTGTGGCTATCGGTACCCCTCGATGTTGGTGACGCCTTATGACTGTTAGCAGATTTTCGCCTAGCACTTCGAACACCATGCACACATGTAGTCCATTTGGCCCCTTATGCATAAAGTTATTCAGCAACTGTACGATGTGTTGCTTGCCCGCATGTTTCGGTTTTGCATGGACAATCTTCTCCAATAGTTTGATTTCGTCCAGCGCCGTTTCGGTATAATGGGTTGCTGATTTTACGATCTTCAAGGCCACTAATGATTGTTCCCTGTGAGTATTATTAGCTCGGGTAAAAGCATATCAAGTCAGTTGTGTTCAAGTCTAATTGCCCATCAGCGTAAACTGTTGGCATGAAACCGCCAATGCTTTTGCACCTTCATAAAGAAATCTCAAAGATTAAAAATCCTTGGAAGCAGCAAAGGCAGCCGTCTGATGAGGTCCAACTGCGGCTGATAATCAGAAGTTGTCTATTATCCATTGCCGACGGTTGAGGCGGTACTGCTTATATGATTCTCTAGCCACCACCTTTGATGTTAAATCTCAATGCAGCAGTAGTTAAGCCTTAGATGTGCTTGACCATGCCTCTTAGAATCCTCAGTGGATGGGATTCAAGTTCTTACCTTGTATCATCTGCTAGCCAAACTGTACTGAAATGTCCCCATCCTAATTTGCGAATCACCTTATACCTGCCTTCCAAGAATGTATCGTCTGGTGAGACTGGATGGTATCCACCTATTATCTTCATGAATTGAGTCCTCTTTCAAGTTATATTTCTCGTACCTATCTTATAGTCTGATGCATCTTCCTCCTCTTCTCCGGATGAGCTGTGCGGTGAGGATGACTGCATTTACCTACGCGTATTATTCTATGTATGAACCCGATGAAGCAAGCTAAGAGCTGTGTTCTGTTATGCTCTTGGTGTAGATGGATATGTTATATGAGTTCGAGTTGGAGTTCAACAGAGTAACGTATCCTTGCTTCTTCTTCTTCTTCTTCTTTTTGGTTGCGTAAATGACGTAATCAAAATTTCAATGTCAGCAACAAAACACACAAAACAGAAAAACACTGAAAAAAAAAGTGGCGAAGAACGTAGCCAAAAAGAGAGCAATATTCGACAACCAGAAGCTAGCGTGACTATTTATCAGTCTTCTCGTGGATAATCATCTCTCTTCGGTCATTGTCCCAACGGTACAGCGGACCATCACCAACATTGTAATGGTAATAATTATCAGTACCGCTTGGTTCCAAGGCTTTCCTAAAGGTAATATTGATACGTCCGCCATCTGCAGCGATACTTCCTGCTCGTTTCGGTATTGAATGTAACCATCGCGCTTGAGTGTCACCTCGCATATGAACCATATCCCCACTATTCAATGCCACCCTCCATTTCAATTCTTTATCATCCTTGTGTTTCATCAAAAAATCTCGTGAGGCACCCAGTGAGAACGAAGCAATCTGGGGCCGAGGACCGAGAAAGGGCTCTGAGTCAGAATGATACGAAATACTATCGGATCCTGAAGCATAATAATTCACAAGGCAAATGTTGAAATCTGCTTCAGTAGCTTCTTCCGTGCAGAGTCTCAATGCCTGCAAGCATTGAGGAATAGGTCGGGGTTTGCAATTGAGAGTGTGTACTATTTTGCCTGACTTCTTATCGATGCATTTACCATCTTCGCGTATTTGGCAGGTTGCATCGATTCCAAACACGGTCGTGTAGCGTGGAGTCAGAATATTGATCTTGTTACCGTCACGGACTGCTGTATAATTCACTCGATAAAAAGGTAGTTCTGTGCGTAGGTGTTGGAAGAGTGCTTGAGCCTTCTTTCCGGAGAGAAATGGATGGAAGTGAAGAATATCGAGATGCTTTTGTATAACCTGCTTTGGTATAGAGTTTGGCTCAATGTCTATATTCAGTTGCTTGATAGGGCACGGATAATTGGGATGATGACTGTATTTTATATCCTGTTCTACTGCAACTCGTTTGACGGAAGGGGCAAAGAAGGATGTGATGGGTCGCTTTGACATGGTGTAATGTGTATAAGCATTAATAAGAAAAGCTACAAGTTAAGAGCAGAGGCAAGACTGGCGCGGACCAGCTTTCAGTCCACTGGAGTCTAACTCTACTCGACGGCAATTTCAAACTTGAACAATTTTTCATCATACTGAAGTGTATCCGTATAGGGCCAAAGCATACGACATCGATGGCGGATTCAAAGTACCACCATGTGTAAAAGTCTCGTAATCCGCATCAAGTCTCAGTTCATTCATCAATATTTGGTAATTGGTAGTTGGGATGTATCTGAAGCAAGGGCTGTTCGCCATCGGCATTGGGGTCTAAATCGGGGTCCTGAGCATCAGGCATCTCACCATTGGCAGTCGTTTGTATTAACATATTTTCCTATGAGGCATACGGATCAGGATAGTGTACATAGAACAAGCTTTTGATATTTACGTTGTTGAGCATCCGCTGAATTACCATATATACAAGCTTACGGTTGATCATCATTTCTTCCTCATCTGCGAATGCTTCGGCATTACCCAGCTGATCCAGTGTCCATGCGCACAGCTCATCTCGAGTCATCCCTGTTGTTTTTACTTAGAATCAACACCCTAGTAAAGCCTTGATTCGCTTACCTGATTCACGTGATTGAGCTTCTTCGTCTGCGTTCTCATCAGCCATCTTGCTCGCTGCTATTTCTCGCTTATGCAATTCCATCAAAATTAAGTCAACTATACTACGGAACTTCTCGTAAGAAATCTGTATTTTCTTCTTTTTTGGACCAAGTTGTTCTTCTGTTTCTGCATTTGTATCGATCGGGTTGTCTTTGTCGACATTCTCAGCCTCCATATCGTCGAAATCAATCGGCTCTTGTTCTACATGTATGATACTTCTTTGTAACAACCTAGCGGCTTCTCTTACATAGGCTTCCTTGATTACCGGATCTGCATATGCTCGCGCAATAGCTTCGGATAATCGCACAAGAGATTCTAGCTGACGTACCGTGATCCTATAAGCCGATTTCGCTATACCTGTAGAGTCCGCTGCTCTGAGCTCTTTGTATTTCGTGACTAAGAGCGCAGCGGATTCTTTCGTCAACTATGATGATTAAATTTCTGTTAATGCACAAATGATATACGCAACAATGTTGTCATTACTTGTGGTTTGATTCCTCGCACGAAATTCACATATCTCCTCAGTTTATCTTCTTCCCATTCTGGCGTGACAGCGGCATCTCTGAGTCGATGAACAGCGACTATGTGTTTAGCTATATTCATATCGCTT